>ERZ1504720.93-NODE-93-length-29238-cov-9.187541_pt1 | contig 29238 bp, 28 predicted proteins | sample MGYA00572386_ERZ1504720 | MGnify/ENA primary metagenome ERZ1504720 (study PRJEB39906, sample SAMEA3182062) | gut metagenome | biome: human; feature: gut; material: Stool; isolation source: human stools | place: Canada | collected 2013-01-14 ...
TCGAGCAAGCGAGCAGCGCGAAGATTTTTTCGGGCACCGCAAGGCGGCAAGGACTGCGATTGGCCGAGGAATATTCCCGCCGAAGGCGGAGCTTTTTGCGCAAATTTTGCTCTCTGGCGGGCGGCCTGCCAAGGCCGAAATATTTCGCAAAGCTGAACAATCTGTGAAAAACACCCCCTTTTCCTTGACAGCGGGGGGCGATAACCGCTATACTTTGGAAAGACTAAAACCGGAAAGGAGGGTGCTTTTCCATGCGCAAGCTGATCATCGTTGTGGCTTCGCTGCTGGTGGTGGTGCTGTTTATCCTGCAGGGCTTCCAGCAGACGCACCCGCTGCCGGAGCCGGATAATAACCGCCAATCCACCGCCACCGGCGAAGGGATCGCGGATGCCCTGGATGCCATCTACTTCGATGTTTCCATCATGGGAGTACAGGACGCCACCGCCGAGCGGCTGGCCTCGGATTTTGGGGTGGATACTTCCTGCCTTTCTGCCGTTTACGGCCGCTACACCGATGGCCGGTTCGGCATTGCCGATGTCATCCTGGTGGTGCCAAAGCTGGGGCAGGAAGCCTCCGCCCGCGATCTGCTGGTCACCATACGCACCAGCCGGGCCGGTCTTTTTGCCAATTATGATATCTACGGCGCCAGCGAACTGGCCGAAAACGGGGTCATCTACACCTTGGGCGATTACTATGTTCTGCTGATGATAAACGACACCGACCATGTGCGGGAGCTGCTGGAGCAGTACATCCCGACATAAGGGTACATTGAACCTCTTGCCCCTGCTTCGGCGGGGGCTTTTCACATCCCACTCACACCCTGCACAGGGAACAAGCCCTGCACCTGCCTTTGGGCGGCTTAAAAATCCGGGTCCCGCCCTTGGCGCATACTTTCCTTTGCATTCGACGGGGAAACCTGCTATAATATGCTTGGAGGATTGTATTTTTCTTCCGGGCCGGGGTTTACGCGGCCCGCCATGCTCCTACCGAACCCCAGAAGGAGGTATTCTGATGCAAAAACTGATCATCGCCATCGTATCCAATGAGGACAGCACCGCGGCTTCCCGCGCTCTTACCAAGGGCGGGTTTTCGGTAACGCGGCTGGCCACCACCGGCGGCTTTCTGCTCTCCGGCAATACCACCATGCTGGTAGGCACCGACGCCGACCGGGTGGATGAGGCCATCCATATCATTGGGGAGAACAGCTGCAAGCGCAATAAAATGGTTTCCGGCAATACTTCCTTTAATGCCGGTATGTACGCCAATGTCCCGGTGCAGGTCACTGTGGGCGGCGCCACCATCTTTGTGATAGATGTAGAACGGTATGAAAAGCTCTGAGCCGCTGCGCGGCTTTTCCGGCAGCCGGCGCTATACCCTTACGGTCATTCCGCCGCTGCCCCAACCGGTCACCACGGCGCTGGCCGCCGGCCGGCTGACCCACGCCCTGTGCCTGGAGGCGCCCAGTCCCGCCCTGCTGCGGGATACCGCCATTGCCCTGGCGGGGGCGCTGCTGTGCCGGAGCGGGGACGGCAGCCTGTGCGGAACATGCCCTGCCTGCCGTAAGGTGCTGGTAGGGGAGCATCCCGACCTGATGCTGTATGACCCCGATGAGGACAAGGATATCTACAAAAAGGAAAGCCTGCGGCGGCTGCGGGCGGAGCTGTACCGCACCCCGGTGGAGGCCCCCCGCAAGGTAGCCATTCTTCAGCTGGCGGAGCGCATCCCCGCGGAGGGACAGAACCTGCTGCTGAAGATCATCGAGGAACCACCGGAGGATACTTTTTTTGTTTTTACCGCGCAGAACCGCTACCGGCTGCTGCCGACGGTGCTCTCCCGGGTGACCTGCTATGCCCTGCCGCCCGCGGCCCCGGCGGACTGCCTGCGGCGGATGAAGGAGCTGGCGCCCGGCCACACCGAGGAGGAGCTGAACCGGGCGCTGCTGCGGTGCGGGGGCAGCCCCGAAACCGGCGCCGCCCTGCTGAAGGACCCCGCCGTACAAAAGCGCTATGCCGCGGCTGAGGAGATGCTGGCCGGACTGGCCATGGCGAACCCCTACCGGGCGATAGCGGCGGCGGCCCCGATGGAAAAGGACCGGGCGGGCTACACCGCCCTGCTGGAAACACTGGCGGAGCTGCTGGCGAATCCCGCGCTGCGGGAGATGTATAACCTGCCGGGCCGGGCGGCCGCCGGCTGCCGGGCGCAGATCGCGCCGCTTTTGCAGATGTGCGAGCGGAACGCCCACCTGCCGCTGGTGACGGCGCTGCTGACGGAGCGGTGCAGGAGATAGCTCGGATATCCCAAAAGGCCCGGCCCCGGGAAGGGGTCGCGGTGCGCGGGATGCGGAGCCGAGCGCCGCCTGTGGCGGATGCAGCGAGGCGGAGCATCCGTAGCGGTCGAAAAAATCGAGCAAGCGAGCAGCGCGAAGATTTTTTCGGGCACCGCAAGGCGGCAAGGACTGCGATTTGCCGAGGAAGCGGTTTTGCAGACTGTAAAGTATTTGCTTAACTTGCCCCATAGTTCCCCGCCTTTGAGGCGGGGACAGGGGTGGTGGTTCGCCCTTCTGCGCTCCAGCGCGGGGGCGATAAAAATGCGTCGCAGACACCTTATAAGCACCGTTTAGCCCACGCTTCGGGACGGCGTAGCCCGTTCCGAGCGGGCGTTCCGGTGCGTGGGGTTTTTAGGGCGTAGCCCTAATGACTTTTGCGTCCTTTTCTTCACAGAAAAGGACGGCCCTGCTGGCAAGCGTGCCAACTATGCCTTTGCAAAAGGCTTCGCGCTGCCTTTAGGCGACTGCAAACCTGGCCCCACCACAGGCGGAAACTAATATTGAAAATTCATGCATCATGGATGTTGGAAATAAAGGAGTACCATTTGTATGGCAGAGATCATCGGCGTCCGATTTAAGGAAGTCGGAAAAATTTATTACTTTGACCCCAATGGCGGCAGCTACCGCGTGGGGGAGCCCGTGGTTGTGGAAACCTCCCGCGGTACCGAATGCGGCACGGTGGCTATCTCCAACCGGGAGGTGGACCAGACCCGTGTGGTAAAGCCCCTGAAAAAGGTGACCCGTCCCGCCACGCAGGAGGACCTGCGCCGGGTGGAGGAAAACCACAAGAAAGAGGAGAAGGCTTTCCGCATAGCGCAGGAGAAAATAGCCCTGTGCAAGCTGGAAATGAAGCTGGTGGAGGTGGAATACGCCTTTGACGGCAGCAAGATCCTCTTCTACTTTACCGCCGATGGGCGGGTAGATTTCCGCGAGCTGGTAAAGGAACTGGCCGGGGTGTTCCGTACCCGCATCGAGCTGCGCCAGATCGGCGTACGGGACGAGGCGAAAATGCTGGGCGGTCTGGGTATCTGCGGGCGACCGTTCTGCTGCGCCAGCTTCCTGGGGGAGTTCCAGCCTGTTTCCATCAAGATGGCGAAGGAGCAGGGGCTTTCTCTCAATCCCACCAAGATAAGCGGGGCCTGCGGCCGGCTGATGTGCTGCCTGAAGTACGAGCAGGACGCCTATGAGGATCTGCTGCGGATCACCCCGAAGGTAGGGGCGATCGTGCAGACCGCCGACGGCCGGGGCCGCGTGACCGAGGTGAACCTGCTGACCGGCGAGCTGAAGGTGCATCTGGACCGGGCCGAGGAGGGGGCTGTGACCTCCTTCCACAAATCGCAGGTAAAGACACTGCGGGACGGCCGCATCACGGTGGAAAAGGCGGAAGCGGACGAGCTGAAGGACCTGGAGGAATAACCGAATAAAAAGACTCCCCTGCCGGGCAACGGTGGGGGAGATTTTTGTGTAAAAGTTTTCGCTCCAGCCTTTTTCAAAAGGCTGGTCGTCCGCCACAGCGGACGAAATATTCCCTGTCCGAAGGGCGCTCCGAAAGGGGATGAATTGCGTGGACGACCCAGAGTGGTCGTTCACGCAAGAGGGGGAGCCCTGCAAGAGAGGGCTCCCCCTTATTTGTGCCTTTTACAGGCATACCTTTCACCGAACAGGTGAAAAGCACTTAATTCAAACAAAAATCTGTTCATAACTAATACCGAGCACTACGCTCAGGGCTTTTATCTCATCGGGATAGAGATGGCGCTGGCCAACCTCAATCTTGGCCAATGCACTGCGGGTTAAGTCACAGCCCTGCACCTGCAATCGAGCAGCCAGTTGCTCCTGCGTTAGGCCTTTATCTTGGCGGAGTTTGGCCAAATGACGCCCCATGCGCTCACTGTACTGCTGATCCATGAACATCACCCCTCCTCCGCACTAAATCAGAACAATCATTTTCTTGATTTTAGGCGAAAAAGCGGCTATAATTGCACTAATATAGTGCAATTATAGAAAAGAGGGAAAATTATATGGATGATAAAGTGGAGGTCGCTCGTCTAAGGGGGCGCTGCCTGATGATACAGGATAAAATCATCGCGATACAGCAGGAATGTGAGGAAATCTGCCTGCAAAGTGACGCACCGGATTACCGGGCACTGTACTTTAAGCTCTTTGCCCGGACGGAGGAAGTGCGAAAGCTACTGGAGCTAAGATAACATCAAAAAAGAAAACCGGCCATCATTGCTGACAGTCGGCAGGATAGTCTTGTTATCAGGGGGTCTGATTACTGCTCTTCCTTCATCTTTGCAAAGCACTCGCTGCAATAAACAGGGCGGTCCTCACGGGGACGGAAGGGAACCTTCGCCTCTTTGCCGCAGTTGGCGCAAACGGCGGTGAACATCTCACGGTCGGTTCTCTGGTTCTGCTTGCGGGCGTCGCGGCAGGCCTTGCAGCGCTGGGGCTCATTGGCAAAACCGCGCTCGGCATAGAACTCCTGCTCACCGGCGGTGAACACGAACTCATTGCCACATTCTTTGCATACTAAAGTCTTGTCTTCGTACATTCTTCATTACCTCGCTTTGGAATCTCTGCCCTCACAATTGATGTTATAAGGGAGTTTTGTATATATCACCTGACGAATTCAGGCAGATACCGAGTGGGTGGAATAGAACTTTCGCAGCTTTCGTCTGACTCTTTGCAGGGCGTTATCCACAGCTTTGGAATGAGAAGAAAGAAGAGAGGCTATTTCCGAATAGGGGTAGCCGGCCAAAAACAGCCGGAACACTTGGCGCTCGTAATCGGTAAGCTCGGTTTGCATCCAGCGGTGAAGTTCTCCGCTGAATTCTGCGGCCTCCACCAGCGCCTGCGGCTGGATCTCCTCCCCGGCGGGATGGTCCTCCGGAATGGGGTCATAATCCCGCAGCGGCTGGTGCCGATCGGAAAGGGCGGCGCGAGCCGCCGAGCCCATGCTGTTGCGGGCGCAGGTAAGGGCGTAGGGGGTGAATTCCCCCAAGCCGGGATGGTAATGGCGCACGGCGCTCATCACCCCTAAAAAGCCCTCCTGGACGAGGTCATCCCGGTCCAGTCCCGGCAGGCGGTAGCTTTCGGCCATGGCCCGCAGGGGGGGCAGCAGCCGGGCCACCAGCACCGTAAAGGCACGGTCTTCCGCCTGAAGAGCGGCCGCGGCCAGCGCTTCATCGGACATAGCTTCCCAGTGTTTTTGCATATGCACATACTCCAGTCCCGGCGGGTGCTCCTGCCGGTACATTATCCATCTTACCCCAATGGGCGGGGCTTGTCAAGCATTTCTTGGTCGGTTTTTACAAAAAAGATTTTCAAGATCTCTAAAATTTTGTACCATTTCGGCCGGGCAGTCCATTTCTCTTGGCCAAAATGTCACAAGAAAAAGCCCAAAATTGGCAGGATTTTGCCGCTAAGGCGGGCAGATAGGGGAAGCTGTGTCCGCAAGGGGAAAGAAGGCTTGGGCAGAGTACACAAGGGAAGGCCGCCGGGGGCGCGGCAGCTTGCTCTCCGGGTGGATTCTTCCCGCCTTTGGCGAGTCTGCCGGAGGGGATAGCCTGTACGCTTGCCCAGCGGGGCCGTCCATCCAAATCTGTTTATTCAACCCATAGCCCCGGTAGCTTCACTATTGATTTGCAGGAAGCAAATCAACTGCACCCGCGGCACTTTATCACCGCTGTTTGATCCCGCTCCGGAAATACACCGTGCTTTCGGGTAGGAGGGACATCGGGGCGTTACCGGCTGCGGCGCAGTACCTCCCGGACATAGCGCCAGACCCGGCCGACCGATTCTACCGACATGCGCTCGCGGGCCGTGTGGATCTCCAGCAGCTCCGGGCCGATGGAAACGCAATCAAGGCCCGGCAGCTTTTCACACAGCAGGCCGCATTCCAGCCCGGCGTGGATGGCCTCGATCTTGGGCTCGGCGCCGTACTGCTCCCGGTAAACCTCGCACATCAGCTCCCGCAGGGGGCTTTCGGCACGGTATTCCCAGGCGGGGTAATCCCCAAAGACCTCCACAGTGCCGCCCAGCTGATGCGTCAGCACCGTCAGGCGCTCGGTCAGCATCTCCTTTTGGCTGGCCACACTGCTGCGCACGCCAAAGTGCAGCTCCACGGCGTCATCCTCGGTGGTGAGGATGCCGAGATTGAGGGAGGTCTGCACCAGGCCGGGCAGGCTGCCGCTCATGGCCTGGATGCCATTGGGAACGCAGAGCAGCATGCACAGCACCCGCTCGGCGCTTTCTTCGGTGAGGACGGCGCAGGCGGTTTTTTCATTTGGGGTAACGGTAATGGTAAGATCCGGCTCGGCCGGGGCATACTCATGACGGAGCTGGCTCTGCCAGGCGGCGGCCAGCCGTTCCAGCGCGGGGAGGTCCTCGCAGAGGAGCTGCGCGGTCGCCTCATTGGGGATGGCGTTATCCTTGGAACCGCCGGTCAGCGAAATCAGGCGGCAGGGTGCGTCACGGCGGGCAGCCATCACCAGGCGGCCCAGCAGCATATCGGCATTGGCGCGGCCCTTATCAATTTCCACCCCAGAGTGACCGCCCACCAGCTCGGCAATGCGCAGGGTAACAGTCTGGCCGGTCACGGTCTCCCGCTGGATGGGCAGACGGCAGTAGGTGCGGTTACCGCCGGCACAGCTGACGGTAAAGACGCCCTCTGCCTCAGAATCCAGGTTGATCATATTGCGGCCGGTGACTAGGGTGGGCTGCAGCACAGCGGCGCCCAGCATCCCGATCTCCTCATCGCTGGTGATGATGCACTCCAGCCGGGGGGCGGGCAGGTCCTTTTCATCCAGCAGGGCCAGCATCATGGCCACAGCAATGCCATCATCACCGCCCAGGGTGGTACCGCGGGCATACACCCAGCCGTTTTCCTCCACCAGGTCCAGGCCCTCGGTTTCCATATCCTTGGTGCAGCCTGGGGCTTTTTCGCACACCATATCCAGGTGGCCCTGCAGCACCACCGGCGCGGCGGTCTCGTAGCCTTTAGCGGCGGGCTTTACGATAATGACATTATCGCTGGCGTCACGGGTATGCTGCAGGCCGCGGTCTTTGGCGAACTGCTCGCAGTAATCGGCGATTTTCTTGGTATTGCGGGAGCCGTGGGGGATAGCCGCGATCTCCTCGAAATAATGGAACACTGCCTGGGGCTCCAGGTGGCCGAGAATTTTACTCATGGTTTCGCTTCCTTTCCGGGTATTTGCAGGGGGCCGGCCCACGGCGGAGCCGCACTCGGTTGGCACAGCCAACCGAGCCTCCGGCGCCCCTGCACCTGTTACGCCGCTATTATACACCATTTCCCCTGCCCGCGCCAACCCCCGCCCCGCTTTTTCCTTGACAAAATGCCCAAACCAGGCCCCCGGTTTATGGCAGTTCTACAAAAAGTGCGTCGGAAAAGCGGGCTTTCATTTACAAGCCCTTGTTCCGGTGCTACAATAGGCTTAGCTGCTGGAATCGTTTCCGACAGCAAAACCAATATTCCGATCCCGCCGGTCACTCCACAAACTGGCCGCCGCGGACGAAACAAAGGAGGAATCCCCCGCCGGGCGCTCCCGGTGCGGCAGTGTGGAGACCTGCCGTAAAGCACAGAGAATCCCGCTTTCTCTGCTGCGAGAAAGGTCGTGCGAAGGCAGACCGCTCAGAGCGATGATAATGGCTGATGTCGTACTGAAAAACATCAAAAAGGTGTACCCCAACATCGAACCCAAAAAGAAGAAAAAAGGCGAGCCCGAAAAGGAAAAGAAGAACAACCTGCTGGTGACCGAAGAGGGCGTACTGGCGGTGCATGACTTCAACCTGGAGATCAAGGACAATGAGTTCATTGTGCTGGTCGGCCCTTCCGGCTGCGGTAAATCCACCACCCTGCGCATGATCGCCGGGCTGGAGGAGATCTCCGGCGGCGAGCTGTATATTGACGGCAAGCTGATGAACGACATTCCTCCCAAGGACAGGGATATCGCGATGGTTTTCCAGAACTACGCCCTGTACCCCCATATGACTGTTTACGAGAACATGGCCTTCGGCCTGAAGCTGCGCCATGTAGACCCTCAGGAGATCGACCGCAAGGTAAAGGAAGCCGCCGAGATCCTGGATATCACCCAGTACCTGGACCGCAAGCCCAAGGCGCTTTCCGGCGGCCAGCGGCAGCGCGTGGCCATCGGCCGTGCCATTGTGCGCAGCCCCAAGGTATTCCTGATGGATGAGCCGCTTTCCAACCTGGATGCCAAGCTGCGCAACCAGATGCGTGCCGAGATCATCAAGCTGCGGCAGCGCATCGATACCACCTTCATCTATGTTACCCATGACCAGACCGAGGCCATGACGCTGGGCGACCGCATCGTCATCATGCGGGATGGCGAGATCCAGCAGGTGGGCACCCCGCAGGAAGTCTTTGATCACCCCGCCAATCTGTTTGTGGCAGGCTTCATCGGTATGCCTCGCATGAATACCTTTGACGCCCAGCTGCAGCGCGATCCCGATGGCAAGTATGCCGTTCAGCTGGCCAATGCCCATGTGGTGCTCAGCGATGAAAAGCAGGCCCGCCTGGCCCAGAAGAATGTCCAGCCCGGCCCCATCGTGCTGGGCATCCGTCCGGAGCACATTATGCTGGCGGGCGAGGGCGAGCAGATGATCCACGGCACCGTGGATGTCAGCGAGATGATGGGCAGCGCGGTGCACCTGCACCTGCAGGCCTGCGGCCGGGATACCATCATCATCGTGCAGACCATGAGCATGCAGGGCGCCACCAATTCGAGCTTTGGTATCGGCCAGTCCATCGCCTTCACATTTGGCGGCAATGTGGTGCATGTATTTGATCCTGAAACCGGGAAGAATCTTGAATTCTGATGGCTGCAATCCCATAGAAAAAGCCCCCGCCGCAAGGCGGGGGCTTCATTTTAATGCTTAACCGGTTCGCCGCTGCGGTGGCCCGGGGCTGTCAGCCAGTCGGCTTTGTAGTAATAAATAAGCAGGAAGATACTGCTGAGCGCCCAGGTAATGGGGTAAACCCAGTTCACCACGGCAATGCTTTGGTAGATGGGGGTGGCAACCGTAATAATGGCAACACGCACCACGCACCAGAATGACAGCATCGAAATCATGGGAATGACCGCACGGCCTGCGCCGCGCATGACCGCTGCCAGACAGTGCGAAAGCGCCAGCAGACAGAAGAACAGCGAGCAGGTGCGCATCTTCTGCACGCCAAAGGCGATGGCCGCCGGCTCCTGGGTAAAGGCCTTGATGAGAATGGGGGCCAGCCAGTACAGCAGCGCGCCAACCGCCTCCGCGATGATGACCGAGCACAGAATGCCGAACCGCGCGCCCTGCCGGGTGCGCCTCAGCTCGCCCGCGCCCAGGTTCTGCCCGACGAAGGTGGTAATGGCCGAGGTAAAGCTGGTAATGGGCAGGAAGGCGAAGCCCTCCACCTTGGCATAGGCGCCGCAGCCGCTCATGGCCATCTCGCCAAAGGAATTGATATTGGACTGCACCACTACATTGGCCAGCGCGATGACGGAATTCTGCAAACCGCTGGGCAGACCATAGGAGAGGATCATACGGGTCATTTCCGGGTCAAAGCGGACCTCCCGCCATTTCACCTGGCATTCGCCGGAAACGGGGTTCATCAGCCGCCCCATGCACAGGAACACGCTGACGAACTGCGAAATGATGGTGGCCAGCGCCGCGCCGTCCACATCCATCTTAAAGACGGCGATAAGCAGAATATCCAGCACTACATTGGTGATGGAGGAGATGATAAGATAATAAAGCGGATGGCGGCTGTCGCCCACCGCCTGCATCACGCCGCGGCACTGGTTGTACATCACCAGACCGATGCTGCCCGCGAAGTAGGTGCGGATATAGGAGACTGACTGCGGCATGACATCCTCCGGGGTGCCCATCCACTGCAAAATCTGCGGGGTGAACAGCATCCCAACCACGGTAAGGAACACCCCCGCCGCCATGCCAAAAGCGATATTGGTGTGGATGGCGGCACGCATCTTTTCCACCTCACGGGAACCGAAAAACCGGGAAACCACCACGCCCGCGCCCATCGAAATACCGCCGAAGAACCCCACCAGCAAAAAGATAAGTGTGCCGGTGCCGGTAACGGCTGCCAGCGCGCTGTTGCCCAGCAGGTTGCCGACGATGAGGGCATCGGCGGTATTATACAGCTGCTGGAACAAAAAGCCCAGAAACAGCGGGATCGCAAAGGATACCAGCTGTTTGGCAATGGGACCTTCTGTCATTCTTATCTCGGCTTTGGCCACGGCGCAGGGACTCCCTTCTTTTTACCATTTTCGCCCCTTTGGGGCAAACTCACTGTAGTATAGCAGATTTTTGGCTTTGGCGCAAGGGGCGGGAGCGTTCCTTGGCGGGGATAAGGCGAAGCTGCCGGGCTGCCGCCCGATTCCCTGCCGCTGCAGAAGCCCGAAAAGCATACCGCCCGCCCCTGCCGCATATAGATGCACCAAGAACCCGCGTGAAACTAACTGGGGGGAGGTCATCTCATCGTGAAGGGGTTGCCGGAGGATCGGGCGGTGCAGTTCGCCCGTTATATCATCGAAGCAGGCGCCACCGTGCGGGAGACCGCAAAGGAGTTCCACATCTCCAAATCCACGGTGCATATGGAAGTGATAAATTAGAACGGTTAATATGGGCGATACAGTAAGCGGCCATATAAGCAAATAGGCGCATAGATCAGCACCGGGGACGGGCTGGCCTATGCCGCCTATTTCGTTTTTGGAGGGAAGGGGTACAGCTGCATCTATGCAGGCTATACCAGCTTCCCGACAAAATAGGGGTTTCCAAAGGGGGTATCCCCTTTGGCACACGACTTTGCTTGCAAAGTGTAGTGTGTTATACGCTCTGTCGGCGTTGCTGCGAAAATGAGGTTGCCACCGGGAGGGCAAGCACATTTGAAGCAGCAGGACAACAGGGCTGTGATTGCGTGGCGTGGAGCCGCAAGCGCAGAACTGGTTTCATTAGCAGACAGGGCGTATATGAAAAAGTTTCTTTTTGGTCGAAATCATTTAAAAATTATGCTACCAACCACTGATTAACATAATTAGTAATTCGATTACTCCAATCAATTTCGTCTTCGGAATGTTCGATTTCATCAATAGCTGTTTGCAAGAATTTTTGTACATCCTGTGGCTGAGGAACGCCATCGCTTGTGTAGGAGTTCTCAATTAACCGCATAAACGAATCAAGTTCCAATGGGACAATCTTCGGCTTGCCTCCATAAGCAGCGATATTTCTGATTTGATTTAAGCCGAAGAAGTGTGCCCATGTTGCTCTGTTAATTGACGGAGCTATGAACAGGCAATAAGTAGTTTTTCCTGTCGCCTTTTGCAACTGAGCATAATGCCGTGTGACTGGCTCTCCTTCAGATTCATACTGCCGCTGTCCCCGTTGCAGGGTAACTTCAACTGAAAGAGCAAAGGTATCATAATCACATTCAATGTCCGGCATATTGCCTTGGGCTGTTGATGTGGGGCGCCCCGAGTCGTCAATCTTGAAATTGCCTTTAATTGTTCCGCCGTCCAACATAGTCATGGCTCGCCATGTGTTCCATTCAAGGAACAAGGGGGCGTCGTATACCTCATCGGACAAAATTTCGTTGTATGTATCAATAACTTCTTGATATAGCGCATAAGACTTTAGTTCCTCAGTCTGCTTTTGGATAATTGCCACTCGTTTTGCTTGAACAGCACTATCACGCAAATCTTTCAGTTCTTCGATTGTTTTTCCAGAAAGTTCTCGTTTAGTATAAGAAAAATGACGCATCAGTGTATCTTCTAAATTACTGCGGTCATCTGTATACAGACGAGGTTGTGCAGGGTCAAACAAATAATTCTTAAATGCGATTACATCATCAATATTGGTAGGCTCTCTTGGGACAGTCTCCAAAATAAAATCGATCTCTGGAATTTTATCTGGAGCGATCTGTATCGACCTACCATCAGAAACAAACATTTCGGTGAAACGGAAATAGCGGAAACACGCATCAGCATAGTCTCTCATGTTGCGCTTTTCTTTGCTGATAAATGACCGCACATCGCTCGTTTTCGATTCTCTGGTTGCTATGTTGCCAGATTCAATTTCAACAGCATAAATTTTGGAGATTTCCCTATTTATGACATCGTCAATAAACCGCTTATACTGCCCCTTATGTTTTTCCTTTTCTTCTCGGAAAGAAATGATTTGATTTTTTACCGCTTCGTAGTTGCGATAGTCCGTCAGTTGCAGTGCAAATATTCTAAATTCATCCGGTGTTAGGTGGTCTAAATCACGGATCAACCGAATGATTTCTAAGTATGGACGCCCCCAAAATGTCCCTTTGATTTTACTTCCCTCTTTGTGATAGGGAGAAGGTAACTGGAATTTTAAGAGCTGCCGCAAAAAGATTTCGTGCGGTCTGTTGCCATGTATAAAAGATTCGCCTGCTTCTGTCAACTGAATTGTTGGAGAAAGATCAACAAACCCCAATCCCTGCGGAGAACGAGTAATACGATCTCGTGCGCTAAATGCAGAATACTTCTTAGAGGTATCTCCCTCAAATGTGGTTGCAGCAGCGAGCGTACGGGCAAATTCTTCCTGTACTTGCTCATTGCCACTCCATGTTTGCCCAGAAAAGTTATCCACCAACAAAGCAATTTCTGGGATTAGCTTTTTCGGTGATCTGGGCGAAGTAGTAAAAAATAATGTGCGACTACTTTTGATTACTCCCATGTTGTACTCCTAATAATTCTTTACAACAATGTGCATTTTGTCATTGTTGAAACGGTTTTTTATGTTAACAGAGTAGTTTTTATAATATTCATCAAAGATATATTCGCCGTAGAGTTCTTCTGTCAATGGTGTTTTTCCAATTACCATCAAAGCACGGCATGGCAAATTCCTAAAATCTGCGGCTAATCGTCTGTGTTCAGCTTCATCAAAGCCATTCATCATATCAATGTTTCCATAGTCATTGAACACACAATCATACGGTGGGTCGAGAAAGATAAAGTCATCTGCTTCTGCCATATCAAAGATTTCTTTATAATCAAGATTGAATAACTCTGCTCGCTGTAACAGCTCACTGTGTTGTTGTGTCACTAGTCTGGTATTAAGATTTGGGTATCGTCCAAATGGAACATTATATTCGCCATTGTTGTTATAGCGAATCATCCCAGAATAAGCGGTCTTATTGATGAAAAAATATAAAACACCATCTAAAAAGCTATCGTCAGGATGATTAAATAACGCTCTCATGCGATAATATAAATCTTCATTTGCATTGGGAACCCTCTCATCAGGGGCTAATGCTTTCAATCTCTTAAAATCCGCTTGATTAGTCTCATACAGCCGTTGGAGAGTATCAAGTTGTGTACGCATGGTGGGATAGTCATCTCTCAACTGCTGATAGAAAGTCATTAACCGAGCATTAGCATCATTGATAATTGCATTATCGGGCTCGAGATAAAAGAAAACAGCTCCGCCCCCAAAAAAAGGTTCGATATAGCGATTGAAATCATCTGGTATATATTGAAGAAAGCGGGGAATTTCCCTCGATTTTCCTCCACGATATTTCAAAACCGGGTTCATCAGTACACCTCGCTTTCTAAAGTTTGAAAAAAGTAATCAAAATAACCCATTTTTATTGTAACACATAAACCCATCCCCTACAACCAGCATTTTTATTTCCCTGCCTGCTCCATCATCTTCTTCGCCAACTGCTGAAACTGCTCGGTGGTTTCCTCATCCATCGGAAGAAGCTGCCCAATCTGTCCGGCAATCATAGCAGTTACATCGTCCATAGAAAGCGGCTCCTGCTGGTGGTCTTTCATGGTTTCCTGCATGGTTTGGAACATAGCGGCAGTCACAGCTTCTCCCAGCTGTTCTCCGTTGTCCATATCTTTCTTAATATCTCGCAGGATAGAAAGAAATACATTCTTAATTTTTTCAATCTCCGCTTCATGTTCTCCCATCTTCTGTGCGTTCAGAAGTTGCAAATCCTGTCTTACTTCTGCCCGATGTTCCGGGTGTTCTTTCATCAGATCGGACAGGGAAGCTGTTGCCAGTTCAATCAGCTGGTTTCTTGCCATGATACCCTTTGCCGCTGTGTCTTGAAAATAAATCCGTATCAAATCCATCAGTTTCGGGAAGTTCCTGTGTTCCAACAGACGGTTTAGGATTTGCACATCGACTATACCTGTCACAAGCCCTCTCACAGCTCCCTCGGACAAGCCCAATTCTGAAATATCATAACTTTTACGGACACTCAAAGTAGACAAACCCAGTATGTAGTCCGTTGATACCTTAAATTCCTTTGCCACGCCTATAAGAATATCGCTGCTGACCGTCTTTGTTTCACCGCTGACAATGCGGCTCAACTGGGAAGCAGATACGCCTATCTTCTCCGCAAGCTGCTTTTGAGAAATATGATTGCCGTTGCACAAATCAGAAATCCTCTGTCCGGGTGTTCCGGGTAAAGCCATACACAGCACCTCCTCTTCCTATTTCCCATTATACAGGGAAATTGCAGAAATGCAATTTTGAAATGGAATATTGACCTAAAATGCAATTCTCGCAAGATTCCGGGAATTGCATTTTTTTCGTGTAGACTTAGGGTAGTTCATCGGTGAGCTGCACCTTGAAAAATGAACGACCGTCCGAAAAGGAATACCCCGGCAGGGGAAGCATCGCAACGAGCTACTTCGGGACAAAATGTCCCGAAGCCCGGGGAGCGTGCCAACGCTGGAACACGCCGCAGGAATGGGGCAGGAAGCCTTTTCGGGGAGAACGGCTAAGGAAAAATGGAGGGAACACATGAGAGAGAACCCATATAAACGACTGCCGCCCATAGAGCGCAGGCAGGACGGTTCCCTTTACCGCATGACACCGGCACAGAGGAAACAGGCAAACGCCCTGATCCGCCGGGAGTGCTGCTGTTATGAGGACGGGAACTGTATGCTCCTTGACGATGGAGACACCCACACCTGCACCCAGACCATTTCTTTCTCGGTCTGCTGTAAGTGGTTCCGCTGGTCGGTCTTGCCGCAAATCGGGACGCTGGAAGCGGAGATTTTCCGGGATAAGGAGCTAAAACGCTGTGCAGTCTGCGGCGGCGTATTCGTCCCCAAATCCAACCGGGCAAAATACTGCCCCGGCTGTGCCGCCAGAGTTCACAGGCGGCAGAAAACAGAAAGTGAACGGAAAAGGAGGTCTACTGTGGACAGTTAGGGGCTGAAAAGTCCTTGATTTACAAGGCTTTACAAGCACAGAACAGTGGCAGGCAATAGAAACTACCGTCTGCCCCCGGAAACAGGCTTCTAACCGTTCACAAAACACGATATGACAAACACCATTTATATCCATCAGCCGGAAAAGGCGGTCAGCTTTACCCGGCTTCCCAATTTCCTTTTTGAAGCCCCCACATTCACACCCCTGTCCAACGAAGCAAAGGTACTGTATGCCTTTATCCTGCGCCGGACAGACCTGTCCCGGAAAAACGGCTGGGCAGATGAATATGGGCGGATTTACCTCTACTATCCCATCAACGAGGTAGTGGAGCTGCTCCACTGCGGGCGGCAGAAGGCGGTCAACACCCTGCGGGAACTGCAATATGCCGGACTGGTGGAAATCCAGAAGCAGGGCTGTGGAAAACCCAACCGCATTTACCCAAAATCCTACGAAGCGGTTCCAAACACCGACTTCAAGAAATCCGGTTATGGAACGCCGGAGGACTGAAAACCGCACTCCACAAGTACGATAATCAATCCTCTTGAAGTACGAAAACCGGACGGTATATAGAAATACAGAGATTAAAACGATTTTATTTATATCTTATCCATTCCTATCCTATCCGAGATATTTTCTGCGGGATTTTCCTGTGGAAAAGTCCCGGAAAGGAACGGAATGGGGAAAGGAGTTTCATGGCACAACACGCAATTTTGCGATTTGAAAAACACAAGGGCAATCCGGCAAGACCGCTGGAAGCCCATCACGAAAGACAAAAGGAACAGTACGCCAGCAACCCGGATATTGACACCAGCCGGAGCAAGTACAATTTCCATATCGTCAAGCCGGAGAGCCGCTATTACCATTTCATTCAGAGCCGCATTGAACAAGCCGGATGCCGCACCCGCAAGGATAGCACACGCTTTGTCGATACGCTGATAACCGCCAGCCCGGAGTTTTTCAAGAAAAAATCCCCAAAGGAGATACAGGCGTTTTTCCAGAGGGCGGCTGATTTCTTAATCGGGCGGGTAGGGAAAGAAAATATCGTGTCGGCGGTGGTACACATGGACGAGAAAACGCCCCACCTGCATTTGGCCTTTGTTCCGCTGACAAAGGACAACCGCCTGTGTGCAAAGGAGATTATCGGCAACAGGGCAAACCTGACGAAGTGGCAGGACGATTTTCACGCCTATATGGTGGAGAAATATCCAGACTTGGAGCGTGGGGAAAGTGCCAGCAAGACAGGCAGGAAGCATATCCCCACCCGTCTGTTCAAGCAGGCGGTCAATCTCTCCAAACAGGCAAGAGCCATTGAAGCCACGCTGGACGGTATTACCCCGTTCAATGCCGGAAAGAAGAAAGAGGAAGCCCTCTCCCTGCTGAAAAAGTGGTTTCCGCAGATGGAGAACTTCTCCGGGCAGCTCAAAAAATATAAGGTCACAATAAACGACCTTTTGGCAGAAAATGAACAGTTGGAAGCCAGAGCCAAAGCCAGCGAAAAAAGCAAGATGAAAGATACGATGGAACGGGCAAAGCTGGAAAGCGAGCTGAAAGACATTCAGCGGCTGGTAGACCGTATCCCGCCGGAGGTGCTGGCAGAACTGAAACGACAGCCCAACAAGCATGGGCGTGAACTTTGACAAAAGTTATATGGTACTATTTTCCGCCTTGTTTTCATAGACATGGACAAAGAGTAGCACACAAGGAGGAGGTGGAACTCTGCTGTGAAAAAGCGAAAACTAAATTATCGGTTTCATAACCCTAATCCAGCGGCAGAGACCGCCGACTACTTACTGAAAATCCTAATTGAAGCCAATACGGAAAAAGTACAGTCGGCTATTCAAGAAGCCGCAGCCGCATCAGATGATACCAAAGAAAAATTAGACGAGGGACACTCTGCGTGAGCGGAGTGTCCCTTTTTTCATGGTTGAAAACGCTGACTTCATGTGATAATATTAAGATGTAACAGAACGATTTAATTTTAACAGAGAGGTTTTGCCATGAATATAGCTGCTTACTGCCGTGTTTCCACCGATAAGGCTGACCAGCTCAACAGCCTGGAAGCACAGAAAGAGTTTTTTTCTGAATACACAAAACGCACAGGGGACACCTTAGTAAGATTGTATGCAGACGAGGGTATTTCTGGAACCAAAATAAAAAATCGAAAAGAATTTTTACGCATGATGGCAGATGCCGAGCATGGGTTGTTTGATATGGTCGTAGTCAAGGATATTTCCCGCTTTGCCAGAAATACCGTTGACCTTTTGCAGAATGTCCGCAAGCTGAAATCTTTGGGAATTGAAACGCAGTTTTTGACCGCTAACATGACCAGCATGGGGAACAGTGAATTTGTGCTGACAATTTTTGGGGCATTGGCACAGGAGGAAAGTGCGAATACCTCAAAGCGTGTGAAATTTGGAAAAAAGATGAATGCTGAAAAAGGTCGTGTCCCGAATATCGTTTATGGATATGATAAGACGATTGGAGATTATTTTAACCTTGCAATCAATGAAGAAGAAGCTGCGGTTGTCCGCCAGATTTATGAGTGGTATATCAAGGACGGGTATGGTGCTGCGAAAATTTCTATTTTCTTAAATGAACGAGGATTACGAACAAAACGGAATTGCCAGTGGAGCCAGAATGGGGTTTGCCGTATTCTTACGAATGAACTTTATACGGGTAAAATTATTAACGGCAAACAGGAAGTAACCGACTTTCTGACCGGGCAGAGGGCGGACAAAGATGAAACCGAGTGGATGGTTGTGGAGCGTCCAGATTTGCGTATTATTGAGCCGGAGGTTTTTGAACAGGCACAGCAGATTATGCAGTCCAGAGGCAAAGCATTTAAGGTGGATAAGGAACGCCAAAGCAATAAATATCTGTTCTCTACTCTTATCAAATGCAAGGAATGCGGCTGGTCCTTCCGGCGCACAGTCCGCACATATAAAAACACTTATGTCCGCTGGGTGTGTTCCGGGCATAACGGACGTGGTGCAGACAACTGCCCCAATGCTGTGACGGTAGATGAAGAAGAATTAATTGAAGTTTTGCAGGAATATTTTGCTGAACTTCTGAAAGCAAAGAAGAATGTGATCCGTTATGTAGTCGGAGAATTCCAGCGGGTTTATAAGGCAAAGGACGAAAACCTGAACTATGAAAAAGAGCTAAATGCCCAGCTTGCAAAGCTGCAAAAAACCCGGCAAAAATATATGGATATGTACGCAGACGATTTGATTTCCAGAGAGGAACTGAATGATAAAATCGGCGGCATGAGAAAAGAAATTGAACGGCTGGAAAACGAACTGAAGATGGTAGCGTATCATCTTACCAAAGGGGAACAGTTGGAAAGCGTCCTCGGACGGACATTCAAAGAGATTGAGGATATAACAGATGTACACCAGATGACCAACGCCCAACTCAAACGGATCATCCAGAAGATTGAAGTGGACAAGGATGGGAATGTGGACATTTACCTCAGGCTGTTGGGCGATCTGGGCTTGGAGGAAGCCGTTCTAATTCATCACAACGAAACATAAGGATATCCAGGAGCGGCTGCCGCTGCTTAATTACCCGCTGTACCGGGAGGTACGGGTGGTGCTGGACCGCAATAAGGAGGAGCGCCACCTGCGGGGCGGGGAAGCCACCCGCCGCAAATATGCCGCCCGCCGGGCGCGCGATAAAAAGTAAAGGCCCGCCGTCTTTGCCCCAAGTGGGTAGGACGGCGAGCTTTTTGTTTTTCCGGCTTGGAGGGTCACTTGCCGGCCGCGGGACGAGGGCGCAGCCCGTTTCGGCTCCGCCGAAACACACGGGCAAAGCCCGTGTCGCCCGCCTGCTGCGGGCGGGGCTGCGCCCCATCCCCGCGGTCTGCGGAAGCTCTTCCCTATATACAATACAGCAGCCACATTTTCCTGCCTGCCACCCGACAAAATACCTTCGGCAATCGCCTTTTTACACCCCCGCAAAGTGGAACACAATACCCACCACAGCGGAAAAGCCCAGGAACACAATGGGGTGCCACTTTTTGGTCTGCTTTAGGTTGGTCACAATGGCCAAAAATGCCGCCAGCACCACCGCCGGCCAGCGGATGCTCTGCCACAGGGTACCAAAGCTCCAACCATCGGCCAGCAGCGCCACAATGGCCACCGAAAGCGCTGCCGAGGCAATCAGCCCGGAGGAAGCCGGCCGCAGACCGTAAAAGGCGCTTTCCACATAGCGGTTGTCGCGGAACTTCTGCAGGAAGATGGAAACAATGACAATGATGATAATGGAGGGCGCCACAAAGCCCAGCGTGGTAGAAATGGAGCCAAGAACCCCGCTCATCTCATAGCCCACATAGGTGGCCATGTTTACCCCGATAGGCCCTGGGGTGGATTCTGAAATCGCAATCATATCCGCCAGCTGGGTGTAGGTGAACCACCCGGTGCGGTCGCTCAGGTCATACAGGAACGGGATGGTGGCCATGCCGCCGCCCACGGCGAACAGCCCTATTTTGAAAAACTCCCAGAATAAACGCAGCAGCATCATTTGGCCTTCACCTCCCAGGTCTTCAGCAGGATGCCGGCCACACCGGCCGCTACAATATAGATCATGGGACTGACCGGGGTGAATACCGCCCCGCCGAATACCGCCAGGAAGATGAGTACCGCTTTCCAGTCCACTATGGCGGCCTTCGCCAGCTTAATGACGGAATTGATCATCAGTACCGCCACCCCCACACGGATCCCGGCAAAGGCGTTTTTGACGGCAGGCAGCTCGGAAACATTGCCCAGTACCGCCGCGATGGCGATGATGATGACCAGGGAAGGGAACACCAGCCCCAGCGTGGCGATCACGCCGCCCAGCACCCCGGCGATCTTATAGCCGATGAAGGTGGAAACATTGACGGCGATGGCGCCGGGGGTACACTGAGCCAGCGCGTAATAGTCCATCATTTCCTGCTCGGTGGCCCAGCCGTGGCGTTCCACCAGCTCGCTTTGCATCATGGGCAGCATGGCATACCCGCCGCCTATGGTAAATAGCCCGATCCGGGCAAAGGTAATAAACAGCTGCCAGTATTTTTTCATGGGCAGTTCCTCCTTGCTTGTGGGATATCTTGTGGGATATATTAAGAATGGATTTGCGAGATTTTCGGTCAAGCCTTTTATAAAATCCAAAGGCGGAGCCTTGGCCGCTCGCCGCAATAGGGGAAACACTTTTTCCTCTAACATCAAAAGCATCGATAGGTGGTTTTGATGAAAGATGCCCGCGCTATCTTGCGCTTTCGTTTTCCAAAGGGCGCCCCGAAAGGGGTCGAATTTGCAAAATGATCCGGCGGATCGTTTTGCAAAAGGGGGGAAACCCCGCAAGAGAGGGTTCCCCCTTACTTGCGATTTGTTCTATCTATTTTCCTCCGAGCGGGAGAAAAATAGAAACTAATGGTTTAGTTGGCTGCCGCCTGACGGCATCGCAAAGCCTTGACTAAAGCATGGATGCCCGCCCCAAAGACTTCATTATTGTATCACCGCCGGGGACGGTATGCAACGGGCAAAACAGATTCCTGTACGCTTCCTTGGCATTATAGAAAAGCCCCCACCGCCGCGGCGGGGGAGCTTTTTGCGTATTATATCTTGCTGGGGTCGCCCCAGGTAAAGCCCTTGGCCACCACCCCGTCAATGACATCCGCCAGCACATTGGCGTTGGTCTTGCTTACCGCGTGCAGTAGGTACACCATACCCGGGCAGGCGCTGTCCACAATCTTTTGCAGGGATTCTGCCTCATCCGGCTGGTCATCGGTCAGCCAGTCCTTGTAGGCAAAGCTCCAGAACAGCGACTTGTACCCCAGCTGCTGCACCTCCGCCAGCGCCCGCTCGCTAAAGTTGCCGGCCGGGAAGCGGAAATACCGCATGGTATAGTTAAAATTCTCCTTGACATAGTCGTGCAGCTTCATCAGGTCCTGCTCCGCTTCCTCCACCGAAAGCCCGGAGTAATTGGGGTGCTTCCAGCTGTGGTTGCCCACCACATGCCCCTCATCTATCATCCGCTGCACCAGCTCCGGCTCCGCCTTGGCAAAATCGCCGGTGATGAAGAAGATGGCCTTGACCCCCTTCTCCTTCAGGGTATCCAGTATCTGCCCGGAAAGGCCGAACTCATACCCCTCGTCAAAGGTCAGGTACACCTCGTTGCTGTCCTCCTTGAGGAAGATGGCATCATACTGGCCGTAGGTCTTATTGTACAGCAGCGAGCCCTGGCTGCGGTTTTTCTCGTCCTTCGGGCCGCCGGGGCCCCAGTCCTTGCTCTCGGTGGAAAGCCCCGCCAGCTTTTCCACATCCACTCCCGCCGCGGTGGGAACATTGTTATTCTCGTTGCCCAGGTTCTCATCCCCGGTCACGCCGTAATCGCTATCGTACTGGTTGTCCTTATTCTCGGTATCGCCATGGGTATCATTCTGCTCTGGCTGGGTGGTGCCGGGGTAGTTGGGATCATTCTCATTGTAGGTGGGCTGGCAGCCGCCCAGCAGCATGGCCCCCGCCATTGCCAGCGCCAAAAGCTGTTTTTTCATGGTTTTCTCCTCCATTTTTCGTATTATCCGTTTATTTTATACTATTTATAAAACACTTGCTCCGCTTTCTGCCTGTATTGTAACACATTTCGCCGCATAAATCCTCCCCAAAATCTGCAAACTATCGGTAAACAAAAATTTTTGCGGAGGGCAGGCTTGGGGAACGGCATCTCTATCCCGGCCCCAGCAGGGACCGGGCCGCGGCCGCAGGCCGTTTCGGCTCCGCCGAAACCAGCGGGCTCCGCCCGCTGAAACCGCCCGGAGGGCGGTTTGGCCTGCGGCCCCGGCCGGCCCTCTGCACAAACCGGCGCAGACAGCAAAAAAGAAAAGCCCTGCATTCGCAGAGCCTTTCCCAACCAAAATAATTTTTATCCGTCAGTCTTTTTGGGAGACCGGAAAGCTGTTCAAAGGGCGGTGGTGGAGACACCGTGCTCCCTTTCTCTGTCTTTATTATATGCCGCCTGGGGGCAGAATTCCGCCTTTTTAATTGAAAATTGGGTTACGATTTGGTGACGGGGAACGGCAGCTGATTGCAAAATGCTTTCAATCAGCTGATATAATCCTCAATGAGCCGGGTCAGCGTTTCATAATCGGGGGCGGAGATGCCCTCAGTCAGCCGCTCCTGGTCGGCCTGGGGCAGCAGACGGGTATAAACATCGAAGATCATCTCCGGGGTGTTGCTCTCCTCCCGGAAGATGGCCAGCCGGCCTTCATAATCACGCAGAAGGTAGCCCGCGGGATTTTGCGGCTCCTCCGGTTCATCGGGGAGGGGATTTTCGACCGGCTGCGCGGGGGAGATGGGCTCCTCCTGCGGCTGGGGTTCCGGCTGCGGCTGCGGGGTGCTCCCGCGGGAAAGAAACGCCAGCACCAGCCCCAGCAGCAGGGCGGCAATGGCCACGGCTAAAGAGAGTACGATCCTGCGGGGCATGGGAATGCCTCCTTTCCTGCCTTTTATTTAGTGGCAGTATGGGCATTTTTTGGCGGAATAGTCAGAAGCGGGCGGAAATTCAAAAAATAGTAACACATAGCGGCCAAAGTGTGCTATAATAACATCGTATATGTGCATAGAGCCGCATGGCGGTTTTTGTGCAGATTTTCCTCTCCCCCGCAAAATGAAGGAGGTAGCAGCTTGAGCTTTAAGGAAAAATGGAACCGGATGAACCGCAAGGCGGACCAGGCTATTAAAAATGCCAAGGCCCGCAAGACGGCGCAGCCGGATACCGATAACACCGGCCGAAAGGAGAAAAAGCCCGGCGGCCATAAGGTGCTGCGGGCCATCGCAGCGGTATGCCTGGTGGGCATTATGCTGATGTGCGTGGCCGGGTGCGTCCTGACGGTATGGGCCTTTGATACCCTGAATACCGACCAGCAGATGCTAGACCTGAGTATGCAGAAGGCCAAGTACACCACCATCTTTTATGCCGATGACGGTGAGACCGAGCTGGCGCGCGCCTACGATCCAGACGCGGGCAACCGCATTTGGGTGGACTATGACCAGATGCCGAAGTGCCTGCTGGATGCCACCGTGGCGGTGGAGGACAAGCGCTTTTGGGAGCACAACGGCGTGGACTTCCTCACCACCTCCAAGGCGGGCCTCAGCGCCATTTTGCAGAAGATCGGTCTGACCGGCTTCTACGGCGGGGCCACCCCCGGCGCTTCCACCATCACCCAGCAGGTGGTGCGTAATATCACCAATGACCGTGCCGTGGATGGCGCGGCGGGCTGGGCGCGTAAGCTGCGTGAGATCTTCCGGGCGCTGAATGTGGAAAAATACTACACCAAGTCGCAGATCATTGAGACCTACCTGAACCTGGCCAGCTTTTCGCAGAACTGCTCCGGCATTCAGGCGGCTGCCAATGTGTTCTTCAATAAGGATGTCAGCGAGCTGACCGTGGCGGAGTGCGCCACCATCGTGGGCACCACCAAAAATCCCTACGCCTATGATCCCTTTACCCACTGGGAGGAAAACCAGGAGCGCAAGGAGTATATCCTGGGGCTGATGCTGGAGCAGGGCAAGCTGACCAAGGAAGAGTATAACGCCGCTATGGCGCAGGAGATCGTGCTGGCCACCGGCACCAACAGCAATGCCACCATCCAGACCTGGTTTGTGGACTATGTGACCGATGAGGTGTGCCGTGACCTGGCCGAAAAGCAGGGCATTACCGAGGCGGAGGCGTACCAGAACCTCATCGGCGGCGGCTACCGCATTTACACCACCTGCGAGGAGCGGGTACAGGAGATCCTGGAGGACTACTATTCCAGTCCCGATAACTTCCCGCCTGTGAATAACGAGGAATATCCCCAGTCGGCTTTTGTCATCACTGATACCAACGGCGCCCTAAAGGGCATTGTGGGCGGCAACCGCGGCAAGGAGGGCAACCGCATCTGGAACCGGGCCAGTGATACTACCCGTCAGATCGGCTCCACCATCAAGCCCATCACCTCCTATGTGCTGGGCATTGAAAAAGACCTCATCACCTATTCCACCGTGATAGAGGACCGTCAGGTAGTCATCAACCCCGATGAAGTGAGCTACAGCCAGCCGCTGTGGGTGCCCAAGAATGAATATAACAGCTTTAAGGGCTTTGTAACGGTACGGACAGCGGTCATTCGCTCCATCAATACCGTGGCGGTGCAGGTTACCCAGATGCTGGGAACCACCACCAGCTACGATTTTCTCAAGTATTCGCTGAATGTGGATACCCTGACCGCAGCAGACGACAGCTACAGTCCCATGGCGCTGGGCTCCCTTTCCAAGGGTATGACCCTGGTGAAGCTGGCCGGTGCTTATCAGATGTTCGGCAACGGCGGTGTGCGCACCGAGCCGTACAGCTACACCCGTGTGGAGGATACCTACGGCAATGTGATCCTGGAGAAGAACACCGTTCCGGTCCGGGTCATCAGCGCTGAGACCGCCACTGTGATGAACCGCCTGCTGCAGGAGGTCACCGGCAGCGAGGGTACCGGCGCGGCCGCCAACCTGGGGGCTATGAATATCCCTGTGGCGGGCAAGACCGGTACCACCGATGACAGTGTGGACCAGTGGTTTGTGGGTGTTACCCCATACTATGTGGGTGTGTGCTGGCTGGGTTACGATTCCCGCTACCAGACCGACGAGAACGGGAACATCAAGTACTACGCCAACGGTAATCCCATCCCCAATTCCATCCGGTACTCCAGCTACCCGCCCCCCAAGATCTGGCGGGCCATTATGAGCCAGGTGCATGAGGGGGCCAGCGGGCAGAGCTTTGAGACCAGCAACAATGTGACCAGCTACCAGTACTGCAAGCTGACCGGTATGCTGGCCGGGCCTGGGTGCTCCGATACCGCCACCGGCTGGTATAAGAATTCCAATATCCCGCAGGTGTGCAGCTACCATAACTACGGCAGCAGCTACGGCGTGCCGCTGGTAGGCATGACCGCCGCCGAGTGCGGGGTGGAATATGCCGACTGGTACCTGAATGTGGCGTGGTCGCTGATTCAGCAGTACAGGGCGCAGGGGCAGACGCTTTCGGTGAAGGACGCCATAGAGATGGCGAAGAACGGCACCGTGGCTTACAATGAGCCGGCCTATGGCCCGTTTGAGAGTATCTTTGCGGGGATGCCGTAACCGAATAAAAAATAATTCCTCCGTCGGATCGTGGTGATCCGGCGGAGGATTTTTTTGTGGGGGAGTTAGGAAGGGGATGGTGCAGGGGGAGGGCCCGCAGGGCCGCCCCGGCTCCGCCGGGGCGGGGGCGCCGGAGGCGCCCCCGAGGGCGGCGCGGAGCGCCGCCCGCCCTGCGGGCCTCGGCCGGCGGCTTGCAGGGGGTGGGGGGAAGCGGGGCGCAGCCCCGACGGGCGGGACGCCCGTCGCAGCGGACGGAAGTCCGCTGACGCCGCCCGGAGGGCGGCGGGGCTGCGCCCCGGGTTCCTGCGGCCGGCAGGGGCGCAAAAGGCCCCCGGCGGAGCCGGGGGCAGGGGGATCATTCGCCGTCCTCGCCGATGAACTCCCGGATGAGGGAGCCCTGCGGGATGAGCTCGGCGCCGATGGGGAAGAAGTGGCGGTAGCTTTCCAGCAGGCGCTCCACCGTCTCACGGTTCTCGCCGGCGTCCTCGATCTGCTCCAGCAGACCGGTAATGACAGCGGCGTACAAAAACGGCTCGTAGTCGTGGCTGGTATTGACGAAGACATCGGCGGTGCCGCTGCTGGGCTTCATGTACAGCAGCTCGCCGCGCAGCACATCCTTCCACATTTGCATGGTGCCCAGCGGTGGGGTGCCGCGGTGCAGGTTATCCCGGATGATGCGGCGGGTCAGGCGAAGGTCGCGGGCATCCAGCAGGGTGTGGCCATCCTGATCCACATAGCTGGTATTGGGGTGGATGTAGATGCCGAAATTGCTGCTGGCCAGGCCCTGCCGCAGCTGCGGCTGGAGGGCATGGATGCCCTCGAAGATGAGGATGGTGTTTTCATCGTACTCCATGGGGCGGGAGAGGGGGGAGCGCTTGCCGGCGGAAAAATCGAAGATGGGGAATTCGGCATGGCCCTCCCGCATCAGGGTATTGACGCTGGTGCTGAAGCATTCCAGATCCAAGCCTTCGATGGATTCAAAATTCTTGGTGCCGTCCTCCCACAGGGGCATCACATCCCGGTTACGGTAAAAATCATCCAGCGAGATGCGCACCGCCCGCCGTCCCAGGGCGGAAAGATCGGAGACGAGAAGATTGGCGGTGGTGGTTTTGCCGGAGGAGGAGGGGCCGCACAGCAGCACGATGTGACTGCCGCTGGCCGCTACTTTTTCGGTCATGCCGCGCAGCTGGTCACGGAAGCGGCTCTCGGCACGGTCGACAAAGACCTGCGGATTTTCAAAGACGGCGCGGGAAAGCTCGCTGATCTCGCTGGTATCGCGGCGGTTGATATCGGTCATGGGGGTGGCTCCTTTCGGGGTGGGAGGATAGATGCAGGGGGCAGGGTGGGGGCCCGCAGGGCCGGCGGCGCAGCCGCCGGGGACGGGCGAAGCCCGTCGCACCGCGGAGCGGTGCCCTGCGGGCCCCATAAGCAGGCTCTAAGCTATATTATACTATACCGGCTGCAAAAATGCAGCACTCACTTTGCGTTATTTGCGGCGGCGCAGCAGACCGTAGAGGGAAAGCAGCAAAAAGACAGCCAGATCCACCAGGACGACGCTGGCGCCGGTGGGGGTGGAAAGCAGAAAAGAGGCCAGTACCCCCACCCAGAAGCAGACCACCGAAAGCACGGCCGCCCCGACCGTCACGCCGAGAAAGCTGCGGCTGATGCGCATGGCCGAAAGGGCCGGGAAGATGATAAGACTGGAGATGAGCAGGGTACCCATCAGGCGCATGCCGATGACAATGGTAACGGCAGTGAGCAGGGCCAGTACCATATTGTAGAGATTGGCGCGGATGCCGGTGGCGCGTGCGAAGGTCTCATCGAAGGTGACGGCAAAGATGCGGTGGTACAGCAGCAGGAACAGCAGCAATACAGCCAGCGAAAGCAGGACAGCCAGCTTTACATCGGCGGCGGTCATGGTAAGGATGCTGCCGAAGAGGTAGTTCATTACATCCACATTGCTGCCGCTGCTGAGGGAGGTAGCCACCACACCAATGGCCAGCGCTCCGCTGGAAACCAGCGCAATGGCGCTATCCCCGGCCAGACGGCTGCCGCGGCTGAGACGCAGCAGGAAAAACGCGGCCAGGATAACGACCGGCAAGGCAACGGCCAATGGGGCAGCCCCCAGTGCCATTGCCACCGCCATAGCGCCGAAGCCTACATGGGAAAGGCCATCTCCGATCATGGAATAGCGCTTGAGGACCAGGCTGACCCCTAAGAGCGCCGAGCAGAGCGCCACCAGTGTACCGGCGATGAGCGCCCGCTGGATAAAGGGATAGGAAAACAGGCCGGAAAGGAGATCATGCATGGCTGTCACCTCCCATCAGACGGCGGTAGAGGGGGCTTTGGCGGTATTCCTCCGCTGTGCCGTCAAAATGCTCTGCCCCCAGGTGCAGGATACGGCTGACATGGCGCAGGGCCTCCGGGACATCATGGGTGACCATGATGACTGTGACGCCCTGCTCGTGGTTCAGCTTGTCCACCACATCGTACAGCTCATTGGTGACGGTGGGGTCCAGCCCGGTAAAGGGCTCATCCATAAGCAGCAGGCGGCCGGCGGCGCACAGGGCCCGTGCCAGCAGCACCCGCTGCTGCTGCCCGCCGGAAAGCTCCCGGTAGCAGCGGTTTGCCAGGTCCTCCGCCCCCAGCAGGCGCAATTTGGCAAGGGCTGTTTCGCGGTCGGCGCGGGTGTAGAAGGGCGCGTAGCCCTTGGAAGCCAGCAGGCCGCTGAGGACGACCTCCATGACCGAGGCGGGGAAATCCCGCTGGATGGGCGTTTGCTGGGGCAGATAACCAATCTCCTTAGGCGGCAGGTGGAAGTGAATATGCCCGCCGGTGGGGCGGATCAATCCCAGGATGCCTTTGAGCAGGGTGGATTTGCCCGCACCGTTTTCGCCCACGATGGCAAGGTAATCCCCCTCCTGAACCGAAAGCTCCAGATGGGAGAGGACGCACTTGCCCTCGTACCCCAGCGAAAGATCGCAGCATTGAATCAGGGTCATGGGGTTTCCTCCTTTGCCAGGCAGGCGGCGCACACCCCGTACAGAATGGTGTTTTTATAATCCAGCAAAAAGCCGTGATGCTCCCGGATGTGTTCCGAGAGTGCCTCCAGTTGGCTGCAATCCAAGTGGAACAGCCGCCCGCAGCACTCGCACACCATGTGGGGGTGCAGGTGGCAGTCGTGGTGGTCGCCGACATATTGGTAGCAGGCGGCCGCACCCTCCGCGGGGGAGAAACGACGCAGCTGCCCGGCGGCCGTCAGGCGTTCCAAATGGCGGTAGACGGTGGCCTTGCTGACCCTTTGCTCCCGCAGGATGGCACAAAGGGCCTCGGCGGTGACGGGGCCGGCAAGATTCTGCATGGTTTGCAGAATCAAAGCGCCCTGGCGGGTTTGATAGCTTTCTTTCATGGAGGTTCCTCCTATCGGAGAATTTGAATTTGAAACTTATTCTCAAATTAGTGCTATTGTACCGCCGGGGGCGGGGGTTTGTCAAGGGGTTTGTGCAGGGGGCGGGCGGGCCGCAGGCC
>ERZ1504720.104-NODE-104-length-27820-cov-4.589735_pt1 | contig 27820 bp, 19 predicted proteins | sample MGYA00572386_ERZ1504720 | MGnify/ENA primary metagenome ERZ1504720 (study PRJEB39906, sample SAMEA3182062) | gut metagenome | biome: human; feature: gut; material: Stool; isolation source: human stools | place: Canada | collected 2013-01-14 ...
TCGTGGGCTCGGAGATGTGTATAAGAGACAGCTATTTACCTCTATTATATCTACACCTGTTCTTATCTCCATCTAAATTCTCCCTTATATAAGATTTTATCTGATTGAACTTTTTTATTTTCCAAATAACTTCATAAGTGTAACAATAAATATGCCTATTACTATTATTGCAATTATATTATTTCCCTTTGAAATTCTTTCTATATTGTAATTTTTATAAAGTATATCATATTTATTTTTTAATTTTAGGTATGTCTCTTCTAGCAATAAACTTTCTCTTTCCTTTTCTTCTATACTTATTCCAAGCTCATTGTTGGTTATTTCTTGTATCCATATAAATTTTGTAAAATTTATAAATTGTTCCTTGATCTTCTCAAAATTATTGCTCATATTAAACTCCTATATTAATTTTTTTAAATATATTTTTTTGTATATGTTAAATATATAATGATATAAATATTTATTCTCATATTCAAATGGCAGTTTTGTATAATTATCTGTATTTATATCTGATGCCATTACCACTGCACTCCAGCTTGTAAACCCAAACTTTACATATCTTTGTTCAATTTCCTTTACCTTACTATTTGTTTTAGAGTTTGAACTTGCTATATTTGCATAATTTAAAAATCTTTCATTTAGTACAGTATTATTTGTACTTTCGTTCCAACAATTTTGATCTAAGCATACATATGAATATGTAATAAACCTTTCAGTATCTACATTTATTTTTTTTGCTCCTGTACTATTGCCTGCTATTTCTTTTATCAAACTTGAAAAATCCCTTATATCTTTAAAAGTGCTTGTTTGTATTCGTATGTTTTCATATTCTCTTAGCTGTGATAAATTTGAGTTTATATCTCTGAATTTATAATTAAAATTCACTACGTCATCTAAATTGTTTTCTCCATTTAAAACAGTTTTAAATGTTAAAAAGCATATACCTGTATTAAAGCAAATAATCTCCATTTTTAAAATATCAAAAAATATACCGCTCTGTTCTCCTACTTTTCCTTGTATATTTTTCTCTAATTCATATTCAAAAATTGTACAAGGATATTTTGAAAGTATTGCACTTTGCATCTTGCCTTCCATATTTTGAAGTTCATTTATTTTTTGAGTTGATAATCCAAATGTCCAAAACATATAATCTCTTATATTTGGTAAAAAATATGTGTATATATCAAAATCTTTTATTCTATCAAATGTTTTTAATTTACACTTAGGATTTCTTATAAGCTTTAGCATATATTTATTGTATTTATTAGGTTCTATAATATACGGATATATAAAATACGTATATTGATATTTAATCTTTTGTTCCATCTGTATGCTTGCTCCTCCTATAATTTATTTTTCATCTGTATAATAATTTAAGTTTAAATCTTGGCCTCTATGCCATTTTCCTATAAATTCTATTAATATACTGTTTTCTAATGAGTATGCTGGTGATATTGTGACTTCTCCTTTTGAATTAACGCATCCCCATAATCCATCTTTTTTTACACTTGCATATCCAAATTCATTTTGTTCTGTTGCATCATCATATATATAGTCAACCATTACTATTCCATCTTTATTTACAAAGCCATATTTGTTATCTTTTTTTGATAAAAACAATGTGTTACCTTTTAGTAATTCTATGTTAGATTTTTCCTCAAATTTAAAATTATAATATTTATATTCATCGTTTATTCTAATCTTCATATATCCTAAATCTTTGTTAATTTCTGTTACAATTCCATTTAATTTAACATTAAAATCTCTGTCTATTAAATCTGAATTAATATTTTCTTTTGTACCCTCGTAGAAATCCACATCACTTCTATATATCAAGTTATTATATACAAAATCCAATTTTGTTTGTCCTGCTACATTTACAATCCCATATTTGCCTTCTAGTTTAGCAATGTAGTTATCCGCATATGTAAATTTTATATCTTCATATTTAGTTTCTAGCTTTGTATCTCCAGAAATTGTCATTATTCCATATTTTCCATTTTTCTGAATTACAACATTTTCTCCATTTATTGATTTTACATCATCAAATTTTTCTTCTAAATATGAATTACCTGTTGTATCTACTATTTTCCATTTTCCATCTTGTTTTACTACAAATCTACCATTGCCATATATCTGTTTTACTTCATCATATTTAGCTTCTAGCGCAACTGATTTGTCCCAATTTATTACTCCATATTTTTCATTTTGCACTATAAATCCTTCTTCATATTTATTTCCTAGTTGTTTTATAGCTTTATATTGGTTTGGTATTACTATGTTTCCTATGTCATCAACTAATCCAAGCTTTCCATCTTTGTCTGTTATCAAGCTATTTTTTATTCCTTTTAATGTTGTAATTGAGTTATACTCACATTTTAATAATTCATTTCCTTTATAATTTATCAATCCATATTTTCCATCTTTTTTTACTAACAAGACATCAGATTCATACCACAAATTATTATTTTCATCATAATTTTCTAATGCTTGCACAGACTCATACCCTGTAAGTACTTCTTCTTTCTTATCATTTAACACTTTTGTTTTATATAAGCCCTTTTCATAATCTACATCATATGTACAAATAAATATGGCTTTTGATGGGTTTGGAATTATTATTGTTTCATCATATGTTGGTTCTATAACAGTAGTCCCTTTTGAATCTATTACTCCCCATTTATTATTAGTATATACTGCGAAATATTTTTGAACAACTGTCTTTTCCGCAGCTCCTTTATTTGATTTTAGTATCTTTCTTATTCCTACAATAAACATTATAATTACTGCAAAAGCTATTATTACAGCAAATACTTTTTTCATGTTTAGTTTTCGTCCTCCACTATATCTTCTTCCTCTTTCCATATATTTTTTCATTCCTTTCAATATAGCTTTTTATACATATATAATATATCATACTTTTTTGTAGAAATATAGTATTTTTTTATTTTTTTATTAGCAAATAAACGGAACTATAAAAAGTCCCGTTTACTTTATTAATTATTGCATTCTTCTTCACAGTCACATTCTTCTTTTTCTGTGTCTATGTGTATATTTTTGTATTTGCTTAATCCTGTTCCAGCTGGAATTAATTTACCTATTATAACATTTTCTTTTAAGCCTATTAATTCATCTACCTTTCCTTTTACTGCAGCTTCTGTTAACACTCTAGTTGTTTCTTGGAAAGATGCTGCTGATAAAAAGCTCTCTGTTGCAAGTGATGCTTTTGTTATTCCTAATAGTACACGTTTATATGTGGCTGGTTTTTTACCTTCTGCTATCATTTTTTCGTTTTCTTCTTCTAGTTCATTTATATCCACTAGTGAACCTGCAAATAGTCCTGTATCCCCATTATCTTCAACTCTAACTCTTTTTAGCATTTGTCTACCAATAACTTCAATATGTTTATCGTTAATATCAACACCTTGGTTTCTATAAACTTTTTGAACTTCTTGTACTAAGTATTTATGAACTCCATCAACACCATTTATTGCTAATATTTCATTTGGATTTATAGAACCCTCTGTTAATGGCATTCCTGCTTCTACTTCATCCCCGTCTTTTACACGTAATTTTGAGCCAAAAGGTATTGAATATGTTTTACTATCATCTTTGCTTGTGACAATAACTTCTTTTTTGCTTTTATCCTCTGAAATTTTTACTTTACCAGAGATTTCTGTTACTATAGCTAATCCCTTTGGTTTTCTAGCTTCAAATAATTCCTCAACTCTAGGAAGACCCTGAGTGATATCTGCAACACCTGCGACACCACCAGAGTGAATTGTTCTCATGGTTAACTGTGTTCCTGGTTCTCCGATAGATTGTGCAGCAATAATACCTACAGCCTCACCTATGTTTACCTCTGCTCTTGAAGCTAATCCCATTCCATAACATTTGCGACATACACCATGTTTTGTTTTGCACTCTAATACTGTACGAACTTTAACTTTTGTTATTCCTGCTGTAACTATTTTTTCTGCTATTGCTTCTGTTATAAGCTCCTCGGTTGTTACTATTATTTCACCTGTTTCTGGATTCTTTATGTCTTCTAATGGATATCTTCCCAATAAGCGTTCTTCTAGTTTTTCTACTACTTGATTTCCGTCTTTAATGTCTGAAAGTTCCATTCCTTCTTTTGTTCCACAGTCATCTTCTCTTACAATTATATCTTGTGCTACATCAACTAATCTTCTTGTTAAGTATCCTGAATCTGCAGTTCTTAAAGCTGTATCTGCTAAACCTTTTCTAGCACCGTGTGCTGAAATAAAGTACTCAAGAGCATCTAGCCCCTCTCTAAATGATGATGTTATTGGAATTTCAACTGTTTTACCTGTTGTACTTGCCATAAGTCCACGCATACCTGCTATTTGTCTTAATTGGTTTATGTTACCTCTGGCTCCTGATTGTGACATCATATATACTGGGTTTAATTCTTCAAAATTACTCTTCATTGCTTCTGTAACTTCATCTGTTGCTTTTTCCCATATTTTAATTACAGATTGATATCTTTCTTCGTCAGTAATTAAACCACGTTTATATTGTTTTAATACGTCATTTACTTTTTCGTTTGCACTAGCTAATATTTGTTTTTTAGCTTCTGGAACTTTTACATCATCAACAGAAACTGTAATAGCACCTATTGTTGAATATTTATATCCTGTTGCCTTAATATAATCTAGTAGTTCTGCTGTTGCATCTAATCCATGTTTGTTTATTGATTTTGCAATTATTTTTCCTAAATTTTTCTTAATAACTGGGAAGTCTATTTCTAATTGGAACTCATTTTCTGGGTTTGTTCTATCTACAAAACCTAAATCCTGTGGAATTCCTTGGTTATATATAATTCTACCAACTGTTGTTTCTATTATTTTATGTTTTTCAACTCCATCTTCTACTTTGCTCATTCTTACATGAATTTTAGCATGCAAACCTAAATCTTTGTTTACATTTGCAATAATTGCCTCTTCTGGAGAAGAAAAATACATTCCTTCGCCTTCTTCACCTTCTACAATCATTGTTAAATAGTAGCTTCCTAAAATCATATCTTGTGTAGGAACAGTTACTGGTTTACCATCTTGTGGTTTTAACAAGTTATTTACAGATAGCATTAAAAATCTTGCTTCTGCTTGTGCTTCTGGTGATAATGGGATATGTATAGCCATTTGGTCACCGTCAAAATCCGCATTAAAAGCTGTACATACTAATGGATGTAATTTTATAGCTCTTCCTTCTACTAAAACTGGCTCAAATGCTTGAATTCCCAATCTATGTAGTGTAGGCGCACGGTTTAATAATACAGGATGGTCTTTTATAACCTCTTCCAATATGTCCCATACTTCTGGCCTTAGTCTTTCTACCATTCTCTTTGCATTTTTAATATTGTGAGCTATTCCACGTCCAACTAATTCTTTCATTACAAATGGTTTAAATAATTCTACAGCCATTTCTTTTGGAACACCACATTGATATATTTTAAGTTCTGGTCCAACAACTATAACTGAACGTCCTGAATAATCAACACGCTTTCCTAATAAGTTTTGACGGAAACGTCCTTGTTTTCCTTTAAGCATATCTGATAATGATTTCAAAGGTCTTCCACCAGCACCTGTTACTGGTCTTCCTCTCCTACTATTGTCTATTAAAGCATCTACAGATTCCTGTAACATTCTTTTTTCGTTTCTTACAATTATTTCTGGTGCTCCTAACTCTAGTAACCTTTTTAATCTGTTATTTCTATTTATAACTCTTCTGTATAAGTCATTTAAGTCTGATGTTGCAAATCTACCACCATCTAATTGAACCATAGGTCTTAAATCTGGTGGAATTACAGGTACAACATTCATAACCATCCACTCAGGTTTATTTTCTGATAGTCTAAATGCTTCCACAGTATCTAATCTTTTAATTAATTTTGCCTTTTTCTGCTCGCTTGCTTTTTCTAATTCTTTTTTTAGTTTTTCAGATAGTTTTTCTATGTCTATTTCTTCTAGTAATTTTCTTATTGCTTCTGCTCCCATTTCTGCTTTAAATGAGCCTTTTCCATATTTCTCTTCTGCTTCATGATATTCTTTTTCTGATAATACTTGTGTCTTTGTTAATGAAGACGTTCCTTTATCTGTAACAATATATGAAGCAAAGTATATAACTTTTTCTAGGTTTCTTGGAGAAACATCTAGTAATAAAGCTATTCTACTTGGAATTCCCTTAAAGTACCAAATGTGAGCTACTGGTGCAGCAAGTTCAATATGCCCCATTCTTTCACGTCTTACTTTAGATTTTGTTACTTCTACACCACATCTGTCACAAACAATTCCTTTATACCTTACTCTTTTATATTTACCACAATGGCATTCCCAGTCTTTTGTAGGTCCAAATATTCTTTCACAAAAAAGTCCATCTTTTTCTGGTTTTAATGTTCTATAATTAATAGTCTCTGGTTTTTTTACTTCTCCTTTTGACCACTCTCTTACTCTTTCGTCTGATGCAATACCTATTTTAATTTTATCGAAAATTTCTAGTTCATCCACTGCTTTTAGCCCCCTTGACTTCTATTTTTTCTTGTTTCTTAAGGATTTTTGCTCAATACACTGCTGTGCAATTCCATTTTGTCTGTGTAAAATCCTTTTTGAAACTATTTAATTATTTTACTCATCTAGCATATCTTGGTCTTCTAGCAAGTCATCTTCACCTAAGTCTGTATCATCTATTAGTATTTCGTCCTCATCTAGCATTCCGTCTATGTTGTCTAATAGCATATCTTCCCCAAGTTCTTCTCCGTCTTCTTCTATATATCCATCATTTAAGTCATTTTCATCTACAGCATCTTCTTTTCCAGAATCAAAATTAAAATCTATGCCGTCTTCTATATTTTCTTTTAATTCTAATTCCTTGTTATCTTCTGAGTATAGCTTTATGTCTAATCCTAAACTTTGAAGTTCTTTTATTAATACCTTAAATCCTTCTGGTACTCCTGGTTCTGGAACATTTTCTCCTTTTACAATAGCCTCATATGTTTTTACACGTCCAACTACATCATCTGATTTTGTTGTTAGCATTTCTTGCAATGTATAAGCTGCACCATATGCCTCTAATGCCCAAACTTCCATCTCTCCAAAACGTTGTCCACCAAACTGTGCCTTACCTCCTAATGGTTGTTGAGTAATAACTGAATAAGGTCCTGTTGAACGAGCATGTATTTTGTCATCTACTAAATGGTGAAGTTTAAGCATATACATAACACCTACTGTAATTGGGTGGTCAAAAGCTTCTCCTGTTCTTCCATCATATAGTATTGTTTTACCATCTTCTGATAATCCAGCTTTTTTCAATAGTTCTCTTATTTCTTCATCTGTTGCTCCATCAAATACTGGTGTTGCAACTTTCCAGCCCAATGCTTTTGCTGCCATTCCCAAATGTACTTCCAATACTTGACCTAAGTTCATACGAGAAGGTACACCTAATGGGTTTAAAACTATATCTACTGGTGTTCCGTCTGGCAAGAATGGCATATCTTCTTCTGGAAGTATACGAGAAATAACACCTTTATTTCCGTGACGTCCTGCCATTTTATCTCCAACAGATATTTTTCTTTTTGTAGCTATATAACATCTTATTATTTGATTTACGCCAGGTCCTAATTCGTCTGAATTTTCTCTTGTAAATATTTTTATATCGACTATTGTTCCTGCTTCACCATGTGGTACACGTAATGAAGTATCTCTTACTTCTCTAGCTTTTTCTCCAAATATAGCTCTTAACAATCTTTCTTCTGCTGTAAGCTCTGTTTCGCCTTTTGGAGTTACTTTACCTACTAATATATCTCCTGGTCTTACTTCTGCACCTATTCTTATAATTCCATTTTCGTCTAAGTCTTTTAGACTATCATCTCCAACGTTTGGAATGTCTCTTGTAATTTCCTCTGGTCCTAATTTTGTGTCACGACATTCACAATCATATTCTTCTATATGAATAGATGTATATACGTCTTCTTTTACCAATCTTTCATTAATTAATACAGCATCCTCGTAATTGTAGCCTTCCCAAGTTGTAAATGCTATTAAAACATTTTTTCCAAGCGCCATTTCGCCATTTTTTGTAGATGGTCCATCTGCTATTAGATCTCCAGCCTTAACTTTTTCTCCCTTTACTACAACTGGTCTTTGGTTAATACATGTTCCACCATTTGTTCTTTTGAATTTTCTTAAATGGTATGTATCTATTTCATCTTTTTTATTTCTAATTCTTATTTCATCACCAGTTACTTTTTCAACTATTCCATCAGATTTTGCAAGTACTGTAATACCAGAATCTCTTGCTGCTCTGTATTCTATACCTGTTCCAACTATTGGCGATTCTGCTGTAAGTAATGGAACCGCTTGACGTTGCATGTTTGATCCCATTAGAGAACGCTTAACATCATCATGCTCTAAGAAAGGAATCATTGCAGCCGCAACAGAAACAAGTTGTTTTGGCGATACATCAACAAAATTAACCTTATCTTTATCTGCAACTGTTATTTCTTCTCTATGTCTTACTCTAATTCTGTCATTTATAAATTTTCCTTCTTCATCAACAGGTTCAGAAGCTTGTGCAATTATATATTTATCTTCTTCATCTGCTGACATATACATAATTTCATCTGTAACTTTTCCGTCAACCACTTTTCTGTATGGTGTTTCTACAAATCCATATTCATTTATAATTGCAAATGAAGAAAGCGCAGATATTAATCCAATGTTTGGTCCTTCTGGTGATTCTACAGGGCAAAGTCTTCCATAATGTGTATAGTGAATATCACGAACTTCAAATCCTGCTCTTTCTCTTGAAAGACCCCCAGGGCCTAATGCAGATATTCTTCTTTTATGTGTTAGCTCAGATAATGGGTTTGTTTGGTCCATAAATTGTGATAATTGTGAACTTCCAAAGAACTCTTTTATTGATGATGTTATTGGTTTTGTATTTATTAATGTTTGTGGAGTAATAACATCTAAATCTTGTATTGTCATTCTTTCTCTTACTACTCTTTCTAATCTAGTAAGTCCAATTCTAAATTGATTTTGTAATAATTCTCCAACACATCTAATACGTCTATTTCCTAAATGGTCAATATCATCAACATTTCCTAAGCCATTATCTAGATTTAATAAGTAGCTTATTGATGCAATCATATCTTCATTGGTTATATGTCTTGGAATTAATTCTTCAATTCTTTCTTTTATAACATCATGCAATTTATCTTCTGGTGTTGTATCTATTATTGATTTTAATACTTCATAATTCACATATTCTTTAATATGTAGGTCAGACAAATCCACATTTGGTAAAACTTTGTGGATATTTACTGTTCCATTTCCTATAATTCTTACTCTTCTATCATCAACTTTTACGTCTACAATATTTATACCCAAATTTCTAATATTTTCTGCTACTTCTTCTGAAATCACAGAATCTTTTTCTACTAAAACTTCTCCTGTTTCAGAATCTACAATATCTTCAAATGCAACTTTGCCTGTTATTCTAGTTGATAAACTTAATTTTTTATTAAATTTATATCTTCCAACTTTTGCTAAGTCATATCTTCTGTCATCAAAGAATAAACCATTAAACAAATTCCTTGCAGCATCAACTGTTGGAAGTTCTCCTGGTCTTAATTTTTTATATATTTCTATTAAAGCTTCGTCTGGTGTTTTAACTGTATCTTTTTGTATAGTAGCTGTAATTTTTGGTTCCTCGCCGAATAAAGCAATTATTTGCTCATCTGTTGCAATTCCAATCGCTCTTAATAATGATGTAACTGGCAATTTTCTAGTTCTATCAACTCTTACATAGAAAACGTCATTTCCATCTGTTTCATATTCTAGCCAAGCTCCTCTTATAGGCATTACTGTTGAAGTATAAATTCTTTTACCTGTTTTAGGGTCGAATTCTTTTGCGTAATAGCATCCTGGTGAACGTACTAATTGGCTAACTACAACTCTTTCTGCTCCATTAATAACAAAAGTACCACTGTCTGTCATAAGTGGGAAATCTCCAAGGTAAATCTCTTGTTCTTTAATTTCTCCTGTTTCACGGTTTATTAATCTTACTTTTACATGCAATCTTGTTGCATATGTAGCATCTCTTTCTTTTGCTTCTTCTAGTGTGTATTTTGTCTTTTCTTCCATATAGTAATCTAAAAATTCAAGAACTAAATTTCCAGAATAGTCAACTATAGGTGAAATATCTTTTAGTATTTCTCCTAGTCCTTCTTCTACAAACCAGTCATATGAATCTTTTTGTACCTTGATAAGATTTGGCATTTCTATAGAATCATCTATTTTTGCAAAAGTCTTACGAGTACATTTTTCATATTTGATGTCTTTCATCAAAAATCACCTCTAAAAAATATTAAGCAGAAAAATATATATCAAATCATTCAAAAGTCCTTCTTGTCTTCCTAAAGACATTTGCAATAACACAAACTTCCTGCTCTCCAAGTTCTATTATTTGCAAATATTTTTAAGAGCAATTCCTCTTTTAAACAATTTACATAACTATGAAATTTAACAACAAAAAAACTATTGACAAATATTACGTTTTGTCAATTTTCTTGTTGTTTGTTAATTTTCTTTTAAAAACACGTTTTCTATTTTTACCACCCTTGTTTCTAAATAGAATTAATGTCTCTCCATATTAACACATCTATAATCTAGTATACCCTATTCTAACGCAACTTGTCAATAGTTTCCATTTTATATTTTTAATTTTTTATGCACCTAAAATTGCACCTGCAGCGCCAAAAACTCCCGCTGACGCCAACCCCATTATTATTCCTGCCAAAATAACTCCTGCCATTACTGCTATACTACTTTTTTTAAAATCCATGTCTAGTAAGCTGGCTGCAAGAGTACCCGTCCAAGCTCCTGTACCTGGCAAAGGAATACCAACAAAAATAAATAATGCCCAGTATAGACCTCGTCCTGCTTTTTCCTGAAGTTTTTTTCCACCTTTTTCTCCTTTTTCTAAGCAAAACTTAAAAAACTTTCCTATAAACTTTTTATCTGCTCCCCATACCAACACTTTTCTTGCAAAGAAAAATATAACTGGAACAGGTAACATATTTCCAATAATACAAATTAAATACAGTGGCAATATATCAATAGGGCCTCCCCATAAATTGCTAAGACCAATTGGTACAGAGCCTCTTAATTCTATAAGTGGTATCATTGAAATTAAAAATACTAAAAAATATTTTTTAATCATAATCAAACTCCATAATAAAATATTAACTAGGTAATATTTTATTATATAAACGTATAAATGTAAATAGTTTTTTATCAAATGCAAATTGTTATATATAGCAAATGATTACACATATTTTTAAAATAGAGGATAACCTAAGTCATCCTCTATTTTTTTATATTACATATTTTCTTATTAATGCTATTCCTGTTGCCATTATTGCTAAAATTGACATTGTTAGTATTATATATTGTCCTGTTGTTCCTGTTTGTAATGATAAAATTACTGGTGCATCATCTTGGTCGTCTTCGCCTTCTACTTGATTATTTGGTGTAGAATCTATATCTGGTGTATTACTTTCATTATAGTCTTCGCTTATTTCTGCAACGTTTACTTTTAAATTTAAGTTATTTTTATCATTAATCCATGTTAATGTTATTTCTACTGTTGCACTTTCTCCTGGCTGTAATAGTGTATTTTCTAATTGTCTTGTTACTACTTTGCCCTCTACTTCTTCCCAATTTGGGTTATCTTCTTTTATGAATTTTAGGCCTTCTGGTATATAATCTGAAATTTCTTTAACATATCCTGCTATTTCTCCTTCGTTTGTTACTTTTATGTTATAAGTAAATTTTACAATTATATCTTTTAGTCTACTTTCTTTTATATCTACTTTAACAACTGGCTCTGGATCTTCATCACCTGTGTGCCCTGTTTTTACAATTGTTGTTTTTCCATCATATATTGTTATTGATGATGTTACCCATTTCTTTAATGCTAAGTCAAAATATTTTACTTTAACTTTTTCAATGTCTATATCATCCTCATCTGGCTTATTGTTATTTGGCTCTGAATCTACATCATTTACAGGTTTGCCATATTCATCACTGTCGTCTGAAATTTCTGCAGTATTTATTATTATTCTATCTGATGTGCTTGGCTCTTTTACCTTAAATACTACTTTTACATCTTTATAGTCTGGCTGTGTCATTGTTGATGGATTATATGCTTGTATTAAGTTTTCGCCTTCTTGTTTCTCTTGTTCTTTTGATAGGTAATCTGTTTCTATATATTTTGCTTCTTTTACATCTGTTGCTAATTCTCCATCTTCCTTGTACATTTTCCATCTATATTGTGTGTTAGTTTCATTTTCAGGTAAAAACTCTAAACCTTCTGGAATGTCATCTTTTACTCTCTTAGCATATCCTGCTTGATTTCCCTCATTATATATTCTTAATGTATATGTTACTAAATCTTCTGTCATAACACTTACAGGTGTTTTTGGATGTTCATATGTATATGTTCCATCTGCTTTTCTTGTAAACACTGGTATTCTTTCTGTTACTTCTTCTTCATTTACCTTTGTTATAAATTTTCTTAATGATAAATCAAATCTTTGTAAAACCAATTTTTCAAAATCATCATCGTCTTCTTGTCCTGGAATGTATTCATCTCCATTGTTTATTTCGTCATCTTTATAGTTTGGCAATGTTTCATCTGTTGGTAAAACAACACTTGCTGTTGAATCTCTATCTGATGTTGTATTTCCATTTATATCTACATATCCAGAAATTTCTGCTATATTTGTAATTTTCTTGTATATATTACTGTTTAATTTAACTTTGCATTTTATTTTTACATCTATATAGTCAATTCCATTGGTTGTTAATTTATCTAATTTTACTTTATCATTTCCTTGTTTTCTATCTTGGTAAATTGTATCCCTACTTGCTGAGTTTTGTGTGTCTAATGATGTTATATCTGTTCTAACTGTTCTACCATCTCCGCTAACTGTCCATCCATAGCTTGCATTTAATTCATCATCTACTATAAATTCTAGTTGTTCTGGTAAATGGTCTGTTATTTCTGTAACATATCCATCTTCTTCACCTTCATTGTACACTCTTATTGTATATATTATTACATCTCCTAAGTCAACTGCTACTGGTGCCTTTGAATGTTTATATATTGCAGTTTTAGATGTTCCATTTAATAAGTTTGTTATATCTACTATTGGAGCTCTTAAATAATTATTGTTTTCATCTTTTAACTCAACACCATTTACTGAAGTTATAAACTTTCTTAATGATAAGTCAAATTCTGTTTTTATTGCTGGTTCAATTACCAATTTTTCAAAGTCTTCATCATCCTCGTGGTCATCTTCTTTAAATATTCTTGCATCAACATTAGCAGGAGTTGAATCTCTATCATCTATTTCTAATGCGTTATTGTCTTCTGCAATTTCTGCAATGTTTCTTAGAGTTATTCTTTCTTCTCCTGGTGTTGCTGTTACAACACATTCAACTTCTAAATCTTTATAGTCTAATTCTTCTTGATTAAATGCTTTTATTTCTGTATCTTTTAAGTATGTGCTGTGTATTACAGTTGCTCCTTCTATATATTCATGTTTTACAGCTTCCCATCCATATTTTTCATTTACTTTGCTATTTTCTGCTAGTTGTAGTCCTGCTGGCAATATATCTTCTACTTTTGTAGCATATCCTGCTGTATCCCCTTCGTTATATATTCTTATAATATATGTTACTATATCTCCTTTTCTAACTGTTACAGGTGTTTTAGTATGTGTATATATTGCTGTTGTATTTAAGGTTTTTCTATTATTTATTAATGGTGTAACATCTACTTGTGGTTCTCTGTTTTCTAGCCCTAAACTTTCTAGTTCTGTACCATTAACTTTTGTAATAAATTTTCTTAATGCTAAGTCAAACTCTGGTCTAACTTCTATTGGTTTAATTACTAATTGTTCAAAATCATCATCATCTTGTTGATTTATTGTTCCATAATTTGGAATATCTACATTTCCTGGTTCCGAATCTCTATCTGCCTCTTGATATATATTTGAATCATCTGTAATTTCTGCAATATTTTTTAACAATATTTTTTCGTTTCCAGCATTCATTGTTACTTCGCACTCAATTTCTAAATCTTTATAATCTAGATTTTCATCATCAAATGCTCTAATAACTTGGTCTGCTAATTTATTTGTTCCAACATATGTTTTTCCATCGCCAGTTTTTAATACTTCCCAACCATTATTTGTATTTATATCACTGTTAGTTGCAAGTATTAATCCTTCCGGTAAAACATCTTCTACCATTGTTGCAAATCCATCTGTTTTGCCCTCATTATATATCCTAATTATATATGTTACTTTATCGCCTGTATTTACTATTATTGGATTTTTGGTGTGCTCATATATTGCTGTAGTTCCTGTTCCTGATATTAAAGGTGTTAAGTCTACTTGTGGTATTCTACTATCTTTACCTGTTAATTCTACTCCATTAATTTTTGTTATAAATTTTCTTAAAGCTAGGTCAAATTGAGGCTTTGTATAGTTTATAGCTAATTCATCGTTAGCTTCTACTTTTTTTCTGTCTATTATTGCTATTGGTTGATTTGATGCTATTGCATTTGTTACAACCCAATATCTTATATCTGTAGCAAAATATGAAAAGTCTATTTTTATTTTAACTTCATTAACGTTTGTAGACATTGGTACAGAAATATAGAATTCCTTGTTTACTTCTATATTTTGTAATGTATTATTATTGTTATCTAATATAGTATAATTTTCTATTTCATTTCCATTACCATCTGTAAAAGTAACATTATATGTATATTCACAATTAATATTTTGTTTTATTTTATATGGTCCTACTATATATTTGTTATTTTCTACTTTTACTGTAGGACTTGTTTTTTCTATTTCAAGTGGTTTTACGGTACTATTTATTGATGGGCTTAATGCAGCTTGTGCATTTGCATTGTTTATAAAGTATTTTATCAATTTATTTGCTTGAGTATGTCTTGCTTCTCCATTTTCAAAGATGTATTCTCCACCTAATTTTTGGTTTATAGCAAATGTTCCATCTTCATTTTTTATATAGAATATAAATGAATCTCCTACTTGATATTCTGAGTTAGGATTTGTGAAATACCATATAGCTAATTGTTGTACCGCATCTATATCTTCATCTGTCAACTTGTTTTCGCTTTGAGGTATTCCTGCTTTTTCTAAAAGTTTATTTTTATACTCATTTGCTGTATTTTGTTCTTGTGCTGTTTTTGGTGCTACATATGAATTATCTAATATCCATAGCATTTTTTTGTATGTTTCACCTTCTGGTAGTACAGATAGATATTCTGCTGGTATTTTTTCTTGTTTCATATCAAAAGAGCTTGTATACAATTTTTTCTCTGTTTCTGAATTTCCCCAGTTGTTGCTACCAAAACCAATGCCTGCTCTTAAACAGTATATTGTTTCACTATGGTCAGCAACTGCTGAAGGGGTTGTTCCTGTTCCATATGAACATATTTCCCATACGTTTTTTCCATTAACTATGTACCCATTTCCAGATTCACGTAATAGTTCTAGTCCAAACCATTTATTTTCTGTTCTAGCACTAACCATACTAAACATACTTGTCATTAGTATAAACATAAGTGTTAACAATATAAGTACATTTTTCTTTTTTAGTTTCATTCCTTTTACCACCTTTTTATCTTTTATTATAATTTTATTTTATATTTTTTTCCAATGTAAGTCAATAACAGTATTTGCCTACTATTCCATAATGTTCTAAATCAGTGTTTGTGTCACTACGGATATTTCAAATACACATTTTGCCTCCATATATTACAATTATATTACATTTTGGTTACATTTTCAATACATTTTCCTAATTTTGCTATGGATTTACGGTTTTCCGCTATTTATTTTATTAATGCATTTCTGGCTAAAACACTGTCTGGATGTATAAGCTTTTTTTCATCTATTATATCTTTTATATTTAAATCTAACATATATAAAACGGCTACATCTAAATTTTTTTCTGATAATTCACGAACATATGGCACATCTTCCCATTTTCTATCATCTCCTGTACCATCTGCTATAAATAACATCTTGTCCATTAAACTCATATCAGCGCTTCCCGTTGTATGCACCCTTATAGCTTTGCACATTTCTTCTGTAAATCCATATTCTGTTTTTGCTATATTCGCTCCTATTTTAGCATGTAGTAAACTTGGACACTTTTTTTCTATATCATCTATTATCAATTCATTCTTTTCCATATATTCAAATGCATCTTCTGGTAACATTTCTTTTGCTATGTCATGTATAAGCCCTACTAATTTTGCCTTTTCTACATCAATATTATATATTTTAGCTAGTATCTCCATTCTGTTCATTGTACAAACAGAATGAAAATATCTCTTTTTTGATAATGTATTTTTTACTCTATTATCTATTCTTTCTAATAATTCCATTTCTTATCTTTCCTTATAAACATATTTTATTTTTTAGCACTATCTATTAACTTATCCAATAAATCTGAGTATTTTATTCCACATTGTTCCCACAATTTTGGATACATACTAATTTGCGTAAATCCTGGCATTGTGTTTATTTCATTAATATATATTTTATTATCTGCTTCTTTTATAAAGAAGTCTACTCTTGCCAATCCGCTTCCATCTACAGCATTAAATGCTTTTATTGCTAATTTTCTAATTTCTTCTATTTCCATTTTGCTTATATTTGCAGGAATTACAGTCTTTGAGTCTTTATTTTTGTATTTCGCATCAAAGCTGTAAAATTCATCTGCTGAAAGTATTTCCCCTACTGTTGAAGCTTCTACTTTTTCATTTTTTAAAATTGCACATTCTATTTCTTTGCCTTTTATTTCTTCTTCTATCAATATCTTTTTATCATATTTTACTGCTTCTTTTATTGCTGTTTTTAACTCATCACTATTTTTAGCTTTACTTATCCCAACAGATGACCCAGAATTTGATGGTTTTACGTATGCTGGATATCCTAATTGTTTTTCTACCATAGAACTTACTTCGTCTAAGTTCAGTTCTTGTTCATTTAACTGATTATCTACAACTGTATATATATTGTTAAAAGCTTTTATATAAATATAATTAGCTTGTGGAATATTTGCTTTCTCAAAAAGAATTTTTGTATACACCTTATCCATTGAAACAGCAGAAGCCAACACCTTACAACCAACATATTTTACATTAAGTAACTCCAATAATCCTTGTATTGTTCCATCCTCTCCATACAATCCATGCAGAGCTGGAAAAACAACATCCATATTTTTTAAATATTCAATTTCATTATTTATCTTTTCTAGTTCCTGTGGTATTTCTCCCACTTGTAATATTTCTATTTCTTCTATTGGTTTTATATATTTATACCAATTTCCTTTTAAATCTATGTATATTGGAAAAATTTTATATTTCTTTTTATTCAGATTATTTACAATTGAAGTCCCAGAAACAATTGAAACATAGTGTTCTGTAGACATTCCTCCCATAATGACACCTAAATTCATCATTTCCCTCCTTTTTTACTTTAAGGACTGTCCCTTTTGGTCCCATTTGCTCAATTAGGGACTGTCTCCAATTGGGCAGAAATTTCGGTGAAGTTCATTCCATTTGATGCTTTTATTAATACTGCGTCTTCTTTTTGTAGATATGTTTGTAGTAGTTTTATTGCTTGCTCATTTTTTTCAAAGTTATATATTTCTTTTACGGTTTTTTGTGCTATTTTGCTTATGTTTTTTGCTTCTTCTCCTACTGTTATTAGGACGTCTATTTTGTTTTTATTTATTTCTTCGCCTACTTTTTCATGCAATTGTTTAGAGTATTCGCCAAGTTCTAGCATATCTCCTAATATTGCTATTTTTCTTTTGTTTGGTAGTTTTGCTAGATATTCAATTGCTGCTTTCATAGAATCATAATTAGCATTGTAACAATCATTTATTACTAATATTCCTTTATCATTTGTAAACATTTCCATTCTTTTTTCTGTCAATTTAAAATCTAGTATTCCTTCTAGGATTTTTTCTATATTAATTCCAAGTTTTAGTCCTACTGCTATTGCACACAGGCTGTTATATACAAAGTGTTCTCCTCCTATTTTTACTTTTACATTATATTCTTGCTCTTCCACTTTGGTATTAAATGTGCTTCCTTTTTCATTTTGTTGTATATTATATGCCATTACATTGCTTTTGTTTTGTATTCCATATGTAATTACATTTATTTTATGGTTATTTTCTAAGTTCCATTTGTGTAATAGGTCATTATCATTATTTATTATTAATGTTCCATTGTTTTGTAGTCCTTCTATTATTTCCATTTTGGCTTTTAATATATTTTCCCTTGAGCCCAAATTTCCTATGTGTGCTGTACCTACATTTGTAATTATTGCAATTGTTGGTTTTGCAATTTTAGTCAGAGTACTTATTTCTCCCAAATGGCTCATACCTAATTCTACCACCATTGCTTCTTCGTCTTTTAAGCTTAAAATAGTTAGTGGTAATCCTATGTGATTATTTAGATTTCCCTGTGTTTTTAATACTTTGTACTTTTTTGAAACTACTTCTGCTACAATGTCTTTTGTACTTGTTTTGCCTACACTTCCTGTTATAGCTATTACTGGTATTTTATATAAATTTCGTTTATATTCTGCAATTTGTTGTAATGCTTTTATTGTGTCTTCAACTATTATAATTGCTGAATCAGTATACTTTTTTATTATATCTTCTGGGATTTCCACATTTTCCAATATTAAACACTTTGCACCTTTTTTTAATACTTCTTCATATAACTCGTTTCCATTTACTCTTTCTCCTTTTATTCCAACAAATACATCTCCTGATTTTATCTCTCTGCTGTCTATGCAAAAGTTTTCACATATATCATATTCATTTCCACATAATAATTTACCTTTTGTTATCTTTTTTATATCTCCAACTGTTATATCAGCCATAAGTTTTACCTTCATCCTCTCTACTTTAGTAATTATATTTTATTTCAAATATTATATGCTATAATCATTTAATTAGCAACTATTGTTTTTCTATTAAAATAAGACACTGTGTTTACAATGCCCTATTTTTTTACTAATGTGTTAATGTTCCATTTGGCGTATTTACAATTACTAATATATCTTCTTCTTTGCCTGTTTCTGCATTTATATATACTAAAAAGTCTGTATCATCTACTTTTCCTTTAAATTCCCAACATAGCCTTTCTGTTCTCCATTTTGTAGGAATTATAGCTAATGCTTCACTTTCTATTTGCAGTTTTGGATTTAAATTTTCTTTTGCTTGTTCTTTGCTTATTTTGGCTTGTTGTATATTTCTTTCTTCATGCGAGTTTAAATATCCTTTTGTTTCTATTCCTAATACTTCTCCATTGTCTAATGCCACTTTTAATTTAATTAAATCAGAATAAATTGTTACTCCATCTTGCTCATAAGCATAATTAATTGTAACTATTCCACTTTCCTTTAAATAATAGGTTTCTTTCATATTGTCAAAACCTTTATCTTTTAAAAATTTTTTTCCAAACTCATCTGCCTTTTCTTGAGTTATTGTTTCTGCATTTACATCTCTATTGTAATTCATAAATACTACATGTCCACCCTTCTCTGAAATAGAAATATATGCTTTATTATTTTTATCTTCCTTCAATTTCACTGTAAAATCATATGCTATAATATCTGTGTTTTCTGATTTTCCATTTGAAATTATTTCTTCAATCTTGTCTTCTCCTATGAACTCTTTCACTTTATTTCTTGCTGCTTCCTCATCTATATTTTCTCCTGTTAACCCTTTTTTTTCGCTCTTGGTCATGTGTTCTGAAAACGCTCCGTCATATATTAAACCTGAATATTCGTGAAAGTTTTCTTCCATGTTTCCAAAACTATCTTTTGATATATTGCTTACTTGTTGTGCAAATGCTACACTTCCTTTTTTGGTTAATTCGCCCCAACTGATTCTTCCACCATTTAAATCATTTGATAATTGATTTAATGTATTTTCTAGGTTTATACTGTAATCATGAAGTTGCTTTAAATTATCTAAGTCTTCTGTTGTTAATTTTTCATTATATATATTTTTTCTTGATAATGAATAACTATAATCACTTACTTGGTTTAAAAATTTTGATGTGTTTTCTAGTTCTACACTGTCTATTGGTAATCTTGATAAATACACTTGTGCCAAATTAGCTTCTCTCCATACATTTGTTAGTGTTTCTGCCCCATGTTCTGGTGTACTTGAGATTAAAGATTTAGCCAAATAAGTTTCTACATTTTGAACATAATCTACCAACTCATAAAATGCCATATTATATTGATTTTCTGATGCTTGTCTATATTCCATTTGTTTTTTATAAATATACAGTCCCAATGCAACAATAATTACAATTAAACCTACCACTAAAGTAAGCATATGTCTATCTCTTAATCTATCTTTCCAATCATATACTTTCTGTTTTACACTACTCAAAAAAATCATCCTTTCTATTTACAAAATCTATGTTTTCCAATTGTCTTTATTAATGGTCTTGACCATATCCATTTGTTAGTAGCCGTATCTGGATTAAAATAATATATAGCTCCATCTGTTGGATCCCATCCATTCAAAGCATCTCTTGCTGCTTTTACAACTGTGGAGCTCTCTTCTATTGCTACATTTATTTGTCCATCAGATACAGCCGTAAATGCACCCGGTTGATATATTACTCCCGCTATTGTATTTGGGAAACTCGAGTGTGCTACTCTATTTAATATAACTGCACCTACTGCAACCTGTCCTTCATAAGTTTCACCTCTTGCTTCGCCATTTATTGCTCTTGCAAGCAATTGTACATCTGAAACATTGCTTCCTTGACTTGCTGCCTGAACATTTTTGCTTTTAATATATGTTATAATCTCAAATATTAAAATTAATATTAATAATGTAATTTTTATAAATCTTTTCACATTTTCCTCCTTTTTCACACTTTTTAATATTTTGGATTATTTTTTATAAATTATTCCATATTCTTTATTTTTTTTATAACTTATGTTAGAATTTTAATGAAAGGGGAAACATATGAAAAAGATTTTAATTTTTTACGCTTCTTATGGAGGAGGACATCTTTCTGCTGCAAAATCAATAAATAATTATTTAAATGAAAATTATCCAGATATTCAAACAGAATTAGTTGATTGTATGAAATATATTAATGCTGTTTTAGAAAAACTAACTACTGGTGCATATAGAGAAATGGCAAAAAAAGTGCCTAAACTTTGGAAAGAAGTATATGACCATTCGCAAAGAGGACTTCTTTCAAAAATAAGTAAAAATAGTAATAAACTGATGGCAAGAAAACTTGCTAAATTAATATTAGAATCCAGCCCTGATTTAATTCTTTCTACACATCCTTTTAGTATCCAAATGGTAAGCTATTTAAAAAAGAAGGGAGAATTAAATTGCAAATTGGCAACCATTTTAACAGATTTTGAAATTCACGAACAATGGATAGTTGGTCATGAATATACTGATTTATATTTTGTATCTAATGAACATATGAAAGATGAGTTAATAGAACATAGTATTCCAGCATCTCAAATATTTGTGACCGGAATTCCTTTTTCTAATAGATTCTTGCAAAATTTTGATAGAAAAAATATATTTAAAATGTTTAACTTAGATATAAATAAAAAAGTTGCTTTATTTTTTGGCGGTGGGGAGTTTGGCTTGGGCAAAGACAAAACTGTACAAATTTTAAAAGATTTAATTTCTGTTGCAAATGATTTTCAGATAGTTGCAATAGCCGGAAAAAACGAAAAAATGAAGCTTGCTTTTGAAGAAGTTTTGTCTGACATGAACGTAGAAAATAGAGTACGTGTATTACCATTTACGGATAAGGTACCAGAATTAATGAGCATTTCTAGTGTTGTTATTACCAAACCTGGCGGGCTTACAACAACTGAAAGCCTAGTATCTAACTTGCCAATTATTGTTATTAATCCACTTCCTGGTCAAGAAGAGGAAAATGCATTATTTTTAGAGAAAAATAATGTTGGTGTTTGGATAAGAAAAGATGATAATCCAGAGGTAATACTTTCACAAATTTTTAATTCACCCAATAAATTAGCGGAAATGAAAGAACATACTAAACTATTAGCTAAGCCAAATTCTACTAAACAAATTTGTGATACTTTAGTTAATATTTTATAATATAGACATAAAAGACACACTCCATGAGATTTCATGGAGTGTGTCTTTTTCTTTATTATCTTTCTTCTGTATAGATTTGTGATTCTTCTTTTTTTCTACCTGAGCTACCTATTTTTCCTCCTTTAAATCCTCCACTTGCTGTTTTTGGTTTATTCTTAAGTGTTCTTGGTGTTCTTGGTTTTTTTGCCAATCTCGCAACAGATTTAATATTTGGTCTGGTTGTTTTATTATCAACCAGGTTGTTTCGTGCAAATTCATCAAGCTTAGATTTCACTGGATTATTGATGCCATTATCTGCACTCTCTTTACTTTTTTCTGTGCCTTCTGTATTCCTTTCACTTATTTTTTCAAGTTGTTCAACTATTTCTTTCTTTCTACCAGCAAGATATCCTTGTGTATTGCCAAATCGAGCCAACCTACCAATTACTGGAAGGAAATAAATTTTAGGTAGCTTATCTGCTGGTGCAATATATGTTCCATTACTTCCTTTTAAATATTCTTCCAGTGCCCAATATTCGCACATTAATAGTTCTTCTTCCATTGTACGTAATGATTCCTTATATTTTCTCAATGTCTTTTTTTCAGGTTCTAGTTGGTTTTCTATTATTCTTTTTTTAGCTTCCTCGCTATTCTTCGCTCTTCTTTTATCCATCTCATAAGCTCTTACAATTCTATTTTGACGTCTTATAATTCCAATATAATATCTTATTTGTTGTTGCAATAGACCAATTTTGTCCTCTAATTTCATTTTGGGATTTTCTTTTGTATTTTTTATGTTTTCTATTTTCATCCCTGTATTTACATTTTCTTGTCCTTCCATATATTACTTTTTCTCTCCTTTCTGCAAAGTTGTCTCTAATTCTCTTTGTAGTTTTCTTATATCCTTTCGTAATTTATCATTCTCACTTAGTATCTTCATTAGCGTTTTTTCTGTCATATGTTTTTCCTCCTTTTATTATTTTTATATTTCTCGTCTTCCTTCTAGTGCTTTGCTTAATGTTATTTCATCTGTATATTCCAAATCTCCACCTACTGGAATTCCATGTGCTATTCTTGTTACTTTTATTCCCATAGGTTTTATAAGTTTAGAAATATATACAGCTGTAGCCTCTCCTTCTACTCTTGGGTTCGTTGCAAGTATTATTTCTTTTACTGTTCCATCCATTAACCTTGAAAGTAGTTCTTTTATTTTTATATCATCTGGTCCTATTCCATTCATTGGTGAAATACTTCCATGTAATACATGATATACTCCTTTGAATTCATGCGTCCTTTCCATTGCTACTACATCTCTTACATCTTCTACAACACATATAGAAGTTTGGTCTCTTTTTGCACTACTACATATTGGACAAGGGTCTGTATCTGATATGTTATAACATTTTGAACAATACTTTAAATTCTTTTTTGCATTTAATATTGCTGAAACAAATTCATTTGTTTCCTGCTCACTTGCATCTAATATGTGAAAAGCAAGTCTTGCCGCTGTTTTGCTTCCTATACTCGGTAATTTTTCAAATGCTTCTATTAGTTTTTCTATTGATGGTGAATAATATGACATATTTTTTCCTCTCGCTTTTACATCATTCCTGGTATGTTATACTTTCCTAAGCTTTCAGCTTGTGCTGAATCGACTTTTCTTAAAGCCTCATTTGCACATGTTAAAATTAAATCTTGTAACATCTCTACATCTTCTGGATCAACTACGTCTTTTTTTATTTTAATTTCTTTTATTTCTTTGTTGCCAGATACTTTAACATATACTGCTCCTCCTCCTGCAGTTGAGTCAAATTCTTTGTTTGCTAATTCCTCTTGTGATTTTTCCATATCTGCTTGCATTTTTTTTGCTTCTTTCATTAGTTGGTTTATGTTCATTCCTCCAAATCCTCCCATTCCTGGGAATCCACCTCTTTTTGACATCTTTAATTTTCTTCCTTTCCTTTTAGTCTTCTATTATATTAATTGGTATATCCAAATCTGCTGGTAAATTGTCTATTGGATCACTTTGTATTTTATTTACCTGTTCAGTTTTACCATCTATTATTTTAATTTTCATTTCCTTGCCATATTCCATTGAAATAGCTTTTTCAAGTTCTACTATATTTTCTGCTCTTTCTATTACACTTTTTATAAATGGTGTTACTCCATTCTTAAATTCTATCCCAATAACTAGGTCATTTAGCTCTACTGGCGTTGCATTTATCAAATTAGTATATAACAATATTTTACCAGACTTTTTTAAATTGTTCAATATATTGGGCCATTTTTCCCCTGTTGAGCCCTCTTTACCATTAATCACTTTTTTGGTTATTTCATTTTGTGGTACAGTTTTATCTACCTTTGGAGTATTCTCAACTGGCACTTTTGTGACTTTTACACCATTTTTTACTTGTTCCTCTAATTTTTGTAATCTTGTGTTTATTTCTTCTAGTCCTGTTATGTTTTTTACGTCTTGACCTTTATTACATAATTTTATAATTTCTACTTGAAACATTAATCCCTTTTGCGATGACCATTTTATTTCATTACTTAAATTTGATAAATCATATATTATTTGCAATAGTCTTTCTTTAGAAACATTATTTGCAAGCTCTTTTATTTGTGTTATTTCTTTTTCATTGTATATTTCTAAAGTTTGACTAGTTTTATACACTAAAATATCTTTAAAATATTTGATTATCTCCCAAATTAAGTTACTTATGTCTTTGCCTTGTTTTAATACTTCGTTTACTACTTTTAGCGCATTATCCACATCATAATTTATAATTGATTCTGTTATTCCACTTATATATTCTAGCTTTGGAATTCCAACTAGTTCTTTTACTAGCTCTTCATTTATTTGATTATTTCCTTCTTGTAAACATCTTTCTAATATGCTTAAAGCATCTCTCATTGCACCTTCTGATAATACAGCTATAATTTTTAGCGCCTCTTTTGTTATTTCTATTTTGCTTTCATCACATATATATTGTAATCTTTTGTCTATATTTTCATCTGATATTTTTTTAAAGTCAAATCTTTGACATCTAGAAAGTATTGTTGCTGGTAATTTTTGTGGTTCTGTTGTTGCTAAAATGAATTTTACATGTGCTGGTGGCTCTTCTAATGTTTTTAAAAGTGCGTTAAATGCACCTGTTGACAGCATATGTACCTCATCTATTATATAAACTCTATATTTTGCAAGTGTTGGCAAAAAGTTTACCTCATCTCTAATAATTCTTATGTCATCAACACTATTATTTGATGCTGCATCCATTTCTACTATATCTGTTAAAGCTCCTGACAACGCAGCTTTGCATATTTCACATTCATTACATGGCTCTCCATCTTTTGGATTTAAACAGTTTACAGCTCTTGCTAAAATCTTTGCTGCAGAGGTTTTACCTGTACCTCTTGTACCATTAAATAAATATGCATGTCCTACTCTATTTGATATTATTTGGTTTCTTAATGTTCTTGTAATATGCTCTTGTCCTACTATATCTTCAAATTTTTTTGGTCTAAATTTTCTATATAGTGCAGTATAGTTCATATATTTCCCTCCCACTTTTAGGTTGCGGGCGATTAAAATCGCCCCTACATTTTTCATAGGCTACTTTACACTTTCTTTTAGATTAAGATTTACTTAATAGAGTAATTTATTTGTTAGAATTTTAGCCATTCTATGGAAGATAAACACCACACAAAAGTATCTACTTATTGCTGCTTCCTTCCGGACCTGACAAGGTTCATAGGCTTTTATTGGTTTTACCCTCCATACAATGGCTAAAACTCTTTGCTTTTTGATTATACACTTTTTAATTAATTTTGGCAATAGGATTTTTAAGTATTTGGCTTATTATTATTTTCTTCTTGATTTTCTGTTTGATTTTGTTCTTGTGTTGGCTCTTGTTCTTCATTTCCTTTATTTACTGGTACTTCTTGTTCAGGTTTTACTACTTTTTTTGTGCCTCTTATTATTATTCTATCCATTGGATCATATGAATCTCTTGATATTAACGCTTGTGACACAACTTCTCCATTTAATTTTAATATTTTATATGTTTCACTGTTGCATCCATCAAATCCATTATCCTCTATAACTTCCTTGCCTTCGTCCATTGTTGAATCGTTTTTGTACCTTGTTGTACGCGATATATATGATGTTACTTTTGACTGAATTACTACTTCATATTCATTTTCTTCTTTTAACCCATGAATTTTGGCTGTAGCTATTCCGCCTCCTGCTGTGGTTTCTATTTTTATTGGATATTTTCTATTATTCTTAAATTGAAAATCTACTGTACCCCAATTTACAGTTGCATCTCTTCCTGCCGGTACATATGATGTTTCGAAGCAATGATTACTTCTGTCTGTAATCTCTAAGTTTGCTAATAGTACTGCATTATATAGTGTGGATGAAATTTGACAAATTCCTCCTCCAACATCTTGTATTACTTTACCACCTGCATATGCAGCAGCTGCTTTATACCCTGCACTAATTGTTCTTTCTCCTACTGTTTGATTATATGAGAACGTTTCTCCTGGCATAAGTACTGTTCCATTAATTGCTTTTGCAGCTAATTCTAAGTTGTTGCTTCTATTGTAATTTCCCGAATTATACCTTGTTGTATATGTAGATAATTGGTCCGGGAATGCTTTTTCTCCTAAATCTGCTATTGTTTTTTCTGGTATAGTTATTTTTAATGGTATTTCATATTCTTGTTTATCTGCTTGTATAATTTTCTCCGCTTCTTCCATTGTTATATTAAAATCCACACCATTAACATGTGTATATACTTTAAACGGATTTTCTTCTATATATGCATCTTTTGGTTCCTTATATATTTCCTTTCTTATTTTTTCTAAATTTATTGGTTCTGGGTCTGCTTCTCTTACAGGTAATTCTATTATATTATTTTTGCTGTTAATATTTTTAATTTGTACGTAAAGCATTTCCTTAAACTCTTCACTATTTAGTTTATTTCCGCCTTTTTCCTTTTACTATAATTAGTTTATTGCCTTCTATGTAGTAGCTATTTTCTACTACTGCATTTGGTAGTTTTGCTGAAATTTCTCTTATTTTGTTTTGTAAAGTTTCACTATTTATAATCAATTCGGGTTCAATATTGATTTTATGCAATTTTGCAAATAAAATTTTATAATTATTTACTACAATATTGTTTTCTTTTCCCACGTTATATGCATTGCTAATAGCTTTCTGATTATCAAACTGTATTCCGAATTGGCTATTATTTACTATGGTTTCGTAGTCATTATATTTTAGAGTTATATCACTTGTTAATTTTTCGTTTATAATATTGTCTACTTTTTTTAGTGCTTCTTCTTTTGTCATATTTGAAACGTCTATATTTAGCACATATATTCCTGATAAAATATTTGTGTTTTTAATATTTAGCATAGCAAATATTACCGAAAATACAGATACAACACATATTAATACTGCCATTATAATTATAAAAGTTATTTTTCTTTTATCTTCCTTGGCCTTTTCTCTTCGTGATTTTCTTGTCTGCCTCACTTCTTCTTGTGTTTCTTCCTTTATC
>ERZ1504720.134-NODE-134-length-23315-cov-7.425881_pt1 | contig 23315 bp, 18 predicted proteins | sample MGYA00572386_ERZ1504720 | MGnify/ENA primary metagenome ERZ1504720 (study PRJEB39906, sample SAMEA3182062) | gut metagenome | biome: human; feature: gut; material: Stool; isolation source: human stools | place: Canada | collected 2013-01-14 ...
CTATCTGGGCTATCCCGGATAGTGCTCTTTGGTTACGGGCGATTATTGAGCGGATACTCATCTTCAAAAAAAGACTTGCCAAAGAGGGCTATTTTGTCATGTATCCGTTCTCCTGTAGCAACATTATTAGCCGTTTTGGCTTTGAGACGGAAAAAGGCACGGCAGACCGCCGTGCCTTCTTAACCCGCAATCGAATGGAAGTGCGCCTAAAAATCAGGATATTGCCTGATAGGTTTTCCGTGCAACGCCCAGTTCTTCGTTCGCTGGGATGACCACCACCCTGACACGGGAGTTTGCTGCCGAGATTACTCTGGTGCCATCAGCATCGACTTCACTGTTGTCTGCCAACTCGACACCCAGATGTGCAAGCTGCTGGCAGACTGCTGTTCGCAAAGCATCGTCATTTTCGCCGATTCCACCAGTGAAAACCAAATTATCCAGTCCGCCAAGCTCTGCATAAAAAGCACCGATGTACTTGACAATCCCGTTTACAAAATGATTGATTGCCAACTGCGCTCTCTCATTTCCGGACGCAGCCGCTTCCCGAAGCTCGCGCATATCATTGCTGACACCCGAAATTCCGAGAAGTCCGCCTTCCTTTTCCAATCCCTGCAGAATCTCCGCGTTGGAGTATCCTCGGTTATTTAAAAAGGGGAACACATAGACATCTAAATCGCCGCAGCGGTTGGCGTGACAGATGCCATTCTGAAGAGAAAGGCCAAAGGTCGTGTCCACGCTTTTACCTTCATCAATTGCACACAGCGAACAGCTACCACCCAAATGACAGGAAATCATCTTATCGGTACTTCCAAATTTTAACTCAATGGTTTCTGAAACATAACTGTGGGACGCTCCGTGGTAACCCATGCGCTGAAAACCGTATTTTTCATACCACTCATAAGGAACTGCATAAATTTTACGCTCCAATGGAATTGTCTCATGGAAAGCTGTTTCAAATGCACCCACCAGAACTGCATCTGGCAAAAGCTTTCTGAAATGGGATACCGCCTCCAAATAAGGGCCATTATGAGCCGGGGCCACATCAAGAAATTCACGCATCCGGGCTTCCACCTGTTCGTCAATCACATGAACACTGTAGCCGGGAGCAAGTACCGTTTTGAACCCTACCTTTTCAATTTTGCTAATGTCACTCAATGCGCCGATAGTTTCATCATCGCTGAGCATACAATCCAGAAACAGCTGAATGCCCTCCGTATATGTGGGTATATCGACCTTTTCCAAATGGCGTTCTCCATTACAAACAGGATTTTTGTATGTAAAAATGCCGTTGTTTCTGCGTCCGATCCGCTCAACCTTCGCTTCTGCTAGAACCTTTTCCGCAGGCATCTCAAAGAGCTTGAATTTAAGCGATGTACTGCCTGCGTTACATACTAAAAGATACATTCAAATAGTTCCCTCCTGATATTTCAGATAAATATCCTCCATGGATATCTTTTGGTGGTGAACGGTTCCAAAATACAGCAACATTCCTTTCACCATTTCCTTACCCGAGGTATTTCCTACCCCTGTAAGCCGATAGATATCGGCCCTCAGGTCTCTTTTTTGAAGAATAGATTCATACAGATTCTGAAGCAGCTGAAATTCCTTGTTTTCACAGACAGCATTCAGATAGGTATGACTGATCGCCCCCGTCCGCTCTCGGCTCAATTCTGAAATGATTCTGCACAACTCAGTTTTAAATACGCCGGTCGGCTCCGCTCTGACAAATGCATATATAAATCCCAAAATCCTGTCATCTGCGCTGGGAGTCAATCCCTGCCCCAGGCCAAGCATGCACAAAAGGGTTTGGGTACACAGTGGGAGATTCTGTGTTCTGCATGCATCTGCAAAGGTGCGGAACAGCGGAGCGAGTACAGAATCATCTCCACAACATAAATCGATTTCGCCGGGTATAAGCTGTACCCCCGCCTCGCTGAGATAAATACCATCGTGAAGAAAGACTGCGTTCATACCAAATCGAACCATACTGCGCAGTTGCACAAGACTATCCTCACCAAAGCTAAGCGCAAAAGGGATCCTGCCATAATGTTCCGAACAACAGAGAATCAGTGAATAATCCTGTATTTCAAAATAGACAGACTGCGAATGAACCTCCATCACTTTTCCTCTCAACTTTAAGGAAAAGGCTTTTGTAACATCTTCTCCGCAGGAAATGTATGGAATCTTCTTCATTACTTATATGGTATCCTCAATTCTGAGACAGATCCCGTCGTTCTCAAAGCTAACAATGATGTTTTTCTTCCAGTTTTCGTCATCAAGCAGGGGATAATCTGTTCTGGCCAAAACACCCCGGCTCTCCTTGCGCTTCAAAGATGCCAACAGCTGCATGCGAGCCACAAGAATGATATTCTCACAGTTGATCTTCAGTTGAACATCTTTTATTCTGCCATCGGCAAGGGCCTTCTCATGCTGCCCTAGCTTTTCAAGGCAAGTATTCATTTCTCCTTCAGAACGATAGATTCCAAGGCCGGCAGCAATATCTGCTTTCAGTGTTGCATAAAGCGCTAATTCTTCCTCTGTGACAGTGGTTGTCTGCGGCAGATTCTCATAGCGTCCGGCAAGGGCATCCGCTATCCGCAGCGCTTTATCTGTGCAAATGTTGCGGACTGATGCAACCTCATGTGCCTGTCTGCCTGCAATACAGCCAAATACGAACACCTCTGCACCTGCACAGCCGCCGAGGCGATTTGCACCGTGGATACCGCCGGAAACCTCGCCCGCAGCCAGCAGACCGTTCAGGCTGGATTCACAGTTTTCATTGATTCGGACGCCGCCCATAAATGTGTGAGCCGCAGGTGCGACCTCTACGGGTACTTCCGTGATATCTATACCTTCACGCTTGGGGGGATCGTAGAAGATGGAATTGTCAATTGCAACACGATCGTGAGGCAACGCCGTTACATCCATCCATACACCGCCGTGCTCAGTGCCGCCGCCAGACCTGATTTCTTCAACAATGGCCCGGGATAGCTCAGATTTTTGCATCTTGTATCCCTTTTCATTATTTTTCATGAACTCCTCGCCTTTGTTATTCAGGAGTTTTCCACCCTCGTTGAGCATGGTCGTAACAATCAACTTTCCCCAGAGGCTCTGCGGATGCACAATGCAGCAGGGCTCAAACTGGGTAAACTCCATGTCCACCATTTCAGCGCCAGCCTTCGCCGCCATGGCATAGCCATCACCGATCAGGCCCTTTGGATAAGTGGATATTGTATGCATATTGCTCAATCCGCCGCAGGCAAGGATGGTACATTTACTCTGAAAGACGACCATGTGGTTCTCATCGTCCAACGAAAGGCAACCATATACCTCAGCCTCATCCGAAAGCAGATCCACAGCTCTGGTGTGTTCTACAAACTTCACGCCAAGGGCTTTTGCCTGCTTGCGCAGAATCCCCACGCTTTCGGCACCGGTCAGGGCCTTAAAGTGTGCGATTCTGGGATAGGAATTACCCAAGGCTTTCATACCGTTGTATGTGCCATCCGGATTTTTTGCAAACGGCACACCAAGCTTTTCCATTCGGTAAACCTGCTCCATGGATTCATGCGCCAGCCGATGCGCCAGACCGGACCGATTGAGCATCTGTCCGCTTTTCATGATCTCTTCATAGAACAACTCCGGGCTATCATCCGGATGAATGGGGGCATTAAAGCCCATGACCTCCGGTGAGGCGCTGGCACTTCCTTTGCAGATGACGGTCACTTCAGAGCCCAGCAACGCCGCCTCGTAGGCAGCATTTAATCCGGCCAACCCAGCACCGATAATGAGAATATCAGTTTTTACGATATTGTATTGACTCATAATCTTTTTTACTCGATGCCGTACTTTTTCAGAAAAGCATACATGGCATCAACATAAACCTCCATTGGGAAAGTAGCAATACCTGCACCAATTTGACCACCATCTTTTGAAATGATACCGCCATGGCACACAACAGGAGTACCGGTGTTGATAACCTTTCGGATATCAATGGCAAGGCCGGGTCCGGTGAAATCAAGCAGTGGGATGGGATAATTGGAGTTCAAGCCAACGGTCAGTGTGCGCATATCCATGGACTGATTGATACCATCCTGATATGTGCCGCCGCGCAGCCGCAGAACACTGGGAGCTGCGGCACCGGCAAAAGCGCCCATACCAACCACTTCCGTGATAGTGCTGTCGCCGCAGTAGGGGGATGCATCTTTTTCGCTCCACTGAGGAGAAAGATAAGATCCAGTCAGCATCGGAGCAGGTGCTGTAAACCACTGCTCTCCCAGTGCAGCCACCTTCAGGCCGGTGTTCACACCACCGTTGCAGATTGCGGTAACGACGGTGGAATACTCCGTTCCTTTCAGACCACGGATGGTACTCATAGCGCTGGCCATACCAAGAGGATGGAACCAACGCTCAGAGCTGGAAAACATTTCAATACACATTGTAATGGCCTCCCGATCCAAATCGGAATGCATCAGCTTGGGGGCAATTTCAGACAACAGAATCAGGCCTGCCGCAGTCTGCCTTGTGTGAATATCATCATTCATCTGTAGGCTACGTGCAATGATTCCCTTGACCGGAATGCCTCCCTGCTCTGTCAGAACTTGGTTTACAGCGGGGGCAAACTGCTTCTCAATCACCTGCAGGGTCGCTTCCACATCATCGTTATACACACCCCAGACACCAAGGCCGCTTCTGCCCTCAAAAGGCAGACAGTAGCCTTCATTTCCGTTGTGCATATCCCTGCAAATCAGAACAGGCATGGAAGGACTCAGAATGCCGGCGCCGGCACCGACCGTCGCATGGTCATTGCACGCACCGAGCTTTATTTCATTTCTGCGAAATTTGTCTTCGGCATCTTCACGGCTCACTGCCCATTTCTCATGCAGCGCAGCACCCACAACTCCTTTTCTGTGGATGGAGCTGAGTTCTTCAAACGTGCAGTCCGGACCCGAGTGCAGTACGATTTTCTGGTCCATACCGGGGACTACTTCTCTTGCAGGCCTAATTGCGACCCAAACAGGGTCCGCATCCAGAAGCGCATGGTAGACCCGCTGATTTGCTTCATCGATTTTGGCACTCAGACCAGTTTCATCGCATTTTCTCAAAAGCTTAATCAGCTTCGCATCCACGGGAGGACGCCAGTTTACCTGCACGGCAGCCACATTCTGCTCCCGCATTCCAGTATGGAAGATGCCGGTGCCAACATTTACCGCATTGATTTTTCCTTCGAAGAAATTCTTCTGATCCATGATTAACCCCGCCTCTCTGTTACCATACCAGCGAAAATTGCAGCCTGAGCATTGCTTTCAAAAACATGTACGCCAAGCTCCTCAAGAACTTTTTTCTGCATTGCGTAATTCTGAGGTTCCTTTTCTGTGCCGCACAGGTCGCAAATCATACACAGGTGTCTTCCTGCAGCTTCAGACTTCTCTCTGACTTCCTTCAGCGCATCAAAAATCACGCCAACAGGATCCGGACTGCACCCATGACCAAGTAAAAGGTCAAACAGAATGACCGCAGTTTCGGGATTCGAGCCTTCCTCAATGATTCTGTCGATCATAACAGAGGGATCAATGACAGGGTGGGGCTTTCCTCTGGTGAACACTTCGTCGCCCATGTCTACCAAACTGTTTCCAATGCTCTTTTTGGGGTCCTCCAACAACTTTGCGCCGCCGAAGGAAATATTGGAGTGTAGGTCAGAAACCATATTTTTCAGCAACAGGACCGCTTCTTCACTGTGCGTTCCGCCACAGAACAAGCCTCTAAGATACTTTTGACTACCGGAAAGCATGGATGCTTCTTCCTTGGCAAGCTCGAGATATTCTGTCTCGATGCGCGCCTGAAAATCACGAGAGGGTAGCGGCTGCTTCAGTTCAAGGGCAACGGCGATCGCCGCAGCATCCTCCAAGGATGCTGCACTGTAAACGCCATAGGATTCGATCTCCGCGCGATTGCCGCCCAGGAAGTACACGACCGCAGGCTTTCCAACACCACTGACGGCGCTGTAGATTTTCTTGGCCGTTTCGGGGTGAGGTGGTTTAGAAACCAGCACAACGACGTCTGTCTCGGGATCATTCTTCAAAAAGTCAATTCCCTGCAGCATGGTGATACCACCCACATCCTGGGACAGGTCCCGGCCCCCTGTACCAATGGCCTGAGAAATACCCTCTCCTGCCCGATCGACCAGCACGGCAACCTCCTGCAGCCCAGAGCCGGAAGCCGCAACAATGCCGATTCTGCCCCGTGAAACCTTGCTCATCATGCCGATGGAAATACCGCCGATGACGGATGTTCCGCAGCCAGGTCCCATAACCAGAAGGCCCTTTTCCCGGGCAAGCTGTTTAAGTTCAATCTCATCCTCCAGGGGAACATTGTCACTGAAAATGAACACATTTGCACCATGCATCAATGCCTTGCGGGCTTCCTCACCAGCAAATTCACCGGCAACCGAAATGATGACCAGATTTGCATCCGGAACCGCATCAAAGGCAGCATCCACTGATTTGTACTCCCTGGATTCTTCTCCGGACTTTTTTTCGGTGCTGCCCGCCAGCAGTTTTTCCAGCAACGCTTCAGCTTCGGCCTCGATTCCCTCTTTCTCCGTCTCCAAAGCAATAATCAATGTGTTGGATGTGGCCGCTTGGGCTTCAGGCGTCAATGCGCCGATCTCAGCAAGCACGGATTTGTTCAAATCGGTCCCCATAACAAGGGTCGCGCTCTTTATGCCCTCAAGTTTTTTCAACTCTCTGCCGGCGGTCATTGAAAAAACAGAGTCAAGATACAGATTTTCTTTGATGATTGTTTTAATCATTGCTGTTTCGCCTCAATATTAGTTTTTTCCAGACAGCACACCACCCTTTGTGATGGATCCCACTGCCTTCTGATAGATGCCCAACCAACCCGGATAATAATTGATATTCAACTCTGCCTTATCCAGACGGCGCTGGATTTCTTCATCACTCAGCTCCAACTGAATGGTTCGCTTGTCAATGTCATAGGAAATAATGTCTCCCTGCTCAACAATCAGCAGCGGCCCCATCAGAGCTGCTTCCGGGGAAACATAGCCGATGGATGCGCCCTCGGTGGCGCCGGAGAAACGGCCGTCGGTAACAAGGGCAACCTTGTCATACAGCGGTGTACCGGCAAGCTCCGAGGTGAAGGGGAAGGTTGTGACGACACCAGGGCCGCCCTTAGCGCCCTGCATACGAATCACCACCACATTTCCAGCCCGAATCTTTCCCTCGCGCAGGCCAGCAATGGCATCATCCACATCCTCAAACACGACCACCGGGCCACGGAACTTCATAAGGCACGCAGGGACGGCAGACTGCTTTACAATAGCACCATCAACAGCAATATTGCCTCTGAGAACAGCTAGCGCACCCTCGGTGCTGATGGGATCGCTCAGGGGATGAATCACCGTTTCGTCAAGGACCTTGGCATCCTGAATCCGCTGGCCCAGCGTTTGTCCCGTCACGGTAAGCGCATCGGCATGAATTTTGGACTCAATGGTCTTAAACAGCGCAGCCAAACCGCCAGCTCGCTCGAAATCTTCCATCAGATGGGGACCGTTGGGTTCCACTCCCATGAGCAGGGGTACAGCATAGCTGGCCTTATCGAAGAAGCCGATGCAGTCAAAATCATCCAGCCCGGCTTCGGTCGCCATGGCAGGAACATGAATGAGGGAGTTTGTAGAGCCGCCCATGGCCATACAGGCCATGATGGCGTTCTCAATGGAATCCTGGGTAATAATATTCCGAGCAGTAATGCCCTTATCCCACAGTTCCATTACGGTCTTGCCTGCGCGGTAAGCCATATCATGTATTTTCGGATCTCTGGCGCAAATTGTGGAGTTTCCGGGCATAGTCATACCCAGCGCTTCTGCAATAATGCACATGGTATTGGCAGTCCCCATCATGGGACAGGCGCCGGGGCCGGGGCAGGCACAATCCAGGATTTCCATGCACTCATTCATAGTCATGCTGCCAGACTGAACCTGACCAACTGCTCTTCCCACATCCACAAAGGAAATCTTCTTTCCATTGTAATTACCGGAGACCATATATCCGCCGGTTACGATCACAGCTGGAATGTTCAGGCGAGCTGCGGCCATGACATAGGCGGGAACAATCTTATCACAGCTGGCCATCAGGACCATGGCATCCATCTTGTAGCCTTCGACCTGGGTTTCAACTTCGTTTGCGATCAGGTCTCGGCTGGGAAGGATATACTGGGAGCCATAGAAGGCGAGGCCATCACACAATCCAATGGTCGGAAGATGATAGGGCGTACCGCCTGCCTCAATAATTCCCTTTTCCACATCTTTTGCAAGGTCATTAAGGTGGCTGTGTCCATTATTAATATCACTCCAGGCACTGATAATGGCAACCTGAGGTCTGCGAATCTCGGCATCCGTCTTTCCAATGCCTCTCAGCAAAGCATAGCGCTCTGCCCAGGCAACACCAAAGGGAACGTCCGTACGAACATTTCTTTTCATAAGTAGCTTCCCTCCTAATTAAGCAATTACTTTTTTACCGAGCCTTTTTTGATTGAAAATTACAAATGCAACAATTAGAAGGCCGATAAGATCCGTAACGATTCCGGGAACAATCAGTGCAAGTGCGCCTGCGACGAGAAGCACTCTCTGCCAGAGGGGAATGGGGAAATCCTTAAATCCTTCCAGTCCAAGATTCAGGGAATACACGCCGATAATGGGGCTGATCGCGGAGTAGATGATTTCGGGAATACTGGAATCAATCATCAGGATGGAGTTGTTGTACATGAACAGGTAGGGGATCAGGAAGGCACCCAGCGCCAGCCTGAAAGCAACCCAACCTGTTTTACTTGGTGACGCCCCCGCCAACCCCGCAGCAGCATAGGCCGGAATCGCAACGGGCGGCGTCACATTGGCCATCAAGCCAAAGTAGAAAACATAAAAATGGGCCGCCAGCATGGGGACATCCAGAGACGCAACAACGGGAACTGCCACGGAGACCAACAGAATGTAAACGGCCACAGTGGGGAGACCCATACCCATGATAATGGCGAGGAACATCACCAGGAACAAGGTCAGAAGCAGATTGCCCTGGCTGAATTCAAGGATGTAGTTGCCCAAAATCGTACTCAGGCCGGTCATGGTACATACGCCAATCACCAGTCCCACCGATGCGCAGGAAATAGCAACAGAGACACAGCCCTTAGCACCGTTTTCAAGAGAATCAATGATGTCCCGGATACCCATTCTGGTTTCCTTCTTCAGCGCAGCGGACAGGATGCAGGAAATAATACCTGCACAGCCGGCAAAGATGGGGGTATACCGGTTCATCAGCAGGAACACGACCACCACAAACGGGACCAACAGGTGGCCTCTTTCCTTAAACACCTCCCATGCATTGGGAAGATTTTCTCTAGAGACACCCTTAAGTCCCAGTTTTTTGGCTCTGTAGTGGACGGAAACAAAGATGCTGAGATAGTACAGCAACACAGGAATGATAGCCGCCTTGATGATGGTCACATAGGGAATACCCAGATAATCCGCCATAATGAATGCCGCCGAACCCATAATGGGAGGCATCAACTGACCTCCGGTGGAGCTGACCGCTTCTACAGCGCCGGCAAATTCCGGCTCATAGCCAGTAGATTTCATCAGCGGGATGGTAAAAGCACCAGTAGTCACTACGTTTGCGGCAGCAGAGCCGCTGATGGTGCCGAAGGCGGCGGATGTGACAACAGAGACCTTCGCGGGACCACCTACGGAGCCACCCGCCAAAGCCATTGCCAAATCGCGGATTAGGTCTGCCATTCCGCTCTTCTGAAGGAATGCGGCAAAAATCACAAACAAGACAATAAATGTTGCGGAGGTACCAAGAGCAGTACTGAAAATACCCTCAGGCGCCATATACATATGGTCTACCATTCTGGCGATGGAGGCACCTCTGTGCCGCAGAATGCCGGGCATATATCTGCCAAAGTAGGCATAGCCAAGGAATATGACTGCAATAATCAGCAGCTGCGTACCCACCACTCGACGGACTGCTTCCAACACCAGTAAAGCGCAGAGACAGCCCATAATGATATCCATTTGATTGGGCAGACCCCCGCGCAAGAAAATTGCGTCATAGTTCACAACGATATATCCGCAGCAAACAAAACTAAGCGCCGCAAATACCCAGTCCAATAAGCTGGGGTTATTTCTGGCTCCGCCCTTTTTGGCGGGATACATCAAATAGCACAGCGGCATCACAAACAGCAGGTGCATGGCCCTCTGGCGAATTGTAGCCCAAAGTCCAAAGAAAGATGTGTAGACGTGGAATACCGCCATAGCAATGGCATACCACTTGATAAATCCCTTTGCAAAACCGGTGACATTTCGGGTATTAGATTCCTGATCAAATTTTTCCAGAACAGCTTGCTGCTCTTCCAGAGAAATCTCTTCGGAAGCCACCACACCGTCGACAGCTTCATTGTTCTTGTTGTCCATAGTTTTTCTCCTTTGTTATAAATATGGGCGGCTGAACCTTTCAGCCGTCCATATGGCAGTCAGAGGTAACGAACTGCACCTATGCTTTTACTTCAGAATACCAACTTCCTTGAAATATCTTTCCGCACCAGGATGCATAGGGATACTCAAGCCGGCAGCAACAGTGTCGTCGTTCATAGCCTCAAAACAGCTGTGCTGGGAACACAGATAATCTTCATTCTCGATCATCAGTTTAGTGATCTCATAAACCAGTTGCTCGTCCATATCCTTGTCACAGATCAGGAAAGTAGGCATACAGATGGTCTGGATATCCTCGTTCTGGTTGTTGTAGGTGCCGGCGGGGATAATGCCTTTCATGTAAACGCTGCCTTCGGCATTGACCAGTTTGTCCAAAGCTTCGTCATTGATGGAGATCAGGTGAGCATTGTCGGTCATGGTCAGCTCAACAAAGGAGGAGAAGGGATAGGGAGTGATGGAGTTCATGCCGTCAGCCTGCTTGTTCTGAATCTTCTCAACGCCTTCAGAGATACCCAGGAACTCGGCTTTCAAATCTTTTCGCTCCAGGTAATCGTAGCCGTAGGCACCCAGAACTGCGCGCGCAGAAACTTCTGTGCCGGAGCCGGAGCCGCCTACGACCTGGGTGCTGCCGGCCATTTCTTCAAAGGACTGAGCCTTGGAGTCGTTTCTGACAACATGCTGATAATAGGAGGAATAAATGGCGCAGATGACATTCATTTCCTGCAGAGGCTTCTCATAGGAACCAATGCCGTTCCACGCCTGATAGCAGGCGTCGGCAGCAGCAATACCTAGCTCCATCTCGCCATTTGCAATCAGCTGAATGTTCTGGCTACCGCCGGTGGTGGTCTGCGCGGTCGCAGTAGTGTCAGTCTCGGAGGACAGCAGCTGAGCAATACCAGCAGCAGCGCTGAAGAAAACGCCACCGGTAGAACCGCCACCAACGGTGAGGAAGTCGGGCCATTCTGCAACAACCGCATCCGGGGTTTGGGATTCAGAAGAGGTCGCACTGGGAGGTGCACTGCTGGATGATTGCTGCGTGCACGCGCACAGGCCGGCAACCACGCCGAATGCCATAACCAGAGCTAAGAATCTGCGCAGAGTCTTGATGTTTTTACCCATTTTCTTGTTCCTTCTTTCTTTTTGTTAAATATAAAAAATCCGACTTAAATAAGTCACAGAAGTATCTGCGATCATTTAAGTCGGATTTCAACTTACCTACCAACTGACTGTGCATAATCTTTAAACGATTGCCGTCAGCCAAGGATTTATCGTATCCCTTATTTAATTATACATTACCACGGAAACGCTTCTCTGTCAATGGGTATTTTTGGTGACAATTGATATATTTCTGGTATTTTTCCCGCACTGCTTTCAAGGCAACGATCACGGAACGCTGCGCCGGTATTTGCAGGCGGTCAAATCGCTTCAGAATAATCTCCCATTCCGAATCGATATGCGAACCGATTAGCTGGCTACAAATATAGCGAACACTCAAATCAGTAACCATGTTAATGTCTGCATCCAGAATCACCCCCGTGGAAACATCCACCAGGACCCCCAGCGCAAGCACCTTATACATGGAGCCGCCGGACGTGTTGTTTGGCATAGCGCCATTAGCAGAAAAATAAACGACATTCGGGTTCTGGTAATCAATAGCCATATGTATGCCCTCCCACAAAAAACTCTCCTACTAACTGATTGGGAAAATCCACTTGCTTAGAGTATATAGAGTTTACTCCGCAACCACCCAGAAATTTTCGTTCTGATTCAAGTCAAGAAGGTAAACCCACATCTGGATAAAAGTGCGCAAAAGCCTTCTGAGGCTTTTGGCCAGATTCATGCACAGCAAAGCAATGCCGATGACGCAGAATGAGGTCTCCGGCAGGTGCGCCATGATTCGATTGAGTCCGTAGCTGCGCTTGCCGACACCAAATTCGCCCTCGACAATATTTCTGTCACAGATGTCCTGATACTCCTGCCTGCGTGCCTCACGCCTCTTATCCTGGTTCTTCGGCGGGCGTCCCAATACAGGACCGGTCATCTGAATATTTCGTCCTTTGCACCAGACCATGATCTCGCGATTCCGATAGATCTTGTCCGCCAGCACCCTCGCCGGATAAAAGCCGTGTTCCTTCCGGTAGCCTTCCACCGCAGCAAAAAAGTCGGTAGCCTCATTGAACGCATCAAAGGAAAGCCGCTCGATTTTGGCATAGCCATCTACCATGCTGATGTGAAGCTTGGCGCCAAATTCTGTATTTGCATGAGCCTTGCCTCGCACAATGGGCCTGATCCAAGGCTGAGAAAGGCTGACGATGCGATCTTCCACACTATGGGTGTGGTTCTCGTACATGTAAAGCTGTTGCTCATAGAGTGTCGTAATCGTGTTCAGAAGGTTTGCTTGCTTTTTGGACAGCTTTACGCCATTATTTTGGATCATATCCGCAATAAAACCGATATCCCGGATGATGTACTGCAGCTGCTTCCGCACCCCAGTACGAATCTTTTTGGCACTGCGTTTCTTGCTTTTGGACAGGTTCAGATAGTCTCTGCGGGCACATTTACGACGCATCCTGGGGCGTTTCAGTTTGGCAGATGTGCAGAGCTCGTCCACCATATGCTCCAGATGCTCGCAGGCATCATTGAGCAGCTGAAAGTCCTGAGGAAATGCCACATCCGCCGGGCAGCAGGTTGCATCCATAAGGATCGTTCCGCTGTTTCCGGGCGTTGAATAGGCACTACCGACACCACCCGAGGGAGGATCCTGTTTATGGTCATCATCTCTGGGCACCGACGCTGCCAGAATAGCTGCGATGGCCTTGGGCGGAAAACGCTTCCGGAACTCCACCATGGTGGATGCACCGAAGGGGCACTTGCTATCCGAACCGGATGGGCAGGATGGCCATTATTGACGAACTGCTTGGCATACTCTTCCTCAGCAACATCCCAGGGAACCAATGCTGCAAGCTTGACCCATTCGTTTTCGGGATCCAGCTTGCCGAAAGGAAAATCATAGTCATCCAGCGTCATCTGATGGTATTGAGGATACATGGTACAGCCCTCCAAATGCACGGTTTTTTGCCGTTTTCACAGGTTTATCGTGTATTTATTATACCATATAACGTCTGGAAATGCTGTATTTTCAATGGATTTTGGGTTCCGGAGTGGACTCTTTTTAGAACAAACCTTGTATGCTTGCCTGGATCAGTCCTGCCGCCAAGCTGCTTCCGGCATTCATCAAGAATTCCTTCAGACCAACAAGCAGAGCCTTTATCACACCCGGCTTCTTTTCTTGTGCTATTTTGTCTCTGATTTCCATCAGCATTTCCAGGGCGGCGTCTTTATCCTCACTCTGCAGCTGTTCCTGAGAAATGGCAGCTTCAATTTTTGAAATATCTGCACGAGCCTGGTCATAGGAGAAAGTCACATGCTCATTTCCGGACACGATTTGCATACCTTCGATTGGTGCGTTGATCACATTTGTTGCCCCATAATAGTTATTTACCGTCTGGGGAAGGGCCTTTGCGTTTTGCTTCTCTTTGTCACTAAACCGCATTCCTTCACCAAGAACGCCTTCTTCTTCAAGCTTAAGCGTCCATTCAAGGACCGTGTTTTTGACCTTTTCTATGATATCCATTACGGAGGCCACAGAAATATGAAGCGCATATCGCATGGGCAAAGGTGAACCGAACAGGCGATCCAAATGCTCCACCTGCTCACCCGGGAATTCGTACACCAACCTGCTTTCAGGATTTTTGCAAAGTGTGATGATCTCGGAAATAGAGTTGGATATCTTCTTCTCGCAAATTATTGTTTCAAGTTCGCCATCAGCAATTACTGCCGGAATCCAGCCGTGATAAGGATTAAACGCCTTTAATGTACCTCTGATCTTACGATAATCAGGGCAGACATTCTGGTCTGGATAGCCATTTAATTCATAGGATATCCACTGGTCAAATTCTTTTAGCCCAAGCTTGACAGCGATCACATGAGCACGGCGGAGTATCTGAACGATGTCACAATCCGATGACAAAATTTCATCCTGCAAATCAATAACGATGCTGCTCATATGTCCTCCTTACGCCGGTTTCCTTCGGAGAAATTAAGTTTCTCATGTAGAAGCCCTTCCCAAGTCGGCTTTTTAGCCGCATCACAAGGATCTCAAAATCATCGAGACAGACGGGGTGTTTGCACAGGTCAGCCTACTCAGCAGTCGCTGTCGGCCTGATCGTCCCGCTCCATGGCTTCGTCAATGGCGCGGTTGATGAAACCGTTGAGACTTTCGCCGTTTTTTTCCGCGTGGGCCCTGATGGCGTCCTTGCGCCCCTTCGGCATGACAAGATTCACACGGTCATAGTTTTTCTTCATATATTTGTTGACCGCTCTTTGCTGTGCTTTGCTGGCTGGTGACATAGTTACCACCTCTTTCTCACCGGTCAAATACTTAAAAGAAGTATAGCACAAAACGGTTGATAACATATATATGCACATTATACATATCTGCACATATATATTTGTGCAAATTTTTGTGCCTTTGGCCTTGATGTATTTACACAGATATGCTATACTGTTCGTAGAAAGTAAAAAACACGGCAGCGCAAAGGAGCGCCAACTCCTTTGCACCTGCGCAGGTGACATGACCACCTACACAACGGGATTCCCCGCACCGATAGGGACAGTATACCCTTTTTCGGCGGCCGGGGCAAGAGGAATGTTGTAAGATCCTCCCGCACGATGTAGGGCAATGACCTGCACCGTGCGTTTTGTTTTCGAAAAAACATTTTTTGGAGGAACTATTATGCGCGAGATCATCATTCGAAACATCGACAACGCCCCCAACGGCAAGGAGTTTTTCGCCGGCATTTCCGGCAACTTCAAGGACTTCGGTCAGACCCTCTGCGAACTGATCGACAACCCCATCTCCAATTTCCGCGCCCATAAGATCCACGGCCGGGTGGAGATCGTTCTGGAGGAGCAGGGAGACCATGTGGACGTCATGGTCCGGGACAACGGCACCGGCATCGAGAACATGGACGCCGCCCTCACCATTGCCGCCCGCTCCTGCGCCGAATCCACTCTAAACGAGCACGGTATGGGCCTGAAGCACGCCCTGGCGTCCATCAACGCCGGGGAGGATCAGCATTGGAGCATCCAGACCCGGACGGCAGAGGACGTGGCCAACGACCGCTACCAGCGGGCGGAAGGCCCCTACGACATCCACATGCCCGTGTCGATGATCCCCGGCAGCGGGGAAGTGGCAGGCGGGACCGGCACGGTGGTGCGGGTGCGCTGCCCCATGCACAAGTTCCTGACCCTCAAGCCCGCCTCCAAAAAGGAGGAGCCCACCTTTGCGCAGATGGCGGCCTACCTGCGGGAGACCCTGCGCTACACCTACGCCAACCTGCTGCGGGACAAGGCGTTCATCATCCGCTTCACCGCCGTTGACAAGAGCGGCGCTTCCGACGGCGGGGAGATCACCGGGGCGCTGGAACCCAACTGGCGGGACGGCCAGATGACGGAGCTGCCCCCGGTGGAGACCGATCTGGGCGGCGGACCGGTGACCATCTGCTGCCGCTACGGCAGCATCCGCCGCAGCAAGGAAAACGCCTTCTATTACCGGGCCAACATGGCGTCCAGCGGTGCGGAGATCCGGATCAACGGCCGTGCCATCCAGCACGGACTGTACAACGAGATCTGGGGGAAGGCCCTGCACCCCAGTCAGAACCGCTTCCTCGCCCAGATCGACATTCTCAGCGATCAGGCGGAAGCCCTGCCGGATACCAAGGCGGCGAAAAACGGTCTGCGCGAGGATGACGAAAAGGTAGCGGCGCTGTTCAGCTGGATCCGCGCCAACATCCCCGAACCGTTCAAGGAGGAGGGACGGGAGCAGATGCTGGTGCGTCTGCTGGCAGAGAAAAAGTCGGCGGAACCGGGCGTCCTGCGGGTCACCACGGAGAAGAATCTGTATCAGTGCCTGAACCTGCAGATCAAGTCGGATCTGTTCGTCAGCAGCACGGAGGGCGTCACTCTTTTTGAGGCGAAGGCCGGCGGCAGCAAGGCGGAGGATCTGTATCAGTTGCGGATGTATCACGACGGCTGCGTCGCAGACGATATGGAGGTGCGGGAGGCCGTGCTCATCGCCCAGCGCCACCCCGACACGGTGAAGGCGCTGCTGGCGGAGCTGAACCGCCAGAAGGACAAGAAGGGCCGCCCCTATCACTTCGCGCTGACCACCTGGGACGAGGAGGGCATCGCCCTCCCGCCCGACGCGGCGTGACCCGCAAAACCCGAACTCCATAGAACCCAGCCGCGGCCGGAATCCTCCGGCCGCGGAGAGGAACAAAGACCCCCGGTTCGTGCGAACCGGGGGTTTTCTATATTCAGCGCAAGGGCGCATAGCCAACAGGGAAGGGGGCTTTTGTTCGATTCAATTTGACGCCGACTTTGAAGCGTTAGCCGAAGGCAAGGGTGATATTTTAGGCATATCTGCAATGGTATGGATTTGGCCGCGGCAAAATTACCGGAAAACACCCGGAAGCCTCGAAGCAGAGGCGTGGGCACAGTTCGGACGGGAATATTTCGACAATGCTCCCGATGTCAAGGAAATGTTCGAAGAACTCTTCCCAAATCTGAATAGCCATGCTATGATGGCACTGAAAGGGTTGATTTGGTATGTGGAACGGTCTTGTTACAGAAGAACTCCGGGATCTTTCTCTCCAGTATGCGAATAAGTTTCGCGGTGCGTGTCCTGACGAATACGAGGATATCGATTATGACGATATTACCTATGATGAGTTTGTTGCATTTATCCGCAAGTGCCTGAGAACTGGAAAAGAGATTCCCGATATAGTAGATTGACCACCGTTGCCGATGGCGCCGGTGGTCTTCTTATTAAGGCATATCTGCAATGGTATGGATTTGGCCACAGCAAAATTACCGAAAAACACCCGGAAACCTTGAAGCCGAAGCGTGGGCACAATTCGGCCGGGTATATTTCGACAATGATTCGAATGTCACGGAAATATTAGTGTAAAGTTATCATTTTTATTTTCTTTAGCAGATATTCTGCCCATTTTCTATTTCTCCTCGACAGTATATTGTGGCTTACGCCTATAACAGGTGCCGTATTTTTCGCGTGGTACTATCGTTCGACACAGACAGTCAGAATTAATACTGCAATTTCATCTGAAATATCTTTCAAATACTTCTTTTGATTTCTTTTGAATCTGCGCCATATTTTCTTTGAAGCGGACTAACAACTTATCGATTTCAATACTACCGATCAGAAAAATCTTTGCATCCCCGTGAATCAAAGTCACAAAAGCGTTTGTTTCAAATGTATAATCGCCCTTTTTTACGGTCGTGATAAACTCTTTCTGATAATTCCCGTTGTTGGATAGATAATCAAGGTCGTGCTCATTCATGGTCCTCCAAATACGGATTTGCTTTCGCTCCTCCGCTGTTGCTATCGAATCCAGAACACCCTGAAAGCTGGTATCACCTCGATTGATAAGTTCAGCATTCAGCTTTTCCATGTTAACAATAGAATGGTGGATTGCGGTAATCAAAAAGGTTTTATCAGCAAGAAACATATCGAAAGATTCACTATCATCCCACGGAAGCGGTCTATTATCTGCCTCCAACGCATCAAAAAAGCGGTGTGCTTGGCACAATACAGCTCTGCACCATTGTCCGGTATGCAAAGCCAGTTGCCAAAGATGCTTTTCCGGTAAAGGTTTATATTCTTTTTGTCTCATAACAACACATCGATTAATTCTTTAGGGCCGTAATTGGAACTACAAAAACTCCGTCCGGCCGCTGATATGCAGCGTTTGCCATGCCGCATAGTACGCAGAGCACGGCCGGTGACTTTCCCTTAGTATCTTCTGAAATCTGCCTTTTGATCTCCAGCAGGTTGGCGGCGGCAGCGTCGATCTGGTTGGCTCCCAGTTTGATCTCAAACGCGCACCATTGGCCGTCAGGCAGTTCAATGACAGCATCGATTTCCTGATTTTTATAATCCTGATAGTGGTACAAGCTTGCACCGAAGGATTCTGCATAGATTCGAAGATCCCGCTCGCACAGGGCTTCAAACAGGAAGCCGAGTGTTTCCAGATCGCCCATCAGTCCAGCAGGAGTAGCTTTCAGTAAAGCACAGGCCAGAGAAGGATCGGAGAAGTGCCGCTTTTCGGCTTGCTTGATACAGACAGATGAACGGATTCCAGAGGAGAACGGCGGCTGATTGTCCGTAATAAACAACCGCTTGAAAATATCCAGATAGGCAGACACCGTATTGGAGTCGATATCCTCGTCATCCACGGCCTTGATGTCTTTCATTAAAGTCTTATTGGTGACGGTAGTGCTTTCGTTGCGAGCCAGAGAGCGCAACAACAAGCGCATCTTGGATGTATCGCGCTTCACACCGTCGATGCGGTACACGTCGTCATCGATAACAGCGTTGAGGTATTCTAAAGGGAGCAGAGTAGCCTGTTCAATAGGCAATCCCAAACTGCCAGGCCAACCGCCGCGGATAATCAGCTCAATCAACTTTTTCAGATCCACTTCGCCGGTTAATGCAGGTGCCAACTCACCGTGACACAGCTTTTCCAGAGAGACCTTACCGCAGGAATCCCCAGACTCGTATAGGGACATAGGACGCATCCGCAGTTTGGCAATACGGCCTGCACCGCTGTGCAGAATGCCCTTGTGGTTAGGAGTAGCAGAACCGGTCAGAATGAATTGTCCTTTTTCCGCAACCTGATCCACCTTGTATCGCACGGCATCCCAAATGGAAGGAACCTCCTGCCACTCGTCAATCAGTCGCGGCGTATCTCCCTCCAGCACCAAGGCAGGAGACAGCTCCGCCAGCTGGCGGTTTTGAAAGTTGTTGGCAGGATCACCGATGTAGATCTCGCTTTTGCTGTGATAAGAGGAAGTCCAGGTCTTTCCGCACCACTTGGGCCCCTCAATGCAAACGGCACCAAAGGTCGACAGATATTCTTTCACCTTTGCATCAATAACGCGGGGTTTGTAGTTCTGCTTATCCATAAACGTTCACCTCGACTATAAGCTGAGTCCACTATAATCCATTCAGCCGGATTTCGCAACTATATTCAGTCAAATTTCCGATTTTCAATCAGTTAAATTTCAAAAATTGAAGGGGAACCGTGTAGCAGTCAAGAAAAGTAGACACGAAAAATATTTATTGTACACTGAATAATAGAAAAATCCTTATATTTCAATCCATAGAGGCCAATCCGTGGTATAATTGAAGCAAGAGAACTGGCAAAAATCCAGCAAAAACCTTGCACCTAGAGGGCAACTATGTATCGTTACAGCAATGGCCTATTGGCGTCCGGCTGAAATAGCCCCAGTGGTTTTCCTGGCAAACGCTAACATGGCCGCTATCACGTTGGAAAAGATAACATTTTTAAAGGCGGCCTTCCAAGTGAACAGAAAATCATAAACAACACAAGAGGACCGGGTGGTAAAATGGTCAGAAAAAACGCCGTCGGCGTAGACCGATGGCGCAGGCCAGAAAACAGTTAGCGGCTGACATTCTGGCAGGCACAATCTCCGGCCTTATCGTTCTGGCAGTTCAAAAACTGCTGAACTGGTAAAGGCCAGGGGTGCGGAGACCCTAACCTCCGCACCCCAACTATAAAGAATGAGCCACTAAACTGTCAAGTGGGTGAAAAGCTTAAATATCTGCTTTTCGGGTCATATTCGCGGCAGTGTTTGTCCCGGTTCGCTGCGGCATTCGGGCGCTGCAAACTTTATTAGAGTAGCAGAAATAAAGAGCCGCACAGGAGAAAGCGGGGGAGGGACGGTCCGCGCCGTACCGCCCGACGCTGCGTAAGCCGCAAAACCCGAACTCCATAGAACCCAGCCGCGGTCGGAAGGTTCCGGCCGTGGGGAAGAACAAAGACCCCCGGTTCGTGCGAACCGGGGGGTTTCTGTATTCAGCGCAAGGGCGCACAGCGAGCAGGGAAGGGGGGAAACTCATCCCCGGCCCGCCCGCATATCCGGTGGGACAACAGCCAGGGGCTTTGTATGCAGGAAGACCAACTCCCAGTAACCGCTCCTGTAGTTTGCCCTCAGCCACCGTTCCAGCATGATGTTGTCCTCCTCATAGTCCTCGCGCCATCCCTTATTCCGAATCATATCCGCATATTTGCCCGGATAGTTTCCGGTGATGCCGATCCGGCAGATCGGCCATCTCTCATCCTCATCCTCTTGAAACAGTTCTTGCAGCAGGCTCCTGACTTGCTCTGCCTCGAAATCCACGGTATAGGGCGTCTCCATCGCCGTTTCCCACAGCGTAATCGTCCGGGGGTGTCCAAACGAATCCTTATAGCGGGATTCCTTTTCCACTGACGTCAGCACAACATACCCGTTATGCTCTTTTTTCGGCTTCAGACCCCGCTCCGCATTGGCCCGCTCTTTGGTGATCCGCAGCAGATTGGCGTTCAGCTCTCGCTGCAGAGCGCTTTCCTGCTGTTCTGCCGCCAATTTCTTTTCCCATTCTGCTGTATTTTTCGCTATTTTCTTCTCTGCATCCGTTATTCTGCTCTGCGCTTCGCTCTGTATCTGGTGGATTTTTTTGTCCGCATTGTATTCTGCATTTTTTGCCGCCTGCTGTGCGCTGGAGATCTCCCGTTTCAGCCCGTCATACTCGCCTAACGTCAGAATCACATGGGTACACTCCGTATCGCGCGGTCCGCCCGCCACCGGCTTATACCCACCAAGAGCGGTTTTCTTTACAAATTCAGCCATGGTGGTGCACCTCCTTACAGGCCCCGAATGTAGTTATCTGCCACCACGCTGATACGGTTATGCCCCAGCGCCTTGCTGCAAACCAGCATGGCGGCCTTGTCCAGCTTTCTCCCGGCCTCATCCTTGCGGCAGGTGTATACCTCGCTTTGGTAACGCCGCCCCGTGCCGCGGTTAACCTTGTCATACGGGATGTCCTCGATGGCCCTGGCATGAGCCTTGTAGATGGCCGTGGCATACTCCGCCCGGTAGCCGTGGATATCGGCGCTGGTGTGGATGTGCTGCCAGACCTTTTCCTCTGCCGCTGTGTCCGCGATCCGCTCCACGATCTGATCCGCGTGCTTGCCGATGATCGGACTGAGACGCTCCCGTCCGCCCTTGCCGTTGCGGACATGGGTGTAAAACCGCGCCTCCGGAAACAGCTGCGTGTCCCGGAGGATCTCAAGACGCCGCGCGACGCTCGGCGCTTGCTGCGCCTCGGGGATCTTCTCCAGCTCGGCAAGCTCTGCTTCGATTTGCTCCCTGGAAACCAGATCCTTTCCCCGCAGCTCCTGCAATTCTCTTCGCCGCAGGCCGGTCCCGCGGCAAAATTTTATCAGTTCATCATTGTTCGTCTTTGAGAAGTGCTGATCCCGCACCCGGTCTCCGCGGCTTCGTTTAATATCCTGTCGGTTTCTTTTCGGCGGATCAAAGTACGCCTCGTCATCCGGAGAAATTCCGTACAGCTTTCCCAGTGCCTTTGCCTCCAATTGCACCGTCCATGCGGAGAGGCCCTGATCCACTCTGCTCTGCAGCCACTCGTTGACATACTTCTTTGCATTCTTCAAGGTGGTGCACTCAGGATGCTTCTCCTTAATGTATCCCAAAAAATATTTGATGTGCTTCCAATAGTTTTTATAGGTGGCGTGAGAAAATATTTTATTCTTCGCCGTGCCGTTGGCCATTGCCTCTTTTTTGCTTTCGCCGAATGCCAGCATCCCTGTCAGCTGGTCATAGGCTTGCTGATGCAGATCCTTGGAATATGTTTTGTTTCTGCGTCCCATTCCGGCCTCCTGTCTGTTTATTTTTTAAATCTATTTTTCACTTTACAGAGTTCTTCTGCTCGTTTGTTTCGTCTGTTAAAGCCAGGGGCCGCCTCATGCCAGCTCCATTTGGAATCTCGACAATCGGCAATACACTTTTTTTACCTGCTTATGTGTGCAGTTTATAGGAATCGCTCCCCAACACTTTTTTAACCTGCTTATGTGTGCAGTCCCTTTTCGTTTCCACGGCAGTTAGGGTCTGTCGGCGTCTTTGCAGAGGGCGCGTCTCTCCGGGAGATTTACAGCATCCCGGCTGCTATCACATAGGGTGGATTGGGACAGATACGTTTTACTTACCGACACTTTCACGAAGATTACTCATGCCGGGTCCGTGGCGCACTTTTCCATTTCACAACGGTTACTGCGGCGAGCCCATGCGCCATATAGGTCGTACCATACCTAGTGCGGCTCCTGAATCATAATCTGATCTGAGCACAGCTTATCATACATCCTTATGGATGTCAACCCCATTTTGTGCATATCTGTTTACCCGTGCATTTATAACGCTCGCGGATTTGATAAAAAAATGGCTGCCAGGACGCGATTGGACGGAGGCGGAAGATAGCCGCCCGTCTCTTTTTTTGTGGGGACTTTTGGTTCATCCGAGGCATTGATCGGGACTTTTTTCGGCTCAACTGCTGCCTGTCAGCCCCATGGACGGACGCTTTTAGAGGATGAAACACAGCCGCATTTGCCATCATATTGCCGCCCGCTCAGGCAGCAATGCGGCAGGATTCCGACCGAAATGCGGCGGGGCTTAACCAGAAACCCGGTCTGAAATCGTGGCCGATAAGCGCCGTTGCCGCCGCTCAAACGGGGCAGCGATGCGTGTTTCTTCTTCATTTTCTGGACAAAAAAGATGCGGAGAACGCTCCGCTCATTCTCAATTTTCCTCCGCTTTTCGTAACCGCGGAACGCCAAGATGGGGGAGAACTCCGCAGTTGAATTGCATCAAACCCAGTCAGGAG
>ERZ1504720.136-NODE-136-length-22944-cov-5.049631_pt1 | contig 22944 bp, 17 predicted proteins | sample MGYA00572386_ERZ1504720 | MGnify/ENA primary metagenome ERZ1504720 (study PRJEB39906, sample SAMEA3182062) | gut metagenome | biome: human; feature: gut; material: Stool; isolation source: human stools | place: Canada | collected 2013-01-14 ...
TCAGTCACCCATTCGTGGGTTCTTCCTGCGGCAGACGCTGGGGGATGCGCAGCTGAGTGACGACTTGGCGCAGGATACCTTTGTCAAGGCATATACCCATCTGTCCGGTTTCAGGGGTACAGCCTCTTTCTCCACCTGGCTCTACCGCATCGCCTATAATGTATGGTATGATTATACCCGCAGTCATAAGGAGACGCAGGACATCGATACGCCTGCCGTTTCCAGTAAGAATGCGCAGGGCGCCCATGCCGGATTAAAGATGGATTTGCTCAAGGCACTACAGATATTGAGCGAAAATGAACGTACATGCATCACGCTGCAGCTGATGGATGGTCTCTCTATAGATAAGATTGCAGAGGTGACGGGAATGGCGCAAGGCACCATTAAGTCGCATCTCTCTCGTGGAAAACAGAAACTTGCAAGTTATTTAAAAAAGAATGGTTATGACCGATAAGATAAATGATAAGAAGTTGGAGAGCATGAAAGGGGAACCGTTGGACCCTCAGGATGAAGAACTCTTACAGATGTTCTTTTCCGATTGCCAGATGTCAGAGATTCCTGATGACGGATTCTCCGACAGGGTGATGCAGGCCTTGCCGGCTTTACCCGAAACTGGTACAGCGATGTCGCTGGTTAAGCGCCAGCGTCTGGAACATTTATGGACGGCAGCCTGTGTGGTAGCAGGCATCATCATAGCAGTAGTCTGTCAGGGATGGGAACAGATTCAGGGGTGGCTTTTCTCTATGAAGATAGATTTCCTCCTCTCCGGTTCGCGTGCACTTACGCATGTGGCAGATTCCATCGCCCACTCTCAGAATCTCCTGATGGTGCTGGCTGGCATCGTTGTCCTCATCATGGTTTGGGGATATAATGAACTGGCTGATGCACGTCAGTAGGCTTCTTCCCTGATATCAATTGTATAAATGATCAACTCTTTCTATTAGCAGAATAGTTTTTAGTGCTAATAGAAAGAGTTTTTTATTACTATAAATATCATCTTTATGCTCTTGAAATCTCCGTTCATCGACGCTGAACGGACATTCAACGTCGCTGAACGGATATTCAACGTCGATGAACGAAGATTTAATATTGCTGAATATAGAAAAACAAATAGGTGCTGCTACTTTTTCAGTAGAGCACCTATGCTTATGATATTGGTTTCTAAAACAATTTATAGGTAGTGCGGAGCACTTTGAACTCGGTTCGGCGGTTCAGCTGGTTGCAGATTTCCTGATGCTCCTTGCTCTGCTTCAGGATAAATTCTTCGTTGAGCACATCGCCTTCCTTGAGCCAAGGATACTTCTCGGTAAGTTTCTTGCGCACATTCTTCGGCTTCTCCTTGCCGTAGCCCACAGGGGTGAGGCGCTCTTTCTCTATGCCGTGTTTTATCAGATAGTCTACTACCGATTGGGCGCGGCGCTGAGACAGATGCTTGTTATATTCGCTGTTTCCCTTGTAGTCGCAATGGGCGCTGAGTTCGATGGTAACGTGCGGGTTCTCTTTCAGCAGCGTTACCAGCTGGTCGAGGGCTGTTGTACTGGCTTCGGTAAGGGTTGCCTTGTCGAAATCGTAGAAGATGTTGTCGATGAGTACAGGGGCTGTGATGGAAGCCAGCGGGAACTGGAGCACGTATTCCTTACTCTCTTTAGCTGAATCAACCCGAAGTTCTTCCTTGTGGTTGAGGTAGCCTTTGCAGGATGCCATCACCAGGTAGTCGACATGCGGATTGATAGGGAGGACAAACGAACCGTCGCCCTTGACGGATAGTTTCCTGTTCGTTCCGTCGTTGCCTACGATTCTGACCTCTGCGGCAGGCAGTTCATAACCGTCTTTCTCGTAAACCCATCCCTTCATTGTGGTAACAATCTCCGGATTCTCGAAGGAGTAGATATGATCGTAGCCTCTTCCGTCTTTTCTGTTAGAGCAGAAGAAACCCTGATTGTGGAGACCTTCGAAAGTCATTCCGAAGTCATCGGCTTCTGTATTCAGCGGATAGCCGGGGTGGGTGAGTTCATATTTCCGGGTGATGGAATTTACTTTGGCGATATAGATGTCGAGTCCGCCCATTCCCACATGACCGTTGCTGCTGAAGTAAAAGTCGCCGTTAGGGCGGAAGGTAGGGAACATCTCATCGCCTGGTGTGTTGATAGGTTCGCCCAGGTTCTCTACGCCGCCCAGTCCGGCAGGAGTGATGCGCACTCGCCAGATGTCGAGACCGCCCTTTCCGCCCGGCATGTCTGATACGAAATAGAGCCATTCGCCATCAGGGGAGATGGCTGGATGGGCAAAACAGCTGAGTGTATCTTTGCTGATTTCCAGATTCGTAGGCTTGCTCCAGGCTGCATCCGAGCGGTTGGAGGTTACTATCTGGGCTAAGCGGGGCGAAGTGGGATCGGTGGCACACTGGGTGAGGTACATCTGCTTGCCGTCTGGGGTAAAGCAGCATGCGCCCTCTTCGTAGTCGGTGTTGAGACCGGTTCCGATGGCTTCCGGCTTGCTCCATTTGCCTTTGTCGTTCTTTTCAGAGAAGAAAATGTCGGCAGATTTCGTTCCTGTCACTCCGTTCAGGTCGCTGCCCTGGGCTTCGTTGCGGGTTGAGGTGAAATAGAGCTGACTGTTGTCATCGCTGAGGAACATCGGCGAATAGTCGTCTCTTCGGGAGTTGAAAACATCCATCCGCTTTACCTTGTACCGGCTTCCTTCCTTCTTCCAGACTGGGGCTTTCTGTGCCGATTCGAGTCCGTTCTTTACCAGCATATTGTCGGGCATGGAATCGAGCAGGAATTCGAATTCCTTGGCTGCCTGTCTGTAACTTCCGTTCTTCAGGAGAAGCCGGGCGTAAGCCAGGCGGTCGTTGAGGTCAGCCTGCTTGTATCGGATGGCATTGCTGTAGGCTGCCAGTGCCTTCGGCGTACTGTTGATTTTATCATAGCAGCGTGCCATCTTCAGAGCCACCTTGCCCCGGGCAGCCCGCTCTTTGGTAGGTGTCTTGGTGTACACCTTTTTATATTGGGTTGCCGCATCGTAGTATTCGCCTAAAGAAAGATGCTTGTCTGCTTTCTTCAGGTTCTGTTCAATGCCGCAACTTATCAGAAAGAGGCAGCTGATTGCTGTTATGATTTGATAAAATCTTATTTGTTTCATATTGATTTACATCTGCGAGAATGGCTGACGATATTGGCAGCCTGCCTTCCAGTTGCTGCAGCCATAGGCGGTCTTGCCCTTGATGATGACGCCCTTGCCGCAGAGCGGACATGGTTTGCCAACCATTGGGTCGGCAGCTGGAGCCGGCTGAGCAGGAGCATTCTGAGAATCTGCATTCTGTGCTGCTGCCTTATCGGCTTTCTTGGCTGGAGCCTTTCGGGCAGCCGGTTTCTTGGCAGCCGGTTTCTTCTTGAGGTCTTCCTCTGTCATGATGGTCACTCTCCGGTTGCTGTTGTCTGACAACACATCGATGACTATCTTGTTGATCTGTTCTTTCAGTCCGTTGATGAAGTCGGCTGGATCGTAGGTCTTGTGCTCGATGTCGCGGAGTTTCTTCTCCCAGATACCGGTCAGTTCGCAACTCTTCAGCAGTTCCTCGTGGATGGTGTCAATGAGTTCGATGCCTGTCGGGGTTGCCATCAGATTCTTGCGCTGGCGACGGATGTAGTGGCGCTTGAAGAGGGTCTCGATGATGCCGGCACGGGAGGATGGTCGGCCGATTCCGTTCTCCTTCAATGCAGCACGAAGTTCTTCGTCTTCTACGAATTTGCCGGCTGTCTCCATCGCACGGAGCAGGGTTGCCTCGGTATAATACTTAGGTGGCGTGGTCCATTTCTCCGTCAGGGTAGGCTGATGTTCTCCCGATTCGCCTTTTGTGAAGGATGGGAGGGTTCTTTCTTCTACCACTTCCTTCTTGGCGCCGTTTCCTGAGTCTGCGTTTCCGTTGGCGTTATCTGCATCGTCGTCATCTGCATTCTTCGTATCCTTGGCATAGACTACTCGCCAGCCCGGTTCGAGAATCTCCTTACCGCTCACCTTGAACTCTATCTTCTCCGGTTTCGGTCCATCTTCGTTGATGACTTCGCCCAAAACGGTGGTGGTGGAGAATTTACAGTCCGGATAGAACACGCTGATAAAGCGCTTGGCGATGAGATCATACACGTTTGCCTCCATATCGGTGAGTCCGGTTGGCGGAACACCGGTTGGGATGATGGCGTGGTGATCGGTTACCTTGCTGTTATCGAATACCTTCTTGCTCTTCGGCAACTTCTTGCCGGTGGCTGCGAGTTGCTGGATGAGTGGGAGGTATTTCTGCTGACTCATGATCTTTGCCTGACTCACTCCGTTCAGAATCTGCGGACATTTCGGATAGATATCGTCGGTCAAGAACTGGGTATCTACACGAGGATAAGTGGTGTACTTCTTTTCGTAGAGACTCTGGATGAGCTTCAGCGTAATATCGGCAGAGTAGGCAAACTTCTTGTTGCAATCCACCTGTAGCGAGGTGAGGTCGTAGAGATGAGGTGGCGCCTCGTTTCCCTTTTTCTTGCTTACATCCGTAACGGTGAAGGGTTTGCCGGCGATGGTGCTGAAAGCCTTCTCGCCTTCCTCCTTGCTGGTAAACTTGCCGCTGGTTGCCGTAAACTGGGTGTCGCGATAGATGGTGGCGAGTACCCAGTAAGGTTCGGAAACGAAGTTGTCGATTTCCTTCTGGCGGTTTACGATGAGGGCAAGGGTAGGGGTCTGCACCCGGCCGATGCTGAGCACCTGTCGATTCTGTCCATATTTCAATGTATAAAGTCGGGTGGCGTTCATGCCGAGAATCCAGTCGCCGATGGCACGGGAAAGTCCGGCAAGATAGAGTGACTGGTATTCGGTCTGATCTTTCAGTTCCTGGAAGCCCTGCTTGATGGCTTCATCGGTCATGGAAGAAATCCACAATCTCTTGACGGGGCATTTCGCCTGCGCTTTCTGCATCACCCATCTCTGGATAAGCTCTCCTTCCTGTCCGGCGTCACCGCAGTTGATGATGCTGTCGGCAGCCTGCATCAGTTTCTCGATGGTAGCAAACTGCTTCTTGATGCCTTCATCGTTGATGAGCTTGATACCGAATCGCTGTGGAATCATCGGCAATGCCGAAAGGCTCCAATGTTTCCACATCGGAGTATAATCATCCGGTTCCTTCAGCTCACAAAGGTGGCCGAAGGTCCATGTTACTTGGTAACCATTACCTTCCATATAACCGTCGCGTGCCGTGGTAGCCCCGATGATTCGGGCGATATCCTTAGCCACACTCGGTTTCTCTGCTATACAAACTATCATGTTTTATTCTTATTTCTGTTTGCAAAGGTACAATAAAATAATGAGATAGCCATCATTTCAGCTTTTTTTCTCATGGCAGGGAATAAATTATTCCACAAAAAAGGTCGCCCTGAAAGAGCAAAAGCTTCTTGTATTCAAAGCTTTTGCCCTTTCAGGGCGACCTTGCTGATTGTTATCTAACCCAGGGCGCTGCCCTGGGCTAGGAGCTTCTGCCCTTTCAGGGCGTGTGGGTAAATCCTTGCGTGCGATTACTCGTACTCCTGCCAGCTCTTAATCTGAAGCTGATCCTGGCTCAATGTGCAGAATGCCTCGATGAAGGCGGAAGCCAGACGGGCATTGGTAATCAGAGGAATGTTGTGGTCGATGGCGCCACGACGGATTCTGTAACCATTAGTCAACTCACGCTTGGTATGATTCTTAGGGATGTTGACGATGAGGTCGAACTTGTGGTCGGCAATCATCTGCATCACGTTAGGAAGATCCTTTTGGTCCTCATCAGGCCATCCTACGGCTGTAGCCTTCACGTTGTTCTCGTTGAGGAACTTCGCTGTACCGGCTGTAGCATAGATGGTGTAACCGTTCTTCACCAGCGCCTGTGCAGCATCGAGCAGAGAAGCCTTCTCCTTGGCACCACCGCTTGAAAGCATGATGCCCTTGTCCTTAGAAGGAATCTTGTAGCCGGTAGCAATCAATGAGTTGAGCAATGCCTCTTCGAAAGTATCACCCATACAGCCTACCTCACCGGTAGAGCTCATATCCACACCCAAAACTGGGTCGGCGTTCTGCAAGCGGGCGAATGAGAACTGGGATGCCTTCACACCCATACGGTCGATATCGAAAGCAGACTTATCCGGTTTCTGATATGGAGCATCGAGCATGATGCGGGTAGCCGTTTCGATGAAGTTGCGCTTCAATACCTTGCTTACGAATGGGAACGAACGGGATGCACGGAGGTTACACTCGATTACCTTTACATCACGACCCTTAGCCAGGTACTGGATATTGAAAGGACCAGAGATGTTGAGCTCCTTGGCGATGGCACGTGAAATCTTCTTGATCTGACGGGCTGTAGCGAAGGAAATCTGCTGGGCAGGGAAGGTCATGGTGGCATCACCAGAGTGAACGCCTGCATACTCTACGTGCTCTGAAATACCATACTCTACAATCTCACCGTTCTGGGCAACACCATCGAACTCAATCTCGTTGGTCTCTGTCATAAACTGAGAGATAACTACTGGGTATTCCTTAGAAACCTCAGAAGCTGCCTCCAGGAAGCGACGCAACTCATCATCATCGTGGCAAACGTTCATGGCTGCACCGGAAAGAACGTAGGAAGGACGAACGAGAACAGGATAGCCTACCTCGTCGATGAACTTCTGAACATCCTCCATTGATGTGAGGGCGCTCCACTTAGGCTGGTCGATACCCAACTTATCGAGCATGGCAGAGAACTTACCGCGGTTCTCGGCACGGTCGATGTTGACAGGAGATGTACCCAGAATTGGCACAGACTGGCGATGAAGCTTCATAGCCAGGTTGTTTGGAATCTGACCACCCACAGAAACAATCACGCCACGTGGTGACTCCAGGTCGATGACATCGAGTACACGCTCGAATGAAAGCTCATCAAAGTAGAGACGGTCGCACATATCGTAGTCGGTAGATACGGTCTCCGGGTTGTAGTTAATCATGATTGACTTGTAACCCAACTTGCGGGCTGTATTGATGGCGTTTACTGAACACCAGTCGAACTCTACGGAAGAACCGATGCGGTAAGCACCCGAACCGAGAACGATGACAGACTTCTCGTTCTTGTAGTAGTTGATGTCGTACCCCTCTACAGCGTATGTCATGTAGAGATAGTTGGTGAGGTCAGGATGCTCGCTTGCCACAGTAGGGATGCGCTTTACGGCAGGAAGAATGTTCAGCTTCTTGCGCAGGGCACGAACAGCCAGCACCTCCTTCTCCATGTTGGTATCTTTGGTCTTCAATACGAAGCGGCCAATCTGGAAGTCAGAGAAGCCCAATACCTTAGCCTCGCGCAATACCTCGGCAGGAATCTCCTCCAGAGTATTATATTCAGAAAGCTTGTGCTTGTAATCTACGATATTCTTCATGCGCTCGATGAACCAAGGATCAATCTTGGTCAACTCCTCGATGCGCTCGATGGTGTAACCTTCCTCCAAAGCCTGGGCGATGGCGAAGATACGGAGGTCGGTAGGGTTAGAAAGTTCCTCATCCAAGTTATTAAACTTGGTGTGGTCGTTGCCTACGAAACCGTGCATTCCCTGACCAATCATACGGAGCCCCTTCTGGAGCATCTCCTCGAATGAACGGCCGATAGACATGATTTCGCCTACAGACTTCATGGAAGAACCAATCTTGCGGCTTACACCGGCAAATTTGGTAAGGTCCCAACGAGGAATCTTACAGATCATATAGTCGAGTGATGGAGCCACATAAGCTGAGTTAGGAGTACCCATCTCACCAATCTGGTCGAGCGTATAACCGAGGGCAATCTTGGCAGCAACGAAGGCGAGCGGATAACCGGTAGCCTTAGATGCGAGGGCAGAAGAACGGCTCAAGCGAGCATTGATCTCGATGATACGGTAGTCGTTGGTCTCAGCGTTGAAAGCATACTGGATGTTGCACTCACCCACGATGTTGAGGTGACGGACGCACTTCACGGCGATGTCCTGCAACATCTTCACCTGTTCGTCGGTAAGAGAACAGGTTGGGGCCACCACGATAGACTCACCTGTATGGATTCCGAGTGGGTCGAAGTTTTCCATAGAGGCAACGGTGAAGCAACGGTCGTTAGCATCACGGATGCACTCGAACTCAATCTCCTTCCATCCCTTCAGGCTCTCCTCAACAAGCACCTGAGGTGCGAAAGTGAAGGCAGATTCAGCAATCTCCTTAAACTCCTCTTCGGTCTTGCAGACACCAGAACCGAGACCACCCAGCGCGTAGGCAGAACGGATCATGATAGGGTAGCCGATGTTGCGTGCCGCAGCCACAGCCTCCTCCATGTTCTCGCAAGCGTGGCTTACTGGAACCTTGAGGTCAACCTTGTTAAGCTCCTTTACGAAGAGGTCGCGGTCTTCCGTGTTCATGATAGCCTCTACCGAAGTACCCAACACATCCACACCATACTCCTTGAGCACACCGTTGAGGTAAAGTTCTGTACCAACGTTCAAACCCGTCTGTCCACCCCAAGCCAGCATGATGCCGTCTGGGCGCTCCTTCTTGATAATTTCAGTTACAAAAAAAGGTGTCACCGGCAAGAAATAAACCTTGTCAGCAATACCTTCACTTGTCTGAATTGTAGCAACGTTTGGATTAATGAGGACGGAACTAATACCCTCCTCGCGCAAAGCCTTGAGAGCCTGCGAACCGGAATAGTCAAACTCACCTGCCTGGCCGATCTTCAAAGCACCGGAACCCAGAACGAGGACTTTCTTAAGCTGTTTCTTCATCATTAAATATAACTATAAGTTTATTCTTTATATGTCTTGGTATTTATGTTTTTAGCAACTAAACTGCATTTGCGTTAGTTCACAAATGGTAGACACACTATTTCTAGATGCAAAGTTACGCTATTTATTTGATTATTCCAAATTTTCTGCAATTCTTTACAGTTAAATAACATCAAATCTCATAATTTCTTCCCTAAAATCTTTTATTATTACTATTTTTTTGTTACTTTTGCAGCGGCTTTTAGTCATGTATAAAAAGAATAAACAAATAGCAAACAAGATAAATATAACAACAATGAAAGTCGGATTATTCGTCCCTTGTTATGTGGATGCCCTTTACCCTGAAGCGGGTGTGGCTACATACAAGTTGCTTAAGCATTACGGACTAGACGTGGGTTATCCCGAAAAACAGACTTGCTGCGGCCAGCCAATGGCTAATGCCGGTTTTCAGGACAAGTCGGAGAAGGTCATAGAGACATTTGATGAGCTGTTCAAGGATTACGATTATATCGTAGCTCCTTCTGCCTCATGTGCTGCTTACGTAAAGGTGTATTATCCTAAAATCCTTGAGGGTAAGCACGAGTGTATTTCCTCAAAGAAAATCATGGATGTTGTGGAGTTCCTTCACGATGTGCTGAAGGTGGATCATGTGCCGGGCAAGTTCCCGCATGTGGTGAGTGTACACAACAGTTGCCACGGTGTGCGCGAACTGGGATTGTCATCTCCTTCTGAGCGCCACATCAAGCCTTTCAACAAAATCATTGACTTATTAAATATGGTGGAAGGTATTACCATCCACGAACCGGAGCGTAAGGATGAGTGCTGCGGATTCGGCGGTATGTTCTCTATTGAGGAACCTGCCGTTTCTACCCGTATGGGCGAGGACAAGATCAAGCGCCACATGGCTACAGGTGCCGAGTATGTAACGGGTCCGGATTCTTCCTGCCTGATGCACATGGCGGGAATCGCCAAGAAGGAGAAGATGCCGATCAAGTTTATTCATGTTGTTCAAATATTAGCTGCAGGACTATGAGTACAGAACATTCCAAGAGAGCTGCGAAGTTTACGCAGAATGTAGAGAAGACCACCTGGCACGATGCTACCTTCTGGTCTGTTCGTCAGAAAAGAGATAGAATGGCGCAGGGACTTCCTGAGTGGGAAGATCTCCGCGAGCATGCGTCTGAAATCAAGATGCACACGATTACCCATCTTGCCGATTATCTCGATATGTTTTCCAAGAATCTGGAGAGCCGCGGGGTAAAGGTTCACTGGGCAAAGGATGCGCAGGAATTCAATGAGATTGTGCTCGGTATTCTGAAAGACCATAACGTGAAGAAGATGGTGAAGTCGAAGTCGATGCTCACCGAGGAGTGCGAGATGAATCCTTATCTGGAGCAGCACGGCATTGACGTGGTAGAGACAGACCTGGGTGAGCGCATCATCCAGCTTCTGGGTCAGAAGCCTAGCCATATCGTGATGCCTGCCATCCACCTGAAGCGTGAGGAGGTAGGTAAGATGTTCGAGGAGAAGGGTATCTCCAAGGAAATCGGCAACTACGATCCTACTTACCTGACCCGCTGTGCCCGTCATCATCTCCGCGACCAGTTTATGGAAGCTGGAGCAGGTATGACCGGATGTAACTTCGGTGTGGCTGCTACCGGCGATTGCGTGGTTTGCACCAACGAGGGTAATGCGGATATGACTACTTCCATGCCTAAGCTCCATATCGTAGCGATGGGTATTGAGAAACTGGTTCCTGATTATAAGTCATTGGCTGTATTCCAGCGTCTGCTTTGCCGCTGCGGAACCGGTCAGCCTACCACCGCCTTCACTTCTCATTTCCGCCAGGCTCGTCCGGGTGCCGAGATGCATGTGGTGCTGGTGGATAATGGCAGAAGCGATATTCTCGCCGATAAGGACCACTGGCAGACTTTGAAATGTATGCGTTGCGGAGCTTGCATGAATACCTGTCCGGTTTATCGTCGTTCAGGCGGTTACAGTTACACCTATTTTATACCGGGTCCTATTGGTGTGAACCTGGGTATGCTGAAGAATCCTCAGAAGTACAGCGACAATGTTTCTGCCTGCACCTTGTGCTTGTCTTGCGACAATGTCTGTCCTTCCAAGGTAGGACCGGGTTCGCAGATTTACGTATGGCGTCAGAGTCTGGAGAGATTGGGCAAGGCAGATCCTGTGAAGAAGGCGATGTCGAATGGTATGAAGTATCTCTTCGACCGTCCTGCGCTCTACACCACAGCCCTGAAGTTTGCGCCACTCGCCAATCTGATTCCTGAATGCTGCACGCACTTCAGCAATTGGAATGCCTGGGGCATCGGTCACGCCATGCCTGAGTTTGCCAAGAAGAGTTTTCATCAATTATGGAAGGAGGGAAAAGTAAAATGAAGAAAGAAGATTTCCTGAACAAGTTGCGCAAGAATACGCATGTTCAATTCGATATGCCTGCCGTAGATGTGAAGGGTATCCAGTATGAGGATACGCTGAAACAGTTTATTGAGATGACGGAATCGGTAGGTGGCCATGTGATAGAGGCGAAGGAGGGTGAGAGTCTGGATGAGCTGGTGAAGAAGGCTTATCCGGAAGCCAAGGTCTTTGCCTCTCATCTGCCAGAAATCACGATTGCCCAGAAGAATCCTGATACGGTGACTGAGGCTAATGACCTGAATGGTACTGATGTGGGTATTGTTCGTGGTGAAGTGGGGGTTGCCGAGAATGGCTGCGTCTGGATTCCTCAGACCATGAAGGAGAAAGCGGTGCTTTTCATCTCGGAATACCTTGTGATATTCCTCGAAAAAGAGAAGATTGTGAACAATATGCATGAGGCTTATGCCCGTATTGAGATGGATCCGAAGTACAATTTCGGTACTTTCATCAGTGGTCCTTCCAAGACTGCCGATATCGAGCAGGCTCTGGTTATGGGTGCGCAAGCTGCTCGTGGTGTGACAGTTATACTCTTGTAAAAGGCAGAAATCCCGAAACTCACTATCGTGTGAACTTCGGGATTTCTCTTTATACTGTCCATTCATAGGTGTCGTAAACCACGCCTCTTCCTCCGAAACCTTCTTTCTGGTAGATGAGGCTGGTGTTGAGCACCTTTCCTCCTTCTTCATTAGATGTTCCGAAATCGAAATAATCAAAATCCTTATACCTTATATTAATGAGATTCAGAAACAAAGCATCGAGTGCATGCGCCTTTTTTCCCTCTTCTGATGCGGAAATATACTGCGTGTGAACCACTTTTCTGCTGATGTACAGAACGGTTCCGCCTAGCATCTTGCCAGATTCTTCTCGGGCAACATACAGTTTGATATTGTCAGGGAAAGATGTTTTCAGTCTGCTCATCTCTTGCAAGGTATGAACAGGATGAGCCTGATAGGTGTTCATCAGGTTTTCGGTTAAAATGCTCCAAAACGTTTCGTAATCCTCACTTTCTTCAATGAAGATTCCTTTTCCCAGGGCTTTCCTTGCGCCCGATTTTCTGATATTATACCATTTCAGCGGATGCTTCAGGTCGATGACAGCCGCAATGTTTCTGGCGCAGATTTGCGCCCGGCATTCCTTGAAGAGAGCATAGAGGTCTTCTTCGGCTGGCAGTTGCTGGTAAATCCAGGGTATCGGTTTGTAGATGCACTTCCGGAAACCTGCCTGCTTCAGGTATGTGTTGATGGCAACGAAAACCTGACAGATATTTTCTGCTGAGGCGTGTCCGGTAGTGAGCAGTCCGGCATAGGTGAGTCCCTGATGAGAATAGAAAACATCTCCGTCCTCATTGGCAGGGAGTAAGGCATAGAGCTTGTTGTTGTGGAAAATCATGAGCGAATGGTCATGAAAACGGTCGCTGTGATAATCCATGTAGGAGCGGTTGAGAAGGAAGGTGGCGTTGCGTGCATGTTCTACATAGGCATTCCAGACTTCCTTGTCTGCATCGTTGTATTTTCTGATCTCAAACATGATTTTTAGCGTTATTGATTCTCGGTCTTTGAGAGATTAGGACTTTGGGATGAACTGATGAATCTGAGATATTCGTCATATTCGCGTATGTAGTCTTCTTCCTCAAACTTGTGGGAAGCCAGAACCAGACACAATGAGCCGGAAGAGAAATCATCCAGTGTTCGCCAGATATTGACATCTACGAACAGTCCCTCCCAAGGGTGGTTAAGATGATAGGTCTTCTTCTGTTCTCCATTATCCAGTGTTACCGAAAAGGAACCGCTGGCTGCTATGATGAATTCCTGGCATTTCTTGTGAGCATGGCCACCGCGACTTTCTCCGCCCGGAACATCATAGGTCCAGTAGGTACGGGCAATGGCAAAGGGAATATGCGTCTCTCCCTCTGCCACTGTCAGGTTGCCTCTAGGGTCGAATATCTTGGGTAATGTGAAAATTCTTCCTAATTCTTTCATGTTTATTTCTTCATGTATGGGTCGGTTCCCAATACAGTCTTTGCCAGACGCTTTGCCTTGTCGCGGAGCTGGTTGAGGTCATCGCCCTTCTCGCCGTAGCAGAGTACGACGCCCATGCGGCGGCCTACGTGAGCCTCTGGCTTGCCGAAGATACGGATGCGGGTATGGTCTTCCTTCAGGGCATCGAGCATATTGTAGTTTAATGGCTCGGTGCTTTCCTCTGGCGAGAGGATGACGGCAGAACAGCCGATGTGCTCCAGATGGATTCCGGCGATAGGCAAGCCCATCACGGCACGGAAGTGGAGTTCAAACTCGCTCAGGTTGGTGGTGTGACCAAGGGTTACCATACCTGTATCGTGTGGACGAGGACTCAACTCAGAGAAGATAACCTCGCCCTGCTTGCTCAGGAAGAACTCTACGCCCCAGAGACCGGCACCTGTCAATGCCTTGGTTACTTCGCCGGCAATGTGCTCAGCCTTCTTCAAAGCCTCTTCAGGAATCTGGAATGGCTGCCAACTCTCGCGGTAGTCGCCGCCCTTCTGTACGTGGCCTATAGGTGGACAGAAGAGGGTAGGACCGTCTTTCTGGGTGACGGTGAGCAGGGTGAACTCAGAATCGAAGTCGATAAATTCCTCGATGATTACTTCCTTCACGTCGCCACGACCTTCTTCCATTGCCTCCTTGTAAGCCTCCTTCAGTTCATCATCGTTGTGAACATAGCTCTGACCATGGCCGCTTGAACTCATCAGAGGTTTCACTACGCATGGGAAACCGATTTCATCGGCAGCGTTCTTAAACTCCTCGAAGGTCTTGGCATAGAAATACTTGGCGGTGCGCAGACCCAGTTCCTTGGCGGCAAGGTCGCGGATGGCACGGCGGTTCATGGTGTAGTTTACGGCACGGGCAGAAGGCACAACCTGGATGCCCTCCTTCTCGAAGTCGAAGAGTCGCTCGGTGCGGATAGCTTCAATCTCAGGCACGATGATGTCTGGGTGATGTTTCTCTACCACTGCGGTCAATGCGTCGCCATCGAGCATCGAGAACACTTCTCGCTCGTCGGCTACCTGCATGGCTGGTGCATTGTCATACTTGTCGCAAGCGATGACGTACTGTCCTGCTCGCTTTGCGGCGATGGTAAATTCTTTGCCCAGTTCGCCTGAGCCCAAAAGCATAATCTTCTTCATTTATATGATGTTTAATATTTTATGTCCCTAAAATAAATCACTAATAATTAATCACTAAGTCCGAACTTCTTTCTGATAAATTCTGCGATAAACTTCTCTGTTTCTTCGATTCCCAGATGGCTGCTGTTGATGCAGAGGTCGTAGCTCTCGCTGTGTCCCCACTTCTTGCCTGTATAGTAATCGTAGTAAGAGGCGCGCTGCTCCTCGTGGCTTTCGATGAACTTGCGGGCGGAGGCTCTGTCGATGTTCTTTCGCTTGCATACTGCCTTGATGCGGTCGTCGATATTGGCGGTGATGAAGATGTTGATCACGTTCTTGTAATCACGCAGTACATAGTCGGCGGTTCTGCCCACAAACACGCAGTTGCCCTCATCGGCAGCCTTTCTGATAGCGTCGCTCTGGAACTTGTACAGACCTTCCTGCGAGAAGTCGTTGTGATAGAAATTGTTATCGCTCAGGAAGGGCAGATGGGTATGGAAGAGAGACTTGAAGAATCCCTTCTGCTCATCGTTCTGCTCGAAGAATTTCTCAGAGAATCCACTCTCCTTGGCGGCAAGATTCAGCAGCTCACGGTCGTAACATTTGCAACAGAAATCCTCCGCCAGCTTCTCGGCGATGATATGGCCGCCGCTACCTATCTGGCGACCTACGTTTATGATAATCTTATTCATAAGCTTAAAAAATTAGCTGTTAACTGTTAACCATTAACCGTTAACTTTCATATTTTCTTTATGTTGTCTTTTCAACTTGTTCATGTACCATGACATTACGATGGCAGCGATGACTGCGGCTGAGAAGTCGGAGATAGGCATACTGTACCATACTCCATCAATGTCCCATATCATCGGCAGGAAAGCCAGGAGCGGCAGAAGGATGAGCAACTGTCTCGACAAGGAGAGGAAGATACTGATCTTCACCTTTCCGATGCACTGGAAGAAGTTGGTGATAACCATCTGGAACCCGATGACCGGGAAGCAGAACATCACTACTCTGATCGCCTTAATGCCCAAGTCTATCAGTTGCTTATCGGTTGTAAACAGTCGTGCGCAGTAGTAAGGCAGGAACATCGCTATCAGCCAGCCCGTTACCATGATGGCGGTGGCGGCAATGATGCTCAGGTTCAGTACGCGAATCAGTCGGTCCAGTTTCTGGGCTCCATAGTTGTATCCGGCTATAGGCTGCATTCCCTGGTTTACGCCAAACACGAACATCACGAACACCATCGCAATACCATTGGCTATTCCGTAGGCTCCCACGGAGAGGTCGCCTCCGAACCGTACCAGCTGGTTGTTGATGAAGATGACGATGATGCAGGCGCACACGTTCATCAGGAAAGGCGAAATGCCGATGGCAAGGATATTATCCACGAGTTTCCTCTTCAGTTTGTAGATGCCTTTCTTGAAGTGGAGCAGCTCATTCTTGTTGCTGAAGAGCTTGATTTGCCACATCAGCGCCATCAACTGCGAAAGGATGGTGGCGATGGCGGCTCCCTGTATTCCCCATTTGAAGACGAGGATGAAGAGCGCATCGAGTATCACGTTCATCATCACCGTAAAGATGGTGGCAAACATCGCCTGCTTGGGTTTGCTCGCTGCTCGGAGCAGAGCATTCATACCGAAATACATGTGGCTCACCACATTGCCCAGCAGGATGATGACCATATACTCATGGGCATAGATGAGCGTCTGGTCGCTGGCTCCGAAGAATCTCAGGATAGGGTCGAGGAAGAGCAGACAGATGATGCTCAATCCGATACCGATGATGAGATTCAGAGAAATTGTGTTACCCAGAATGTTTTGCGCTGTGGCATAGTCTTTTTGTCCCAGCTTCACGCTGATGGCAGTAGATGCTCCTACGCCCACACCGGCTCCGAAAGCGGCGGTGAGGTTCATGAAGGGGAAGGTGATGGCGAGACCTGAGATGGCCATGGCTCCCACACCCTGACCGATGAATACTCGGTCAACGATGTTGTAGAGTGAGGCGGCGGTCATCGCAATCATCGCTGGCAAGGCATACTGAACGAGCAGCTTGCCCACCGGCTTCGTACCTAATTCTAATGTCGCTTGTTTATTTTCCATTTATATCTGTTTTTTCCTCATAGCCGCTCGCCCTGCTTTTTTCAGAATGCAATTGCAGCGGCTACTTGTCTGCAAAAGTACAAAAAATATCTGATACCTTATTATATATATGAGAAAAACTTGCATTTCATGATAAAAACTTCCCTTTTCCTTTGGTGTTTTCGTACAATTTCTGTACTTTTGCACTTCAGAATAAACAATTCAACTCATTAACAAATGCAATACAAAAATATTGCAGCAACAACAATAACAAACTGGACTACCGATATAATGATGAAAAAATATTTGATGCTTTATGCATTTTTAATGACCGCTCTTTCTTTGTTTGCTCGCGAAGACAGGGTTAGCAATTTTGAGCAACTGATGCGGTTGCCCCGCATCGCCGAAACCGATATGGTGTCGTATCCGGGAGGCAAGTGTATGATGTATCGTCTTTATCTCAGAGATAAAGACCTCAGTCACACTCCCTTCTCGGTAAGTCGCCCTGCAGATTTTCTCTCTCCCCGTTCCATAGAGCGCAGAAAGAGGCAGAATCTGCCCATCGATGTTACCGATCTGCCTGTGGCTCCTGCTTATGAGCAGGCTGTAAGCGAGGCAGGCATCGAGATTGTGGGCAAAAGCAAGTGGAACAATACCCTGCTGGTCCGCATTCATAAGGAGAAGGAACTACGGAAACTGGATGAACTCGATTTCATCACCCGGAAGATGAAGGTCTTCTCTGCTCCCGATTCTGTCAGTCAGCGCGTCAGAAGTAGCGTTCGCAGGGGATTGAACGATTGGACTGGTGGAGTAGGCGAATATGGTGCTGCCGATGCGCAGATCCAGTCGCTCAACGGCAAGCGGCTGCATAGAACCGGACATTTGGGCAAAGAAATGATGATTGCTGTCTTCGACGGCGGATTCATGAATGTGGATAAGATTCCGGCGCTGCATAATATCAGATTGGCGGGCATTAGGGACTTTGTGGTTCCTCAATCCAAGAATATTTTCGCCGAGATGGAGCATGGAACGATGGTGCTTTCTACGATGGCTGCCAACGAACCCGAAAGATTCGTGGGGGTGGCACCTGAGGCTCAATATCTGCTGGTGCGCTGTGAAGATGAGCGCACAGAGAGTCTGGCAGAAGAGGATTACTGGGCTTTTGCGGCTGAATATGCTGATAGTTGCGGCGTGGATGTCATCAACTCTTCGTTAGGCTATCATGGCTTCGATGATGCGTCTACCAACCATCATTATTATGAGCAGGACGGTAATTCTACCCTCATCTCCCGCACCGCTTCGATGTGTGCTGACAAGGGAATCATCTGTGTCAATTCTGCAGGAAACGACGGAATGGGAAGCTGGAAGAAAATCAATTTCCCTGCCGATGCACGCAATATCCTTACTGTGGGCAGCGTAAACGAAATGGGCGAGAATGCGGCTTTCAGTGCCGTGGGACCTACTGCTGACGGCAGAATCAAGCCTGATGTGATGGCTTACGGAAGTCCTACCTGTGTGATTACGGGCCGTGGAAATATCATCAATGATAACGGAACGTCTTTCTCATCTCCGCTCATTGCCGGAATGGTAGCGTGTCTCTGGCAGGCTTTGCCTCAGAAGACGGCTAAGCAGATTATGAAACTCGTGAGATTGGCTGGTAATAATCAGCATCATCCCGATAATGTATTCGGATATGGTGTGCCTGATTTCTGGAAGGCTTATCAGACGGGAAAAGCGATAAAGTAAACTTGGAACTTTGAACTTGGAACTTTGAACTTTATGATTAGTTTTGCTGCTATATGATAGAGGAAGTTCCATGGAGGCTAAGTACCAAGTAATAGTATTCATAAAGTTCAAAGTTCAAAGCTCAATGTTCAAAGTAAAAAGATTATCTCTCTATGAATTAAACTCCATGGTCCGCGACGTCATTTCGATGTCCTTGCCCGACAGCTATTGGGTGGAAGCGGAACTCTCCGAGGCTCACGAGGGCTACGGCGGGCACTGCTATCTGGAACTCATCGAGAAGGATGAGCGGTCTAATACGCCCATTGCCAAGGCGCATGCCTCCTGCTGGCGAAACCGATGGATGTTCATCAAACCGAATTTCGAGCGCATCACCGGACAGCGCATTCATGCCGGAATGAAAGTACTGCTCAAGGTACACGCGCAGTTTCATGAGAACTATGGCTTCTCTTGGATAGTAGATGATATTGACCCTAACTATACGATGGGCGATATGGCGCGCAAGCGGCTGGAAATCATCAATACGCTGAAAGCAGAGGGCGTATTCGAACTGCAGAAGGAGTTGGTGCTCCCGATGTTCTGCCAGCGCATCGCCGTCATTTCCAGCGCTACGGCAGCAGGTTATGGTGATTTCTGCAACCAGCTTGCCGATAACGATTATGGTCTGCAGTTTCAAACCCGCCTCTTTCCGGCTACGATGCAGGGCGAGGGGGTAGAGCAGAGTGTGATAGCTGCTCTCGACAGTATCAATGCCGAATGGGAACAGTTTGACTGCGTAGTCATCATCCGAGGCGGTGGCGCTACGAGCGATCTCTCTGGTTTCGACACCCTGGCGCTTGCCGAGAATGTGGCAAACTTCCCGCTGCCTATCATCACGGGAATAGGACATGAAAGGGACGAGAGTGTGCTGGATATGATTTCTTTCCAGCGTGTAAAGACACCGACAGCCGCTGCCGCCTTCCTCGTTAATCATCTTACTGAGGTTTATGCCCGTGTGGTGAATGCGCAAGAGGCTATCGTGCAGAATGTGAAGCACCGTCTGCAGGTGGAGAAGATGAGGCTCGATAGATTAAACAACACGATTCCTGTCCAGTTTTCGCTGGTGAAGACGAAGCAGGGAGCCTATCTCGACCGCTTGATGAGCCGTTTAAGCACAAATGTCCAGTCGAAACTATCGGAAGCCCAGCGCCATTTCGAGATTCTTTCTCAGAATATTCAGCCGATATTGGAAAGGAAGATGCTCAACGAGAGTCATCGTCTGCAGCTTCTTTCCCAGCGCATTCAGGCACAAGACCCCGAATTGTTGCTGAAACGTGGCTACAGCATCACGCTGAAAGATGGCAAAAGTATCCGTTCTGCCTCGCAACTGAAGTCTGGCGACATCATCGAAACGAGGTTTGCCGAGGGCAGCGTGAAGGCAAAAGTTGAATAATAGTTTATAATTTATAGTTAATAGTTTATAGCAATCTAGCTAAACGGCGAAGCCGCTATAAACTATTAACTCTTAACTAAAATAGGATTATGGAAAAAAAAGACATGAAATACGAACAAGCCGTAAGAGAGCTTGAAGAAATCGTAGAAAGAATGGAGAATGATGAACTCGATATTGATCAGCTCTCCGAGCAGTTGAAACGTGCCAAAACTTTGGTGAAACTCTGTAAAGACAAACTCACCAAGACTGATGAGGAAATCAAGAAACTCCTCAGCGAGGATTGATTTACGATAAGCAGAAACTTGTTGGAAATTGTAGAAGAAAGTTGAATTTTCGCACACGGATCTCACGGATTTTGGCTCCTTCGGAGTTTTGGCTGTGAGGCTTAGTGAGTACCGTTGCTTGCAACGAAGAAGATTCGTGTGCGACTTAAATACCATCCGTAAATATGATACTTAGGCATCGTAACTATCTTGTTTACGGCCGGGGGGTAACTAGGGTGAGTAGGAAATCGCTTTTTCTGGGAGTCTATATATATACTATATCTTTCCTATAGTAAACGAACCTTTACATAAGGAAACTCTTAGAAAGTACTCTCCCCTTACTTACCCTACCCATCCGTAGAAGGGCAGGTCGGGGGCGGTATCCTGCTGCGAATAGTCATCCTCTGCTCTTGGCGATGAAGCCGGTGAAGGGTGAACCCCGATGCCAACCTTTGGCGTTAATAATGTGTTAAAAACACCCCATAACCCATTATAATAGAGATTCTTATATTTCTAGCATGCGCTGTATATACAAAGTTCTTTTTACTAGGGTTCACCCCAGAGCCGAAAAGGTGAATGCTTGGGGCAAGTGTTCACCCCGCTGTTCACCATTTGGTAACTATCGGCAAAGATACGACAAAAGGCTTCCTGTTTTATTTCAAGCAATGTTCGTTCATTGGCATTGGGGGTGTTGCATTATCCACTTCCTGTAAGAGGGTGTGTCATAAGTCTGGATAATAGTTGGTGTATAACAGTTGACTACCGCATGCACAACAGGTGTTGTGCATGCGCATATCAGCTGTTATGCAAGCGCACAACAGCTGTTGTGCGACCGAAGATACTGACTGTCTCAACAACATATCCTATCTCTTCCAACAACTTATTCTGTCTCTTCCAACAACATATCCTATCTCTTCAAGCAACATATTCTATCTCTTTCAACAAATAGAAGAGGGTGAATCATAAACTTATGACACAGCCTCTTTCAATTTGACTTGAATAGAACGCAAATCAGCGTTTTACATGGTAAAGGTCTTGAAAATCCCTCACTCTGAGGAATTTCCGAACGCATATCAAGGCTAAGCCTATCTACAACCTTTGCACCCCACTTGTATTGTTTCTGCTTCTCGCAAATGTCCTCGCCCAAACTCCAGTAGAATTTGAGCATTTCCGTATTCACTTTGACAGCAGCTTTTAGTTGTGCCATGCGGAAACGTTTCTTCAGGTCAGACAATCACTTCACATAGTTCTTGTCTGCCATGAAGGAGTCGCTATTCACGAACTGCGGTATATTATCTTTATTTTTCATATCATTACCTTTTTTGAAATCCTTAGTTTCCTTTATATCAGAAAGTGTTTCTTCAATATCTTCAAATTGTAGGCAACTGGCTCTGTATGTTTTCAGGCATGAGCTTAGACATCTTTCTTGTAATTGTGCAACAAGTTATTGCACATTTACTTCGTCTAATTTGGCAACAGCTTGTTGTCAAATTGTAAGTTGCTCATTATAAAACTGATACCATTGTCTGATATACTTCAAGTTTCTGTATGAAAGCCCTTTCATATCTGGGAACTCTGCCACAACTTGTGGAAAGTTTACTCTAACAATCCCAACTCTTTCAGATAGCCCTCAATCTCCTTGTCAAGGTCAGCACGTTTGGCCTCCAGGTCCTTGATTGCCACGTAGTTTGTTTGCAACTTCTCAAAGTTTGTCAAGAAATTTCTGTTGTAATTCTTCGCTCATATCGTTATTTCTTTTTTATATTCAATGATTCACTGACATTGATATATTTTTCGTCTTTATCTGTTATATACTGATGGCTGTACTTTCCTTTTCCCTCATTTAGGATTATTACACCATTCCAAAAGGATGTCGGACTTATGGCATAGCTTGGGTCTAAACAGAATATTTTCTTGACACCGTCTTTTTGTTCTTCATACCCAATAGCAAGTACAGCATGAGCGCCACCTTTAAAAGACAGAGCGGTAATCAAAGGCGTGTCGCTATCTATTGCAGTCCTAAGTTCTTCTACAAAAGAAGTTTGGTCTGATAAAGATGCTGTATATTGAAGAGGCGAAGATGTAACCTCTTTAGCAAAAGAATGGGATAGCTTTTCTTTTATTTCGGAAAAATAAAATCCATCACGGCACAGTCCTTCTGTCACAAAGAACTCTTTGAAAAGTCTCCCTTTTGCGGTATTTCCCTTAAATGTTGTTTTCAAGTTGACAACTTGATTACGAGTAAGAACCTTTAGTATGAGCAGGTTCATCATCATGGAATATACGGCACAAGCCCCATCCATTTCTCCTTGTTGTAAATGGACAGGTTGCCACTTGCGGTTAAATACGCTAACACCCGAAGCCGTTATATCTAAATCTTTAATAGTCTTGATCATTGTCACTTTGTTATTCCCAACTGCCAAGACTCTCGGTAGATATAGACCTTGACTTTACTGTGAATTGCGACCGAGAATCCATGCTCTCCATTCGTCAAGAAGTGAATAACGAGATTCTACGCTATATGGAGTCGGATGGTTCTCGAATCTGGTGCTGTGCTCGTCATCAATGATGCTTTTCTCTTATTCTTCTGCCAGTTCTTTCATCGCATCGTTTAATGTGTTGAAAAGAACGTTGATGTTTTCTTCTTCATTCTTGCATGCCTCCTTGAAGAGGGCAACAGGATCTTCGGTGCTGCTCTTGAGTGGAGTCTCGTTGAGCAGGATGTTGACATTGTTCAGCAACATGCCGTGAAGGGTAGGCATGTGGAGCTGGTGTTGTTCGCCCTCCTTGCTGCCACACTTCAAGCCTGCGGCGTATGCCTTCACGATGATGCGGACCAGGAGATGGATTGCCATCGGCTCGTCGGCGAGACTGATGAGAATGCCGTGGGTATAATCGCGTACATGCTCTTCAAGTGTGGTAAACTTGCCTTGAAGAAGCCAGGTGAAGTTACGCTTGTATTCAGACTCCATCGCCTTGTAAAGCTGGTTCGATTTGCAGGCTATGCGCAGGTAGTCGAGCATGGTTGGCTCAAAGGTCGGGTCAGCCTGTTTCATGC
>ERZ1504720.190-NODE-190-length-19135-cov-4.644864_pt1 | contig 19135 bp, 16 predicted proteins | sample MGYA00572386_ERZ1504720 | MGnify/ENA primary metagenome ERZ1504720 (study PRJEB39906, sample SAMEA3182062) | gut metagenome | biome: human; feature: gut; material: Stool; isolation source: human stools | place: Canada | collected 2013-01-14 ...
TAAAGAAACAGTATCAGGGATGTTCTTCATGGCTCTACAATGTGCCAGTCCTTTTTGTGGAAGATTTATCCAATTTTTGACATTTTGGAGTTGACACACTTTTTCACAAAAAAATACGCCTACAAACAACTACAATTTTTATACAACTTTTCGAGTGAAGCGGACGGCCCAATAGGACACAAGACGGATGATAAATAGTTTCAAAAACCCAGCAATTATGCGGATTTTGCGCACTACGGAGCGGTATGAGGCGGGATGGAGAGAGCAAAATTTTATTCCCGACCATGAAGCCGCTGGATACCGACAAGAAGGCTGAAAAGGCCATTTCCGCGCCTGCCGCGGCTCCCGTGCAGGAGAAGATCGACTTCTCCAACGTGAAGATCGAACCCATCTTCAAGGACATGGTGGATTTTGAAACCTTCTCCAAGAGCGATTTCCGTGCCGTGAAGATCCTGGCCTGCGAAGCGGTGAAGAAGTCCAAGAAGCTGCTGAAGTTCACTTTGAATGACGGCGAGCGCACGGATCGCGTGATTTTGAGCGGCATCCATGAATATTATGAGCCGGAAGAGCTGGTCGGCAAGACGGCCATCGCCATCGTGAACCTGCCTCCCAGAAAGATGATGGGCATTGATTCCGAGGGTATGCTGATCTCCGCCGTTCATGAGGAGGACGGTCACGAAGGCCTGAATCTCCTGATGGTGGATGACCGGATCCCCGCCGGCGCGAAGCTGTACTAAGATTCGCATTTCTAAAAAACCAAAATGAAAGGGCAGTCCCGATTGGGACTGCCCTTTCTTGCGCAAATTGAGTTGTAAGGACTGTTTTACGGCTGGAAAAATATCAGTCCAGGCCCAGCACCGCCCGACCGCTGTCGCTCCAATAGCTGTCCAGTGCGGCGTAGGGGAAATGGAACTCCTGCGGGCCGTTGGCGTAAGAGGCCAGCTCGTAGGCGGAGAAGATCACCGTCAGACCGTCCGCATCAAAGGAGGCGGCGTAGTCACTGCTCCATTTCTCCAAAGTCTCCCGGTAATTATCCCAATAGACATCGGAGAGGGACTGCCCCTCCAGCTCCGGTGTCGATGCGATCTGTTCCTCCGCCTGCACCTCGATCATATCCGCTACTGCCAGCGTGAAGGTCTGGGGATCGGCAGCCAGCTCCGAGATGGTGAGGAACATGCCGCTGTCCAGATCATAGTTCCATGCGAAATACACGGTGTTTGGGTGCGCACCGCCCAGATAGCTGTAATAATCGGCGGCAATGCTGATGAGGGTGCCGGTGCGGTAGCAGGTGTAAGTCAGTTCCTCTGAAAGGGGAGCCATATGGTCCTCGGAAAACATCTCAGGCATATCCCGATACAGATCCTTCACAAAGGAAATGTTTTCCTCTGAGGAATTCGATTCCCGCCACTGGTCGAAATTTTCGTTAAAGGTATGGACCCGGTCCATGGCCTGCTCCTGCGCAGGGGTGGAAGGATCTTCGATCAGCGCACCGTTGGCGTAGGCCTGCAAATGAGGGATTTGGAAATCAATGACCATCAAAGTGGTGCCGTCCTCCGCTGTCACCGTTTGTTCATAGGGGTCGGTGGACACTTCATAAGTAATTTCCTCTGTATCCGCAGCGGGAGGTGGTGTCGGGGATTCCGGCATGGGAAGCGGGACAGCACCGCAGCCGCCCAGCAGCGCCGGCAGGCATAGGGCCAGGATCAGAGACAGATACTTTTTCATGTGAGGAACTCCTTTCAGGAAATGAGTCAGGGCATGACGGGATTCTGCCGCCAGAGGGAGCCGCAGACTTCTGTCAGTTCCGGATACGCCAGAGCGTACAGGTCGGCGGCCCGGCTCTCGGTCTCAAAGAGACGCTGAGCGTCAGGGGAGAGGGACCGGATGGCGGCGGGCTTCGTAATGACCGGAAGGCGGGCGGTTTTCCGCATCCGGCCCAGCAGTGCCCGGCCGGTCTCGTTAGCGGCCAGGACCCGCAGGTAAGGGACGGAGGCGGGTAGCTCGGTGGGGGACAGACCCAGATAGGCCCAGAGGACCATCCGCCGCAGCCGGGCGTAAGCGTAGCGCTTGGTTTTGGCGTTGTCTAAAACATCGTCAAGTGTGGCGGCGTTCCGGCTGGCGTTGTACAGCCGCTGGCCGACGCCCTCGTGTCCGGTGTCCAGTGCATCGAATTCTGCCGGAGTCATGGACCGGAGCCGGGCCAGAATTGCCCGCTCACAGGCGGCGGCGAATACCGGCGCGCGGCCCGCAGTCTCTTCCACCTCGTAAACGGTCCTCATGGCCGGGACCATCCGGGACAGGGCATCGGCTCGGCGGCCTTCTGCCAGCAGGTGCCGAATGGCGGAGGCGGAATAGCCCCCGGCGTTCTCCGGGGTGACGTCATGGGCCGCACCGGTCCGGGGGATCGTAAACAGCGCAGGAGCCGCGCCTACACGCAGCAGCGCCCGGCAGTATTCGATCCCAAGGGTGTTGTTGGGGTCGGACAGCAGGGCAGCGTCTGACGGGGAAAGCAAGGCAGCCACGGCCCGCTGGCGGGCGGCGGCAAAGCTGTCCCCCTTGGTCAGCTCCGCTCTCAAGGCCGCTTGAAAAGCATTGCCCTCCAGAGCCTTCGCGGTCCGTAGAAGGGCGGCGGTGTCTCCGCACTCGCTGCCGAAGGCCAACACGTCCAGCAGCCCCGTGGCGGTGAGAACCTCGACGCCGCCTTGGGCGAATCCCTCGGCAGAGCTGACGGCCCAGGGGAGGGGCAGCTCCAATACCAGATCCGCCCCGCTCCGGACGGCGGCCTCCGCCCGGGCGTGACGGCGTACCAACGCAAAGTCACCCCGCTGGACAAAATCACCGCTCATGGCGCAAATAACGGCGGTGTCTCCGCCGAATTGCTGCCGGACGGCCTGTATCAGGGCGAGGTGACCATAATGCAGGGGATTATATTCTGTTATGATACCAGCGGTTTTCACATTTGTCACCTCAAAGCGGTTACAAAATAATGTCAATTCGGTAAAAATGTAGGTTGTATCTTGTGGAGGATTTGTTATAATGGAAAAGAGGGTTTGCGCAAATGCAAACGTTATATTTACATTGTAGCTTAAATATGGAAAGCTGGCAAGGCTTTCCCAAAAGAAGAAGGAGATCCAACGATGAATATTCTGGTTATCAACGCGGGCAGTTCCTCTTTGAAGTATCAGCTGCTGAACCCCGAGACCGGCGTGCTGCTGGCCAAGGGCCTGTGCGAGCGCATCGGCATCGACGGCAAGTTCACCTATAAGCCCCAGATCGAGGGCAAGCAGGTCCTGGACGCTGTGGACGTGGCCATGCCCACCCATTCCGAGGCCATTCAGGCTGTGCTGAACGCTCTGGTGGACAAGGACAACGGCGTGATCGGCTCCATGAAGGAGATCGACGCTGTGGGTCACCGCGTGGTGCACGGCGGCGAGGCCTTCAACAAGTCTGTTCTCATCACCGATGAGGTCATGAAGGCTCTGGAGGACTGCATCCCCCTGGCTCCTCTCCACAACCCTGCCAACATCACCGGCATCAACGCCTGCACCGCCGTTATGGGCAAGGATGTGCCTCAGGTGGCCGTGTTCGATACCGCTTTCCATCAGACCATGCCCGCCAAGGCCTATATGTATGCTCTGCCCTATGAGTACTATGAGAATGACAAGGTCCGTCGCTACGGCTTCCACGGCACCTCTCATAAGTATGTCTCTCAGCGCGCTGCCGCTATGCTGGGCAAGAAGCCTGAGGAGCTGAAGCTGATCTCCTGCCACCTTGGCAACGGTTCCTCCGTTACCGCTGTGGACGGCGGCAAGAGCGTGGATACCTCCATGGGCTTCACCCCCCTGGCCGGTCTGCCCATGGGTACCCGCGCCGGCGATCTGGACGCCGGTATCCTGCAGTACCTGATGAATAAGTATGACATGAACATCGACACCATGCTGGATATCCTCAACAAAAAGTCCGGCGTTCAGGGTGTGTCCGGTGTGTCCTCCGACTTCCGTGATCTGGAGAATGCCCACAAGGAGGGCAACGAGCGCGCCGGTCTGGCCGTGGATATGTTCAATTATGGCGTGAAGAAGCTCATCGGCGCTTATGCTGCCGCTATGGGCGGCGTGGACGCCATCATCTTCACCGCTGGCGTGGGCGAGAACAGTGCTTCTCAGCGTCTGGACATCGCCTCCGGTCTGGAGTTCATGGGCGTGAAGATAGACGCCGAGGCCAACAACGTCCGCGGCAAGGAAGCCGTCATCTCCGCCGCTGACTCCAAGGTGAAGGTCCTGCTGATCCCCACCAATGAGGAGCTCATGATCGCTATGGACACCGCTTCCATCGTCAAGGGCTAAGCTATATTCGATCCATCAAAGGGACCCTCGATGAGGGTCCCTTTTCTATACGGAGGAACTGATCTATGCAACTGAACACACTGTCTATGGTCCACGAATTCCTGCGCCGGACCGTGAAGCCGGGAGACTTCTGCATTGACGCCACGGCGGGAAAGGGCCGGGATACGGCCCTGCTGTGCCGCCTGACGGGGGATGCGGGCCGGGTGCTGGCCTTTGACATTCAGGAGGCGGCGGTGGCGCAGACCAAGGCCCTGCTGGCGGCGGAGGGCCTGACGGCGGAGGTGATCCGGGACAGCCACGCCAATATGGAGCGCTACGCGGCGGCGGAAACGGTGGACTGTGTGGTGTTCAACTTCGGACGGCTTCCCGGCGGGGACCCGTCTATCTTTACCCGGTCGGATACCTCCGTAGCGGCGTTGGAGGCGGCTCTGCGGCTGCTGAAGCCCGGCGGCGTCATCGCCATTGCCCTGTATTACGGCGGCGCCAACGGCTACGGGGAGCGGGATGCCGTGATGACATGGCTGGAAACGCTGGATGACCGGAAATTTTCCGTCCTCCGCTGCGATTGGGCCAACCGGCGGAACGATCCCCCGGTCCCCATTTTTATCTGGAAGGAATGATCGATTTTTCCGTATTGTCATTGGCGAATGGATTTGCTATCATGAAGCTGTAACGCGGCGCAGAAGCGCCGGTCCAGTCAGGAGGAATAACTATGAAAGATCTGAAGGATACCTGCCGGGTGGCTGTGGTGCAGTGCGCCCCGGTGATGTTTGACAAAAAAGCCGGTACGGAAAAAATGGTGGAACTGATCCGGGAAGCCGGGAAAAACGGCGCGGAGCTGATCGTGTTCCCGGAGCTCATCATCCCCTGCTATCCCTACGGCATGACCTTCGGCTACACCGTAGGCAGCAGGGACAAGGTGGGCCGTCTGGACTGGAAGCGGTATTATGACAATTCCCTCTGCATTCCCGGACCGGAGACGGAGCTGCTGGGGCAGGCGGCGAAGGAGGTCCACGCCTATGTCAGCATCGGCGTGTCCGAGCGGGGAGAGGACAGCGCCACGCTGTATAACTCCAACCTCGTATTTTCCCCGGAGGGGGAGCTGCTGAACGTCCACCGGAAGCTGAAGCCCACCGGAGCGGAGCGCCTGGTGTACGGTGACGCCAACAAGGACTATTTCCCCATCACCGATACCCCCTGGGGACCTATGGGCAATCTGATCTGCTGGGAGAGCTATATGCCTCTGGCTCGGGTGGCCCTGTACCAGAAGGGCATTACCCTCTACATTTCCCCCAACACCAACGATAACCCCGAATGGCAGGACACCATCAAGCACATTGCCATCGAGGGCCACTGCTTCTTCATCAACGCCGACATGGTGTTCACCAAGGAGATGTACCCCAAGGATCTCCACTGCCCGCAGGAGATCGAACAACTGAGCGACATCCCCTGCCGGGGCGGAAGCTGCGTGGTGGACCCCTACGGCCACTATGTAACGCAGCCGGTGTGGGACAAGGAGGACATCATCTACGCCGATCTGGATATGCAGCAGGCCATCGCCAGCCGCATGGAGTTTGACGGTGTGGGTCACTATGCCCGGCCGGACGTACTGGAATTGCGGGTCCATGAATAAACAGACAGCCGCCCTGACGGAAATTCCCGCCGGGGCGGCTGCTGCCGTCTTACCAAAGAAAAACAGGCCTCCTCTTGGCAGAGGAGACCTGTTGCTTCGGAGTGGTTTTTTTTACAGATGCAGGACCCGGTCCCGGATCTCCTGTGTCCGGCCCTGATTCCAGAACTGGGTGCCGATATAGCCGCAGGTCCGGCGGGCCACGTTCATCTTGTCCTGATCCGTGTTGCCGCACTTGGGGCACTTCCAGATGAGCTTGCCGTTGTCCTCTACGATCTGGATCTCACCGTCCCAGCCGCAGACCTGGCAGTAGTCACTCTTGGTGTTCAACTCGGCGTAGATGATGTTGTTGTAGATAAACTTCATGACTTCCAGCACGGCGGGGATGTTGTTCTGCATATCCGGAACTTCCACATAGCTGATGGCGCCGCCGGGGGAGAGGTGCTGGAACTGGGCCTCGAATTTCAGCTTGTCAAAGGCGTTGATCTCCTCCGTTACGTTGACGTGGTAGCTGTTGGTGATATAGCCCTTGTCCGTGATGCCCTCAATGATGCCGAACCGGCGCTGGAGGCACTTGGCGAACTTGTAGGTGGTGGATTCCAGGGGGGTGCCGTACAGGGAATAGTCGATATTCTCCGCCTTTTTCCACTCTGCGCACTTGTCGTTCATCTTCTGCATAATGGACAGGGCAAAGGGAGTAGCGGCGGGATCGGTATGGCTCTTGCCGGTCATATATTTCACGCACTCGTAGAGACCGGCGTAACCCAGAGAAATGGTGGAATAGCCGTTGAACAGCAGCTTGTCGATGGTCTCGCCCTTTTTCAGACGGGCCAGCGCACCGTATTGCCACAGAATGGGCGCGGCGTCGGAGGGCGTACCCTTCAGACGGTTGTGGCGGCATTGGAGGGCCTTGTGGCACAGCTCCAGCCGTTCCTCAAAGATCTTCCAGAACTTGTCCAGATTGCCGCCGGAGGAGAGGGCCACATCCGGCAGGTTGATGGTGACCACGCCCTGATTGAAACGGCCGTAGTACTTGTGCTTGCCGGGCTGGTAGTTCTTGGCGTTGGCAATGTTGCCGATACCCGCATCGGTGAAGCGGTCCGGCGTCAGGAAGGAGCGGCAGCCCATGCAGGTATAGACGTCGCCCTTCAGCTCCCGCATCTTCTTCTCGGAGATGTAGTCCGGCACCATGCGGCGGGCGGTGCATTTGGCGGCCAGCTCTGTGAGATACCAGTAGGGGGCATCCTCGGTGATGTTGTCCTCCTCCAGCACGTAGATCAGCTTGGGGAAGGCAGGGGTGACCCAAACGCCGTCCTCATTCTTCACACCCTGATAGCGCTGGAGCAGCATCTCCTCGATGATCATGGCCAGATCTTTCTTTTCTCGCTCGTTTTCAGCCTCGCCCAGATACATGAACACGGTGATGAAGGGAGCCTGTCCATTGGTGGTCAGCAGCGTTACCACCTGATACTGAATGGTCTGAACACCGCGGCGGATTTCCTCCCGCAAACGGGTCTCCACCAGCTCCGTGATCTTTTCCGCACCGGGGTCCGCGCCGATGGAGGCCATTTCCGCCTCCACGATCTTACGGATCTTCTGACGGCTGACCTCCACAAAGGGGGCCAGATGGGTCAGGGAGATAGACTGGCCGCCGTACTGGTTAGAGGCCACCTGCGCCACGATCTGGGTGGCGATATTGCAGGCAGTGGCGAAGCTGTGGGGCCGCTCGATGAGGGTACCGGTGATGACGGTGCCGTTTTGTAGCATATCCTCCAGGTTCACCAGATCGCAGTTGTGCATGTGCTGGGCGTAATAATCAGCGTCATGGAAGTGGATGATGCCCTCCCGGTGGGCTTCCACGATCTCCTGAGGCAGCAGGATGCGCTCCGTGATGTCACGGCTCACTTCGCCGGCCATGTAGTCCCGCTGGGTGGAATTCACCACCGGGTTCTTGTTGGCGTTTTCCTGCTTGGCCTCCTCGTTGCAGCACTCGATCAGGGAGAGGATCTTCTCGTCGGTGGTGTTGGAGCGGCGGACCAGAGAGCGGGTGTAGCGGTAGGTCACATAGTTTTTGGCCACCTCAAAGGCGCCGTGGGCCATGATCTGGTACTCCACTAAATCTTGTATTTCCTCTACGGAGGGTGAGCGGTTCATCTTCAGGCAGGAGAACTCCACGCTTTCCGCGATCCGCTGGATCTGCATGGGGGTCATCCGGATGGACTCGTCCACGCTTTCATTGGCCTTGGTGATGGCCGCAATGATCTTGGTGATATCAAAGGTTACCTCCGAGCCGTTCCGCTTGATGACTGTCATGCTGATCTTCCTCCATTACATTTTGAAAGGGCGCACAGGGCGCCCTCAATATTTTTGTAGCAAAAGAATCATAACATACAATATCTTGCGTTTCAAGGGCTGAAAACAGATTTGTAATATGTTATAAAAAGCGCAAGAAAACTTTGGCACCTATCTTTACCTCGGAGACAAAAGAGCGTATAATAATAAAAAATCAGGATCAGACAGGAGGAAATCAACGTGGATACGGTGCAAAAGCTGTTTCGCTTTTTAGACGAAAGCCCCACCTGCTACCATGCGGCGGCCAACGCCAAAGCGGCCTTGACGGCGGCGGGAGCGGTGGAGCTGCGGGAATCTGAGCAGTGGAAGCTGGAAAAGGGAACACTATATGTTGTGGAGCGGGGTGACTCCGCTCTGGTGGCGTTCCGGGTGCCTGAGGGGCCGTTTCACGGCTTTTTGATGGCGGCGGCCCACAGCGATTCTCCCGCCTTCAAGGTGCGGGAGACCGCAGAAGCGGCTTCCGCCGGCAATACCCTGCGGCTCAGCGTGGAGCCTTACGGCGGCGGTGTGTGGCGTGGCTGGCTGGACCGGCCCTTGTCTGTGGCGGGCCGGGTGGTGATCCGGCAGGGAGACCGCCTTGTGAGCCGTCTGGTGAACATTGACCGGGATCTGCTGGTGATCCCCGGCGTGGCGATCCACATGGACCGGAGTGTGAACAAGGGAGCGGAGTTGAACCCGGCGGTGGACCTGTTGCCCCTGCTGGGCTGCGGAAAGGAGCCGGGAGCCTTCCGAAAGCTCATCGCCGAAGCGGCTGGGGTGCGTGAGGAGCATCTGCTCTCTACGGAGCTGTTCCTCTATCCCAGAACGAAAGCTGTGCAGACCGGCCTGAACGGGGAATTCATCGTTTCCCCCCGGCTGGACGACCTTCAATGCGTGTTCGGCTGTCTGGAGGGCTTTTTAGCGGCAAAGCCCGGCGGGAGCCTGCCGGTGCTGGCGGTGTTCAACAACGAAGAGGTGGGCAGCAACACCCGTCAGGGGGCGGATTCCACCTTCCTGACCGATGTGCTGGAGCGGATCGCCCACGGCTGCGGCCTTGACAGCGAAGCGTGGAAGGCGGCCGTCGCCAACAGCTTCATGGTGTCGGCGGACAATGCCCACGCCATCCATCCCGCCCATCCGGAGTATGCCGACAAGGGGGAGTTCCCGATGCTGAACGGCGGCATCGTCATCAAGTACAACGCCAACCAGCGCTACACCACGGACGCTGTTTCCGGGGCGGTGTTTCAGGCCATCTGTCAGGAGGCGGGGGTGCCGGTACAGCGATACAGCAACCGGGCGGATCTCCCCGGCGGCTCCACGCTGGGCAATATCTCCACAGCCCATCTCTCCGTCCCCACCGTGGACATCGGCCTGCCCCAACTGGCCATGCACAGCGTCTGCGAGACGGCGGGGGCGGCGGATACGGAGTATCTGGTCAAGGCCATGACCGCTTATTTCTCCCAGGATTTTCACTATGACAGCGACGGCGGCATCACGCTGTAAGGAGGGACTATGAAATTACTGTTCAAGCAGCGGTTTTTCTCGTGGTTCGACAGCTATGACATTTATAACGAGGCGGGGGAGACGGTCTACACCGTAGAGGGCAAGCTCTCCTGGGGCCATTGCCTCCACATCCTTGACGCCGCCGGGAACCACATCGGCACCGTGAAGGAGCGGGTGCTGACGCTGCTGCCCAAATTCGAGCTGTACGAAAACGATGTGTATATCGGCAGTATCCAAAAGGCGTTTACCTTTTTCGCCCCGAAATTCGACATTGACTGCAACGGCTGGCAGGTCCAGGGCAGCTTCATGGAATGGGACTATCAGGTAACGGAGCCTTGCGGGGCGCTGGTGGCCACCGTCACCAAGGAGCTGTTCCACTGGACGGATACCTATGTCATCGACGTGGTAAACCCCGCCGACGCCCTCCGGGCGCTGATGCTGGTGCTGGCCATCGACGCGGAGAAATGCTCCAGAAGCAACTGAATATACAGAAGCCGAGGCCGGACGCTTGTGCGTCCGGCCTCGATTATGTCAGTCGGGTTGTCTTTGAAACACGCCGTACCAGTAGGGGTCCTTTCGGAACAGCGCCGCCGCTTTGGCGACGGCAGCCTTCCGGTCGGTGGGACCGCTGACCAGAAACCGTCCCGTGTCAGGGTCGAAGTTTCCGGTGGAGGTATGGCCCGCCTTGTCGGAGACCTCCATGATCAGCCCCGCAAAGTCTGACCAGCCCCGGTCAGCCCGCAGGTGAAAGAGGTCCCGGGTGCAGGCTTCCCCACTTGGACGCCGGCTGAATGCGGTGCCGAGGGACTTCTTGCCGGAAAAGGAGACACGGAACGTCCACCCCTCCTGACCGCTTTCAAAGCCGCTGACGGCAAAGGTGCCCTCAAAAACGCCGTATCCCAGCAGGTTTCGGGTGTCGTGACCGTGGATCATGACCGTGTGCTCCACAGCGTATGCCGGATCATCGAACCGGTATTCCGTGGCAGTGACGGTGGTATCGATCTTCCGGGCAAAGGGCAGACAGATGACGGCTGTCAGCAGAACCGCAAGCACGCAGAGAATCAGAATGACGCGCTTTTTCATGGGGCCTCCTTTCTGATGGGGAGGGTTTATTCCTCCGGTTCCGTGGAAGTCTCAGCTTGTTCTGCGGCAAATTCCTCCTTGGCCTGCGCCAGAATTTTCCGCTCCGCCTTGGTGGTGAGCTTTGTTTCGTCAAAATTCGCGAACAGATCCGGGCGGCGGGTCATGGTGCGCTTGTAGCTCTCCTTTTTCCGCCACGCGGCAACCTTGGCGTGGTCTCCGGAGAGCAGGATCTCCGGTACGGCCCGGTCATGCCACACGGCGGGCCGGGAATACTGGGGATATTCCAGCAGACCGTCCCAGTGGGATTCCTCCTCAAAGCACTCGGCGTCCGGCAGCACACCGGGCACCATGCGGCACACGGCGTCCGCTACTGCCATGGCGGGGATCTCTCCGCCGGTGAGGACGAAATCGCCCATGGACAGTTCCTCGTCCACACACGCGTCGATGAACCGCTGGTCGATGCCCTCGTAGTGGCCGCAGACCAGAATCAGATGGTCATATTGGGCTTTCAGTTCTCTGGCGACGGACTGGGTGAAGGTACGGCCGCAGGGGGACATGAAGATGGTCCGGCCGGGGCCGTAGGTGTTGACAACGTGCTCCCAGCAGCGGAACAGGGGGTCTGCCTGCATCACGGCCCCACGGCCTCCGCCGTAGGGGTAATCGTCCACCTGCATCTGCTTGTTGGTGGTGTAGGCCCGGATCTGGTGGGTGCGGATGGCGATATAGCCCCGCTCCTGTGCCCGGCCTAAGATGCTGACGTTCAGCATGGCGTCCACGGATTCCGGGAACAGGGTCAGAATGTCGATCTGCATGTCCATTTACAGCCCCTCCCAGACCTTGACCTCCATCCGTCCCCCGTCCAAGTCCACAGAGCGGATAAATACGTCCTTCACAGCGGGGATGAGCAATTCCCGCTCACCCTTGACGGTGTAGACCTTGCTGGCGGGGTACTCGTCCACCGCCGTCAGAGTTCCTAACAGGGCACCGGTATCGCAGTCATAGACCTTCAGCCCCAGCAGTTCATCGTCAAAATACTCCCCCTCCGGGAGAACGATGTCGGCCCGGCGGAGGAACAGGTCTTTATTTTTATAGGTCAGGGCGGCGTTCATATCGTCCACGCCGGGGAGCTTCAGCAGCACCAGCTCCTTGTGGACGTGATTCGCCGTGGGGGTGATGGGCTGACCGTCGATATAAAAGGTTTTGCAGCGGGTCAGCAGCGCGGGGGAGACCCGGCGGGGCTGCACCCGCACCTCGCCCCGGATGCCGTGGGCATTGACGATGCGGCCTACCCGGATAAATTCCTGCTTCATAAAGCACTCCTTGTCTGTGTTTGATTTCTTGCCTGTTATTATATACGTTTTCGGCGGGGCAGGCAATAGAAACCTGATTTCTGAAAAAATGGGAGACTTTTTTGACGGAGATCTGCGCTTTCGTGCAATCAGCGTCTTGACGGACGGAAAAAAAGAGGGTATAAGTAATATGTTTTGCATACTGAAGAAGAGAGGAATCGTTTATGGAGACAAAACGTGCCAGTTGGGCCAGCAATCTGGGCTTCCTGATGGCGGCCATCGGCTCTGCGGTTGGCTTGGGCAATATCTGGGGCTTCCCCTACAAAATGGGTAAGTCCGGCGGCTTCGCGTATCTGGCGGTCTATGCACTGCTGGCAATTTTCGTGGGCTTTATCGTCATGGCTTCGGAGCTTGCCATGGGCCGCAAGACCGGGCAGGGCGCTATGGGCACCTATCACGCCCTGACGAAGAAATTCCGGTGGATCGGCTGGCTGGCGCTGTTCTCTCCCTTTGCGGTGATGGGCTTTTACGCAGTGCTGGGCGGTTACTGTATCGAATATATGGCCCTGAACCTCAGCAACTTTGCCTTCGGCAGCGAATCGCTGGCCTCGGGCGGGGAGCTGTTTGCCGCTATGCTGTCCAATCCTGCCGGAGCGGTGCTGTTTGCCGCCCTGTTTCTGGCTCTGTGCTATCTTATCAACCGGAGCGGCATTTCCGGCGGCATTGAGAAGTTCAATAACGTAGGCATGCCCACGCTGTTTGTCATGCTGGTGGTCATCATCATCCGCTCCCTGACCCTGCCCGGTGCTATGGAGGGGCTGAAGTTCATGTTCGTGCCGGGATACGCTGTGGAAGCCGGGTTTGTGGCGGAGACGCCCAGCCTGCTGTCTGTGTTTGCCAGCGCCGGCGGACAGATGTTCTTCTCCCTGTCTCTGGCGATGGGCGCCATGATCACCTACGGCTCCTACCTGAACCAGAAAGAGGATCTGGTGAAAAACTCCGCCATCATTGTGTTTGCGGATACGCTGGTGGCTACTATGGCCGGTATCGCTGTGATCCCCGCTGCCGTGGCCAACGGCATTGCCAGCGGAACGCCGCTGGACCAGATCAAGCTGGGCGGCCCGGACCTGCTGTTTGTCACCTTACAGGATGTGTTCCGGGCCATGGGCACCGTCGGCGCGCTGTTCGGCGTGATCTTCTATCTGCTGGTGCTGATCGCCGCCATTTCCTCCGCCATCGCCCTGATCGAGGTGGACATCACCTATTTTCTGGATCGGGCGGAGCAGAAAGGCAGAAAAGGAAACCGTCCCAAGGTGGCGTTTCTGGTCTGCCTTGCCATCTTCGCGGTGTCGGTGCTGGTAGGGATCGACGGTCTGGGTACCACCGGTGTGTTCCCCTGGCCTGCGACCGCCGGCTGGAACGATTCCATGCTGGACTTTGTGGATATGCTGTCTGAGGGCCTGGCCATGCCCATCGGGGCTTTGATGATGAGCATTATGGTGGGCTGGGAGATCCGTCCTCAGACGGTTCTGGACGAGCTCCATATCGGCTATACCGGCAGGATCGACACCTTCTATCGGATCTGCATCAAGTATATCACGCCCATCGGTATGCTGCTGGTGCTGGCGGGACAGGTGAACGAATTCTTCTCATTGAACTGGTTCTGATTGGTCCTAAATAAAAATCAAGGGAACGGTTATTCCGTTCCCTTGATTTTTTACTATTACTATGTTCCACTTTTCAGCAGGCCGGCCAGATAGCCGCTGGACCAGGCCCATTGCAGATTGTAGCCGCCGCAGTCACCGTCGATGTCCAGCACCTCACCGGCGGCGTACAGCCCCGGCACCAGGCGGCTTTGGAGGGTTTTGGGGTCAAACTCGGCGGTACGGATACCGCCGGCTGTGACCTGCGCCCCGTCAAAGCCCAGTACGCTGACCACCGGCAGAGCGAAGTCCTTGGCGGCTCCCGCGATCTTCCGCAGATCGGCGGGAGACAGGGATGCCACCGGGTCCGTCAGCCCGTAGCCCGCATACCGCAGGACCGTGCGGCCCAGACGGTTGTGGAGCACCCCGGCCAACAGGTTTTCCGTGGTCAGCTCCGGCATGGAGCTAAGCCGCCTGCGGAGCAGTTCCTCGATCTCCGATGTGGAAAGCTTGGGAAGCAGGTCAATGTGGAGCGTCAGAGGCCCTTTTTCCGTGGCGGCGGCCCGGGACAGTTCGAACACGGCGGGGCCGCTGACACCGAAGTCGGTAAACTGAACTTCACCCCGGCTGGCGGCCACGGCGTCCCGGTTCCGGCAGAGACGGAGGTCGGCGTTGGCCCGGACGCCCTTCAAAGCCTTGACAAAGGTGTTGCCCGTCTTGATCTGCACCAGTGCGGGATACAGCTTGGTGACGCTGTGGCCCAGGGATTGCAGCAGCTCATAGCCGCTGCGGGTCCCGCCCAGCTTACCGCCGGCCATGCCGCCGCAGCAGACGATGACCCGGTCCGCCGGGAGGGTTTCCTCGGCGGAGAGGACGGTGAACCCCCGTTTTGTTTTCTTCAGGCCCGTCACCTCGAACCCGGCGCGGGTTGTGACCCCGGCGGCGTCGGCGGCGAAGCGCAGCACGTCCACCACGCTGCCTGCCTGATCGGAGTAGGGATAGACCCGGCCATTGTCCTCCGCCGTGGTCAGCAGGCCCAGACCGTGAAAGAAATCCAGCGTGGCATCCAGACTCAGCGCTTCAAAGGCGGGGCGGATGAAAGCGGCGTCCTGTCCGTGATAGTAGGGAAGGCCCATGTTCAGGTTGGTGAGGTTGCAGCGGCCATTGCCGGTGGAGAGCAGCTTGCGGCCCACACGGGCTTGCCGCTCCAGCAGCGTGACGCTATGGCCGCCCTTGGCGGCGGTGATGGCGGCCATGAGGCCGGAGGCCCCGCCGCCGATAACGATGACATTCATGGTTGGCTCCTTTCGCCGCAATTCGGCACAGGAATATTGTTACGCTGTTCATTATACGGGACTTGAGCAGAAAAGACAAGAGCGGTCTGGACTTCCAACATAAGCAACGTTAATGACAAGACTTATTGTGAAAGCATACCATAAATCAGCCTGTAAAGCATCCGTTTTTTGCCAACACCTGCTAAAGATACTAAAAATTTGGAAAAATGGTTGACAATGGCGAAAAGCGGTGCTAATATGCAGTCAAAATTGAATCGCTTGATAGAGGCGCGGTATCCATCAGTACTCTCCACAAGGCCAGCGCAGCCGTGGAGTGGGAAAGGGGCCACCGCCGAAGTGTCAGGACAATGCCTGTTGTCCGGATGCTGGGTCGGCAGAGAAGATCTGCCGGACTGTCACAAGAATTTTTTGTGAAGCGCTATCATTGGCTGTTCGGAGACGTCCTATTTTCAAGGGACAGATTTTCCGTATATTCCATGAACCGCTTGGCAAAGCGGTTCATTTTTTTCATCATTCCTCGCCGGCGAGGAAGAAAAACGCCGGACAAGAAGGAGACAGTATGAGAAGAAGATGGATGAGCGCAATTCTGGCCCTGACCATGGCTCTGGCCCTCACCGCCTGCGGCGGCGACAGCAGCAGTTCCTCCGGCAATGACAGCACCCCTGCGGAGTCCACCCCCGCCGCTCCCGCCGTGGAGATCCCCCCTGTGGAGGATCTGACCGGCACGGACACCAGCGCCATTCCGGGCCTGGAGGACGGTGTGCTCACCGTTGGCATGGAGTGCGCCTACGCGCCCTACAACTGGACCCAGATGGACGATTCCAACGGCGCGGTGCCCATTTCCAACGTTCCCGGCGCTTACGCCAACGGCTACGATGTAATGATCGCCCAGCGCATCTGCGAGACCTATGGTTGGGAGCTTGAGATCGTGTCCTCCGCGTGGGATTCCCTGTGCCCCGCCGTGCAGTCCGGCACCATGGACGCCAACATTGCCGGTCAGTCCATGACCGCCGACCGCATGAATGAAGTGGATATGGCAGGCCCCTACTACTACGCTACCATCGTGGTCCTGACCACCAAGGACAGCCAGTATGCCAATGCAGCCTCTATCGCTGATCTGGCCGGCGGCACCTGCACCTCCCAGTCCGGCACCATCTGGTATGATTCCTGCCTGCCCCAGATCGAGAACACCAATCTGCTGGCTCCTGCCGACAGTGCCCCCGCAATGATCATGCAGCTCCAGACCGGCGCTGTGGACTATGTCTGCACCGATATGCCCACCGCTCTGGCCGCCGTCGCCAAGGACGACAATCTGGTGATCCTGAACTTCTCCGGCACCGACGGCGACTTCCAGTTTGCTACTGAAGAAGAGCGGGCCGAGAACGTGAACATCGGCATCTCTGTCCAGAAGGGCAACACCCAGCTGGCCGACGCCATCGACACCGTCCTCTCCGTTCTGAATGAGGAGCAGTTCAACGCCCTGATGGATCAGGCTATTTCCATTCAGCCTGAGATCTGAGTGACCCGCCGGGGGTCTCCGGACCCCCGGTGATCCCAAGAATCGCCCCGGCGCGGGGCCTCGCTGATTATTACAGATGATTGGAGACTGACCATGGATAAGTTTGTGAAGCTGGGACAGGATATGGTCCTGCTGTGGAGCAAGTACAAGGTGATGTACTGGGCCGGTATCTGGAATACACTGAAGCTGGCCTTCCTCGCCACACTGATCGGCTGCTTCATCGGACTGCTGTGCGGTGTGCTGAATACCATTCCTTATACGAAGAAGGACCCTCTGCCCAAGCGGTTCCTGCTGAAGCTGCTGCGGATCATCATCCGCATTTATGTAGAGGTGTTCCGGGGAACCCCCATGGTACTGCAATCCGTGTTCATTTACTACGGCCTGCCCTACTTCTCCAATAACGCCCTCCGGTTCGACAATATTTTCGCCGCCGCGCTTTTGATCGTGGCCATCAATACCGGCGCGTACATGGCGGAATCCGTCCGGGGCGGCATCATTTCCATTGATCCCGGCCAGACCGAGGGGGCCAAGGCCATTGGCATGACCCATTTCCAGACCATGGTGAACGTCATCATGCCCCAGGCCCTGCGGAACATCATGCCCCAAATCGGCAACAACTACATCATCAACGTGAAGGACACCTCCGTCATGTTCATCATCGGCTTTACGGAGTTCTTCGCCCAGCACCGCTACATCGTGGGCGTCAACAATATGTACTTCCCCTCCGCCACCATTGAAATGATCGGCTACCTGACCCTGACACTGATCGCATCCCTGATCCTGCGGCTGGTGGAAAAGCTCATGGACGGCTCCGACAGCTACGAGCTGGCCCAGGGAGATCAGCTGGTGATGGCGGCGGGCACTTACAGCCATCCTGACCGGGGAACACCCTTTGACGAGGTCAACCGGGAATACACCGGCGAGGAAAAGCGGAACCGCATCCGCATCGGCCTGAAAAACCGCAACGGCAGCACGAGAGGAGGACGCTGATATGAGCGAGAATATCTTAGAGATCCGCCACCTCGGCAAGTCCTTCGGCACCCATGAGGTTTTGCGGGATATTGACTTTACTGTCAAGAAGGGCGACGTTATTTCCATCATCGGCGCTTCCGGCTCCGGCAAGTCCACGCTGCTGCGGTGTGTCAACCTGCTGGAGACCCCCAGCAGCGGTCAGATCCTCTACCATGGCACCGACGTGGCGGGCCGGGGCGTCAACGCCCCGGAGTACCGCTCCCATGTGGGTATGGTGTTCCAGTCCTTCAACCTGTTCAACAATATGTCGGTCCTCAAAAACTGCATGGTGGGACAGATGAAGGTCCTCAAGCGCAGCAAGGAGGAGGCCCGGCAGCAGGCTTTGAAGTATCTGGAAAAGGTGGGTATGGCCCCCTATATCAACGCCAAGCCCCGGCAGATCTCCGGCGGTCAGAAGCAGCGGGTGGCCATCGCCCGGGCACTGGCCATGGACCCGGAGGTGCTGCTGTTCGATGAGCCTACCTCCGCTCTGGACCCGGAAATGGTGGGCGAGGTGCTGAACGTCATGCAGGCGTTGGCCCAGGAGGGTATGACCATGCTGGTGGTGACTCACGAGATGGCCTTCGCCCGGGATGTCAGCTCGCAGGTGGTATTTATGCACCAGGGCGTGATCTGCGAACAGGGCACACCGGCACAGGTCTTTGGCGACCCCCAACAGCAGGAGACGAAGGAGTTCCTGGCTCGTTTCCGGGGCGTGGAATAAGGAGACTGCAATCGTAAAAGAGACCCCGGCGGCTGTTGAAACAGCCGCCGGGGGTTTTGGCTATTTTGTTTCAGAAACCGGTCGGAAAAGCTGCTTGGCACTCAAATAAAACAAAAAGATAAAACACAGCCCGCTGTTTTCAAACAGCGGGCTGTAAACATTCGGGAATACGCAGGTGCTTACATGGATTCGTGGAAGGTGCGCTTGACCACCTCCAACTGCTGCTCGCGGCTCAGGCGGTTGAAGTTCACGGCGTAGCCGGACACGCGGATGGTCAGCGTAGGATACTTTTCCGGGTGCTCCATAGCGTCCAGCAGGACCTCGCGGTTCATCACGTTCACGTTCAGATGATGTGCACCCTGGACGAAATAGCCGTCCAGGATCTGTACCAGATTGCTGCGGCGTTCCTCGGCGGTCTTGCCCAGTGCGTTGGGCACAATGGAGAAGGTGTTGGAAACACCGTCCTGGCACACGGCCCGGTAGGGGATCTTGGCCACGGAGTTCAGGCTGGCCAGCGCGCCGCTTTCATCCCGGCCGTGCATGGGGTTGGCGCCGGGGGCGAAGGGTTCGCCCGCCTTGCGGCCGTCAGGGGTGGAGCCGGTCTTTTTGCCGTACATCACGTTGCTGGTGATGGTCAGGGCGGACAGCGTGTGAATGGCACCCCGGTACAGCGCGTGCTTTTTCAGCTCGGCAGAGAAGTAGGAAACGATCTCCACGGCGATATCGTCCACCCGGTCATCGTCATTGCCGTACTTGGGGAAGTC
>ERZ1504720.217-NODE-217-length-18096-cov-5.413281_pt1 | contig 18096 bp, 10 predicted proteins | sample MGYA00572386_ERZ1504720 | MGnify/ENA primary metagenome ERZ1504720 (study PRJEB39906, sample SAMEA3182062) | gut metagenome | biome: human; feature: gut; material: Stool; isolation source: human stools | place: Canada | collected 2013-01-14 ...
ATATAATACGGCAAAACGCCGTACATGGGTACCCGAAGCATTTACTCTTTCCCAGAAAATAGTCAACGCCCTAATTATCGGAAGTTTTACCCATACGCCCAGAAAGGCTTATTTCATGCCAATCTGCTTCACACGCTGCTCGAACTCTTCCCTGTCACAGATGGCACTATTCTTGATTTTGGCACGATAATTATAGATAGTGTTCACAGAATAGTGAAGGAACTCGGCAATCTTAGAACTGTCCTCGATGCCCAGACGGATAAGGGCAAAGATACGGAGGGTGGTAGAAAGACGGCTGTCATCTTCGAGCACGATACGCTCTTCAGGCCTCAAGAGGGCATTGAACTCCTCAACAAAGTCAGGGAAGAGCTTCAGGAAGGCGGAATCGAAATACTCATACAGCTCGCCCATGTAGGTCTCGCCAGCCTGCATCTGCTCCAGCAACTTGTTGAGTTCTCTTGCCTTCACCAGTTTCACTACTCGCTTGCGCATGGTCTCTATCTTGTCGACATAGATGGCACAAAGGCGCAGGAATCGACCAATATATACTTCCTTCATCTTGTTACTCTCATTGAGTGACTGGTTCATCTCGTTAAGAGAATGGTTCATCTCGTTAAGACGCTCATTTGCCAACTGCAAGGCATGGTTGGTTTCCTTCAGCTTATGATGGGCCGCAGCAATGCGCTTGCGCTGCTTGTTGACATAGTAGAGCAAGAGCATAACCACAAAGAGAAGCAAGGCTGAACACGCTACCATGAGCCGCAGATGCTGGTTGCTCAAAGAAAGTTCTTTCTGATATCCCTCCTCAATCTGCGTGAGCACAGGCATGATCTGGCGGCTGCGGATAGGCGTATTGAAAACGGTAGCCGACTTCCAGGCAAACTTGATATACTCGTGAGAGCGCTTCTGCTCGCCCAGTTCGGCGTTGAGCAGATTGGCAACTTCCCAGAGAGAACCCTGGTCCATCACAGCCAACTGGACATCGCAGATAGCAGAACGCAAGAGGCAGCTGAGAAACTGCTCTTCATCGCCAAACTGATTGTAGGTCAAGCCGCGATAAAACTGTACAATGGCATACTGATGGGTGCCCGGTTTCGTCATCGCCAGCCGCTTATCGCTCAATCGCAAAGCCTCCTTCATATTGCCTGCATCGCGTACCCTCACCTCCTGCATCTGCAGATAAAGGTCATCATCATGGCTGAATGTGCTGTCTATTGCAGCCTGATAGGCATTACGCTTGCCGGCATAATATTTCTTCAAGGAAGGAACGTTGGAATAATATGCCATCTCGCCATACAGGTGCTGGCAAGCCCAGAGGTAGTTGCGTTTGCCCTCAGCATCAAGATCAGCGATATTGACAGACTTCAGCAGGTCGTACGATTCGGCATAATCGCCCGTGGTAGATTCCTGGAAAGCAAGCAGCGCCTTGGCATTTCCCACCTTCTTTTTATCGCCCATTCTGAAGGCAAGTTCCATACACTGGTTGATGTATTTCAGCGCCATGTCATTCTTGTAGGAGCGGTATTCCTCAAAGAGCGCAAAACAGGCATCATACTTACTGCTTAGGCGCCTGGCGGTCTTCAGTTTCTGCTCCCAATCGCGAATTCGGGCTTCACGTACCTTCACATAATCAGCCGAATGGGCAATGGCGTTGTCCAGACTCTGAAAAAGCTGCTCTATATTATCTGTTGTTTTTGCTGCAAGAGAAAGAGGCATCAAGACAAAGAGCAGGAAGAAGAATGCCTTTCCCCATAATTCATTTACGCGATACATCAACTTGATTCCGTTTAAGATTGATTTATTTTCATGAGGTTTCACGTGCAAAAGTAATAAAAAAATCGGAAACGACAAATCAAATATAGAAGAAATGTAGATTTCTTCGCATTTTTCACCTATGCCGTATCCACTTTTTATATATTCTTCATTTTTCTTATCCATCTCATTATCAGATACATTTCTATCTAAAAAAGAAAAGTTCATCCACATTTTAACATTTCTATCGCGCATCGTATCATCTTTTTTATTATCTTTGCAAAAGATAAACATAAAAATAACAATTAACATAATAAACAATGAGAACAGCACTTTTATCACTCACATTTCTTTTGGCTGGTTCTATGGCAGCACCTGCTTTCGCCCATACCGCAGCCCCTAAGAAAAAAGTAACTGCCACAACCAAGAAAGGCAAGATTCTACCCATGAAGGAGTATATCGACCAACTGATGGCGAAGATGACGCTACAGGAGAAGATTGGTCAGCTGAACCTGATGGTAGCTGGCGACATCACCACCGGCGGCGCACTTGATACTCAGGTAGGCAGCGATATCGCCCAGGGCAACATGGGCGGAGTTTTCAATATCAAAGGGCTCGATAAGATCAAGGCTCTGCAGGAAATCGCCATCAAGAACAGCCGTCTGGGCATCCCGCTGCTCGTAGGTATGGACGTGATTCATGGTTACGAAACGATGTTCCCCATCCCTCTCGCCCTCTCCTGCTCATGGGATACCGAGGCGATGAAGAAGGTAGGCGAAGTATCGGCCAAGGAAGCAAGTGCCGACGGCATCAACTGGACTTTCTCTCCTATGGTAGACATTGCGCTCGATGCCCGCTGGGGACGAATAAGCGAAGGAAATGGCGAGGATCCTTATCTGAGCGGCGTGATGGGAGCAGCGATGACTCAGGGCTACCAGGGCGTGGATATGCGCACAGAAGAGATTCTGAGAGCCAACCGCATCATGGCCTGTCTGAAGCATTTTGCCCTGTACGGAGGCGTTGAGAGCGGAAAGGAATATAACACGGTAGATATGAGCCGCGTGCGCATGATGAACCAGTATCTTCCACCTTACGAGGCAGTGGTGAAGGCTGGCGTAGGCAGCGTGATGTCTTCATTCAATCTCATCGACTACATACCTGCTACAGCCAACAAATGGATGATGACCGATGTCTTGAGAAAGCAGTGGGGATTCAACGGTTTCGTGGTTACCGATTACGCTTCTATCGCCGAGATTCTGCAGCACGGAACGGCAAAAGACATCCAGGAGGCTTCGGAACAGGCACTGAAGGCGGGTACCGATATGGACATGTGCTCCAACGCCTTCGTAAAGCATCTGGCTAAGAGCATAGCAGAAGGAAAGGTGAGCGAGGAGGATGTGAACATCGCCTGTCGCCGCATTCTGGAAGCGAAATATAAACTGGGCCTGTTCAGCGACCCTTACCGCTACTGCAACACCAAGCGCAGCAAGAGCGAGATTTATACCGCTGAGAACCGTCAGGCAGCCCGCGATGTAGCAGCAGAGACCTTCGTGCTTCTGAAGAACGAAGGCAATATCCTGCCACTGAAGAAGGAAGGAAAGATAGCCCTGATAGGTCCGCTTGCCGACACCCGAAACAACATAGCCGGTACATGGAGCGTGGCACAGGTACCATCTAAATATACCACCATCAAGGAGGCAATGGAGCATGCACTTGCCGGAAAAGCCACCTTATTATATGCCCAGGGAAGCAATATCTGGCGCAATCAGGAACTGCAGCAAAACGGCGAATGCGGCAAGCCAATCAACTGGGGCAACGAGGCTGAGATGAAGGCTGAAGCGCTGAAGATTGCGAAAGAGGCCGACGTGATAGTATGTGCTATGGGCGAAAGTGCCGAGATGAGCGGCGAATGCGGTAGCCGTACCAACCTGGAGATGCCGGACGTACAGCGCGAACTGCTTGCCGAACTCCTGAAGACGGGCAAGTCAGTAGTGCTCCTCAACTTTGCGGGCCGTCCTACGGTTCTTACTTGGGAGAAAGCCCATGTACCAGCCATCATGAATGTATGGTTTGGAGGTTCAGAGATGGGCGATGCACTCTGCGATGTCATCTTTGGCGACAAATCGCCATCGGGTAAGCTCACCACTTCGATGCCTAAGACTACCGGTCAGGAGCCTCTCTACTACAACCATCAGAACACCGGTCGCCCTGTAGCAGACGATAATGAGAAGTTTGCCAAGTTTGCCAGCAACTGTCTGGATGTAAGCAATGGTCCGCTCTATCCTTTCGGTTACGGCTTGAGCTATACCAACTTTTCATACAGCAACTTCCGCCTGAGCAGCCAGGAGGCCGGCATCAGCAATGAGGAGGCTACCGAATGGCAGGATGGCAAGAAGATTACAGCTAGCGTCACCATTAAGAACAACGGCTCCCGCGATGCCGACGAGATTGTGCAGCTCTACATCCGTGACATGGTAGCCAGCATCTCCCGCCCTGTAAAGGAACTGAAAGGTTTCCAGCGCATCCATCTGGCAGTAGGTGAAAGCAAGGAGGTAAGCTTTGATATCACCCCAGATATGCTCAAGTTCTACAACGCAGATCTGAAGCACGTGATAGAACCAGGCGACTTCCAGATTATGATAGGAACCAACAGCAAGGATGTAAAGACAATGAAACTGAGCGTGAAATAAACAAGAAAAATCGCCCTGTAAAGAGCAAAGCATAGCTTGAAAGATGCTTTACTTCTTACAGGGCGATTATCATCTACTGAGCCCACTCCAACAGAAGGCTCAGTAATGGATTCTATCCTTCAGGATTACTTAGTCATCTCGAAACCTACACGCATACCATCGTAATTATTGGCGATAGTACCGAGAGCGCTGAGCGTAGAATTACCCTTGAGGGAACCGATGGTCTTGATGAGGTTGAGCAACTTCTTCTGGTCGAAGAGCAGGCTGATGCCATTGGCAGTCTTCGTAGCATAACCCGACATACTCAAGATTAATCCCTTCATCTGAATGGCGTGAGTCTTCTCATCAAAAGTATAATTGCCCTGCCATGACTTGCCATCTATCTTGGCAGCGAAAGTTCCATCAGTTTTGAAGGTGAAATAGGTGTTTGAACTACTGAAGCCAAACTTGCTGTAATACTCACTCAACTTCTCCTCTACCTTGTTGGCAGCAATCTCACCGCCAGCCTGTGCCAGGAGATTCTCAGAGGTAAAGGCGCATCCCGGCTTGCTGTACTTCCAGGTATGGGCACAGAGATCCTGCTTACTGAAGGTACCTGAACCGATTACATTATTCAGAATGCCATTGATAATACTGCTACCTGCAGAACTGCTGCTGTTAGAGTTTCCGCCCAGTACAGCACCCAAGATACCTGCAACGGCTGAGCCTGCATTGCTGGTTGCACTGGTAGAAGCGACGGCATTGCTGGTTGTTGCAGCAGTTGTTGTTGCAGAAGTTGTAGTTGCTGCTGTAGTGCTAGATGCTGCTGAAGTTGTTTTCTTTGTAGAAGTCTTCTTGGTCGTAGTCTTCTTAGAAGTCTTCTTTGTTGTCTTCTTAGCCGTTTTCTTAACCGGCATCATCTCAGACATTGAGGCATTGAGCGCTGCCTCGTTCATAGCGCTTGCGTTGCTGCCAGCTGTGCATGCGAGCACGAAGGCAGCCAAAAGAAATACCTTTTTCATTGCTTTCTATATATTTATTTTATCACTCTTATTTATATATACCCAATACTTCCTATTGTTCTTTCGGGTGCAAAGTTCGCAAAAAAAATCGGGAATATGATAAGAAAAATCCCTATTTCGCGTATGAATCTCCCTAAAAACTCATCATTTCTACTCTTTTTACGTTATTATAGACGATTGCGATGACAATTCGTTTAAAAGATAATGAAAAAAATCGTTCAGGAAATACCAATTATCATTCTAGGGGGGGAACTGTTCAAACGATTGCACATTTTTTTGACATAAATCAAAAAATAACGAATAAAACACGTATTTTCATGCATTTTGTACCTAGAAATAGGTAGAAAACCCCTATCTTTGCAAGCGGTTAACAAATATCAATAGGTTATGAATGATTTAATTAAGGTAAATTCAGAAAATCAGAATCAGGCTATCGATAGATGCCAACAGATTCTTCAGGATCGCCGCGAGGCTCTTGCCTCTAAGGCAAAGAGAAGAGGTTAATACTCTTCGGAAACATGACGTAAAGGAGGGAAGATGATGCTCTTATACAATATAAAGACGCATCCTTTCTTTTTAAAGAGAGATTTTCGAAACGACTCTTAAATGATGAGTTTCAAAAATTTTGGGAAAAGAAAAAAACGTAAAAATCCCGTTGTCAGCCATCTGGCTTGTACAACGGGATTTTTTCGTTTATTATTCAAGTTTATTATATCAAGTCCGAGATTTTACTTCTCGTTCTTCACTGCCTTCATGATGATCTCGAAGTGATTACCACTCTTCAAGATGACATTCTTCAGGAAGTCTGAAATCTCAGATGCCTTCAGATTCTTCACCATCTCCTTGTAATCGCTATGAGTATCAACACCCATACGCTCGTATGTGCTCAACGCACCAAGCCAATAAACATTGTTTTTTTCGCTAACAGCAGCCTGCTTCAGGAGAATCTCCTTCACCTTCAGAAGGTCTTCTGCATTTGGCTGGGCTACGGTCTCTTCCATACCCTTGAAGAAGTAAGGAATAGCGATATCTGACTTCTCTGGGTTCAACTGAGCCACGGCTGAAATAGAGATGGCAGCCTTGTTATCATAATCGCGAAGCAAACCATAGTTTGCTCCTGCATGATAAGCAGCGCTGAGTTCCTCACGGATAGTACGCAAATACTTCATCTCCAGCAAACGGGCAGAAACATCAGCAAGAACAGAATTCTTCAAGGTGAATGGCGCCTTGGTATACCAGATCTCTGTTGCCTGGTTCTGTGGGTTCTCCATTGCCTTGGTAAAGACATTGCTTACCTTACCATTAGCATAAGGAATCTGCTTGTTCTTCAGCTTGAAGCCATTGTTTGGCAGACTGGCGATATACTGCTCGATGAGTGGGAGGAGAGTCTTCTCATCATAGTTACCTACGAAATAGAAGGTGAAGTCCTTGGCATTGCCGTAGAACTGCTTACCAATCTCCAGGATACGGTCGTAGTTGATATCCTTTATATCGCTTGCCTCTGGCACACGGGCAAGTTTGCTACCCAAATAGAGGGTGCTCTGAACAGAATCCTGATATACGAGGTTTGGGTTGTTGCTCTTGTTGGCAAGAACAGTAGCCACCATACTCTTCATATTGTCGAAGCTCTTCTGGTCCTTGCTTACTGCGGTCATCTTGAGATAGATGAGCTGCATCAGGGTTTCGATGTCCTTAGGAGTAGAATTACCCTTCAAACCATGATTGAAAGGACTCAAGCTGAACGAAACGCCAACCTGCTTACCTGCCAAAGCCTTATCAAGATCATTGCTTGAGAAATCGCCAAGACCACTAGCATCGAGCACATCTGCTGCAAATGCAGCATTCAGGAAGTCTTCCTTGCCGAAAGTAGAATAGCCCACATTGGCTGAAGCTGCGAAAGCAATCTCATTGTCCTTGAAATCGGTCTTCTTCAATACCACCTTAGCGCCATTAGAAAGAGTCAACTCCTTGAAGCCCAACTTCTTGTTCTCAACAGTCTTCTTAATCTTACCAGCCTTAGGAGCCTGAGCGATGAGAGGTTCCTGCTTAACATTATCCACATAAGCCTCGAGCTTCTCAGCACGTACCTGCTTTACGATGGCAGAAAGTTCCTGCTCGGTAGGATAAACGGCACCAGCCTGCTCGCGCATCATAACCAATGATACAAGGTTAGTATCGCTCTGGCAAACCAACTGCTTGGCATAGCTGTTGATAACCTCAAGAGGCAAGTTTGGAACTACCATCTTCCAGATCTGGCTCTCCTCTTCTACTGACGGAATAGGCTCGTTAGAAATGAAGTTATCCACATACTGGGTGGTAAACTGCTCGTTCTTCATCTTATCCTTGTTGGCAAGAGCCTTGTCAACCTGGCTCATGAATTCATCCTTGGCACGCTGATACTCTGTAGCTGTGAAACCGAACTCGTGCATACGCTGTGCCTCGCGGAGAACAGCAGCATAAGCCTCCTTAATCTTTCCTGGCTTAGCTACACCGGTAAGGGTGAAAGCATCCTTTGTGCTTGAAATCAGGTATGAACCATCACCGGCATTTGCCTGGAGATATGGACAGTCTGGCTCCAATGCCTTCTCTGCATAACGGGCAGCAATCATAGAAGAAATCACGTTATCCATGTATCCCTTCAGGAGATAGCTCATGTTGCCCTTCAGAGAATCCGGCACAGCATTGTGTTTCATATAAATCTGGAAGAGATCAACCTGCTGCTCCTTATCCTTGTCGATAACATAGATGGCTGAATCATTATCAGATACTTCTACCTTCTCTATCTTAGCGGCATTCTTAGGTACCTTGATACCTGAGAAGAGTTCCTTAATCTTAGCTTCGATATGATTTACATCTACATCACCCACGATGATAATAGCCTGATTGTCTGGGCGATACCATTTGCGGTAGTAAGCACGGAGAGTTTCTGGCTTACAGCCATCGATAACGCTCATCAAACCGATAGGGAAACGGTAGCCATACTTTTCGCCCTGATAGAGCTTAGGAAGTGAACGCTCTATCATGCGCTGCTGACCTACAATGCGCATACGGTACTCATTGTGCACCACATCACGCTCGCTCTCGATAGCATCTTCAGTAAGACTGATACCATTACTCCAGTCCTTGAGGATAAGCATACAGGAGTCTACGGCTGTAGTACGGGTAGTAGGAACATCTGTGAAGTAATAAACAGTCTTCTCTACTGCTGTATAGGCGTTGAGATTACGGCCATACTGTACACCGATGCTCTGCAGATAGTCCTGCAGAGAGTTGCCCTTGAAATGGTCGGTACCATTGAAGGCAAGGTGCTCCAAGAGGTGAGCCAAACCGCGCTGGTCATCATTCTCATTGATAGAACCCACTTTCTGAGCGATGTAGAAACTGGCCACATTCTCAGGATAACTGTTGTGACGAATGTAGTAAGTCAATCCATTATCAAGACGACCTATCTTCACATTCTTGTCTACCGGAATAGCTGGCATCTGCTGTGCCATCGCTGTACCTGCAGAAAGGAACAGCACAACTGCTGCAAAAATCTTTCTTAGTTTCATCTGATTTTAATTATTTATGTATTTATTGTTTTCTATATCATTCTTTCTTTATACCTTATTATATATATATCATGCTACTTAACAAGTTCACCTATATATAACGACAAAACCAGCAACATGGTTACTGTCTGCGATGCAAAATTAAGAAAAATAAAAAAGATTTGCAAACATTTTAGAGAATATCTTCGCGATGTATGCAAATCTTAACCTAAAACTAACATTGGAGGCAGAAAACCAATCCTAACCTACATGAAAACTCTTCATCCATGAACCTCTGAAGAGGCGGATAAGGAAGAGGATTCCCCTGAATGTGAGTTCGATAGCCATCGCTATCCATACTCCCTCCAAGCCATAGCTCTTGGAAAGAGCATAAGCCAGAGTGAGGCGCACCAGCCACATGGTACCGAGATTGATCATCGCCGGTTTCCTGGTATCGCCCGCTCCTACACAAACACAGTAGGTCACGATGCTGGCTGCAAAGAATGGTTCAGCAAAAGCCTCGATGCGCAAACAGATGGTACCCATCTCACGGATGCTTTCTACCGGAGAAAGAACGCCAATCATCTCAGGAGCAAAGACATACATCACCACTCCCATCACAGCCATCACAGCCATTCCAAGTCCTACTGTCATATAAGCAAAATTCTTGCACAAACCTACTCGCCCTGCTCCATGCGTCTGTCCCACCAGAGTAGTAGCCGCATCACCAATACCATAGCCCGGCATATAGCAAAGACTCTCTGCCGTAATAGCAAAAGAATGGGAAGCAATGGCTATATTGCCAAGAGGTGCCACAATCATGGTACTCACTATCTGCGCCCCGCTCATCAATATGTTCTGTATGGCTATCGGAATGCTGATTTTACAGGCATTATGAACATACGACCTGACCCAACGGAAACGGACATGGTCCTGACGGAGATTCAGTATTTTATTCTTGAAACCAGCAAGATAAAGATTAGGCAGAGAGATGCAGACATAAGCCATCGCCGTTCCTAAGGCAGCCCCCACAACACCCAACTTCAGGATATAGATAAACAGATAATTGAATATCACATCGCAGATGCAGATCAATACAGCCATCACACTAGGCGTATGCATATTGCCCGCAGATTTCAGCATCATCTCGGATATATGATAAAGGAAAACGAATGGAAGTACCAGACCGTATATCAGAAAATAGCGAGAGGAATTGGTGGCTATATCAGCACCTCCACCCAGCCAATAAGGCAGATAAGCATGAATGCCGACACAGAGAAGAGAAACAAAAATGCTGAACGCCACACCGCAAATCAGCGCATGACGAAACACCTGACGGGCATTTGCAAAATCATTAGCTCCGATAAAATGAGCTACCTGTACAGAAAAGCCAGTAGCAGCTGCACTGAGCAAGCTACCTATAAGCCAGGTAGTTGACTCTATCAATCCGATACTGGCAGAAGCCTCTGCTCCCAGATGCCCCACCATAGAAGCATCAATGAAGAACATCATCACCGTAGAAATCTGAGCCAGCATAGAAGGTATACTCAACCCTACAATAAGATTGAGTTTCTCGCGCCGATCCATCTCCCTACCCAGGCGAATCGACTCCATCAAATAATCTGTCTTCTTGCTATAAAGCATAAATTAATTTCTCGTATATCGCTCATACAAAAAAATATGTGCATATATCATTTCAAACATATGCACATACTTTTCTCTAAATATTTATTCTTATTATTTAGTAATCCACTTCTTGCCAGAAGCTCTCTTATAACTCTTGAGCACCATCTCAAAACGGAGCATTGAATAGCCTTGGATTGAAGAATTACCGCTCTCGCCATAAGCCAGCTGGTATGGAATGAACACCTGCCAATGGTCGCCCGGATGCATCTTGAGCAATGCGGTGGTAAAGCCATCGATAAATCCACCGGCCACACTACGGATAGGATTAGCTGTAGCAGCATCAAAAGTACCCGTAAAACTCTGGTCGAAGACGTAACCTTCCTTATAATTATCAGTAGGAATGAAACGGCCACGATAGCTCACCTGTACCGAATCGGTAAGGATAGGAGAAGTTGTACCCTCTCCCTTCTTCAGAACATGAACGATGATATTATCGCAATCCTTATAAGGAAGGGTCACTAAATTACCATTCTGATCTTTGTTCGTCGGAGTCTGGTTTTCGAACGTCCAGTTCTTATAAACGTACCAGCCGTTAGCTTCACCCATCTTTCTGGCATAAGCCAATGTATCGGCAAAAGCCTGCTCGTTACGCTCCTGCCAGTTGGCATATTCCGAGACATTATCATCATCTTCGCTACATGATGACAGTGTGATCACTGCCATCATGAGGAAGAAGAAATATTTCAAACTCTTAAGATTCATCTAGATATATTTGATTAATTAGAAGTTCTTGATTTCCTTGCCAAGCTTCTTCAATACGCTAGTGATGCTTACGCGCTCCTCGATGATGCTGCGAAGATCAGAGATAGCTACGCGCTCCTGCTCCATGGTATCACGATAACGCAGAGTTACCTTATGGTCGTTTGGAGTCTCGTGGTCTACGGTGATACAGAATGGAGTACCGATAGCATCCTGACGGCGATAACGCTTACCGATAGAATCCTTAGGATCGCCATAGTGAGTATTGAAGTGGAACTTCAGTTCGTCAACGATTTCGTGTGCCAACTCTGGCAAACCATACTTCTTATCCAATGGGAACACAGCACACTTAACAGGTGCCAAAGCCTCTGGCAAACGCAAAACAACACGTGTCTCGCCATTCTCCAGCTTCTCCTCGCAGTAAGAGTGGCACATTACGCTGAGGAACATACGGTCTACACCGATAGATGTCTCTACATCGTAAGGTACATAGCTCTCGTTCTTCTCTGGATCGAAGTACTTGATAGAACGGCCGCTGTACTTCTCGTGCTGAGAAAGGTCAAAATTGGTACGGCTGTGGATACCCTCTACCTCCTTGAAGCCGAATGGCATCTTAAACTCGATGTCGGTAGCAGCATTGGCATAGTGAGCCAGTTTCTCGTGATCGTGATAACGGTAGTTCTCATTACCCATACCGAGAGCCTCGTGCCAAGCCAGACGAACCTTCTTCCAATATTCAAACCACTTCATCTCAGTACCAGGCTGGCAGAAGAACTGCATCTCCATCTGCTCGAACTCACGCATACGGAATACGAACTGACGGGCTACAACCTCGTTACGGAAAGCCTTACCAATCTGACAGATACCGAATGGCAACTTCATACGGCCGGTCTTCTGAACGCTCAGATAATCTACGAAGATACCCTGAGCTGTCTCAGGACGGAGATATACCTTGCTTGTAGCATCGCTGGCAGCACCCATCTGGGTAGAGAACATCAGGTTGAACTGACGGACATCAGTCCAGTTCTTGGTACCGCTGATAGGGCAGACGATACCCTCATCCTCGATAATCTGCTTCAGCATCTCCAGGTTAGGCCCCTGCATAGCCTCAGTATAGCGGGCATGGAGATCATCAAACTTCTTCTGGTTCTCCAGAACGCGAGGATTAGTTGCACGGAACTGAGCCTCATCAAAGCTATCGCCGAAACGCTTCTTAGCCTTGGCAATCTCCTTGGCAATCTTCTCCTCATACTTAGCCATGTGATCCTCGATGAGCACATCGGCACGATAACGCTTCTTTGAATCGCGGTTATCAATCAATGGGTCATTGAAAGCATCTACGTGTCCAGATGCCTTCCATACTGTAGGGTGCATGAAGATAGCTGCATCGAGACCAACAATGTTCTCGTGCAACAACACCATACTCTGCCACCAGTACTGCTTGATATTGTTTTTGAGCTCAACACCATTCTGACCATAGTCATAAACGGCAGCCAAGCCATCATAAATTTCACTACTTGGGAACACGAAGCCATATTCCTTGCAATGGCTTACAATTTTCTTAAAAACATCTTCCTGTGCCATGATTAAATCTTATTTTTTTCAAATTTTCGGCAAAGATACTCTTTTTTCTCGAAAAATTGTTGTATTTTTGCCATAAATTAATAAAATAAGTATTAAAAGCTATATATGAGCGACGAAATTAAAGATAAAAACGGTCTTGAAGAGGAAAAATCGCCAAATTTGGAAAATTCTTCTGCAGAATCTGAACAGAATGCTGCGGAAGATGACAACGAGGAGATTTCGACCGAGAAACATTCCGATTATAAGCCGGTGAACCGATTCGATGCTTCTGCTGTACATCACCTCAGCGGAATGTATCAGAACTGGTTCCTCGACTATGCATCGTATGTTATCCTCGAACGTGCCGTTCCTCATATTGAGGATGGTTTGAAACCGGTACAGCGACGCATCCTCCACTCTATGAAGCGCATGGACGACGGAAGATACAACAAGGTTGCCAATATCGTGGGACATACCATGCAGTTTCACCCTCACGGTGATGCGTCTATCGGAGATGCTTTGGTACAGATGGGACAGAAAGACCTGCTCATCGATACGCAGGGTAACTGGGGAAACATTCTTACGGGCGACCGTGCCGCTGCTCCCCGATATATCGAGGCACGCCTCTCTAAGTTTGCTCTCGATGTGGTTTTCAATCCTAAAACCACCGACTGGCAACTCTCTTATGATGGCAGAAACAAGGAGCCTATCACGCTCCCTGCCAAATTCCCGCTGCTCCTGGCACAAGGTGCCGAGGGTATTGCCGTGGGATTGAGCAGTAAGGTTTTGCCACATAATTTCAATGAGATTTGCGATGCTGCCGTCCACTATCTCAAGGGCGAGCCATTCCAACTCTATCCCGACTTCCCTACAGGCGGTGCCATCGATGTAAGTAAATACAATGATGGACAGCGAGGTGGTGCATTGAAGGTAAGAGCCAAGATAGACAAGCTCGACAACAAGACACTCGTTATCAGCGAGATACCATTCAGCAAGACTACAGGCAGCCTCATCGATTCTATCACCAAAGCGGTAGAAAAGGGTAAGATTAAGGCACGCAAGGTAGATGATGTTACTTCGGCAAATGTTGAGATTCTTGTGCATCTGGCACCAGGAACCTCATCAGATAAAACGATGGATGCACTCTACGCTTTCAGCGATTGCGAAATCAACATCTCGCCCAACTGCTGTGTCATCGAAGACAACAAGCCTGTATTCCTCACCATCAGCGATGTGTTGCGCCACAGCGTAGACCGCACTATGGGATTGCTGCGCAAGGAACTGATGATCAGAAAGGGTGAATTGGAGGAACAGCTCTTCTTCTCTTCTCTCGAACGGATTTTCATCGAAGAACGCATCTACAAGGAGCGAAAGTTTGAGCAGAGTAAGAGTCAGGATGAGGTTGTTGCCTTCATCGACTCAAAACTCGAACCATTCAAAGACAAACTCTTTACTGCCGAAGTAGACGGTAAGGGTATGGTAGAATATGCCTTCCATCGGGAAATTACCCGCGAGGACATCCTCAAACTTCTGGAAATCAAGATGCAGCGGATCCTTAAATATAATAAGGATAAGGCAGACGAACTGCTGATGAAGATTAAGGCTGAACTTGCTGAGATTGAGAACGACCTGGCTCACATGACCGATGTAACCATCAACTGGTTTGAATATCTCAAGGGCAAGTATGGAAAGAACCATCCTCGCAAAACAGAAATCAGAAACTTTGATACCATTGAGGTGACTAAGGTGGTAGAGGCTAACCAGAAACTCTATATCAACCGTCAGGAAGGATTCGTTGGTACAGGTTTGAAGAAGGATGAATTCGTATGCAACTGCTCCGACCTCGATGACATCATCATCTTTTATAAGGATGGTAAGTTTAAAGTCACCAAGGTAGCCGACAAAATATTCGTTGGCAAGAATATCCTCCATGTACAGGTATTCAAGAAGAACGACAAGCGCACCATCTACAACTGTGTTTACCGCGACGGCAAACAAGGCGATTACTTCATCAAGCGATTCAATGTAACCGCCATGACCCGCGACAAGTTGTATGACATCACCCAGGGCACAGCTGGCAGCCGCGTTATCTATTTCACCGCCAACCCGAATGGAGAAGCTGAAATCATCAAGTGTACGATGGAGCCAGACCTGACGAAGAAGCGCCAGAGCATCTTCCTGGAGAAGGATTTCTCAGACATTCTGATCAAGGGGCGTGCTGCCAAAGGTAATCTCCTTACCAAGCGCACCATTCGCCGCATCGGTCTGAAGAGTCACGGCCACAGCACGTTAGGAGGCAGAAAGGTTTGGTTCGACCCAGACGTAAACCGCATCAACTACGATGAGAACGGCCGCTTCCTGGGCGAATTCAATGATGATGATTCTATCTTGGTAGTACTCGACAACGGTGAATTCTACATCACCAATTTCGATGTCAACAACCACTACGAGGACAACATCATCCGCTTAGAGAAATGGGATGAACATAAGATATGGACAGCAATTCTCTACGATGCCGACAATCAGGGATATCCATACATCAAGCGATTCACGATGGATGCCACCAAGCGCCATCAGAATTTCATGGGAGAGAACCCTAACTGCAAGCTCATCTTGCTTACCGATACGGTTTATCCACGCATCAAGGTTACTTATGGCGGTGTGGATGCCATCCGTCCTGCCGAAGAAATCGATGCCGAGCAGTTCATTGCGCAGAAGAGTTTCAAGGCAAAGGGTAAGCGCCTCACGACATGGAAGATTGAAAGTATCGAGGAACTGGAACCAACCCGATTCCCAGAACCTCCTTCTGAGGATAATGATGAGGAACCGGATGGTTCTGACTCAGAGAATGAAGGTGAAAACCTTGATCCAGATGCTGGCAAAAGCGAGCAACAGGTGATTGACGAACTGACTGGTCAGACCAACCTCTTCTCAGAAAAAGATTTCGAAGAAGACCAGAAGGATAAAGACTGGTTATCGAAGCAATAAAAAGCGCTAAGAAAGCGAAAAAGAAAGCGCAAGGAAAGCGCCCATCATAAAAAAGGAGCTTAAGCCCAAAAAGCTTAAGCCCTTTTTTTTATTATCTAGCCATTTGCATTTCGCGCTTTAGCGTTTCGCGTTCAGCAAAAAAGAAGCCAGTCCCCCGCCTGCCCCCGTTCCAGGCGATTACATCGCCTGTCCCCCAGCAGTCAGTAGCCTTCATTTTTACCTTTTATACCCCGCCAGCTTTTTCAGGCAGTATTCCTTAAAGTCATTCCAGTGGTAATAAGGTGCCACATCGCTCTTGATAGGCAAAGTAGCCTCGTCTTCATTCAAAAGCACCTTCACCAGCACATCATTCGCCTTGTTTCTATAAAAAACAAACTGCAAATTCGTAGCCATCGGAGTAATCTTATAATCCCACCATTGAGAAGCAATCTTCTCCAGATCCTTAATCTCTTCGCCATATCCATTCAAATCCAGCAAACAGGTAAGCGGAGTAACCATCGTATCGTGTCCATATCTCAATGTAGCTCCCGGATGCGGCAAGGCGATGCAGCTATCCGCCTTCTGGATAATGTTTCTCAAGAGATTACGCTGGGAGAACGGCTGCACATTGCCCGTATAAGGCGAGTTGCCGTAAGCCATCTGCCACGAGATGTTGGCATTCAGCCAGTTCTGATACAGTTCCTCCTCCGTAAAGAGGTCATAGAGCGAAACCTTGCCCCTCAGTTCCGTGCCTTGGATTGAGTTTGCCATCTCATAAAGTTTTCTGTTCAGGTCACTCTGGTTGATATTCTGCTTCACCCAGGCAGGGTCGTTGAACAGTTCCTGCATCACACGGCTATAGCTAACGTGCTTCTGTGCAAATTCCTGCTGTGCCACCTTGATACCCACGCTGTTTTTCAAGCTGTCCAGATATCGGTCGCCCTGGTTCATATAATACATATCATGCTCGCTGGCATCATGGAAGATATGAAGTTTCGGATTGATACGCAGCATCTGCTGCAAACCGTTCTCCATAGAGAGAATACATCGGATTACCAAAGTACTTCGGGCCTCAATATTCGTATTACCGGCAAAAATCTCAGGGAATCGCTCCATCATTCTTCTGGTGATACCCTGATGCTGGAGAGCTCCGAGCGGAGTCAGTTCGCCATCGCGCCCCTTCGCCTCCTCACGAATAATCTTCACCTTAGCCAGCGTTTCCTCGCCCTTAGCTGTCAGTTTGCCCTCCTGCTTCGCTTTGAGCAGAGAGAAATAAGGCACATCATAAGCCTTCTTGCCAATCATATAGCGGGAACCATGCCGGCCATAATGGCTCAGATAGAAAGGCTTATAACCTTTAGGAGCCGCAGTCAACTGCTTCTGCGGACCACGATAAGCTACATAGTTACTACCCGAAAGCGTAATATCCCGCTTGAAATCCTCTTGCGGAGTCTGTGCTGTCAGAGGCATCGCCAATGTAAGAGATGCCAACAATAATAGATTTTTTGTGTTCATTGTTATCATATAATTTTGTTTTGGAAACATGCAATTTCATTTAATTCCAATTCATCAGTTTTCTCAGGAACGGAAGCAATTCTGCTGCCATCTTCCGATGCTGCAACATACTAGGATGCCAGCTGGCTCCATAACCTAAATCTCCTTTCTGGAAACTGAAATCGAAACGGTAAATATTCTTATCAGTTTTATTGGCATCAGCACAGATTCTATCAAGCACAGTTCGCTGCTTGCTACTCTCCTTCTCGCCGAGCATCGGACCTGTCAACATCACAATCTTTGCATGAGGATACTTGCTACGTACCGTTTTAAGAAACATGCGATAATTCTTCTCGTAGAGTTGAATATCATAATTCTTGGTAGAAAGATCGTTCGTACCTAGATTGATACAGACTAACTGAGGCTGATACTTGGCAAAATCCCATTTTTCATCATGCTGGTCAAATAAGGTATATTCATATTGCCAAGGCATGTTATCGGCATCACCTGTCTTCGGACCATTATAATTACGATATACACCGATACCACTGCGGGAGATAGAAGTATGCTGAGCCTTCAGACTGTCACTTACGATATTGGCATAAGTAAGCCAATGGTTCTCCGTTTCATCCTCAAAAGGATCAGACATGTTGATACTTTCTACACCATAACCGCAGGTGATGGAGTTTCCGATAAATTCAATCTTCCGTTCCG
>ERZ1504720.218-NODE-218-length-18083-cov-4.883126_pt1 | contig 18083 bp, 16 predicted proteins | sample MGYA00572386_ERZ1504720 | MGnify/ENA primary metagenome ERZ1504720 (study PRJEB39906, sample SAMEA3182062) | gut metagenome | biome: human; feature: gut; material: Stool; isolation source: human stools | place: Canada | collected 2013-01-14 ...
ATATTGCCAGCTTTGAAGATGCTGACATGCTGATGATTCCGGGCGGAATGCCAGGCAGTACAAACCTGAACGAGCACGAAGGTGTACGCCAGGCGCTCATCGCCCAGCACAAGGCTGGTAAGCGAATCGGTGCCATCTGCGCAGCCCCAATGGTTCTGGCAAGCACAGGCATCCTCGAAGGAAAGAAGGCTACCTGTTATCCTGGCTTTGAGCAGTATTTCGGCGAGAACACCGAATATACCGCTACCCTCTTCCAGGAAGACGGCAACGTGATTACAGGCGAAGGTCCTGCCGCAACCCTCCCATACGCTTATAAGATATTGAGCTATTTCGTAAGCAAGGAAACTGTGGCTGCCCTGCAGGATGGCATGATGTATGATCATCTCATGCAGAGCAAATAATAACAATGAGTGAAGAAAGGCAGAATTAGAATTCTTCACTCTTCACTTTTAACTCTTCACTTAAAAAATGGATTACGTAATCATAGTAGCCGGAGGCAAGGGCCTCCGCATGGGAAGTGAGATTCCAAAACAGTTCTTGCCGGTAGCGGGCAAGCCTATCCTGATGCGCACCATAGAGCGTTTTCATGAATATGACCCTGCATTGAACATCATCCTGGTTCTGCCGGAGAGTCAGCAGGCATACTGGCACCAGCTCTGCGAGGAGCATCATTTCAGCATCAAACACCAGATAGCTAATGGTGGCGACACCCGTTTCCAGTCATCCAAAAACGGACTGGCACTCATTCCTGATGATGAAGATGGCGTAGTGGGTATTCACGACGGCGTGCGCCCATTCGTATCTAAAGAAGTCATCGAGGAATGTTTCGAGACGGCTCGCGAAGAATATGCAGCCATCCCTGTATATGCCGTAACCGACACTCTGCGCTATATCGACCAGCACGGAGGCGGAAAGAATGTGCTGCGCAGCGATTACCGCGTGGTGCAGACTCCCCAGGCCTTCGACATCGGTCTGGCAAAGCAGGCTTTCAACCAGGAATACAAGGAACAGTTTACCGATGATGCTTCGGTGGTAGAAAGTCTTGGCTGTCAGGTTGCAATGGTAGAGGGTAACCGTGAGAACATCAAGATTACCACTCCATTTGACATCAAGGTAGCGGAAGCTTTGCTGGGCTGATAATCTGCATGTCATCCCTGTTAGACAGGATGACGAAGACTGAGCCATAAGCTGGCAAGTTCAAGTTCACTATCTGGCGGATTCTGGAAGTACCGGTACGGAAGGTTGCCGTAATCTGGCGTTCCTTATTCTCCTGATTAATCAGGAAATAGATATCCTTCCTGCCCGTTGCCTCCAGAACCAGACGGTGGGCATAATCCATATTCTCAGGCAGTATGACATCCGGATCGATGCCATACTGCGAGAAGTTCTTCACCTGATAAGGCTTGTCGATGATGACGATGCCTTCCTCACGCAATTCCTCCAGTTTCGCTTTTATCTCAGCAGAGAGAGAGCTATCCGGCTGCGAAACCACGAGAATGCGATAATCCTGATTTCCAGGCAGTTTACCTTTCGGACTGTATTCGAAATTCCATTTCAGCAAGGCATCCTTGTTCATCAAATCGTATTTGTAACCACGAGGGGCACGATAGCTGTTCTTCTGTTCGGGGTTTTCCGAAGGATGAAACACAGCGATATCAACCACCGGTCTGCCCTGCTGCAGATAATGCTGACACATGGTGATGTAATCCATGAAACCTCGAGCCTCTGGATGCCGGACAATATCATGCTGGAAAATGAACCTGTTGATGCCAAGCGCCAGGTGGCGGTCTATCAAAGGTTTTAGCAAGGCGGGCGTTCCGTTCTGTGCGCCATAGTTTCCTGTACAAGCCACAGCCTGGACCGGATTTTCATTATAGATATGGGCTCTGCTTACGGCACGGAACATATCGTCGGGATGATCGGTACGCGGGATAGGCGCACAAGAAACCTCAACATACTGTTCTTCTGCCAGACAGGTGAAGGTTTGGAAGAACTTCTCCTTTACCAGGTCCTCGATGGTGAGACGGATATCATTCTGTACCTGTTCGTATCGGGAAGCCGACTCCAGCGGAACACCTGCCATGACAGGAAGATAGGGGATGAGATCATAGCCGCGGCGCACCTTGAATTCTTCGGCAAACTGACAGCCCCAGTTCTGGCTGCCCCACTCTCTCGGGTCGATATACAGATACGACACCACATCGCCATGCGGACGGTTCAGTAACGGCGCATACCAGGAATCGAAAAGCTTCTTTACAGCTGCCGGTGAGAACCTGTCCACCTCAAGTCCCATACCTTTCCCATCCGTTGCATGAGTCTGTCCCGTTGAGGTATGTCCCATCCGCAACAGGCACCAGGAGCCCTTAGGCAACTTATTCTGCAAGATACCATTCACCATGACACCCATCACCATTCCCCCTTCCATTTTCAAGGGGAGCACATCAGTCATCGGCACCGCCTCGCTCCGGGCAGCCGAATCGGTTGCGTTGCGCCAGGCAGGACCCGTTTTCCCTTTAAAGCGGATGGCAAAAGCAGCAATATCCTGATAATATCCACCTTCGCTTCCGGCAGACTGCATCTTTCCGTCCTTATAACTCTCGGGCTGCCACATCTGCAAGCCTTCAATCTTCTTTCCGCCCTTCACGATGGTATCGGTCCAGACAACCTTCTGCATCGATTCAGCAGGGAGGACAAGCGGATTGCCAGGCAGGACATGGATGCCCATATCAAAATCGAGAGAGTCGGCTAGCTGGAAGGAATAATCCATCATCTTCCAGAACTCAGGCGACAGCTGTGCCACCCCGTCCTGAAATTCCAGACGCTCGCCGGCTTCACGTACCGGCATCAGCCAGATACCACCCATACCTACATTCTTCATACCCGTCAGATCGGCATGAATACCCGGTCTGGAAACGGAGCCATACTTCCAGTTCCAGAAGGTCCAAGGCTTAGCCTCGTCATTATATGCCATTGCCGACACAACCAGAAGCGCCAGCAAAGCTATCACCATATATCTTTTCTTACTATTCATGAAAGTTTTAATCTTATTCGGTGCGAAGGTACGAAGAAAAATCAATATAAACAAATAAAAAAGCCACAATTGCGGAAAAAAAGAGTTAAACATTTTGGCTGTTTTGGCATAATGTTGTACTTTTGCATCATTATGAATAGTATTTTAGACCAAGACATCATGTTCCTGCCAGGGGTAGGACCCAAGAAGAAAGAGATACTGAGCAAGGAACTCGGTATCAACTCTTATAGTGACCTGCTAGAATACTATCCATATAAATATGTAGACCGCTCCAAGGTTTTCCACATCAGCGAACTCAATGCCGACATGCCCTTTGTACAACTCAAAGGCAAGATACTCAGCTACGATGAGATTGATACCGGCAAGCGCAACAAGCTGCTGGTAGCCCATTTCTCAGACGGCTACGGTGTGGCTGACCTCATCTGGTATCGCGGTGCCCAATACATCATGAAGACCTATAAGGTGGGAACCGAATATCTCGTTTTCGGAAAGCCAACCGTCTTCAACGGCAGATTCCAGTTTACCCATCCCGATATGGACGATGCCACCAATCTCCAGATTTCAGAGATGGGCATGCAGCCCTACTACTCGCTTACCGAGAACCTGAGAAAACGCGGCTACACCTCACGTTCCATAGAGAAGATGACCAAGCAGCTGGTCACCATCCTTCCTCCTCTTCCCGAAACGCTGCCAAACCATATCGTAGACCGTCTGCATCTGGTTTCGCGCGATGCAGCCATCCGCATGATTCATTATCCGCATTCCCATCAGGAGATGCAGAAAGCACAGGTACGCCTTAAATTTGAGGAACTCTTCTATGTGCAGCTTAATATAATAAGGTATGCCACCGACCAGCGCCGCAAGTTCAGGGGCTATGTCTTCAACCGCATCGCCGACATCTTCAACGGGTTCTATGCCCATCATCTGCCTTTTGAACTGACAGGAGCACAGAAACGGGTGATGCATGAAATCAGAGCTGATATGTGCAGCGGCAGACAGATGAACCGTCTTCTGCAGGGTGATGTAGGTTCGGGCAAGACGCTCGTGGCCCTCATGACCATGCTCATTGCGCTGGATAACGGTTATCAGGCATGTATGATGGCACCTACCGAAATTCTTGCCGAGCAGCATCTGCAAACCATCTGCGACTTCCTGCAGGGAATGGATATCCGGGTGGAACTGCTCACAGGCATCGTAAAGGGAAAGAAGAGAGAAAAGATTCTTGCCGACCTGGCTACGGGCGAAATCCAGATTCTGGTGGGCACCCATGCCATCCTCGAAGACCCGGTAGTTTTCAGAAGATTAGGCGTAGCCGTTATCGATGAGCAGCATCGCTTCGGTGTAGCACAGAGAGCCAAGCTGTGGAACAAGAGCGAGAATCCGCCTCATATCCTCGTGATGACCGCCACTCCTATCCCCCGCACCCTCGCCATGACCATTTATGGTGACCTGGACGTGAGCGTGATTGATGAACTGCCACCGGGCAGAAAACCGATACAGACGCTACATAAGTTTGATACCCAACTCACCAGTCTCTATCAGAGCATCCGCCGCCAGATTAATCTCGGCAGACAGGTATATATCGTCTTTCCGCTGATCAAAGAAAGCGAGAAGAGCGACCTGAAGAACCTGGAAGAAGGTTACGAAACGCTGAAACAGGCATTCCCGGAATTCAAATTGAGTAAGATACACGGAAAGATGAAATCTGCCGAGAAGGAGGTAGAGATGGAGCAGTTTGTAAAGGGCGAAACACAGATTCTCGTTGCCACCACCGTGATAGAAGTTGGTGTAAATGTGCCCAATGCTTCTGTCATGGTTATCCTGGATGCACAGCGCTTCGGTCTCTCCCAGTTGCACCAGCTGCGAGGCCGTGTAGGAAGAGGCTGCGACCAGAGCTACTGCATTCTGGTAACCAACTATAAACTTTCAGAAGAAACCCGCAAACGTATTGATATCATGTGCGATACGAACGACGGTTTCCGTATCGCCGAGGCCGACTTGAAACTCCGTGGTCCCGGCGACCTGGAGGGAACGCAGCAGAGCGGCATGGCTTTCGACCTGAAGATAGCGAATATTGCCAGAGATGGTCAGCTGGTACAACTGGCACGCACAGAAGCACAGGAAATCATCGACAACGATCCCGAATGCAATGCTCCTCACAACGCCCTGCTCTGGAACCGCCTCAGGGAATTGAAGAAAACCCATATCAACTGGGCAGCCATCAGCTAAAGCAGCAAGCAAGAGCAGTTCCTGCTATCAGAAAGCAAGGCTAAAAGGTGGCTTCAGCTACCAAGCAGCCTCATCCCCGTTCCAGGCGATTCCATCGCCTGTCCCAAAAGTAAAAAGTATAATTATGGATAAAAGAAGAAAGCCGGCTATCAGGGAGCCGCGACCAGAAATAACCCTGGAAGAAATGAGAGCCATTCTCGAAAACATTACGGAAATAGAAAGTGCAACAGGCATCAGATATGTCAAACTGCATGTCACGGCAAAGATGATTATCGGTATCAGAGAGTCATCGGGTAAGGAATTTACCATCAATCTCAACGACCTCTACCACGCTTATCAGGAATGCCTCCGATTCACCAGTCCGGAGGTAAAAAAGTATATTTTCATGGGGCATTCTCCTGCCGTGGCTCTGTTGAGAATGCTACAAAAGCATGAAACGTACTAAAAGTCAACTCCTTGCATCTCATTTTCCTAATGTAAGTTAAAAAAAAGGCTAGGGCGTTAAATATTGCCCTTTTGGCTTTAACAACTTTGGTTTTTTGAAGTTTTTTTGTTATATTTGCAACGTCTATATAACAAAACCGCTACATGAAGGCATTTGCCTTAGTGGTTTTTACAGAATTTCTTGTATGATTCTGCGCTGTTGACACGAACCTAAAAAAGAAAATAGAAAAAGTAGTATGAGTTTTAAAAAGAGTATAAAGAAAATTTCGGTCGTTGCATTGTTGGCGCTAACAGCTTCTCCCGTTTGCGGACAAGACCTGTTGGCAAGACAGGCACCTGTAGACCACAGAATGAAATCGCTCGACACACTCGCTGTGTCGCATTATCGAATGATTGAAGACAGAGAGAACCCTGCAGCTGAGCTGTATGAGGATTTCTCTAACAAGTACGCTCACAGGGCTACAACCTTGCCTGAGCACTTCCGTATCGATCTCCGTCATTTCTGCATGCCAACTCCTAGTCGCGTTGTCACAAGTAACTTCGGTTACCGTGCTAGCTTTGGCCGCCAACATAAAGGTATGGACATCAAGGTTTATATTGGCGACTCAATCCGCTCAGCCTTTTCAGGCAGAGTTCGCATCGTAAGATATGAAGGTGGTGGTTACGGTAAGTACATCGTGATTCGTCACAACAATGGTTTGGAGACCATCTATGGTCACCTCTCTAAGCAGCTCGTTACTGAGGGCGAAGAGGTAAGAGCCGGCGATGTGATTGGCTTGGGTGGTAATACGGGTAGAAGTACCGGTTCGCATCTCCACTTTGAGACCCGTCTCTGTGGTGTGGCTCTGAACCCGGCACTCTTCTTCGATTTCCGCAACCAGGACGTTACAGGCGACTTCTACAGCTTTAACCGTAATACCTACGAAAGCGAATCAGCTGATGCCAATGCTGCCCGCGGCAAGGTTGGCAACGGTGGTTACACCAGAGAACAGGTTAACGGCGGCGAAGTGGGAAGATACTACGAACTGCCTGCTGGCCATGAGAAGCTCTACCACAAGGTGAAGCCAGGCGAAACGCTTAGTTCTATCGCTGAAAAGCGCGGCGTAACTGTAGAGCAGATCTGCAGACTCAACGGCTACCGCAAAGACAAGAAGGTTAGTGTAGGACAGATTATCAGATACGTATAAAAGAATAAACTCAAAAAAAGAGGGTGTGTCATTAATTTATGACACACCCTCTTTTTTTGAGACCTTTATTTTCGCGATTCCCCGGCATTACAAGATGCCGAAGAGTCGCAATACATCGTTCAGATTGGCCACAACAAGCAGAAGAATCAGTATGCCGAAACCAATATACTCAGCACGCTCCATGAACTTATCGCCCGGTTTGCGACCTGTGATAATCTCATAGAGAAGGAAGAACACATGTCCACCATCAAGAGCAGGGATAGGAAGAATGTTCATGAAGGCAAGAATGATACTCAGGAACGCTGTCATAAGCCAGAATGCATGCCAATCCCATACAGATGGGAAGAGACTGCCCAGCGCACCGAAACCACCCAGACTCTTGGCGCCTTCCTTAGAGAAGACATACTTCATATCGCCCACATAACCGGCCAAGACATTCCAGCCGTATTTGATGCCGGCAGGGAAACTCTCGAAGAAGCCATAGTTGACATGAGTAATCTTATAATCGAGCAAGACAGGATGATTGTAGAAACCAAACTTCACACCCTCTTCGGTAGATTTCAGGAGAACACTCGACTTGACGGTATCGCCAGAAGCCTTGAGATAAGTAACCTGAGCTGTAAGTGCTCTGGCACTATCCTGCGGCGTTTCAGCCGAAGCAAGCACATCCTCTACTCTGCCCAATTCAATCTGAAATTCGTTGAAAGAGACTACCTTTTTATTATTAATAGCAAGAATCTTATCACCCTTTGCCAAACCGAGTTTGCTGGCAGGCGAATCCTTCATCACACTATCAATCTGCAGAGGCACATACAAATCTACGAAGCGAGGACTGCTCTTAATCATATCGAGCATGTTGAGATCACCAGGCAGATTAAGCGTCATCGGTTTGCCCTGACGGATGATATTGACCTGCTTAGCCTCAGAGAGATTACGATACAAATCACCATCAAAGGTCTTGAACTCACCCAGATCGGTGCTTACCAGAATATCCTTATCCTGGAAACCCAATGCCTTTGCCTCGGTATTGAACTTCATACCATAACTCATATCGCGGGTAGCCACATAATTGTCGCCCCAATGGAACAGAATCATGGAATAGATGAAGAGAGCCAGCACGAAGTTAACCAGCACGCCACCTATCATGATGAGCAGGCGCTGCCATGCCGGTTTGCTGCGAAACTCGTATGGCTGTTCCGGCTGTTTCATCTGTTCGGTATCGAAACTTTCATCTATCATACCCGAAATCTTACAATATCCTCCGAGCGGCAACCATCCCAAACCATAGGTAGTATCCGAATTCTTTGGCTTGAACTCAAAGAGATGGAACCAAGGGTCGAAGAACAGATAGAACTTCTCCACTCTTACACCAAAGAGTTTGGAGAAGAAGAAGTGTCCGCCCTCATGGAGCAACACTAAGATTGAAAGCGACAGCATCAGCTGCAACGCTTTGATCAAAAATACTTCCATTTATTTACTTTGAACTTTGAACTTGGAACTTTGAACTTTATGATGAGCCCTATATCCTACGTTCATTTTAACTATAAACTATAAACTATTAACTATTACTTGAACATCAGCTCTGTAGCTATGCGGCGAGCCTCAGCATCGGTCTGCAGATAGACATCGAGGTCGGGATTACTGTCGAAAGTAGCCTTCGCCATCGTCTCTTCGATGATATCAGCCATCTGAAGGAAGCCACATTCACCTTTGCGGAAGCCGGCATTCACTATCTCGTTGGCTGCATTCACGATACATGACATATTACCACCCTTTCTGATGGCATCGAAAGCCAGTTGCAGACACTTGAACTTCTGATAGTCAGGCTTGAAGAACTGCAAATCCTGCGTCTTGAAGAGGTCGAGACGATCGCCATTCAGATGCAGACGCTGAGGGAAAGAGAAGGCATACTGGATAGGCAGACGCATATCTGGCACACCCAACTGAGCCTTGACAGCACCATCAACAAACTGAACGGCACTATGCACAACGCTCTGCGGATGGATAAGCACCTCTATCTTATCAGCCGGAACCCCAAAGAGCCATTTAGCTTCTGTCACCTCGAAGCCCTTGTTCATGAGCGAAGCCGAATCGATGGTTATCTTGGCGCCCATATCCCAGGTAGGATGCTTGAGGGCATCGGCAGCAGTCACCTTCTCCAACTGCTCGTGAGTATAATTGCGGAAAGGACCACCCGAACAGGTCAGAAGAATCTTCTCTACCTCGTTGTCGCCCTCACCCACCAGACTCTGGAAGATGGCACTATGCTCGCTGTCAACAGGGAGGATAGGCACATGATATTTCTGTGCAAGATTGCAGATCAGCTCACCCGCTACCACCAGCGTTTCCTTGTTGGCAAGACATATCTTCTTGCGCGCCTTGATGGCATGGATGGTTGGTTCCAGGCCCGAGAAGCCTACCATGGAAGCCAGCACCATATCGATAGGCTCAGCCTGTACGATATCGCAAAGCGCCTGAGCACCGGCATAAACCTTGATATCAGGCTCATCACTGAGCATATCTTTCAGCTCCTCGTAGCGAGCCTCATTGGCTATGACCACAGCAGCCGGATGGAACTTGCGAGCCTGCTCGGCAAGTTCCTGCACTCGGTTGTTGGCGGTGAGGCAATATACCTCGTAAAGGTCACTGTGCTGCTCAATGACATCAAGCGCCTGTGTACCGATACTTCCCGTAGAACCGAGAATACATATCTGTTGTTTCTTCATTTACTTTGAAATTATTAACTTTGAACTTAGAACTTTATGATTAGTAAAGCAAATGAATTCTTCACTCTTCGTTCTTCACTCTTCACTTTATAAGTCGAGCAATCCTTCCGGAATCGCCATTCTGATTTCTTTCTTTTCAGCGCTCACCTCTTCGATGAGGTCGTTGCTGGCAGGGATGAGGATTTCATCACCTGCATCGGTTGTTACCTCGAAAAGAAGGTTGAGGGTGGAATCGTCTACATGTTCTATGGTACCTACCACCTTGCCGCTTACGGCATCTACCAGATGGAAACCGATGATTTCTGCCCAGCTCATGTTCTCTTCATCACTGTCAGAGAGATGACGTGGGAAGAAAACCTCGCAACCGGTATAGTTGCGTGCCTGCTCTTGGGTATCGATATCCTCAAACTTCACGAGCACATTCTCATCGTTCTTAAAACGATATTCCTCTAAATAGAAAGGCACAAGGATGCCATCGATGTCGAGTACCAGGTACTCGGCATCTACACGGTCGAAAACATCATCTGTAATGGCGAAAGTAATCTCGCCCTTCACACCATGAGGTTTTCCCAACTTGCCTATCTTATATACTTCATCGCGTCTAATCATTCAACATTCAACATTTAACATTTAACATTGATTAATCACTGACACGGGTAATCTTGGCACCCAGCGCATTAAGGCGATGCTCGATATCCTCATAACCACGGTCTATCTGGGCGATATTGGCAATGCGGCTGGTACCATTGGCACTCATGGCAGCAATCAGCAGGGCAATACCGGCACGGATATCAGGACTGGTCATTCTGCCAGCACGCAGTTTGATCTTATGGTCATGACCAACCACCACAGCACGGTGAGGATCACAGAGAATAATCTGCGCACCCATATCAATCAGTTTATCCACGAAGAAGAGGCGACTCTCGAACATCTTCTGATGGAAGAGAACGCTGCCACGAGCCTGGGTAGCCACTACGAGGAGCACGGAAAGAAGGTCAGGAGTGAGTCCTGGCCAAGGGGCATCGGCAAGCGTCATGATGGTGCCGTCAATAAATGAATCGATGACATAATGTTTCTGTTCTGGAATCACAAGGTCATCGTCCTCTATCTTTATCTTCACACCGAGGCGGCGGAATGCATCAGGAATAATACCCAAATCCTTGACAGACACATTCTTGATGCGCACACCTTCGCCACACATTGCCGCCATGCCGATGAACGAACCTACCTCAATCATATCAGGCAAGATGCGATGCTCGGCACCATGCAGTTTATCAACACCCACGATGGTGAGCAGGTTGCTGGCGATGCCGCTGATCTGAGCGCCCATCGCATTGAGCAGATGGCAAAGCTGCTGGATATATGGTTCGCAAGCTGCATTATAAATGGTGGTAGTGCCCTTTGCCAATACAGATGCCATGATGATATTGGCGGTACCGGTAACCGAAGCCTCATCGAGCAACATATAGCCTGTCTCTTATACACATCTGACGCTGCCGACGACATATAGCAGCCCTTCAGTTTCTTTGCCTGTATCTGATAAACATTACGCTCATCATCGTGAACGAAGTTGGCGCCCAGATACTTGAAGCCCAGGAAGTGGGTATCCAGACGGCGACGACCTATCTTATCGCCACCCGGCTGAGCTATGGTAGCCTTGCCACATCTACCGAGCAGCGGACCTATCATGAGCACACTACCACGAAGAGAAGAACATTTCTTCACAAACTCCAGACTGTCGAGATAATCGAGTTTCAACTCATCACTTTGGAATGTATAGTCGTGACGACTGTGCTTGGTTACCTTGACACCTATCTCCTGGAGCAACTTAATCAGGTTGTTCACATCCAGGATGTCCGGCACGTTGGTGATGCGCACAGGCTCGTCGGTAAGGATTGTGGTACAGATAACCTGCAGGGCCTCGTTCTTGGCGCCCTGAGGTGTGATAGTACCTTTGAGCGGATGACCGCCCTCTATGATGAAAGACTCCATAAGCTTGTCTACTATATATAATAATGTGGATTACTTTTTCTTCTTATTATTTACATTCTTAGGCTGCGCCTCAATCTTCTCGAAAACGAAGGTATCGAGATCGAGTTGGATGTTGCCATCGGTAAAACGTGCCAGATCGGAAGCTACCTTGGCTACATCGCTGGAGCCATGACTCCAGGTTACCAGGTCGCGATGCATCTGGTTGGCAGTAAGCTCCACGAGTTTATCGCGCTCCTCACTTGGTTCCATCGTCTTCAGCTTTTCGAAAATCTCGAAGAGCATAGCTCCATAATGGCGCACCGGGATGTGCTGCATAGGATATGGCAAAGGCTCCGGCTTGGTTGCTATCTTCACAGCATCCGATACATCATAAGGGAAATCGATGTCGAGCTGGAAATTGCTCATGATGGCAAGCTGGTCCCAGAGTTTCTGCTCATGATCCTCTACCCCTCTGTTCTCAGGGAACATACGGTCCATGACTGCAATAATGGTCTCTGCACAGCGCTGGCGCTCTTCACGATCGGTAAGCGTCAGACAATGGTCTACCATCTGCTGAATCTCACGGCCATACTCAGGCAGAATGAGCTTAGCTCTCTGGGTATTATAGTCTAATCCTTCTATATTCATTCTTACATATTTTATATAATAAATAATTCTAGAGCAGTTTCTTTGGCATCTTAGCCACGAAATCCTTGAGATAGAAAGGCACGAAATATGCCACATCTTCGAACTTGCCCTCTACAAAACGCTTCTCTGCCAGCGGAGCCATATTCTTAGCCAAAGGCTCAATGCCCTCTACGAGGTGAGCATTCGGATGGTTGATGGTCTCCATACACTTGGCAGCGCCATTTCCGAAGAAGTACACATGGTGCTGGTCCAGATATTCCTTGTAGGTATCAGCATCCACAATATCAGCCTGAATAGGGCGAACCACCTTCAGGGCGCGGTCGAGCACTTCGGCATATACCTCCATGCGGCGGGCGTCGAGCATAGGTACTATGAGAGCGTCTTCCTCCTCAGGATGTTCGCCAAGCAATACAGGCACTGCCATCAGTTCGAGTGTTGGAACAGCGATGAGTTTCACACCGCGACCATAACAGATGCCCTTCGCCATACTCACACCGATACGCAATCCGGTATAGGAACCCGGACCACAACTTACCGCCACAGCCTCCAGCGGAAGACCATGAGAATCGAGGAAATCAAGAGCCTCATCCACAAACACACCCAACTTAACAGCATGGTTCGGACCTGTGTGATCTTCCTGGTTGAAAATCACCTGTCCACTATCACTAATTGCCACTGAGCACACGTCCGTACTCGTCTCAATATTCAAAATACACGACATAATTAAAAAATATATTCTTAAATAAGGTGCAAATATACTCATTTTCTCGCTTTTTTTTGTACTTTTGCAGAAATTTAACGCGAAAGATTATATGATACAGTCAATGACAGGCTTCGGAAAAGCTACCGCGGCCTTTAAAACAAAGAAGATTAATGTAGAGATAAAGTCATTAAATAGCAAGACGCTTGACCTCTCTACTCGTATTGCTCCGCTCTATAGAGAGAAGGAGATGGAAATCCGTCAGTATATCTCTAAAAATCTAGAAAGAGGCAAGGTTGACTTCGCCATCTGGATTGATAAGGATGCTACTACAGATGCCACTCCTATCAACGCGGCGCTTGTACAGAATTATTACCAGCAAATCAAGAAGATTTCGGCTGAAACAGGCATTCCTGAGCCAACCGACTGGTACAGCACTCTGTTGCGTCTTCCTGATGTAACAACGAAGACGGATGTGGAAGAATTGAGCGATGAGGAGTGGGAAGTGGCAAAAAATGCAATTTGCGAGGCTGTGAACCATCTCGTAGCCTTCCGCAAGCAGGAAGGAGCCGCTCTTCAGAAGAAATTTACTGAGAAAGTGGATAACATCCAGGCGCTCCTGGCTAGCATCGAACCATACGAGAAGGCTCGCGTGGAGAAGATCAGACAGAACATCGTTAACGGACTGCAGCAGATTCCGAATGTGGATTACGACAAGAACCGCCTGGAGCAGGAACTCATCTACTACATCGAGAAGCTCGACATCAGCGAGGAGAAGCAGCGCCTTGCCAACCACCTGAAGTATTTCCGCGAGACCATGAATGAGGAAGGTCATGGTGTAGGAAAGAAACTCGGTTTCATCGCACAGGAAATGGGACGCGAAATCAACACCACCGGCTCTAAGAGCAACCAGGCTGAGATGCAGAACATCGTGGTGAAGATGAAGGACGAACTGGAGCAGATCAAGGAGCAGGTGCTGAATGCCCTCTAAACAAGAGACAGGCACCTTCTCTCTCCCCAAAAGCCCCCTCAAAAGCCCCCTCAAGTGGCGTTTTTGAAAGCCTCGCCCCCGTTCCAGGCGATTCCATCGCCTGTCCAAAAAGCCCCCTATCAAACAGCAAATAAAGAAAAGAAGAATAAAAATGAAGAACGGATTGTTAATTTTCAGCGCCCCATCGGGCAGCGGTAAGAGCACAATAGTAAACTGGCTGATGAAAGAGCACCCGGAATTGAAGCTGGCTTTCTCTATCAGCTGTACCTCTCGTGCTCCGCGCGGTACAGAACAGAATGGTGTAGAGTATTTCTTCCTCTCTCCAGAGGAATTCAAGGCTAAGATTGAGGCTGACGAGTTCCTGGAGTATGAGGAGGTTTACCAGGACAGATTCTACGGCACCCTGAAGTCACAGGTAGAAAACCAGCTTGCCAAGGGCGAGTCGGTGATTTTCGATGTTGACGTGAAGGGTGGTGTAAACATCAAGAAGTTTTATGGCGAGCGTGCCTTGAGCATCTTTGTCCAGCCACCTTCGGTAGAGGAATTGCGCCGCCGTCTGGTGGGTCGCAATACTGATGCGCCTGAGGTGATTGAGCAGCGCCTTGCCAAGGCAAGCTATGAGTTGACCTTCGCCCCTCAGTTTGACCACGTGGTCGTAAACGATGACTTGGAGAAGGCTCAGCAGGAGGTTTATCAGCTCGTCAAGGCCTTCCTAGACGCAGAGTAAGAAATGAAGAAGGTAGGAATCTTTGGCGGTAGCTTCAACCCCATCCATACGGGCCATATCGCATTGGCGAAAAGCCTTTGCGAGAAGGCCTGCCTGGACGAGGTGTGGTTCATGGTTTCGCCCATGAACCCATTCAAGAAGACCGCTACCGACTTGCTCGACGACCAGCTGCGCCTGGAAATGGTAGAAAAAGCGCTGGAGCACGAGCCACAACTGAAGGCATGCGACTATGAGTTCCGCCTGCCTAAGCCATCTTATACCTGGCATACGCTGCAAGCCATCAGCAAGGATTACCCGGAAAACGAGTTCACCCTGCTGATTGGTGGCGACAACTGGGCAGCTTTCGACAAGTGGTACCACCACGACGACATCCTAGCCCACTATCCCATCGTGGTTTATCCGCGCCAGGGAGCCTGCATAGGCAATGTACCAGAAGGCGTTACCATCGTAGAAACTCCACTGCTCAACATCAGCAGCACGGAAATCAGAAAGCGTATCAAAGAGGAGGAAAGCATCAGGGGAATGGTGCCGGAATGCATCGAGCAACTGGCTGTCAGAAACTACAGGCAGCTCTAGGCATCCCTCTATCCGAAAACGCTTAAAATCATATTTAAACAACAAACAGCAAAAAATGAGTTGGAAAGAAATCATTAAGAAGTGTCTGAACGTGGCTTCTGCGCCGATTCGCAGAAATGCCAACTTCTTTGTGTTCATGTACCTGCTGGGCATGATCAGTTCTATCGTGACTACACCAGCCAAGGGGACTCTATACGACAACCTGTTCCTAGAACTCTTTGTCGACCTCTATGTTGTGTGTGCCGTTGTCGCCATCTTCCCCAAGAAGGTGCGTTGGGGGCTGCGTGCCGTACTATACCTTATATTATATAGTACAGCTGCCGCCGACACCTATTGCTACGTGAATTTCGGCTCTACGCTCAACCCTTCTATGCTGATGCTGGTGGGCGAGACCAACAGTTCGGAGGCTAGCAGTTTCCTCTCAGCCCTCATCTCTGCCGAGGTTCTCTTCAGTAGTGTGGGCTGGATCCTGCTTCTCGCTCTCATCCAGATTCTCATCGCCATCTTCCGCAAGCAACTCATCAAGCTATACGTTTTCATCATTACCGTTCTGGAGTTGGCTTCTGTCAAGAAACGGCTGATGGCTATCCCCCGCATGACTGCAGCCATGCCTGCCAGCTTCGGAATCCTATGCCTCATCATCTTCATCATAGGATGCTGCACCTCCTGGCACAACAAGATGGCTTACCATAAACTCATGAACGGTAGAACAATAGGCGAAGTAGAGCATATCCTGACAGAAAAGGATCATGCTGTTCTCTATCTGCCTGTCTACCGACTCCAATTCAGTATCTATGCCAACCAGCTGGCTGCGCATCAGATTACCCAACTCATTCATGCTGCCCACGAGGTAAAGGTTGACAGTTGCAGCTACCGCTCGCCAAACATCGTGCTGATTATCGGCGAAAGCTTCGGCCGCCATCATTCCCAGCAGTACGGCTATTTTATGGATACCACTCCACAGCAGGTAGCCTTGGAGAAATCGCGCAAACTCACCAAGTTTACCGATGTGGTAACCTGCTGGAACCTGACCAGTTTCGTTTTCAAGAACATGCTCTCTACCCATGTGGTAGGCGAGAAAGGCGAATGGTGCGACTATCCGCTCTTCCCTGAAGTGTTCCGAAAGGCAGGCTACAACGTAACCTTCATCACCAACGAATTCCTGCCACAGGCAAAGGAGGCGGTTTACGACTTCAGCGGCGGTTTCTTCCTGAACAACCCGGAACTGAGCAAACTCCAGTTCGACCATCGCAACACCCAGCTCCACGACCTGGACGACGGATTGCTGAAGGATTATGATGACAGTCTGAAGAACTTCCAGAAGGAGCACAACCTCACCATCTTCCACCTGATGGGCCAGCATGTAAACTATAAGCAGCGCTACCGCACCAAGCAAGCCCGGTTCTGGGCAAGCAGTTATGAAGACAAGCGCCCTGAACTGACCAATGCCCAGCGCAAGATGCTGAGTCATTACGATAACGCCACCCTCTACAACGACTCTATCGTAGCCCAGATTGTAAAGCGTTTCCAGAAGCAGGATGCCATCGTCATCTACGTGCCCGACCATGGCGAGGAATGCTACGAAGAGAACCGTGGTTTCATCTGCCGTAACCATTCTGCAGAAATCGACTGGCCGCTGGCTCACTATGAGTTTGAAATTCCGTTCTGGATATACTGTTCGCCAAAATATATCAGAAATCACCGCGACATCTACCGTCAGATACGTAAGGCTAAGGACAAGCGCTTCATGACCGATGCCCTGCCTCATCTCCTGCTGTATCTGGCTGGCATTGAGACACCTACCTATAAGGAGGAATATAACATCCTGAGTCCGAAATATGACGAGATGCGACCACGTATCCTCAAAAACTCTGCCGATTACGACAAACTTCGTGATGCGCATCTGGAAAAGATAAAAAAGGAAGAAAGTAAAAAGGTAAAAAAGAAAGGAGAAACTGATTATGAATAGTGCTATTCTATCACGCCCGGCATGCAATGCCCTGAGAGGACTCGCCATCATCGGCATCTTCTTGCATAACTACTGCCATTGGCTGGGACCTATTGTCAAGGAGAACGAGTATCAATACTTCCAGCACAATGTTGACTGGCTGAACCAGGTAATGGTCAGCATGGACCTCAACCTGCCTGTACACCTGCTCTCGTTCTTCGGCCATTACGGTGTGCCCGTATTCCTCTTTCTGAGTGCTTACGGACTGGTGATGAAATACGAGGCTAAACCTCATCTCTCTACCGAACAGCAGACCAGAATGTACAACATCTCGGGCAAGAAACTTACAGGAAGCATCAACTGGCGCGAACCGCTCCACTTTATCCGCTATCACTATCTGAAACTCTTCAAGATGATGATAGTAGGTTTCGTGGCATTCACGATGTTCGACCTTATCACGCCTGGCTCTCACCACTATGCAGCGCTCGACATCGTTGCGATGCTGGGCATGTTCAATAATGTATTGCCAAATCCGGATAACATCATCTGGCCGGGTCCGTACTGGTTCTTCGGTCTGATGCTGCAACTTTACATCGTCTATCGACTGCTGCTCTATCGCCGCCATTGGGGATGGACCGTAGGATTGATGGCCATCTGCATCGTCATCCAGCTCCTCCTGGGCTTTGACAATCCGGAGAGTGAAGTGATGAACCGCTACCGCTACAACTTTATGGGCGGCATGCTGCCATTCGGTTTGGGCATACTCTATGCCCGTTATGGCGAAAAGATACTCATGACCTTCCATTCGCCTATCACCAACTTCTTTGGCTGCATCTTCTGCATCTCGCTTATCTACAGTCTGAGCGGCAGCATGGTTGGCTGGACCTTCGTGCCGTTCTTCTTCT
>ERZ1504720.255-NODE-255-length-16130-cov-4.875708_pt1 | contig 16130 bp, 13 predicted proteins | sample MGYA00572386_ERZ1504720 | MGnify/ENA primary metagenome ERZ1504720 (study PRJEB39906, sample SAMEA3182062) | gut metagenome | biome: human; feature: gut; material: Stool; isolation source: human stools | place: Canada | collected 2013-01-14 ...
TTAAATGATAAGAAAATAGTAAAATTTAAAAGAATATATATAGAAATAACTAATATTTGTAATTTAAAGTGTTCTTTTTGTAGTAATAGTAAAAGAAATAAAAAAGAAATGAGTATAGATGAATTTGAATTAGTTATGAGTAAGATTACTATGTATACTGATTATATTTATTTACATGTTAAGGGAGAAGCTCTTAGTCATCATTATTTAGATGATATACTAAGTATATGTAAGAAATATAATAAAAAAGTATGTATTACTACTAATGGGGTATTTCTTAAAGATAGATTAGATATACTAAGTAAGTATGATAATATATATCAAATAAATATATCACTACATAGTGAGAATAATAAAGATAATTATTTAGAAGATATATTTGAAGTAGTAGATAATTTAGAATATCCTTATATTAGTTATAGATTTTGGACATTAGATAAGAGTTTAGATACTTTAAATAATAAATATTTAGATATGATTAGACTTAAATATAAAGTAAATGAATTATATGATAAGATGAAGTTAGATAATAAAGTTTATTTAAGTTTAGATAGTAAGTTTGATTGGCCTAGTACTAGTAGTAGTTATTATAAAGAAGAAGGAACTTGTTTAGGTGGTAAAAGTCAATTAGCTATATTATCAAATGGAGTAGTTAGTATCTGCTGCTTAGATAGTGAAGGAGAAAGTAATTTAGGTAATATCTTTACTGATAGTATGGAAGATATTATAAGTAGTGATAAGTTTAAAAATACTATTAAGGAATTTAATGATAATAAAGTATATTTAGATATATGTAAACATTGTTCTTATAAAGAAAGATTTAATAAGAAGAATTATTACTAATCTAAATATTGTAAAGAAAGAGTAAATAATAAGTAAAAATATTTTTACTTTTTTTCTTTTGTGGTATACTAAGTATAAGTGAGGTATTTATATGTGTGGAATTAATGGAATTATAAGTAAAGATAAGAATAAAGATAAATTAATTAAAAGTATGAATGAAAAGATACTTCATAGAGGACCTGATGCTGAAGGTATATTTGTAGAGGGTGATGTTGCTTTAGGACAAAGAAGATTATCTATTATAGATTTAGCAGGAGGTAATCAACCTATATATAATGAAGATAAAAGTATTCTTATTATGTATAATGGTGAAGTATATAATTATAAAGAATTAAAAGAAGAACTTACTGAGTATAAGTTTGAAACTGAATCTGATACTGAGGTAGTATTACATGGTTATGAGAAATGGGGGCATGATTTACCTAAGAAATTAAGAGGTATGTTTGCTTATGCTATTTATGATAAGAATAAGGGAGAGATATTTATATCAAGAGATCAGTTTGGTATTAAACCTTTATATTATTATCATGATGGTGATACGATATTATTTGGTTCAGAGATTAAGAGTTTTCTTGCTTATCCTAAATTTAAGAAAGTACTTAATAAAGAATTATTAGGAGCTTATTTAACATTTAGTTTTACTCCTACTGATGAGACTTTCTTTAAAGGGGTATATAGACTTCCTAGTGGACACTCTATGACAATAGATGTAAAGAAGAGAAAGATTAAAATAGATAGATATTTTAAAGTAGAATTTGGTAATACTGATAAGAGTTTTGATGAAGTAGTAAAAGATATTAGTACTGCTATGAAAGATTCTACTGAGCATCACTTAATTAGTGATGTTGAAGTTGGTTCTTTTTTATCTAGTGGTGTTGATTCTTCTTATTTAGTTAGTCTTGCTAAACCGGATAAGACTTATACTATTGGTTTTGATTTGGCTAAGTATAGTGAAATTGATTATGCTAAAGATTTAACTGATAAACTTAATATTAAGAATATTAGTGAAAAGATTAGTAAAGAAGAATATATGAATGCTTTAAGTGAAGTATATTACCATATGGATGAACCTACTGCGGATGGATGTGCTATTGCTGTATACTTTTTATCTAGACTTGCAAGCAAGGATGTAAAGGTTGTTTTATCGGGTGAAGGTGCTGACGAATTCTTTGGGGGATATAATAGTTATGATGATAATTTTTATACTAAACTTCCTTTCTTTATTAGAAAGAGTATGGCTAATATTTGTAAGATTCTTCCTAAGAATAAGATTACTAGATATATTATAAGAAGAGGATTACCATTAGAAGAATCTTATGTTAGTATTAATAGAACTTATTATGATGATGAACTTAAAGATGTATTAAAGATAGATAATTATATTAAGAATAAGGATATTGTTAAAGATGTTTATGATGAATATAAAGATTATAATAAACTAGATAAGATGCTAGCAGTTGATATTAGATATTGGCTTAGTAATAATATTCTTACAATAGTAGATAAGATGACTATGGCTCATTCTATTGAATCTAGAGTACCATTTACTGATATGAAAGTATTTGATGTTGCTAGAATGTTACCTAAGAATTATAAGATAAGTGATGGTACTACGAAAGTGGCTCTTAGAAATGCCGCTAGAAAGGTAATACCTAATGATGCATGGAAAAAGAAGAAACTTGGTTTTCCTGTTCCTATTAGAGAATGGATAAGAGAAGATGACTTCTATGAAGAGATTAAAAATACTTTTAATACTGATATTTCTAAAGAATTATTTAATAATGATTATTTAATCAAAATATTAGATGAACATAAGAATAGAGAGAAAGATAATTATAGAAAGATATGGGCAGTATATAGTTTTCTTAAGTGGTATGATGAGTATTTTGTTAAGAGATAGAAAAATAGTGAATATTTGAGAAGAATTGTAAAACAAGAACAAGATATAGTAAAAATATTATGAGAAAAAGTACTAATGTGATTTAGTACTTTTTAATTGTTATAAAATATCTATAAGTTTTAATAAACTTATATAGAAATACTTAAAAAATGGTATAATATGTTAAAAAACTTTTAGGTAAGGAGGAAATATGAAATCTTATACGAATACAAAATTAAAAAAGAAATTACAAAATAAAGGAATACAATTGGATAGTAGGAAGAAAAATTTGTTTGATAAATTGAAATAAGGAATAAATATAGAAAAAATACATAAAATATAATAGTTACATATTTATATTTATTCTATTTTGTGATATTATGTATATGTAATGAAATGCCTCTTGTATTAGAGGGAGAAAAGGGAACACTGTTCCTTTTTTTCGTGTAATAGTTTGTTGTTAAATAATAATTTAAATATAAAAACTATAGAAAATAAATTTATTTTATGATAAAATACTATGGAAGAAAGAAGGAAGAAGTATGAAAGTAGGTATATGTTCATTAGGATGTAAAGTTAATATATATGAAAGTGAACTTGTTACTAATATATTAAAGAATAATAATTATGAGATAGTGGATTTTGAAGATAAGGCTGATATTTATATTATTAATACTTGTAGTGTTACTAATGAGAGTGATAAGAAATCTAGAAAGATGATAAATAGGGCTAAGAAGAATAATCCTTCTGCGATTATAGTGGTTATGGGCTGCTACAGTCAGGTTAATGCTGATGATATTGATGTTGATATTGTTCTTGGTAATAAAGATAAGTCAAGAATAGTAGAGATAATTGAAGATTATATTGAGACTAAAGAGAAGAAGAAGATTATTTATGATCTTAGTAAAGTGGATTTTGAGAAGATGGAGATTAGTAGCTTTGATAGTCATACTAGAGCTTTTGTTAAGATTCAAGATGGTTGTAATGCTTTTTGTTCTTACTGTATTATTCCTTATACTAGGGGTAGAGTTAGAAGTAAGAATAAAGATGATGTTATTAGAGAGGTTACTAAATTAGTTAATGAAGGATATAAAGAGATTGTTCTTACTGGTATTCATACTGGTAGATATGGTATAGATATTAATAGTAGTTTGGAAGAATTACTTAATGAATTAGTGATGATTCCTAATATTTATAGAATTAGATTATCTTCAATTGAGATTAATGAGATTACTCCTGGTATTAGAAATTTACTAAAAAATAATAAAGTTATGGCTAAGCATTTACATATACCTCTTCAATCTGGTAGTGATAAGATATTAAAATTAATGAATAGAAGATATAATACTAGTGAATTTTTAAGTATGGTAGATAGTCTTAGAGATATTGATGATATTTCTCTTACTACTGATTTAATAGTGGGCTTTCCTAAAGAGAATGATGATGATTTTAATGATACTATGAATACTCTAAGAAAGATTGGTTTTACTAAGATACATACTTTTCCATATTCTAGAAGAAAAGGTACAGTAGCGGATAAAATGGATGGTCATATTGATGGTACTACTAAGAAAAGAAGAGTTCATGAAGTACTTGCTTTATCTAATGAATATGAGAATAAGTTTTATAATAGTAAGATTGGTAAGGTATATGATGGGGTAGTTGAAATACATGATAATGGTTTGGTAGTAGTACATACTTCTAATTTTATACCAGTTATTATTAATGATAATGTAGAGAATAATAGTATAGTTAATGTTATGATTGAAAAAGTAGAGGGACTTAATGTTTATGGAAGAATAGTATAACTATTCTTCTTTTGATTATGGGAAATTATGTTATGTAATTGACATTAAAATAGGGAAATGTTATAATTTATAGCGTAATATTTGTAAGAAATAACATAAAATATTAGATGGAGGTATGTATGTTAAAGTTATTAAAGAATTTAAATAAAAAGGATTGGTTATATGTATTTATATCTGCTATTTTGATTGTATTTCAGGTATGGTTAGAACTTAAGATGCCGGATTATATGTCCAATATTACTCAGCTTGTTCAAACTAAGGGGGCTGCGATGAGTGATATTTTAAGAGAAGGTGGATATATGCTACTATGTGCTTTTGGTAGTTTGGTATCGGCTTTTATAGTGGGGTATTTTACTTCTAGTATATCTGCTTCTTTTTCTTATCGTACTAGAGGTAAGTTATTTAGAAAGGTTGAAGATATTAGTACTTATGAGATAAAGAAATTTTCTCCTAGTAGTTTGATTACTAGAACTACTAATGATATTACACAGATTGAATTTCTTATTGCGATGGGACTTACTTTAATGATTAAGGCTCCTATTACAGCGGTATGGGCTGTTACTAAGATTGTTAATAAGAGTATTGAATGGAGTATTTTAACGGGAGTAGCAGTGCTTGTACTTCTTATTACTATTGGTATTATTATGATTATTGTTATGCCTAAGTTTAAGATAGTACAAGAACTTCTTGATAAGGTTAATATGGTTATGAGAGAGAATTTAACTGGTATTAGAGTTGTTAGGGCATTTAATGCTGAAGAATATCAAGAAGATAAGTTTGAAAATATTAATAATAAGCTTACTAAGCAGCAGATTTTTAATCAGACTGCATTTAATTATTTGAGTCCTATTATGTATTTGGTTATGTATTTTTTAACGCTTGGTATTTATTTTATAGGGGCTATTCTTATTAATGATGCTGGTATGGGGGATAAGATTGTTTTGTTTGGTAATATGATTGTTTTTTCTTCTTATGCTATGCAGGTTATTATGTCTTTTTTAATGCTTGCTATGATATTTATGATGTTACCTAGAGCTAGTGTATCCGCTAAGAGGATTAATGAGGTACTTGATACTCCTATTAGTGTTAAAGAAGGAACTGTTACTGAGAATAATAGTGATATTAAGGGTACTGTTGAATTTAAGAATGTTTCTTTTAAATATCCTGATGCTGATGAGTATGTTCTTGAAGATATATCGTTTAAGGTTAATAAGGGAGAAGTTATTGCTTTTATTGGTTCTACTGGTAGTGGTAAATCTACTTTAATTAATTTGATACCTAGATTTTATGATGCTACTAGTGGGGAAATACTAGTAGATGGTATTAATGTTAAGGATTATAATTTTGAGTATTTGAATAATATAGTAGGTTATGTACCACAGAAGGCTGTTATGTTTTCGGGAAGTGTTTTATCAAATATTACTTTTGGTAAGAATAGACATGGTAAACCTTCTAAAGAAAGAGTAAAGGCTGCTATTAGGGTATCACAAGCTGAAGAATTTGTATCTAAATTAGATGATAAAGAGAAAGCACATATTGCTCAAGGTGGTACTAATGTTAGTGGTGGTCAAAAGCAGAGATTATCAATAGCGAGAACGATTGCTAGGGATCCAGAAATATATATTTTTGATGATTCTTTTAGTGCACTTGATTATAAGACTGATAGTACTTTAAGAAGTGAACTTAAGAAATATACTAAAGATGCTACGGTTATGATAGTAGCTCAAAGAATTGGTACGATACTTAATGCTGATAAGATTGTTGTTTTAGATAATGGTAAATGTGTTGGTATTGGTACACATAAGGAATTAATGAAGAAGTGTAAAGTATATAAAGAGATTGCTTTATCGCAGGTATCAAAGGAGGAACTTGAAAATGTCTAGTAATGAAAAAGAGAGAAATAGTCATTCTAGAGGTCATGGACCAATGAGAGTAAGTGAAAAGCCAAAGGATTTTATGGGTTCTATTAAGAAACTTATGAAGAGTCTTAGTAGTTTTAAGGTACTTATATTTATTGCTCTTGTATTAGCGGCTTTATCTTCTATTCTTTCACTTATTGCTCCGAACAAGTTATCTGATTTGACTGATGAGATTACTAAGGGTATTACGATTAATACTTCTAATATGAAAGAGTTAGAAGAGGATCTTACTAAGAATATTAGTGATATTGGGAATATTTTAGGTATTAATTTAGATGAAAAGATGATATATAGGGTTAATTCTTCTGGTATTAGTAGTGAAGATAAGATTAAATTTAATGATACTTTAAAAAGTATTAGTAGTAACCAGGAATTGATACTTAAGTATTTTAGTGAGTTACCTGATAGTGTTCTTGATATTATTATTGGTGATAGTATTTATAATGATATTTATATTAGTAAAGAGGATAAGATCACGACTATTAGGGCTTTTAGTGATATCGATGTTGATAATAAGAAATTTAATGGTATTAGTAGTTTTCCTGATAGTATGAAGAAGGCTTTATTTCCTGATACTGTGATTGATGGGATAGAGATTAGTACTGATGATAAAGTAGAGTTTATTACTTTGATGGCTGGTAGTGATAGTTCTTCAGTTAATGAGATGTATAAGGTTATGGAGAATCTTCCTATTAGTGTGCAGAAGGTTATTGGACCTAAGATGGATATGGATAAGATTAAGAGCATTGCTATATTACTTGCTTGTTTATATATTATTAGTGCTATATTTAGTTATGTTGAAGGTTTATCTATGATTAAAGTAGCTAATGGATATGCTAAAAAGCTTAGAAGTAGTATATCTGAGAAGATAAATAAATTACCTCTTAAATTCTTTGATCATAATTTATCTGGTGATATTTTATCTAGAGTTACTAATGATGTTGATACGATAGCTCAATCTTTAAATAATAGTTTATCTACTTTAGTATCTTCGATTACTTTATTTATTGGTTCTATTATTATGATGTTTGTTACTAATTATATTATGGCTATTACTGCTATTGTGTCTAGCTTGATTGGATTTATACTTATGTTTATTATTCTTAATAAGTCACAGAGGTATTTTACTGCTAGACAGAGGGAGCTTGGTAAATTAAATGGTTATATTGAAGAGATTTATAGTGGTCTTAATGTTGTTAGAAGTTGTAATGCTAAAGATGAGACTATTAATGAATTTGATAAGTTAAATGATAAGTTATATGATTGTAATAGAAAGAGTCAATTTTTATCTGGACTTATGCAACCGATAATGGGATTTATTGGTAACTTTAGTTATGTTGCTGTATGTATAGTAGGAGCTTTACTTGTTAGTAAGAGTGTGATATCTTTTGGAGTGATAGTGGCTTTTATTATGTATGTTAGATTATTTACTAATCCTTTATCACAAATTGCTCAAGCTATGACTTCAATGCAAAGTACTGCTGCTGCTAGTGAGAGGGTGTTTGGTTTACTTGAAGAAGTGGAAATGGATAGTGAAAATGATATTACTAAGAAATTAGATAAACATAAGGTTAAGGGTAATATTGAATTTAAGAATGTTAAGTTTGGTTATGATAAGGATAAGATTATTATTAATGATTTTACTGCTAAGGTTAAGGCGGGAGAAAAGATTGCTATTGTTGGTCCTACTGGGGCTGGTAAAACGACGATGGTTAATTTGCTTATGAAGTTTTATGATATTAATGATGGCGATATTTTGATAGATGGTACTTCTATTAGGGAACTTAAGAGAGATAATATTCATAGTTTATTTACGATGGTTCTTCAGGATACTTGGTTATTTAATGGTACTGTTAAGGAAAATATTATTTATAATCAGAAAAATGTTAGTAATAAAAAAGTAGAAGAAGTATGTAAAGTAGTAGGAGTAGATCATTTTATTAAGACTTTACCTAATGGTTATGATAGTATTATATCTGATAATGATTCGGTATCTTCTGGTCAGAGACAACTTCTTACTATTGCTAGAGGTATGATTAGTGATAGTCCTTTCTTGATACTTGATGAGGCTACTAGTAATGTTGATACGAGAACTGAAGAGTTAGTTCAAAAGGCTATGGATAAACTTATGGAGAATAAGACTTCGTTTATTATTGCTCATAGGTTATCTACGATTAAGAATGCTGATTTGATACTTGTTATGAAAGATGGTAATATTATTGAACAGGGTAATCATAATGAATTAATGAAGAAGAATGGGTTTTATGCTAATTTATATAATTCTCAATTTGAAAAGACTAATAACTAATATTAGTTTTTTTCTTTATCCTATGAAATTTAGGGTTTTCATAGGCATAACATAGCCTAGGTCTATGTTATGAATAATTTTTTTAGGGAATAAATACATAATTAAGAATCTAATATGTTTAAATAATTATGGAATTAGTGTTAAAAAAATAAAGACTGTTCTTTTATGAATTGGTTTATTAATTATAATTTTTTTTGTCCAATTTTTCTGTATTTATTGATTTCTATTTATTGATATGATAAAATTATAGTGTGAGGTAGAATATGAGAAGATATAAATATTTAATATTTAGTATTATTAGTTTTATGTTGTTTAATATTAATATTGTTTTAGCTGATACTATGGATGCTTGTACTAATGTGGGTGTACTTAAAGTTATATATTTTATTAAGTTACTTCTTAATATTGCTTTTATAGCAGTTCCTATTGGTTTAATTGTATTTGGTCTTATCGATTTTTCTAAGTCAGTTGCTTCTGGTGATGAAAAAGATGGTAAGAAGAATTTGAATCTATTTATTAAGAGATTAATATATGGAGCATTAGTCTTTTGTGTACCATGGATTGTTAATGTAGTTATGCATTTACTGGGAGATCTTACTAAAGATGTTAATTGGACTGACTGCTACAACAATGCTAATAAAGAATATATTGATGCACATGAAGAATAGGGAATATTCTTCTTTTTTTTCTAAAAATAATTGACTTAGAAATGGTAAAATGATATACTTGATATAGTAGGAAAGTAGGTTACTATCTATGAAGAAAAAGGATAAAAAGAAGAATACTTATAAGTATGATAATAAAAGATTTATTTTAGTGTTTACAATGATGTTTTGTTTAGTTATATCTATGAGTACTTATTGGATGTATGCATATAAGCATAAGTATGGAAAGAATTACTTTGATAATAAGATTATTAGTTATAAAGTAAGTGTTTATGTTGATACTGATGGTAATTATGTATATTTAAAAAATATTGATAAGGAAATAATTAATACTTTTATTAATAAACAAAAAGAAGTGTTAAAAAATAATGTTATTGATATGAGTGTTACTAAGGGAATATATAAAGATATATTATCTATTAAGATTAGTTATGTATTATATGGAGAACTTAGTAATTATGAAGATGTTATTACTATTAATATTGATTTAAAGAATAATAAGGTACTTAGTAATGATGATATGATAGATATGGTTAAGGGTAGTTATAAGGATATTGCTACTGATATATTTAATGAGTATATTAAAATAAATAATAATAGAGAAGTAGTAGATGCTATTACTGAAGAGAAATTAAGTAGTAGTGTATTTAATAATAATAGTGAGAAGTATATTATTAGAATTAGAGAGAAATTACCTGAGGTTATGAATATATATATAGAAAATAATGAAGTATATTATTTAGTTAGAAAATATGAAATTAATAAAGTGTGTTATTATACTAATACTGATATAAATATGGGATATATAAATAAAAAAATAGGTAAGTTATAGAAGGAGGAATTTTTATGGAAAGTATTTTATCGGCAACAGCGATTGCTATAGGAGTTATGGTTGGACTAGCTTTTTTAGGACTAGGATTAGGAATAGGATTACTTGGAGGGAGAGTTGCTGAGGCAGTTGGTAGAAATCCTGAAACTAAGAATGATGTTGTTCATTCAATAATGACTATATTAATAATATTTGCAATATTTTTATTATTCTTATTTGCATTTTGTTTCTTATTATTATTCTTTAATCCATTAGTGGGATAATATGACATACTTTATTATCTCTTTTGTCATTATCATTCTTTTAGTAGTGGTAATGAGTTTAATACTTAAGAATGCTGTTAAACAGGTTGATGAAAAATCTAAGTCATATTTTGTTGATAAATTAAAAGAGTATGATTATTTAATAGATGAAAAAGAAAAGAAACTTTCTGAATTAGAAAGTGAACTTTTAAAAAGAAAGAATGGGTTAAATGATAATAGTTTAAGTGAATCAGGACCTAAGTATGATTTTGATACTAGTATTATTGATTTACTTACTGAGACTAATTATCTTGATAAGAATATATTTGAACTTAATAAGAAAATAGAACAAAAATTTATTATTAATTATGAAGATTTAATTAAAGATTTCTTGTCTAATATTAAGGGAGATAATAGATATGATTTCTGTGTTAAATTAAGAAATAAATTTACTCCGGATGAAATATATAATATTGAACTAATGTTACCGGAAGAAAGAAATGCATATTTAAAGAAGACACTTAGTGAGGAAGAATATAAGGTTTATGAAATATATTTAGCTAGTAATAAATTTAATATGGAAGATTTTATTGATTATTTAAATAGACTTATTGAACTTAATGATCCTACTGTAGTGGTTCTTGTACCTAATGATAAGGTTAATTATGATTATATTGATAAAAATATTAAGACTAAAGTAAGTGATAGTATTTATAAGGGAATTAAGATACTATATAGAAATAAGGTATATGACTTTAGCTTAAATGAAGGGAATGTGTGATATGGAACTTAAAAAGGTAGATAAAAAAGTTGAAGATATTAAAAGTAATAACAATATTTATTCTGTTGGTAAAGTTATAAAAGTTAATCCTTATACTGTTATTGTATCTGGTCTTAATGATATTACTTATTATGAAGAAGTTGATATTGCTGGTAAGGCTAAAGGTTTTGTTTTTGCTGTAGGAAAGAATAATATTACGGTATCTTTAGTTGATGTTAATGATAAGATTAATCCTGGTGATGAAGTATATTCGTTGAAGAAACAATTTAAATGTTTATTTAGTATGGATTCTATGGGTAAAGTTATTGACATCTTTGGGAATGATTTAATAGCGGGTAAAAAATTTGATAATTTGGTTGAAGTTCCTATTGAAAATGAACCTATTCCTATTATGGATAGAGGTCTTGTTACGAGAGAATTTTTAACTGGACTTACTAGTATTGATATGTTATATCCAATTGGTAGAGGACAGAGACAATTAATTATTGGAGATAAAAAGACTGGTAAAACACAGATTGCTCTTGATGCTATTGTTAATCAAAAAGATAAGAATATGGTATGTATATATGTTGCTTTAGGTAAGACTAAAAAAGAAGTTAAAGATATTTATTATGATCTTACTAAGAGAGGGGCTGCATCATATACTATTATTATTGCATCATTTCATGATGAGCTTCCTAATAGAACATATTTAACTCCTTATGTTGCTTTATCAATAGCAGAGTCTATGATGATGGATTCTTATGATGTCCTTGTTGTTATAGATGATTTAAAGAAACATGCTGATGTATATAGACAAATATCTCTTGCTAGTAAGAAGACTCCTGGTAGAGATGCTTATCCATCGGATATCTTTTATGCACATAGTAAATTGCTAGAAAAAGGTTGTCAACATAAAAATGGTGGTTCTATTACAATACTTCCAATAGTAGAGACTAAGAGTTCAGATATTACTGATTATATATCTACTAATATTATTTCTATTTGTGATGGGCAGATAGTTTTATCTAGTAAGAACTTTGCTAAAGGAGAGAAACCGGCATTAGATTATGGATTATCTGTATCTAGATTGGGTGGAGCAGTACAGTCTCCAGAGGTTAAGAGGCTTGGTAGTTTAGTTAGAAGTAAATTACTTGAATATTTGGAAGTTAGAGATATATATGAACTTGCTAATATTGATGAAATGAGTGAAGAATTACAGCATAGGATGAAAGAAGGAAAAGTTATTCTTGATAAACTTAAACAGAATAAATTTTCTCCTAAAAGTAAGGAAGAAATGCTTGAGTTATATAAGTTCTTAGAGGAAGGTGATAATAATGAAAATAGGTAAAATTATTACTATTAATGATATTTCTGTAGAAATTATATTATCAAGTAATGATATTAAAATAGGGGATATTTTGGAAGTAGAAGGTAATAATAAGTATGTATTTGAAGTGGTTGAAATTAATAATATATCCGCTACTTGTATAAGTTTATATAGTACTAGAGGTTTACAAAAGGGTAGTATTGTTATTAAGAAGAATGATGGATTAGAAGTTGAATATTCTGATAAGATTTTAGGTAGAGTATTTGATTCTTATGGTGATGTTATTGATGGTCTTCCTTTTGAAAGTGAAAAGAAAGTTAAAGTAAGTCATAATACGGTATCATTAAAAGAAGTTAAAGTTGAAAATGATCCATTATGGACTGGTATTAAAGTAATTGACTTTTTTGCTCCTTTACAAAAAGGATTTAAAATGGGATTACTTGGTGGTGCTGGTGTTGGTAAAACAGTACTTATTAAAGAGTTAATTCATAATATTTATGCTAGTTCTAATTCTAATGCTGTTTTTGTAGGAGCAGGTGAAAGAAGCCGTGAAGGTAGAGAATTATATGATGATATGAAGAGTTCTAACTTACTTGATAAAATGACTATGGTATATGGTCAAATGGGAGATAATCCAGTATCAAGAAGTAAGTCTGTTGCTACTGGACTTAGAATGGCTGAATATTTAAGAGATGAAAAGGGACAAGATGTACTTATATTCATTGATAATATATATAGATTTATTCAGGCTAAGGCAGAGATTTCTCCTGACTTAAAAGAGTTATTAATTGAAAATGGATATCCTGCTAATATGGCTGGGGAAGTAAGTGATATTGAAGAGAGAATTAATTCTACTGATAAGGGTTCTATTACTTCATTTCAAGCTATTTATATACCTGCTGATGATTTAACTGATGATGCTGTTCAAACTGTTATGAGTTATATGGATGGTCAAATTGTTCTTGATAGAAAAATTGCTGAATTAGGTTTATATCCTGCTATTAATGTATTTAAATCTACTTCTAGGTTAATAGACAAAGATAAGATTGGGGAAAGACATTTTAGTTTAGTAGAAAGAGTACTTGCTAATTTAACTAGATATGAAGAATTAGAGGAGATAATAGCAGTACTTGGTATTGAAGAGTTATCAGAAGAAGATAAACTTGTCTTCTATAGATCAAGAAAACTTAGAAATTATTTTTCACAACCAATGTTTGTTGCTGAAGCTTTTACTAATATTAAAGGTATATTTGTTGATATAGAAGATGTTCTTAATGATGTAGAAAATATATTAAATGGTAAATATGATAATATTGATGAGAGTAAGTTTAGATATATAGGTAAATGTGATGGACAAGAGTGGAATAAAGGTTAGAATCTTTGATATTGAAAATGGTTTAAGAGAATATAAAGATATTAAGATAATTAGAATTATTAGCAAAGATTATAACTTACTTATTATGAAAGATTATTTACCAATAATAGGAGAAATAGAAGGTAGTGTAGATATAAAGAATGATGAAGTAAATTTATCATTTAAAGATATTAAGGCTTTCTATATGAATAGTAATAATGAATTTAATTTAATGATAAAAGAGGGATAGTATGAATAATATATTTTATTTTGCATTTGTTGGTATAATTGTTGTTGTTTCTTTATATATTATTCTTAAAATATTAATTAAAAAATTTAATCCTGAAGAATCTAAAGTAAAATTATATGGTATACTTCAGGGTATGAGTAATAGAGAAATAATTAGTATATCGTGTTCAATAATTAGTTATGTATTTATGATATATTTGATGGCTTCTTTTATTGATTTAGATATTTATATTGCTATTATTGTATTGTTTTTAACGCTTGTTAGTGGTATTCTTATTAAGAATAAAAAAGTTATTATTGATTTAATACTTAGTGCTATATCTTTAGTAGGAATAAAAGTAGTATATTTAATTCATGATTATATTATTAATGAATATATGGATATGTGGATGTTACTATTATTAGTATTTGTAATGTTATTCTTATTTTTATATTTATCTTATACTTTACTTAAGAATATTAAAAATGTGGTAATAGCTAATAAATATATAAGAAAGGGTGGTAATCATGAGGATAAAGAACGTAGTTAAGGTCATGAACTTCCACTCTTTACTTAGAGTAGATGCTTCTAAAAGGGAGGCAGAAAGTTATCGTAATGTAGGTGATGAAATTACTAAGATTATTAAGACTATTGTATATAATAAGAATTTAGTGTTAGATAAAAAAGTAATAATGCCTAATCCTAATAATAATAAATTAAATATATATATAGCTAATGATTATGGTTTTTGTGGTAATTTTAATTCGCAGATAGCTAGACAAATAAGACAAGATAAAGATGATTATAAAATTATAATAGGAAAAAAAATAGTATATAATGATGATAAAGTAATACTTAAAATAAATAAAGATGATTTTAGTAAAGAACTTAAAAAAATAGAAAAAACTATAGATGAAGCTATTAGAAATTCTTCTTATAGTGAAATTAATTTATATTATAATCATTATAATTCTAGTACTTCGTTTGAATTTAAAAAACTTACTTTATTTCCTATTAATTTTGATGGAGAATATGATACTAAGAATGATTTTGTTATAGAAACTGATATTACTAGTATGTTATATAGTTTGCTTACTTTTTATATCATGTATGAACTTAAGATGTGTGAATGTATTAGTAGGGCTGCTGAAAATGTAATAAGAAATCAGATTACTAGGGAAGCATTAGATAAAATAGATGAGATAGAGATTGAACAAGCTAATGAACTTAGAAAAAATAAGAAAGAAAAATTGGTTAAGAAGACAGTAGAAAACTTTAAGAAAATATCTACAAGGGAGGAAGAAGATGAATAAGTACGATTATATTACTGCGACCACTCTTGAAGAGAAGGTAAGATTAGAAAAGTTAATTAAGTATATGGAAGATAATAATATTGAAGATAATTTACTTGAGTATAAAGAGAGATATAATAATATTTGTAAATATTTAGTTGCTAAAGATAAATATCTTAATATAGAGAAAGATATTGATGATATTAAAATTAAATTAGATGAATTATATAAAAAGAAAGATGAATATGAAGTTGATAATTTATTACTTGAAGAAACTTTAATTTCTAAATTTAATACTGATACTAATGGTAAATATAGAAATATATTATATGAAGATATTAAGTTAATTGATGATAAAGAAATAAGAGATATATTGTATATATTATTTGAAAAAGAGAGTGAATATTCTAAGTTACTTAGTAAGAGAAATAAGTTAAAAAATATTATTGATAGGGATAAATATCCTAATACTTATGATACTTTACTTAATCAGGATATATTAATTGAAAAACAAGATGAATTATTAGATAATATATTTTTATTAGAAAATAATATTAAAATAGAGAGGGAAAAGCAAAGAAAAATAGAAGATTCTGCTATGACTATACCAATATTAAAAATATTATATGAATTTTGGATAATAGATAGTTATGATCCTAGCAAGGTTAATAG
>ERZ1504720.317-NODE-317-length-13515-cov-5.365230_pt1 | contig 13515 bp, 9 predicted proteins | sample MGYA00572386_ERZ1504720 | MGnify/ENA primary metagenome ERZ1504720 (study PRJEB39906, sample SAMEA3182062) | gut metagenome | biome: human; feature: gut; material: Stool; isolation source: human stools | place: Canada | collected 2013-01-14 ...
TGGATCGTGCCAAGGCTTTGGTTGAGGCTGGTGCTGATGCTATCGTTATCGATACAGCCCATGGTCACTCTAAGGGTGTAGTTGAGAAGCTCAAGCAAGTTAAGGCTGCCTTCCCACAGGTAGATGTTGTGGTAGGTAATGTGGCTACAGGTGAGGCTGCCAAGTATTTGGTAGAGAATGGGGCTGATGGTGTTAAGGTAGGTATCGGTCCTGGTTCTATCTGTACTACTCGTGTGGTTGCCGGTGTTGGCGTTCCACAGTTGAGTGCTGTTTATGATGTATATTCTGCTCTTAAGGGTACTGGTGTGCCTTTGATAGCTGATGGCGGTCTTCGTTACTCAGGTGATGTTGTGAAGGCTTTGGCTGCCGGTGGTAGCTGCGTCATGATCGGTTCTTTGGTTGCTGGTACCGAGGAGAGTCCTGGTGATACCATTATCTTCAATGGCCGTAAGTTTAAGAGCTATCGTGGTATGGGTTCTTTGGAGGCTATGGAACAGAAGAATGGTTCTAAGGACCGTTACTTCCAGGGTGATACCAAGGATGTCAAGAAATTGGTTCCAGAGGGTATCGCTGGTCGTGTGCCTTATAAGGGAACTGTCCAGGAGGTCATCTACCAGCTGATTGGTGGTTTGCGTTCTGGTATGGGATATTGTGGTGCTGCTACCATCGAGAACTTGCACAATGCCAAGTTCGCTCGTATCACAAATGCAGGTGTGTTGGAGAGTCATCCACATGATATCACTATCACTAGTGAGGCTCCTAACTATAGCCGTCCTGAATAATATAATTAGGAAATATGAAGTTTTATGCACTTATAGCGGCAATGCTCCTTTCGGGGAGCATTGCTTTTGCTCATACCGACCCAATTGTTATGATTATTGATGGTCAATCTGTCAAGAAGTCGGAATTTGAGTACTTTTATCAGAAAAATCATTTGGGAAATACGGTTGATTCTAAAAGTGTCAAGGTGTTTGCCGATGGCTTTGTTAATTATAAGCTGAAAGTGCAAGCTGCTAAGGATGCTCATCTCGATACTTTGCCTAATATCAGGCGTGTGTTGAAACGATATGATGATGTCGAGTCATGCGAGTTGATGCCCGATAAAGGCAGTGTTCATGTTGCACATATCCTCTTGAGATTGGGACAGAAAGCATCTTACCACGAACAGGAGGTGGTGGAAAGAAGAATCGATTCTATTTATCAGGCTCTTTGCAAAGGTGCAGATTTTGCAGACCTGGCAAAAAAGTGTTCTGATGATAAAGGGTCTGCGGTCAATGGGGGTACTTTGGCATGGTTTACAAAAGGTCAGACTGTGCAGGCTTTTGAAAAAGTAGCTTTCTCTCTGCGAAAGGGTGAGATTAGTAGACCGTTTATGTCTGAGTTTGGTTATCACATCGTCAAGTTGCTGGATAAGCATGATGATGGTAATCAGAAAAAATATGTTGCTGATGCTAAGGTAGAAAATTGGCGGGGAACCTACCAGCAGCAGGAGGAAGTAGAAAACCTTTTGCTGAATGAAATCTGCCAGCGTAATATTTGGTATAAGGCTGCTGCTGATAAAAAAGGTCTGGCTGCCTTCTATGCCAAGAATAAGAAAAAATACAAATGGGAAATGAAGCGCCTGAATAAGATGAAGGTTAATCTGCCCCGGAATGGCGAATACCCGGATGTGGTACTTGCTGACTATCAAGACTCGTTAGAGAAACAATGGGTCGCACAATTGAAGAAGAAATATAAAGTGGTGGTTTTCCATAGCATGTTGACCACTCTCAATATACATTAATATATTATAGAAACAATACATGAATACTGGATATAAAATGACAATGGCATTTATAGCCCTGCTGATGATAGTAGGAATAAGTGCTAGTGCAACTAGAGCAAGCCGTAGTGCTTTGGCTCATGAGGCTGATTCTGCAAATATCAAGCAACAAGCTGCTGCTGATTCTCAGAAAATCAATGAGGGTAGTGTGGTTGATGAGGTAATTTGGGTTGTCGGCGATGAGGCTATCCTGAAGTCAGACGTCGAGGTAACCCGTTTGCAGGCTGAGGCTGAAGGTATTAAATATACTGGTGACCCAGACTGCTCTATTCCTGAGCAGATTGCCGTTCAGAAACTGTTTCTCCATCAAGCAGCTATCGATAGTATCGAAGTATCTGAGTCAGAAGTCATGAATGGTATCGACGAACAGATCAACAGTTGGGTTTCCATGATTGGTTCTCGTGAAAAACTGGAGGAGTATCGCAAGCAAAGTATCACCCAGATGCGCCAGCAGATGCATGATGATTTCAAAAACCAACAGCTGATTCAGAAGATGAAGCAGGAACTGGTGAAGGATATCAAGGTGTCTCCAGCTCAGGTACGTAAATACTTTAAGGATTTACCTGCCGACAGTATCCCTTTTGTTCCTACAGAGGTAGAGGTTGAGATTCTTACCATGCAGCCACGTATTCCTCTTGAGGAGATTAACCGTGTGAAAAATCAGTTGCGTGAGTTTACTGACCGTGTGAATAAGGGTGAGACTTCTTTTGCTACTTTGGCTCGTCTTTATTCTGAGGATCCGGGTTCAGCCCGTATGGGTGGCGAGATGGATTATATCGGTAGAGGTATGTTGGATCCTGCGTTTGCAAATGTAGCATTCAATCTTACCGATCCTAAGAAAATCTCAAAGATTGTTGAGTCTGAGTTTGGTTATCATATCATCCAGTTGATAGATAAGCGTGGTGATAAGATTAAGTGTCGCCATATCCTGCTCAAGCCTCAGGTTTCTCAAGATGCTATTGATAAGTCTATCGGCCGTCTGGATTCTATCGGTAATGATATCCGTGCCGCTAAGTTTACCTTTGAGCAGGCTGTTGAAGCATTGTCTGATGATAAGGATACCCGCAACAACAAGGGGTTGATGGCCAATGTTACTCCTGACCAGTCAAGAACTTCCCGCTTCCAGATGAAGGACCTACCTACCGAGGTTGCCCGTACGGTAGATACAATGAAGGTTGGTGAGGTTTCTGCACCTTTCACGATGGTGAATTCCAAGGGTAAAACCACTTGTGCTTTGGTAAAACTGGTAAGCCGTGTTGACGGACATAGAGCTACTATTACCGAAGATTTTCAGGTGATGAAGGATGTAGTGTTGGCTAAGGAGCGTGCCCAGACCTTGCACGATTGGGTAGTCAATAAAATCAAGCAGACTTATGTTCGTATGAACGATCGCTATAAGGATTGTAAGTTTGAATATCAAGGTTGGATTAAATGATAAATAAAAGATTAAATAATCATATCAGAGGGCATAGAATCATATCGGTTATGGTTCTATGCCTGTTTGGGTTTTGTCTGATGCAAGCCATGCAGGCTCCAAAGAAGCATGCCAGAAAACGCCCTCATGGTGACCGCGTATATCTTTTGCATGCAGATGAATTGTACTATGATATGTTCGGTAATAATCCTGATGCCCAAATATTGAAAGGTAAGGTCTCTTTCTTGCATCAGGGCAGTCATCTTACCTGTGACAGCGCGTATTTCTATCAGGCTTCTAATTCCGTGAAAGCTTTCGGACATGTTCATTACCGGCAGGGAGACACCTTGTCACTCACTTGTGATAGAGCAGAGTATGATGGGCAGATGCAGATGATGAGAGCACGCAAGAATGTGGTCTTGCATCATCGTCGGCAGACTTTGCGTACTGATAGCTTGGATTTCGACCGCTTGTATAATATGGCAAACTTCTTTGACGGCGGAACGCTGATTGATGGTAAAGATAAGCTGGTTGCCGATTGGGGTGAGTATCATACCGAAACGCGTGAGGCTAAGTTTGTCTATAATGTTAAGTTGCGCAGCGGCAAGGAGGTTGTTACTACTGATACTTTGTATTACGATGTCCGTAAGTCAAAGGCTCACATGGTAGGACCTTCTAAGATTGTTTCTGGTGCAAGTGTTGTCAAGACAGAAGACGGATATTATGATACCAAGACCGATAGAGCACAGCTTTACGGCCGTTCTACGGTTATAGATAAAGACAAGACACTTACGGGTGATACGCTCTATTATGTAAAGGATGGAGAGAGTACCGGATATGGTAATGTGGTTTATGTAGATAAGAAGAGCAAGAATTCCCTTACTTGCAATTATCTGCGTTACAACGAGAAAACCGGTAATGGCTTTGCCACCCGCAATCCTGTAGCGATCGACTATTCGCAGAAAGATACCCTTTGGGTTCATTCTGATACCATGCGTATCAATACCTTCCATATCAATACCGATTCGGTATACCGTAAGGTGCATGCTTATCCTAAGGTCCGTGCCTATCGCCTGGATATGCAGGCCATTTGCGATTCCCTGGTTTTCAATTCTCAGGATTCCTGCATGACCATGTATAAGGATCCTATCGTCTGGAATGGAAACCGTCAGTTGCTGGGCGAGAAGATTCTAGTCTTCATGAACGACTCTACCGTTCGTTTTGCCCATGTCATCGGACAGGCGCTGTCTGTAGAGCAGATGCCGGATAGTGTTCATTTCAATCAGATCAGTTCTTCTGAGATGAAATCTTACTTTGAAAAAGGTGAGATTAAACAAGGAGAGTCTATCGGTAATGTGCAGACCATCTATTATATGATGGATGATAAGGACAGTTCGCTCATTGGCTTGAATTTTCTGGAGACCGATACTATGCGCATGTATATGGGACCGGGCAGGAAGATGGAGAAAATCTGGACCAATAAGTTTACATCTACCATGTATCCTATGACGCAGATTCCGCCGGCAAAATATAAACTTAACAATTTTGCCTGGTTCGAGGACTTGCGTCCTAAAGATAAGAATGATATCTTTGTATGGCGTGGTAAATCCAAGGGCTCCGAACTCAAGAACATTAAGCGTCATGAAGCTCCACTTCAGAAACTGACTGACTGATTATAATGAAGCATCATTTTCTTATATGATTAATATTTAGAGATGAGTGATATTATTCAACTTTTACCCGATTCTGTTGCCAATCAGATAGCAGCAGGTGAGGTTATACAGCGTCCGGCTTCAGTTATCAAGGAGCTGGTCGAAAATGCAGTCGATGCGGGTGCCAGGAATATCCATGTCACAGTTACCGATGCTGGCCGTACCAACATCCAGGTGATAGATGATGGAAAAGGTATGTCTGAAACTGATGCTCGTTTGGCTTTCGAACGTCATTCTACTTCCAAAATCCGTAAGGCTGATGATTTGTTTGCACTTCGCACCATGGGCTTCCGTGGCGAAGCTTTGGCGTCTATAGCTGCTGTGGCTCAGGTAGAACTGAAGTCACGACAGGCTACCGATGAGATAGGAACCCTGATACAGATTTCTGGTTCCCGATATGAGAAACAGGAACCATGCTCCTGTGCTGTGGGAAGCATCTTCTCTGTCAGCAATATCTTTTATAATGTACCCGCGCGAAGGAAGTTCCTGAAGTCCAATTCTACAGAGTTGAACAATATTCTGACGGCTTTCGAGCGGATTGCATTGGTAAATCCTCAAATCACCTTTACTTTCCATAGCAATGGTACCGAAGTATTCAATTTGCGTGCCGCTAATTTGCGTCAGCGCATTCTCGATGTCTTCGGCAAGCGTTTCAATCAGGAACTCCTGCCGGTAAATGTAGAAACCACTATGTGTAAGGTGTCTGGATTTGTGGGCAAACCGGAATCTGCCAGAAAGAAAGGTGTGCATCAGTTCTTCTTTGTCAACGGGAGATACATGAAACATCCTTATTTCAATAAGGCTGTGATGGCTGCTTATGACCGTCTGGTTCCTCAGGGTGAACAGGTGCCTTACTTTCTGTATTTTGATGTAGATCCGAAGGATATTGATGTGAATATCCATCCTACGAAGACTGAAATCAAATTCGAGAATGAGCAGGCTATCTGGCAAATTCTCTCGGCTTCGGTCAAGGAGTCCATCGGTATGTTCAATGATGTACCTACCATTGATTTCGATACCGAGGATAAACCGGACATCCCTGTTTATAATCCGGAGATGAGCACTGCTGCTGTGGCACCGAAGATCAGTTTGAATCCTGGTTATAATCCGTTCAAGTCTTCCTCTTCCACAGGAGCAGTTCCTATGGGAGCAGGCTTCTCTGTTCCTAAGTCAAAGCCTCAGGTGGATGAAAAATGGGAACAGCTTTATGAAGGACTCAAAGATCAGGATGATGTGCAGGGGATGGAGCAGACCATGGTGTTTTCCGATGATTCTAGTCAGGATAATACGCCAGACAGTATCATTGCAGAGAAATCGCCAGCCCATTACCAGTATAAAGGTAAGTATATCATGACTGCGGTAAAATCGGGATTGATGATTATCGACCAGCATCGTGCCCATGTGCGTGTCTTGTTCGAACAGTATTTGCGCCAGTTGGCTGACCGGACCTTTCATTCACAGAAAGTCCTCTTTCCTGAGGTTGTGCAGTTCCCGATGTCTGAGAAGGTAATCTTTGAAAAGATCCTGCCTGAAATGGAATCGATGGGCTTTGAACTGGAAGATCTTGGAGGCGGAAGCTATGCCGTTAATTCAGTTCCTGGCGGACTTGAAGGATTGAATCCTCTTAAACTGGTACAGGACATGGTTTCTTCTGCAGTAGAAAAGGGCGTATCAGCCATTGATGAAATCAATCAGACTTTGGCTTTGAGTCTGGCTCGCCAGGCTGCAATACCTCAGGGGCAGATATTGAGTAATGAAGAGATGGAGGGGCTGGTGAATGATCTTTTTGCCTGCCAGAATATCAATTATACGCCCGACGGAAAGTCGGTACTTTGTATCCTCCGTCAGCAGGAAATTGAGCATCTTTTAGGGTAAAAGCGGGGAAAAATCCCGTTTTTCTTAAAAAAGTTAACGAAAAATGCTATTTTTTTTAGAAAATGAAGGTTATTTCAAAAAATAGTATTATCTTTGCTCCGTCATTCAGAAGATATATATATAAATTGATTTTTAAATTATAAAGTTATGAAAAAGTTATTAGCAGTGCTAGCATTGGCTAGCGTAACAATGGGCAGTATGGCTCAGGATGCAGCAACTACTGAGAAGTATAGTGTTGCAACAAATTCTTTTTGGAGCAATTGGTTTGTTCAGGCAAACGTTGCTGGTTCTGCATTCTGGGGCAACCAGGAAGAGGGCAATGGTTTCTCTAAGAGCCCATTCAAGGGTTTCAGAAACAATCTCGGTTTCTCTGTTGCTGTAGGTAAGTGGTTCACACCAGGTCTCGGTCTCCGTACCAAGTTCAATGGCGTTTGGGGCCGTACAGTAGTTTCTGAGAATAAGTCAACAAATGCAAATAAGTATTGGACTTTGAATGAGCAGGTTTTGTTCAATGTTAGCAATATGTTGTGTGGTTACAACGAGGCTCGTGTTTGGGATTGCATCCCTTACGCAGGTTTTGGTATTAACCGTAACATGAGCGCTAACTGCTATGCTCCTGTAGTTGGTGTTGGTATCTTGAACGAGTTCAAGATCAATAACAAGTGGGCTGTCAACCTCGATGTAAACTATGCAGTAGGTGCTAACGACTATGATGGTTACACAGGTGTATTGGCAGGTGCTAAGCCTAGCACATCTCGCTCTATCGACAAGGTGATTGCAAGACACGACCGTTCTTTGAATGTTGAGGTCGGTGTTACATACAACTTGGGTAAGGCTACTTGGAACAAGGTTCCAGATGTTGATGCTATCAACGCTCTTCATCAGTCAGAACTTGACGCTCTCAATGCTAAGTTGAACGATGCTAATGCAGAGAACGACCGTTTGAAGAATCTCTTGAACAACCAGAAGCCTGTAGAGGATAAGGCAGTTAAGGAGTATGTTGCTACTCCAGTTTCTGTATTCTTCAACATCGGCAAGTCTAAGGTTGCTTCTAAGAAGGATCTTGTAAACGTACAGGCTCTCGCTCAGTATGCTAAGGACAACAACGCTAAGTTGGTAGTTAACGGTTATGCTGACAGCGCTACTGGTTCTGCAGCTGTTAACCAGAAGATTTCTAAGGCTCGTGCTGAGAAGGTAGCTGATGAGCTCGTTAAGTTGGGTGTCGCTAAGGAGAACATCGTAGTTAAGGCTAACGGTGGTGTTAAGGATTTAACTCCTGCTTCTTACAACCGTCGTGCAACTGTTCAGGTTGGTGAGTAATTATACAGTATATATAATATAAGGTATAAAAATAGAATAGGGCATTCTTCCTCGTGAAGAATGCCTTTTTTGTTTCTTTGAATTTCTTAAAAAGAACTTTTCTTTCTCAATAAGTACCTTTTGGGGTTGAAATAGGTTTTGCAGTTCCATCGTAAGTTCTTTCTCTTGGTTTGCTGTTTTTGGCAATTGAAATGCAAAAACTGACCGTTTTTACCCTAAAAATTGAGGAAAAACACTAGAAAATGCACTTTTTTGAAGAAAAAACGAAAAAAGTTGCTGAAAAATTTGGTGGAACCAAAAAATAGTCGTACCTTTGCAACCGCTTACGAAAAGTAAGGGCGCTTAGCTCAGCTGGTTTAGAGCATCTGCCTTACAAGCAGAGGGTCGGCGGTTCGAATCCGTCAGCGCCCACGGGGGTGTTCCCTGTGATTCACTTTTGTGGTTGCAGGGACTTTTTAAAGGGCGTTTAGCTCAGCTGGTTTAGAGCATCTGCCTTACAAGCAGAGGGTCGGCGGTTCGAATCCGTCAACGCCCACAATGGTGAAGGTCTCTCAACAAATGTTGAGAGACTTTTTTTATGCTTTTAAATTTATTTATCACTATTTTCTCTGTTTTCTCATGATAATTCATTAATTTTGCACCCTATATATAATACGTATTGTTATGAATTTAGATTTATTGACTGCCATATCACCAATTGATGGTCGTTATAGGGGAAAAACAGAGCAGCTCGCTAACTACTTCTCAGAGTATGCTCTCATTCGTTATCGTGTACGCGTAGAGATTGAATACTTCATTACTCTATGCGAGTTACCTTTGCCACAGCTTGCTTCTTTCGACAAGTCGCTGTTCGAACGTCTGCGTGACATTTATCGTAATTTTGACGAAAATGAAGCACAGCGCATAAAAGACATCGAGAAGATTACCAATCACGATGTAAAGGCTGTAGAGTATTTTATCAAGGAAGAATTCGATAAGATCGGAGGCTTGGATGCTTACAAGGAGTTTATCCATTTTGGTTTGACATCTCAGGATATCAACAACACAAGTGTGCCTCTCTCTGTAAAAGAGGCTTTGGAAGAGTGCTTCAATCCGCAGGTTGAAGAGCTGATTGCACAGCTCCAGACTTATGCTGATGAGTGGAAGGATGTGCCTATGCTGGCTAAGACTCACGGACAGCCTGCTTCACCTACCCGCCTGGGCAAGGAAATCATGGTTTATGTTTACCGTCTTACCGAGCAGCTTAATTCGCTCAAGGCTTGCAAGATTACAGCTAAGTTCGGTGGTGCTACCGGTAACTACAATGCTCACCATGTAGCTTATCCACAGTATGACTGGAAAGTATTCGGTAACAAGTTCGTCAGCGAAAAACTCGGTTTGGAACGCGAGCAGTATACCACACAGATCAGTAACTATGACTACCTTGGCGCTATCTTTGACGCCATCCGTCGTATCAACACCATTATCATCGACTTAGACCGTGACTTCTGGATGTATATCTCTATGGATTACTTCAAGCAGAAGATCAAGGCAGGTGAGGTAGGCTCAAGTGCGATGCCTCACAAGGTGAATCCTATCGATTATGAGAACAGTGAAGGTAACCTGGGCATAGCCAATGCCATTCTTCAGTTCCTGGCACAGAAACTTCCGGTTAGCCGCTTGCAGCGCGACCTTACTGACAGTACCGTACTCCGTAACATCGGTGTGCCTCTCGGTCATAGCGTCATTGCTATCCAGAGTACATTGAAGGGCTTGCGTAAACTGATTCTTCACGAGGAGAAACTGCAGGAAGATTTGAATAATACATGGGCAGTTGTAGCTGAGGCTATCCAGACTATTCTTCGCCGTGAGGCATATCCACATCCTTACGAGGCATTGAAGGCGTTGACACGTACCAATCAGCACATGACTGAGGAAACTATTCATGAGTTTATCCAGGGATTGAATGTGAGTGATAGTGTTAAGGCAGAACTGATGGCAATCACACCAAGCAATTATACAGGTATCTAATATGCACAAAGGAATTTTGTAGTTTTAGTACATATATATAAAAGTAAAAATTAGATTTATTAACCCAGCCGTGAGGCTATTAAGTATTTTAAGAAAATGGATTCAGAATTTGAAAACAAACCTCAAGATCAGTCTTCTGAGAATGAGAGAACCCGTGAGGGCTACAACCCAGCAGGTGGTTATCAGAAGAGTTATCGACCAGTAGGTCGCACACAGCGTCCTCGTATCAATTCACATCGCGCATACAGCAGCGACAGAAGTAGCAGTAACAGCGAAGGCGGTTTCCGTCCTGAAGGTTTCGGTGCTAGCTTGCAGAGTACAGGCAGCAGCGAGCGTCCACAGCGCAGCAGCTATCAGAGCCGTGGTGGTTATGGTAACAGCAACCGTGGTGGCTACCAGCCACGTCAGCAGGGAGGCTATCAGTCTCGTCCTCAGCAGGGTGGCTATCGTCCTCGTTACAACAATAATGATGAGCAGGGTGGTTATCAGCCTCGTCAGCAGGGTGGCTACCAGCCACGTCAGCAGGGCGGCTACCAGTCTCGTTCTCAGCAGGGTGGTTATGGCAACAACCGTGGTGGTTATGGTCGTCCTCAGCAGGGTGGTTATGGCAACAACCGTGGCGGTTATGGCCGTCCACAGGGTGGTGGCTATGGCAACAACCGTGGTGGCGGTTTCCGTCAGCACACTCCTGGTTACGATCCAAATGCTAAGTATAGCATGAAGAAGCGTATCGAATATAAGGAGGAAAACATTGACCCAACAGAGCCATTGCGCTTGAACAAGTTCCTCGCCAATGCTGGTGTATGCTCTCGCCGTGAGGCTGATGAGTTTATCCAGGCTGGTCTGGTAACTGTCAATGGTGAGGTAGTTACCGAGTTGGGTACCAAGATCCTTCGTACCGATGAGGTGAAGTTCCACGACGCTCCTGTATCTTTGGAGAAGAAGGTATACGTATTGCTCAACAAACCAAAGGATTATGTTACAACCAGCGATGATCCTCAGCAGCGCAAGACTGTGATGGACCTCGTAAAGGATGTTTGTCCTGAGCGTATCTATCCTGTAGGCCGTCTCGACCGTAATACAACAGGTGTACTTCTCTTGACCAACGATGGTGACCTGGCTTCTAAGCTTACTCACCCTAAGTTCCTGAAGAAGAAGGTTTATCACGTTCATCTCGATAAGAATCTGACTGCTCACGATATGGATCAGATCCGTGAGGGTATCACCTTGGAAGATGGTGAGATCAAGGCAGATGCTGTAGAGTATGCTGATGATCGCGACAAGGCACAGGTTGGCATCGAGATTCATAGTGGCAAGAACCGTATCGTGCGTCGTATCTTCGAGAGCCTCGGCTATCGTGTTACCAAGCTCGACCGTGTACAGTTCGCAGGTTTGACTAAGAAAAATCTCCGTCGCGGTGACTGGCGCTTCCTTACTGAGAAGGAGGTAGACATGCTCCGCATGGGTGCTTTTGAATAAGGATAATAAGATATAATAAGAAAGGAGACTATCTGTTTAGTCTCCTTTTTAACCTATTAATTAACAATGGAAAAAGTAAAAAGAACTAAAGTTGTAGACTTGCTCAAGAGTACAGCCTACGGCTCAATCGTGAATGTCAAGGGATGGGTTCGTACCCATCGTAGTAGCAAAGCAGTCGATTTTATCGCTCTTAACGATGGTTCTACTATTAATAATATTCAGATAGTAGTCGACCCATCAAAGGTCGATGAGAATCAGCTCCGTCAGATTACTACCGGTGCTTGTATCAGCGCCGTAGGTACGCTGGTAGAAAGCCAGGGTGCCGGACAGAGTGTTGAGATCCAGTGCGAGAGCATCGAGATTTACGGTCTCTGCGGCAGCGACTATCCTATGCAGAAGAAGGGACAGAGCTTCGAATACATGCGTCAGTATGCTCACCTCCGTCTCCGTACCAATACCTTTGGTGCCGTGATGCGTATCCGCCATAACATGGCAATGGCTATCCACACTTACTTCCATGAGCATGGATATTTCTATTTCAATACTCCGCTCATCACAGCCAGTGACTGCGAGGGTGCCGGTCAGATGTTCCAGGTAACTACCAAGAACCTCTACAACCTGAAGAAGACCGAGGATGGCAAGATTGACTATTCAGATGATTTCTTCGGCAAGCAGACTTCATTGACCGTTTCCGGTCAGTTGGAGGGTGAGCTCGGTGCTACAGCACTCGGCGCCATCTACACCTTCGGTCCAACCTTCCGTGCAGAGAACAGTAATACTCCTCGCCACCTGGCTGAGTTCTGGATGGTAGAGCCAGAGGTTGCTTTCCTGGATATGGACGGTTTGATGGAGTTGGAGGAAGACTTCATCAAGTATTGTATCCGTTGGGCACTGGAGCATTGCAAGGACGATCTTGCTTTCTTGAACAAGATGATTGACAAGGGGCTGATTGCCCGTCTGGAAGGCGTATTGAATTCCGACTTCGTTCATCTTCCATATACCGAGGGTATCCGCATCCTTCAGGAGGCTATTGCCAACGGTAAGAAGTTTGAGTTCCCATGCGAGTGGGGTGATGACCTGGCTTCAGAGCATGAGCGTTTCCTCGTAGAGGAGCACTTCAAGCGCCCGGTTATCATGACCAACTATCCTAAGGCTATCAAGGCATTCTATATGAAGATAGACGAGGAGGAGAGTGGTTTCGGTGGCAAGAGCGGTCAGACCGTTCAGGGTACCGACGTACTGTTCCCACAGATTGGTGAGATTATCGGTGGTTCTGTCCGTGAGGAGAGCTATGACAAGCTGATGGGTGAGATTGAGGCTCGCAACATCCCTATGAAGGATATGAACTGGTATCTCGATACCCGTAAGTATGGTTCATGCCCACACGCAGGTTTCGGTCTCGGTTTCGAGCGTCTGATTCTCTTCGTAACCGGTATGCAGAATATCCGCGACGTGATTCCATTCCCACGTACACCAAAGAACGCTGAATTCTAGAATAAATAAATGAAGCCTGTTTCGATGTCCTTCGAAACAGGCTTCATTGCTTTTCTATCAGATGCCCTTCATCTACCCCATGCTGCAAAAGGTACTGATGAAAGATTTGGAACAGCAAAAAGGACTTTCCACATCTTCTTCCACCAGTTACTATTTTTACTAGTCCATTACCTTGACCAGCCACCAACATATCCAAATATTTCTGCCGAGTTATAATCATTGTATTCCGATTTTTTGTGCAGTTGCACAGATTTTCGGAACAAAGATAAGAAATACTGCTGAAAATCAGCTACTAAAGCATCAATAATTAAGAATAATTATCATTTGAAAGAAAAACGGTAACTACTCAGCACCCCTATAGAAAACTTCTCGTTAATAAAGCATAAACT
>ERZ1504720.318-NODE-318-length-13510-cov-3.760684_pt1 | contig 13510 bp, 17 predicted proteins | sample MGYA00572386_ERZ1504720 | MGnify/ENA primary metagenome ERZ1504720 (study PRJEB39906, sample SAMEA3182062) | gut metagenome | biome: human; feature: gut; material: Stool; isolation source: human stools | place: Canada | collected 2013-01-14 ...
TGGCAAAGCCCTTGCGGTAGATCGTGTGCAGCGTCGCCACCTGGTTGCCTTCCGCCACCACAATGGGGACGGGGACCAGGCACTCCCGGATTTTCTCGTCCAGTTTCAGCGGCCAGATGCCGTCACAGAAGTTGTCCAGGGTGCAGCCGAAGTAACGGTTTTTGTAGCCGTTGCTGTCGGAGGCGTTCCATGCGATCTCACTGAAAGCATCCTTGCGGATAAGGGTCACGCCCGTGCCGGTGCCGTAGTGGTCATTGTCCAGCTTGATGAACTTGGTGGGCTTGCTGTTTTCCGCCAGCTTCACCAGGCTGCCGTTTGCCAGATTGGAAAGTAACTGTCCCATATCGTTTTGTTCTCCTTTCGTCAGGTCCGGGCCGGGCAGCGGGGATGCCCGCCGCCCGCCTGGCCTCGTCTGCGCGGTCCAGAGCCATCAACAACCTGGACCGCATTTCTCTGCGGAGCTGCTTTGTGTCGCCGTGCTTGGCGTGTGCCTCCCAGGCGGTAAAGCTCTCCATGATTTTCTCCCGCGACACCTCGCCCGCTGCGTACTGCTTCTCCCACAGCCGGATGCGTCGCTTCATCCGCTTGATGGAGGAGTAGCGCAGCTTGCTGACCACCTGGCCCGTCCGGGTCAGATAGGTGTGGAAGCCGCAGAAGTCGATGCCGTTTTGCAAGGGGAAGATGTTGGTCTTGTCGTTCAGCTCCAGGCCCAGCTTGGCAAATTCAAGCCTTGCAAGGCGTAGAGCCTCAACCGCTGTCGCCTTATCCGGGCAAATCACATACCAGTCGTCCATGTACATCCCCGCCAGCGGCAGGTGCAGCTTCTCGCCCACATAGTGCATGAAGGAGCTGACGTAGAACACCGCGTAGATGTGGCTCGTCTGGTGTCCCCGGGCCCTCGTCCACGGCGTCGATGTATCGCCACATCAGCGCCCGGATGTCCGGGTCGGGAAACCGGGGTTCCAGCGCGGCCTTGAGCCGCCGGTGGTCGATGCTCTGGAAGAAGTGGCGGATGTCGCCCTTGATGACCCAGCCCTCGGCGTAGTCCCATTCCTCCATGGGCCGGTGGGGCAGACCGGCGGCCTTGCGTGCCGCCTCGTCCGCGCCCTTCCGCCGCAGGAAATAGGTCCTCATGTGCCGTTTCAGCATCTCCAGCCCGTAATGGGTCCCCTTGCCGTACTGGGCCGCGTAGGTGTTCAGCGTGAAGCTCCGGGCCAGCTCGTCGTAGACGATGTAATCCGTGAGCGCGTGCTGCACCACCTTGTCCCGGAACGTCGGGGCCTGGATAAGCCGCTTCTTGGGTTCGTAGATATAGAACGCGTCCAGCGGGTCCGGCTGGTGCGTCCCTTGCAAAAGCGATTTTGAGAGTATCAGCAGCTCCTCGATTGCGCTGTACTCAAAGGGTGCCGTACTCTTTTTGCCCCTCTTGCACCGTCTGGCCCGGTGGTAGGCCGTCCATAGGGTGTCAAAGGAGCATAGTTCCTGATAGGTCATATCACACATCCTTGCTTGGTTTTCGGATGGTGGAGCGCAGGTCCGGCATCGCTGATAGCGGCCAGTATCTCCCTCCGCCGGAGGTGTCCGGGGCTTTCCCCGGTAGCGAGCCTGGCAGCGTCGGTGCCATGTGTTTATCCCCCGTGTTCATGTCCACGGACGACGGGATATAGCCTCCTTTGATGATGGGCCTCTGCTTTCGCCGCAAGGGCTACTTGTACACGGTAATTCCATCAGAGCGGGACGCGGCGCGAAGTTGGCGTTGTACACGTTGTTGTTGTTCACGGTGCCGTCGGTGTTGATGTAGTACGCGTTGTTGTCATTCGAGTTCGGGGAGCGCAGGCCCCAGTTGACGGCGCGAACAGGCTATACCCCAATGAAAGGCAGCTATCGCCGCCGAACATCCTCTCTCGCCTGGGCAGCGCGGCTCCGGTCCTTCTCGTACCAGGCGGCGCACATATAGCGCACCGTCATCACCGCCTTGCTCCAGGTCGCGGCCTTTTGGCCGCTCACGCCGGGGTATTGCTTGCTTTCTGCCATCCGCAGTATCTTCCGCTCCAGCTTCTTGCACGCGCAAAGGGCCTCCCGCTGCATCGCCAGCCGCTCCGCCGGTCTCTCCCGCAGGTCAATGAGGTTTGCGCCCTCAATGCACGAGCAGATGGCCTCTGCACCGTTCATCAGGGCCGTTCCGGTGGTGTAGCGGTATTTCTTGGGGATGACCTTCTCATTGGCGCAGGCGTCTGCCGTGTAAAGCCACATATCAGCCGCCTTGTTGCCCAGCTTGAAGTCATCGGTCTGTCTGTCAGCCATCGGGGCACCCTCGCTTTCGTGCTGCATCCAGCAGCTCGTCGCAGCCCTCTGCCTCCAGCACCAGGTCCGGCCCCAGCCGGATGGTCACGGTCTCGCCGGTGGGGGAGCGCCCGGTCAGCACCAGGCTGTCCTCCCGGCATATCCGGCAGGGCTGCTCCAGCTCCGCCAGGAGGTTGGAGATCAGGCAGGAAGCCTCCGCCCAGTCCTTACACGCTGCCCGCCGCATCCATGGCCTCCACGGGAACTTTGTCAACCACGGCCTTGTCCGCGCTGGGAGCTTCGTCAACCACGGCCTTGTCCGTGCTGTTGGCCTCCAGGGTCATCTTGAGGGTGGTAAGCTGTTCGTTGAGGCGTGCAAGGGCGCTCTGGGCGCTTTCCTTCTCGCTCTTCTCGTGGGACAGCTTGGCCTCCAGCTCCGCCACCTGGGCCGTCAGGGCGGCCACGTCGCTGTCCTCGCTGGTGCGGGTCAGTTTCAGCCCGTGGGAGACCACGCGGAAGGGGCCGGTGTAGGTCGCCGTGGTGCTGCCGTCCTCGGCCAGCACCTCAATGGGACCGGCGCAGAACGCGGCCAGGGCCTCGTCGCTGATGCCGCCGGGCAGCTCTGCCACCACGGCCTGGCGGGGGACCCCGCCGATGTTCTCCGTCACCACCGTGAAGCCCTTGTCGCTGATGGTGTGATTGCCTGCTTTAATCATGTTCGTGTCCTCCTCTTATCCGATGTTGATGTAAACGTCGCCGTTGGCCCCCAGGCTGGAGGCGGGAGCGCCGCTGCCGAAGTAGATGTTGCGGAAGCCCTTGGTGCTGCCGCTGGTGGGCGACACGCCGGACACGCCGCCGGTGAACGCTCCGCCCGTCTTGGGCATTTTCTGGTCTGCATAGGCAAAAATGTCCTGGGCTTTGCCCTTGGGGTCATAGACCGCCTTGGTCATGTCGCCGGGGTTTGCGGCGTCCGCGCCCTTGGGGATGCCGAAGTCGAAGATGGGGGCAGCGTCCGGGCTTCCGGCCCGCCGCTTCACCGTGGCCGCACTTCCGGCGGCCAGCGTGGTGGTCGTCCCCACCTGGATGTTAGGGGTAGAGCCGTCGGCACCGGCGGGTCCCTGTGCGCCGGTCGCGCCGGTCGCGCCCTTGGCCCCGGTCTCACCCTGGGGTCCCTGGATGCCCTGCTCTCCCTTCGGGCCTTGAGCGCCGGTCGCGCCCTGCGGGCCTCTTGCGCCCTGCACGCCCTGGGGTCCCTGCGGACCCACAACCTTGCCCAGATCAATGGTAGGCATAGATGGTTCCTCCTTCCGTTAGATGTTTAGGCATAGATGCCCTGCATCGTTGATGTAATAGTCCGGGGCCTCATTGCCGGTGTAGGTACACAGCAGATGCCCCTCGTCGGTCACGCTGAAATTGACCATGCCAGCCGTCTGCACGGCCACGCCGTCGATGCCGCGCGGTCCTTGCGGCCCCTGCACGCCCTGGGGTCCTTCCGGTCCCGTGGGTCCAACCGGGCCAGCAGCGCCTTGCACGCCCTGGGGTCCCTGGATGCCTTGGATGCCCTGGACGCCGCGCTCGCCGGTCAGTCCGCGCTCGCCCTGGATGCCCTGCTTGCCGGTCTTGCCCTGGGGTCCCTCTGCGCCCTGTTCTCCCTGGTCGCCCTTGGAGGCGATAAGCAGCCAGTGGGCACCCTCCACACCTCCGGCCACGTCCAGCTCCGGGGCCACGCCCTTGCACGCTGCCTTGCAGATGTAGGAGCTGCCCAGCCTGCTCACCTTCTGGAGGGGCAGATAGGTCTTTGCGCTGTCATAGGCTTCCCACACCTTCACGGCCTCCTCGGCCTGCTCCAGCGCCTCGATGGCGTTTCCCACCAGGGTGCTCACCTGGGGTACAATGCCGTCAATCTGGGTCTGGAGCTGCTGCGCCTGGGTGGGCGTCGGCTCTTTCGGCGTGGTGTAGGCGTCGTTCGGCTTCACCAGCAGATGGTCCGTCACCGTGATGGCAACGGCGGTGGGGTTGCTCTCCCGGAAGCCCTCAATGGTAAAGCTGCACCAGCCCTCCAGGGCCAGCGGCTCCGCCGGAATGGCCGTGTTGAAGGTCAGCGGGTCCTTCTTTGCCACCAGGTCCTCCACGCTGTTGTACAGCAGCACCGCCACGGGGCTTTCGCCCAGGGCGTTGCGCCAGATGATGCGCTTGGAGAACGCCTCCCAGTCATCGCTCATAACGATGTGCAGGCCGGTCACATTGGCCTCGCCCTGCACGCCCGCGTTCTTGCTGTCCTTGCGGACAAATTCGCCGGTCACGGTCACATTGATGGTCCTGTCCATAGGGGGTCTACCTCCTTTCTGTATGATAAAAGGCGCGGCGGGGCGGAAGGGTCGGTCCCTCCATACCTCGCCGCGCCGTGTCGCAGCCGCTTTTAGGGTCTCGCGGTGTGCCTGTTCAGTTAGATGTTGCGGGCCTTGGCCTCGGCAGCGTAGGCGCTGCTCTCGCGCTCAATGAGGTTTGCGGTGGCGTTGTCCTGGGCCATGCTCTGCTCCAGGACCTCCGCCACATAGGCGGGCACCTGCACGGTCTCGCCGCGCTTGATCTGGAAGCTGCGGCCATTGACGGCCACAAAAACGTCATCCTTGTACTTGTCGTTGTCCTTGAACAGACGGATGGGCACAAGGTCGTTCGGCTTGGGCGCGGCGGGGGCGGTCTCTTTTGCCGCCTCCAGGGTCTCCTTGGCTTTGGCCTGGGCCTCTGCCACAATGGCAGCAGCTTCCGCCTTGGCCTTGGCGATGATGTCCTCCGCCTCGGCGGCGGGGGTAGCCTGCGTGGTGGCCTGCTGCTCATTGGCAGCAGCTTCTTTCTTGGCAGCCATAGTGTAAATACCTCCTGTTGGTCAGAATGTGGGGCCGCCCGCCGTAAAGCAGGCGGCCCCGGTGATTAGCTGTTGAAGGTGGAGCAGGTCTCGATGCGGACCATGTACGCCTCCACCAGGCGCTCGGCCACCTTGGTGGCTTTCCAGCCTGCGGTGGCGCGCTGGTCCAGGGGGTCGGCAGTACCGGCAGAGCCGAGCTGCTTCACGATGTGCTGGAGACCGCCGCCGGTGATCTCGGTCACGCCGTAGGCGTCCGCACCCAGAATGAGGGTGGAGTACACGTCACGGGCGGATGCCTTGGGGGTGACGGTGCCGCTGGAGGAGGTGCCGGTCTCGTAGTCCTTGCCCGCGTGGGTAAAGACCTTGGCCTCGCTGGTCTCCACGAAGCGGACGCCCTCGATGCGTCCGATCTCGCCCTCGTAGATGCCGTCGGGGTCGGAGTAGGTCTTGACGTTCACCCACTTGGGGTCACTCATAAGGTCGTAGGAGCAATCCGGGTGGATGATGCCCGCGTAGTAGCCGTTGATCTTGGGCGCGTTCATCACCTTGAGGTAACGGACAGCGCGGCGCACGGCGTCCACGGTCAGGTAGTGGTTCTGGCTGTCGGTGGTGCTGCCGCCGCACAGGTTGGCGCGGCTGTCCACCTGGCCCTCGGCGTACTGCACGTTGGTGCCGCCGTTCAGCACCTCGCGGGTGATGGTGTCCAGGGTGCGGCCCGCCTGGCTGCCCAGCAGCTTGGTGGCCTGCACCAGGTTGTTGTCGATGGCGGAAAGCAGCAGCATATCGGACAGCTCGATGAAGCCGCCGTACTGCGCCACAGTCGCGGTGATGACGCCCATGTTGAGCTTCTGACCTTCGGGGGTCACACCTTCGGTCAGGGCCGTGGTGGCCTTGGGCAGGGGGTCATACTTGCGGAACTCGATGGTCTTACCGCCATTCTTGGGGATGGGATGCTTCTGTCCGAACTGGTCATGTACCAGCAGCGGCTCCGCCATATCAATAAGATAGTCGGAGTAGAAGGTTTTCATCTCGCCGGAAAGGTTGTTCCCGGTGGTTGCGCTGGTCGTCTTGTTGATGACTGCATCAAACAGGTTCAGCACGACGGGCAGCAGAATGAATTTGCGGATGGTGTTCATGTTAAAATCTCCCTTCTGGGGAGAGGCTTAAAACTCGATGTGCTCTCCCCGTGCAGCTCTGCGGATGATCTCCGCGCGGTCCCTCTTGGACAGCTTGGAAACGTCATCCTTCACGATAAATGCACCCTGGGAGGTCGTGCCGTTTTCCTGGGGCCTTGCGCCCTTGGCGCGGATGCCATCCACCACCTGCTTCTCCGTGGCCTTGGCCTGCATAGCGGCCACGCCCGCCTTGATCTGGTCCATGTGGACCACTTCATAAGCGTGCTGGACGGGAACGCCCGCCCGGAGCATGGAGAGGAACTGGGGGTTTTTGACCTCCGCGTTGAGGTCGAAGCTGGGGTACAGCCCCTTGACCTGTTCGGCCTCGCCGTACCACTGCTGGAGCTGCTGCTGCGCCCGCTGGTCGTTTTGCCGCTGGCGCTGCTGGCGCAAAAGCGCCTCGTTCTCCCGCTGGAGCTTCTGGAACTGCTTGTACTGCTCAACGGACATCCCCGCCTCCTCGGCGGCCTCGGACCAGTATGCGTCATCGTTTTCGATGGCCTGGGACAGCTTGCCCATGTCGCCGTCGCCGATCTGGTAGCGCTGCATCAGCATATCAATGACAGGCTGATACTGGCCCACCTGCTGCTCCAGGTTTCTGGTCTCCCGGAAGCGCCGGTCGATGATGCGCTGGGTCTCCTCGGTGTAGATGTCCTTGTACTCACCGTTCACAAGGTCCTGGAAAGCCCTGCGTTTGGCCTCCAGAGTATTGGACGTGGTGCTCGCGTCCGGTTTGTTGTCGCTCCCGGCGTCGGAGGACCGCTGCTGTCCCTCCGGGTCTCCGCCCTCGCCAGCCTCCGCCGGTTTGGCCTGCTTCCCGAAGATGACATTCTGGTATTCGCCCGATTTTCCCCGCCGGGTGGATGCGGGGGATGCCTGGGTCTCGCCCTGTGTGCCGGGTGCTCCGTCGCCAGAGGCCGCCGCCCCTGCGCCTGCTCCGCCTGCGGCACCGCCGCCGTCGAACAGGTTCAGCCGGATGTCCAGCAAATGCTTGAAGTTCATAGGATTGCCTCCTTTTTCGTCGCGGGTGTATCGCCCCCGTGCATCGGTCCCTGACTTCACCAGGGCAGCGGCCCGGTCCCCACCGTGACCGCCGCCCCGCATGGTGTGAAGCAGGAGGACAGTATAAGCGTATCAAATGCTTTTCCGCTTTTCGCCCCGAACTCGGAAAAAATTTTTATTTTTCTTCCCGGCACTCAACCTGGACCTGCTCCGGGTGGGCCTGGGCCACCTGGGCAAGGCCGATGACGGCCATCTCAAAGGCCGCCGCCGTGCCGTCGTCCCCGTTGAAGTCGAGCTGCACATCGCCGCTCTCCATCCGCCAGGTGTAGACCTCCACATAGCGTTCCCGCATGGCGTTGGTCACATATCCGGCCAGGGCGTAAAGGATGCCGGACACCGCCGCACACGCCTCTACGCTGCCGGTGGCGTGGCCCTGGGCAGAGAGGATGCAGCGCTGGCCGTCCCGTTCGGCATAAACCTGGGTCATAACACGTCGCCTCCCGTCATTCGTTGCCCATGCTGGGGGTGCTGCGCTTCGCCAGCCGCTCCCCGTAGCCGGTCATGGGATGCTGGGCCTCCATGATGCCGCTTGCAAGGCTGTCCTTCTCGCTGGAGGGCATGGGGCCTGCCGCTTGGCCTCGCTGGCCGCCGCCGGTAGGCTGCGCCGCTCCGATGCCCATGTCCTTGCCCGTGAGGGTCTGGATGATAAGGGCCATCTGGTCGAGCTGCTGGGACATCTGCTGGCAGATATTGAGAAGGGTCTGGCCGTTCTGCACCTGCTCCTTCACCTTGTCGATGCCTTCAAACTCCATCATTTCCAGAGCGCCCAGCGCCTCCTGCGCCCGCTCCGGGTTGAAGAAGCCCAGGCCGTACAGCTCCTTGGCCCGCTCGTTCTGTTCCATGCGGGAGAATGGGTTTTTCTTCTGGGCCTTGATTTTCAGGTCGAAGATGGGCTTGCGGTAGAGGGGGAGGCCGTCGGAGGTCTGGCCCACTTCCTGCTCCTTGATGCCCGCGTTGTTCATGTCGATGAACTGGTAGCTGCCAGGCGTCTGGCCCGTGATGCGGAACGAGCGGGTCTCGTCGTAGAACTGCCGGATAAGCTCAATGCACATCGAATTGATTTTGACGTGGGTGCGGTAGCTGGCAGAGATCATGTCCCGGCTGGCCTTGTTGCCCGCCTCCTGGAGGGCGGCGATGGCAGCGGCGGCGGTGACGCCGGACCCGGCGCTGCCGCTGTTCACGTCGCGGTTGGCCGCCGTGTCCTTCATCTCCTCGATTTTCATTTGCGCCACGGTCACATAGATGTCGTCCAGCGGGTTGGTGATAATCTCCTTGATGCGCCTGTCGTCAAGCTCGCCCTGGACGTGGACCAGGGGCTTGCTCCAGTCCAGGAACTCCTCCTCGTTGATGCCCGTGCTGTCGCTGACGAAGAAACGCTTCTTGGTGGTCATCATGCTGTTTTCCAGGATGTTGGAGGACAGCTTGTCGATGTAGAGCTGCGGGTCCTTGCAGATGGCGACATAGCCGAAGCCCACCGGCGTGCCCTTTTCCGGGAACATCACATCCAGCACGACGGGGTAGAGGCCGTGGTCGTACCAGCCCGTGTCCCGGTAGTTGGGGTCGTTCTCGCTGGCGAACAGCAGGGTCTCGCCCACGAACTTGGCGTAGTGCAGCAGCGTCTTGCCGCTGGCAGAGGTCGTCTTGTAGTACCAGTCCACCACCACGCTCTTGTTGCTGGTGTCGATGGTGTCATCGTAGATATACTGCTTCACGTCCACGGCCCCGCCGCTCAAATGGCCCTTGTGCTCCGGGTACTGCTGCTCCAGCAGGTCCTCGTCCACCAGGTCCACGATGAACAGGTTGCGGGACTTCTGGATGTCGGTCACGCCCGGCTCCCAAAACAGCTTTAGCAGGTCGATCTCCCGGATGTCCACGTCGCCCAGGCCGTTCTCCTTGGCGCTGTTCCAGAACACGCCATAGGCCGCCGTGCCGTGTTTCAGCTTCTCCCACCAGTTGTCAGAGTAGGTCTGCTCGTAGTCGTTGTACTCCAGGATGACCGGCAGTACGGAGGACAGCACCTTGGCGCTCTCCTCGTCGCTGCGCTCGCGGGGAAGGACCACCGGCTCCGGGTAGTTGTCCATAGCGTCCGCGTGCTTATTGAGAATAGCGTTGAACAGCCAGGCAGAGGACGGCTCCGGTCCTCTGTACTCCGGGTTGTCCGTGCGCTGCTTGCCCTTGCGGATGGCCTCCCAATGGCGCAGCTCCCACCATAGCTCATCCTGGACCACGCGCTCCTCCAGGCTGGCCTTGCCCTGCTTGTAGCGGGTCAGGATGCTGATTGCCTCCGCGATCTCCGCTCTGCCGATGCGCCGCTGCCCGGCGGGGGCCGTCAGCAGCATGGCCTCCATCTCCGGGTCCACGCTCTCGTCCTTCTGTACGCCGGGGACGCCCCAGCCCATCGGGGGCTTGCCCAGGGTCGCGTCCTGCTCGTTCTTCCGTCCGAAAAGTGCCATAAATCAATACCTCCTGTAAAAATCGTAACGGTCATACTGCTGGTCCTGTCCCAGGTCCAGCGGGTCATATACCACCAGGGCGGGGGGCTTGTTCCGCCTGGGTGCTATCGGGTTCTTCATGCAGACGTAGCGCAGCTCGTCGTAGATGTGGTCCTCGCCCTCGGTGTTGATGTCCTCCACGTTCTTCTCGTCGTAGACCAGGTTGGGAACCGTGCGGATGAAGTGCTTGCAGGTGTTGAACACATACAGCATGGGGATGCCCTCCTCGTCAAAGGCGAGGCGGTGATGCACCTGCATCTTGCCGTCGATGCGGGCGTGGTCGCCGCGCTCGAAGTACACCCGCTGCCGCTCCATCAGAGCGCCGATGCTCTCCGTGCCGTCGCTGCCCCAGATGGCCGGGTCTCCCACGCGGTTGATGCGCCGGTCCTTGAGGTTGGGGTCCTCGGCCTCAATGCGCCGTATCTCCCGCGCCACCTCGGACGGTTCCATCTTCACGCCGGTGTTGGGGGTGCCGGTGCAGCCGTAATACTCCCGGATGCGGTAGAGCCGCCGGTCCCGGTCCACGGCGTACCAGCCCACGGAGAAGGGCCTGGAGTAGCCCCAGTCCAGGCCGCACCAGATGGCCCAGTCCTGCGGGACCTTGAAGGGGGAGATGACGTGGGTGTTGATGCGGTCCGTGTAGTGGTCGCTGTCGTTGCGCCACTCCGTGAATACCTGGCCTGCGAAGGTGTCCCAGTCGCCGTACAGCAGCGCCTTGCGCTCCTGCTCCGGCATGGAGGCCAGGCTGGTGAGGTAGTCCGGGTTGTTGGCAAGCAGTATCTTGTTGTCGAACACGGAGGACGGCACGAAGATGCGGGACTTCCAGCGGGTCTCCTCGTGGCCGTCAGGGAAGCGGACCTTGAACTGCTCCCAGATCGTTTGCATGGGCTGGGCCGCCGTGATGAAGCGCTCCTTCACCCAGCCGTGGCCCACGCCGCCGGGGTTGGCCTGCGCCCGGATGTAGCAGCGTGTCCCCGGCCCGTTGGGGCGGTTTCGGGAGAACAGGTAGCTGTACTCCTCCCAGAGAAATTGCGTCAGCTCGTCAAAGTCGATGAAGTCATAGCGCTTGCCCTGGTAGTTGGTCCGGTCCTTGGTGTACTGCATAGAGCCGAAGAAAATCTTGGCCCCGGAGGGGAAGGTCCAGACGTGCTTGCTCTCGTTAAACCTGGCCTTTTTGTAGGCCCGTCTGTAAATCTCCGTGCTGCGGTCCATCAGCTCCGTGAGCTGCGGGAAGGTCTTGCGGAGGATAAGCCCACGGTAATGCGGTATCTCCACCTGGCGCAGGGCCTCGGCCAGGGCGCAGTCCGATTTGCCGCCGCCCGCTGCACCGCCGTACAGCGCCTCGTCCTCAAAGCGGGCCATAAGGGCCGCCTGGCGCGGCTGCGGGGTCCAGATGACATTAGCCATCGTTTGCGCCTCCCTCCGTCGGTGGGCCTGGGTTGTCCATCACGGGGGAGAGGAGCACCACGCCGCTGCCCTCGTCCTCGTCGCCGTCCTGGGCCTCCGGCTTGTACTTCCACGTCTCCGGCTTCCGGTTGGTCAGCCAGAACATTTGCGCCGCTGTATTGGCAGCTACATGGACTTCATCGCGGGCCTCCACAAGGGTCTCGACCTCGCGGATGCGCTTGCCCGTTTCCGGGTCATATTCTACGGTCTTGAGCTTGTAGTGCTTCACGATCTGGGCATTGTAGCCCAGGCAGCTCTTGAACAGGGCGTTTTCCACCTGCTCGTCCGGCACTTCACACGCCTGCGCGAAAGCAGCCGAAAGTGCCGCGTAACGCTCGTCCCCCTCCTGGCCCTCGTCCAGGTATTTGCGGAAGGTAGAGTAGGCGATATGGAGGTTGGCAGCAATCTCCTTTGCCGTGGCCCCGTCTTTGGCCCATTTGATGATCTTGTCCAGGTTGGGGAGGACATGGGTCTCGTATTTACTTTTTGCCATTCGCTCCCGCCTGCCTTTCTGAAAAATTGGCTTCTCTTTCATCGTAGCAAAGGCAGCTTCTTTTTTCGCCCCGAAGGGAGGATGTTTTTTCATTCTGGTGTTCACGCGTGTGGGACCCTCTCACCCTCACCATCCCCCCATACCCCCCTTCCTCTCCCTCTCTCCCTGGAGCGGGGGAGACCATTTTCGTGGCCTCACGAAAAAGATAAGAGACCCCAGGCCATAGGCCCAGGGTCTCTCTGGTATGCTTATGCTTTGCTTTTGCTGTGCTTTTCTATCGTGTAGGTGGCCCCGTAGCGCCGCCGCCCACAATGGGAGCAGGTCACTTTGTGATCTACGCCGCCGCCCACGCGTTTGAGGTCGTAGCCCTCCTGGAGCATCGCGGCGCACCTGCCGCAAAGGTCCTTCGGTTCGGTCATCAGTCGCTCACCCCCTTGAAGCTCTCCCGGACGTGGCCTCCGTTTCCCTCGCGCAGAGGGCACCAGCGCGGTGAGGTTTTGATGACAGGCGTTTTGCCGCCCGGCTTTGTGAAGCCGATAAAGGCTTCAAGCCTGGGGCTTTTGGGGCAAACGCGTCTGAAGCTCGCCACAGCTTCCGGGTGCCTGCACATACACGATGATCTGGGTCCGTCCAGGTGGCGGTTATTCCCGGTTATTCTCCGGGGTACAGGCCATCCCATGTAGGAGCAGCCCGCGCATTTCGGTGTTTCTTTCATGCCGTTTCCTCCCGTTCCATCGTCATGCGGGCCAGCAGGCTCTCATACATCCGCTTGTAGGTGTCCCGCTCCGTCTGGGCAATTACAAGGGCCATGGAAGCCGTGCCGTCCTCGGTGTCCCCGCGTACCGGCTCCGGCTCCTCCTCGTCCTCCTGGGGGCTTGCAAGGCCGTACTGGGCCAGACCCAGGCCAGAGAGGAGGCCGAGGTCCACCTGCTCCATCTCCCGCTTGGTGCAGCGTCCCACATAGCGTCCCACGCGGCTCTTGTCCACGGTGTACACGTTCTCGCACAGGGCCGTGCTGATCTGTTCGGTAGAGCGGATGGTGATGTGCTCCGGCAGCTCCTTCTTGGGGGATGCGGAGCAGTAGACCACCTGGACCACGGGGCTGTTGTCGTTCAGAGCGTCGCAGCTCACGATGATGGCGGGCCGGTCCTTCATCAGCTCGTGGCCGATGGCGTTCGGTATATCTACCCAGTAAATCTCCCCGCGCCGCATAGCGTTGGCAGGGAATGTGCCTTTCTTTGCCATAATCAAACCTCCGTGATAGTCAGATTGAAGCGTTCCCGCAGGAGCTTCTTTTTCATCTCGTACTGGGCCGTCTTGGTGGCCCGGCTCTTGACATCCTCCACCACCGGCAGCCAGAACACGGTGCCGTACTTGTCCGGCGCGGTGGGGCGCTCGTAGGCGAAGTCGGCCACATAGTGGATGGCCCGGACCCGCTCGCCGGTCTCCGTGATGTAGCTTTCCTGGAGGGTGTACTGCTGCTGGAGGCGCAGGTTGCGTATCTGCCCGGCCTTGAGCATCAGCATCAGCTCGTCGTAGCGGCGGGCCTCCTTCTTGCTGTCGAAGCGGAGGTTGCCCCGGCTGTCCGGCTGGTTGTGGTACTTGGGGGCCTTGGTCTTGCCCACGATGCCCAGCTTCTCCATGACCTGTCTCTTATACACATCTCCGAGCCCACGAGACTAAGGCGAATCTC
>ERZ1504720.346-NODE-346-length-12887-cov-4.746571_pt1 | contig 12887 bp, 9 predicted proteins | sample MGYA00572386_ERZ1504720 | MGnify/ENA primary metagenome ERZ1504720 (study PRJEB39906, sample SAMEA3182062) | gut metagenome | biome: human; feature: gut; material: Stool; isolation source: human stools | place: Canada | collected 2013-01-14 ...
TTCTTGTATAAAAACTGGTATAAAACGAAGCTGTATGGAAATGAACGAAGAATCCATCCTGGCATGGAATATCATAGAAAAGACAAATGCCAACCTCTTCCTTACCGGAAAGGCGGGCACAGGTAAGACGACCTTCCTCAAGCGATTGAAAGAACTGTCGCCAAAACGAATGATTGTGCTTGCTCCTACGGGCATTGCTGCCATCAACGCCGGAGGAATGACCATCCATTCGTTCTTCCAGCTTCCCTTCTCGCCATACGTGCCGGGCACGACCTTTGGCAGCGGCGAACAGAAACGCTATCAGTTCAGCAAGCTCAAGCGCAATATCATCCGCAGTATCGACCTGCTCGTTATCGACGAAATCAGTATGGTGCGCAGCGATCTGCTCGATGCTGTAGATTCTGTGCTTCGCCAGTATCGCAAGCGCCACGATTTGCCTTTTGGTGGTGTGCAACTCCTGATGATAGGCGATTTGCAGCAGCTGGCACCCGTGGTTACGCCACAGGAAGAGCATCTGCTGGGGCAGCATTATGATACTCCTTTCTTCTTCAGCAGCAACGCTCTGAAGCAGGTGGGTTATCTCACCATCGAACTTAAAAAGGTGTACAGGCAGCAGGATGAACAGTTTATCTCGCTGCTCAACCAGATTAGGGAGAACAAGGCTTCTGAAGCTACGCTGCAGGCTCTGAACCAGCGCTATATTCCAAATTTTGTACCACCAAAGGAGGGCAATTATATCCGGCTTACCACCCATAATGCGCCTGCCCAGTATATCAACGAACAGCAGCTTGCTGCCTTGCCTGCGCAGTCATTTTCTTTTACAGCAGATATAGAGGGCGATTTCCCAGAAACATCTTATCCAGCCGATTTCAAGCTCACATTGAAGCCGGGAGCACAGGTGATGTTCATCAAGAACGACCCGCAGCACCGTTTTTATAATGGTATGATAGGCGAGGTGATAGGGGTTAGGACCGATGATGATGGCAGCAAGATTACCGTTCGCAGTAAGGATTCGGGCGAGGAGTTTGACCTGGAGAAAATGGAGTGGACCAATGCGAAATATACGCTGAACGAGAAAACCAAGGAGATAGAGGAGACGGTGGAAGGAAAATTCATGCAGTATCCTCTGCGTCTGGCGTGGGCGATAACTATCCACAAGAGTCAGGGACTTACTTTCGAACATGCCATCATCGATGCTTCTCATTCTTTTACCCATGGTCAGACCTATGTGGCGCTGAGCCGCTGCAAGACTTTGGAGGGCATGGTGCTCAGTCAACCGCTTTCTCGCGGAGCCATTATCAGCAGTCAGACGGTGGATGCATTCACCAGCCAGCTTGCTGCGCCTAGTCAGGAGCAAATCAGCAGTCTGGAGCTGCAATACATCATTTATTGCATCAGCGAACTCTTCGATTTTTGTTCCATCAGAGCCAGCTATGAGCATCTGATGCGCTGCCTGGTAGAGTTTTTTAATGGTAAATATCCGCGCGTGGTAAGCGAGTATCAGAAGTTGCAGGTGGTGCTGAAGAGTCTGATAGCCGTATCGGATAAATTCCGTGTGCAGTATACGGGTATGCTTGCCCGAAATCCTGATGTAAGACAGGCTGAGCTGCAAGACCGTATTCATAAGGGAGCTATGTATTTTCTTGACAAAATCGGCATTCTGAGTGATTTAATCAGAAAGTCGAATCTTGATACAGACAACAAGGTGGCTAGGAAGCAGTTTGAAGACCGCTTCTCTGTTTTCTCAGAGGATGTAAAATTAAAAGAACGGCTTTTGAAGTATGAATGTAGTGCAGAATTCACGGTAACAGATTATCTGAAAAAGAAGGCGCAGTTCTTGCTGTTGGATGCTGATGCCTCATCAGATAGCGGTTCGGGCAGAAAGTCAAGGAGACAGAAGAAACCGAATGAACCGAAGGTGCCGAAAACTCCTACAAGGGAAATCAGTTATAACCTTTATAAGCAGGGAATGACGCTGGAGCAGATAGCTGCAGAACGGGGGTTAGTCAAGGATACGATTGCAGGTCATCTTGCTTCGTATGTGAAAGAGGGAAAGATTGGTTTGCGGGCGCTGATTTCAAGTGCCCATGAAAAGAAAATCCGTGATTTCATGAAGGCTCATCCTGAATTGGAGCATTTTAGCGAAATAAAGGAAGCCCTGGGAGCTGGTATTGATTATTACGAAATCAAACTGGTTCATGATTTGATGGAAGGGGAATAAAGCATTCTTCCACCATATTATAATAATAGCCGTAACTATATTTGCAGTAGTTACGGCTATTTTTTTAAAAATTATCTAGAGTTGGCTCACAGCCTCTTCCAGCTGCTGCAAAGCCTGTTTGATAACACTTCTTGGTGCAGCTACATTCAATCGCATGAATCCTTCTCCGCCAGGACCGAACATCTCTCCATCATTCAATGCCAGATGTGCCTTGTCGATGAATAGGTCGAGAAGTGCATCGTGAGAAAGATGCAGATCACGGCAGTTGAGCCATACGAGGAAGGAAGCCTGTGGACGCAAAGGGCGAATGCCCGGAATATGTTCGCGGCAGTAATCTTCTACAAATCGGATATTGTCCTCAATATAGGCAAGCATCGCCTTGCGCCATTCTTCTCCCTTGCGGAAGGCTGCGATAGTGGCGATAGGAGCAAAGAGGGTTGGCTCATCCAACTCGTTTGCGCTTAACCATTTATAAAACTTATTCCGAATATCTTCGTTTGGAATAATGGCGTAGCTGCTCACAATTCCAGCTATATTGAAGGTCTTGGAAGGAGCCTGGAAGGTGATGCTGATGTTGCGTGCCTTGTCTGAAACCGAAGCAAACGGGATGTGCTTGTGGCCGAAGAGCGCCATATCCGCATGAATCTCATCGCTGATAACGAGCAGATGGTGCTCATAGCAGAAGTCGGCAAGCTGCTGCAGGGGTTCTTTGCTCCAGGTAATACCGCCCGGATTATGAGGATTGCAGAGAATGAGAATCTTGCATTTCTCATCGCAAACCTTCTCGAGATTTTCGAAGTCCATCTCGTAATATCCGTCTTCCCTCATCTTCAGCGGATTGAAGACCACCTTTCTGCCATTACCCTCTGGGGTGAGGCGGAATGGGTGATAAACGGGAGGCTGGATGATGACTTTTTCATCAGGCTGGGTGAAGACATTCACCACGAGTCCGATGCCTTTAACAATACCAGGAATGAATCTTATCCACTCTCGCTTCACATCCCACTGGTGGTGGTCGCGAACCCAGTCGATGATGCTAGGAAGGTAATCTTCCGGCTCCATCGTGTAGCCGAAAAGAGAGTGTTCCAGACGTGCCTTGAGGGCATCTGTAATGAAAGATGGGGTCTCGAAATCCATATCAGCTACCCAGAGTGGCAGCAAATCATCTCGCCCCCAACGAGGCAACAGGGCGCCATGCTTCAGGTCGTCGCTGCCCGAACGGTCTATGACTTTATCGAAATTGTACATTTTACTTTGAGTCTATTAACTATAAACTGTCAATTATAAACTATCAACCGCCTGCTTGATGTCTTCGAAGAGATCATCCACATCCTCCAGGCCTACGCTGAGGCGGATAGTGGTGTCTTTCACGTCCATCGACTTGCGCATGCTCTCAGAGAATGCTCCGAAGATGGTGCTTGCCGGATGAATGGCGAGCGAACGGTTGTCGAAGAGGTTGGTGGCGCGATGGATGAGCTTCAGATTGTTCAGAAAACTGAAGCAGGCTTCCTTGCTCTCCAGGTCGATGCAGATCATGGCTCCCGCAGTTTTTCCAAACTGGCGCTGCGCCAACTCGTGATAAGGATTATCCTCCAGACCAACATAGTTTACTAATTTTATCTGAGGCAGAGAGCGCAGCTTCTTGGCAAGCTCCAGGGCATTGCTGCTCTGTACACGATAGCGAGCATCGAGCGTTTCAAGTCCGATGGTTTGCATATAAGCTACCTGTGGGGTCATATAGGCTCCGAAATTGAAGAGCATTTCTCCATAAAGACGCTTGGCGAAATCGCCGTTGTAAGGAGTACCGTAGTCGATAACCAGACCGCCGAGCGAAGTAGCACCGCCGCTTACATATTTAGAGCTGGAAACTACCTCAATATCTACTCCCTGACTCTTAGCCGAGAATTGTGTGAAAGGAATCACGGTAGAATCCACCACCAAAGGTACATTTTTTTCATGTGCCACTTCAGAGATGGCTTTCAGGTCAGCAACCTCCAGCTGTGGGTTGGTCAGGATTTCGAGAAATGCGCAGCAGGTGTCATCATCAATGGCTTCGCGCACGGCTTCGATATTGGTCAAATCGCGCAAACGCACCTTTACGCCAAAACGGCGCAGAGTGGCTACGAGCAGGGCATAAGTATTGCCGAAGAGATGCTTGGATGTAACAATATTTTTGCCTTGTGCTGCCAGCGCCATGAGGGTGTTGCTGATGGCCGCCATTCCTGAGTTGAAGGCGGTGGCATGAGCAGCATCGGTAAGGGCTGCCACACGGCGCTCCAGGTTGGTTACCGTAGGGTTCTCTACGCGCGAATAATCTGGAGCCTTGATCTTGTCGGTGAATGCTTCAGCCATGACGGCAGCATTGTCGAATTCGTAGGCAAGGGTGTTATATACTGGCACGCTCAGCGAGTCGTATGCATCGCGGCGCTCATATTCCAAATGAATAGCTTGAGTCTGTTTCTTCATCATTCTGTTATTTTATGTGATATTTTGCGTGCAAAAGTACAAAAAAGAAATCAAATAGACAATAAATCGCATAAAAAAAAACGAGTTGCGAATGCTTTTTATGCATTGCAACTCGTTGGAGAGGGGTTCAACCCAACAATAACCTACTGGCTCATCCGTTTAACTTAAAGATAACAATTGTATGGCAAAAATGCAGCAAAAAGAGCAAATTGTAACAGAAATATTCGTTTATCTCGAATTTTATTTGTAATTTCGCACCAAAAACAAAAATAAGGATATTTATGAATAAACTGATTCTGAAAACAACAAAAAGTGGACTGCTGGCAGCTGCCCTGATGGCTTCAATCTCTGCCAGTGCCGAAACCATAGAGGTGAAAACGCTGAAATATGCAGGCCCCTATGCCGTAGTACAGCCTTGGATGGCTGACAGTGTGAACATCAAAGGCGAAGTGTTCGACCTTAATCAGTTGCTCGATTCGCCGCTGTCTTTCACCTTATTAAATAAGGGTAAGGAGGTGACTGCAGCCCAACTCCTTGCCGACAAGCAGGATGCGCTCCATCTGGCTTCTTTTTGCGTATCTAACACCCAGCGCACCAAAGCAACCATCGCGGTAGAAGGATTGGAGCAATACCGTCTGTTCGTAGACGGCGAACAGGTAGCGGTGAACGGCGATAAGGCTGAAACCATCCTGACTCCTTCGCAGCATACGGTTGTCATCAAATATCTTACCCGGAAGAATGCATCTTCTGATAAGAAATCTATCAAGTTGACCGTAACCGCAGCCAACGGTGCTCCGCTTTCTGTAGGCGATGCGGCAGCCAAGCGCGCCTATAACATCTATGATGTGATTTGTGCGCCCAACTATCCGAGTGTTTCTATCTCACCAAACGGAAAGTTTATCGTAGTTCGGAAAACCTGGGTAGATAGAAAAGGTAATAACCATAGCATTAGCGAATTGCGCAACTCTCAGACTAACAGAGTGATGGCTACATTTGAGGAGAACGTAAAATGGATGCCTTCAAGCAATAAACTGTATTTCACGCAGAAGGCGAGCGACAGCAGTATTGCCGGAGAAGAAAAGCAGGATGGCACATTGCAGCTCATCACCATCAATCCGCTGACGATGGAGCGCGAAGTGCTGGCAAGCCATCTTCCTGAAGGCTGGTTCCAGTTTACACCCGATGAGAAGACGCTTATCTACACTCTTTATACCGAGGGCAGAAAGAAAGATGCGCAGGTGTATGATGTGAAGGAGCCTGATGACCGTCAACCAGGATGGCGAAGCCGTAGCTATCTTGCCAAGTTTGATTTGGCGTCGGGTGTTCTCCAGCCGCTCACTTTCGGCTATCACAACGTCTATCTCAACGATATTTCTGCAGATTCCCGCTATCTGCTCATCGGTAAGAGCGAGGAGCGCCTTACCAAGCGTCCTACTACTCTAAATTCCTACTATCGTCTCAATCTCAATGATATGAGTGTAGAGACTTTGATAGAAAAGGGCGAATTTCTGAACAGCGCCCAGTTCTCACCGGATGGCAATAGCATTCTCGTGAGTGCTTCGCCAGAAGCTTTCAACGGCATTGGAAAGAATGTGGAAGAAGGACAGACACCTAGCATGATCGACACCCAGCTCTATCTGATGACCTTGTCGGATAAGAAGGTTCGTCCGCTGACCAGGGATTTCAATCCGAATGTGCAGAGCACGGAATGGAGCAAGGTCGATGGAAACATCTATTTTACAGCCGAAGATAAAGACTGCGTGCATCTCTTCCAGCTCAATCCGAAATCGGGCAAGTTTACGCTTCTCAAGACTCCTGAAGAGTACATCAAGAGTTTCTCGCTTGCATCTTCTGCAGCAGAAATGGCTTTCTCCGGTCAGAGTGCATCCAATGCCGACCGACTCTATAAGATGAATACGAAGGCGCTGAAATCGCAATTGGTTGACGATTTGAGTGCGCGCGAACTGAAGGATGTTGAACTGGGCGAATGCAAGGCTTGGAATTTCGTGAACTCTCGTGGCGACACCCTTTGCTGCCGTTACTATCTGCCACCTCATTTTGATGCTGCCAAGAAGTATCCGATGATAGTGAACTATTATGGCGGATGCAGTCCTACGAGCCGCATGTTCCAGAGCCGTTATCCTCATCATGTTTATGCGGCGATGGGCTATGTAGTGCTGGTTGTGAATCCTAGTGGAGCCACCGGATTCGGTCAGAAATTCTCAGCCCGCCATGTAGATACGGCAGGCGAGGGAGTGGCTGAAGACATCATCTCCAGCACCCAGGCTTTCTGCGATGAGCATGCTTTCGTAAACCGTAAGAAGATAGGCTGCATCGGCGCCAGCTACGGCGGATTCATGACTCAGTATCTTCAGACCAAGACCGACCTCTTTGCAGCTGCCATCTCGCATGCAGGCATCAGCGACCACACCAGCTATTGGGGTGAGGGCTATTGGGGCTACAGCTACAGCGAAGTTTCTATGGCGAACGAATATCCTTGGACCAACAAGCATCTCTTTGTAGATCAGAGTCCGCTCTATAATGCCGACAAGATTCATACTCCGCTGCTGTTTGTTCACGGCACGGCAGATAATAATGTGCCTGTAGGCGAGAGTATCCAGCTCTATACTGCGCTGAAACTCCTTGGCCGTCCTACGGCGATGGTATTGGTAGATGGTCAGGATCATCACATCATCGACTACGAGAAGCGACTGAAATGGCAGAACACCATCTTTGCCTGGTTTGCCAAGTGGTTGCAGGATGATGCTTCCTGGTGGACGGAAATGTATGGTGATGAAAAGATGTAGTTGAAGCTTCGGCAGAAATGCCAGCTTCAGTCTCTATTAAAATAAGAAAAGAGATTATGTTCCTGTAAGTCGGGAATATAATCTCTTTTCTTTTATATGTTTATTTCTTGCAGTTTAGCGTGATAAGCAGAGAAATCATGGCGAAGGCGATTCCTACGATGCAGACACCGAGCCAGTCGGCTTGCGTCCAGACGTAACCGGCACAGAAAGTGCCTAGCGAACCACCGATGAAATAGCTGGTCATGAAGATGGTGTTGGCGCGGTTGGAAGCCTGCGGAACCTCCTGCAGACAACCACTCTGATTGCTGAGCTGCTGACATTGCAGACCGATGTCAACCAGGATGATGGCTGCGATGAGTCCGGCGTAAGTGTCGCCGAAAAGCAAGGCTATTGCCCAGGCGATGATCTGCATTCCTGCTCCGAACAGATTGAATTTTCGAATGCCAAACCTAGGAATCAGTTTTCCCACACCACTGGCAGCAACGGCTCCCATGATTCCGCAAAGTCCGAGCATTCCTACCATATCACTTCCTGCGCTGAAAGGTGGCTGCGCCAGATGGAACGCCAGACAAGACCATATTGCCATCATACTGCCGAACCCGAAGGCTGCACGGGTGGAATAGATGCGGATAGAAGGATGGAAAAAGAAAATTTCTGCTATCGTGGTCATCAGCCCTCTGTAGGTTCCTACATAGTTGCGCTTCATTTCAGGCATCATCAGCAGCATGATTCCCATGCAAAATACCATCACGAAAGCAGCTATGATAAACATCTCCCGCCATCCCAGCCATTCGCCGATGTAACCGCTGATTACTCGTGAGGCAAGAATGCCCGTCAGCAGTCCGGAGAGTACAATGCCCATATTCCTGCTCTTGTTCTTGGGTTCCGAAAACTGTCCGGCTATCGGAATGAAGAACTGCGGAATCACCGAACAGGCGCCAATCAGCAGTGAAGCTCCCCAGAGCATCCATACGTTTTGCGCTGCAGCCATCACAATTGCCATCAATGCAGCAATGGTCATATTGACAAGGATGAGTTTCTTGCGCGAAAGCATGTCGCCCAAGGGAATGAGGAAGAATAAGCCCAGTGCATAACCTATCTGGGTAATGACGGTGATGAGGTTAGCCTTCTGCTCGGTAATATCCAGGTCGTGGCGGATGAGTTCGAGAAGCGGCTGATTGTAGTAGCAGTTGGCTACGGTGAGTCCTGCGACGATAGCCATCATCAGGAGAATGCTGCGGGGAATGCCCTGATTTTCTTTTAGCTGTATCATTTTCTGTCTGTTTGTTTCTTTGTTTTGAGTGCAAAGTTACGAAAAAATTCTCGGCAATCAAAGTTTTTGGGGACGATTTCTTGGGAAAATCTTCTGTTCTTTCCCTCGCGCGCGTACCTTATTATATGTATATAGTGCTGCTCTGAAGAGGTGACGGTGCGCACCCTTGTTACGCTAAAAAACACCGAAAAGTGTTAAAATTAGGCTGTTTCCGAGCACACTAAAAACTTTAACCTTTGTTAGCACTTTGTAAGTATCTGATTTATAGTGATTTGTAATTTTGTTACAAAATCACCTAAAAAAAAATCGCAAAAAAAAGAACAACGTATCAAAAAAATGCTTACCTTTGCATCGTTCAAAAGAACAAATGATTGTTTTACAGATTTTAAAAAAGCAAAGAAAATGAAGAAATTAGTTTTTATGTTCGTAGCTATCGCAGCTATCTCTTTCGCATCATGTGGTAACAAAACAGCTCAGAACACAGCTTCTGCTGATTCTGACACAGCTCAGGTAGATACAACTGCTGCTGACACTGCTGCTGCTGATACAGCTGCTGCTGATTCTGCTAAGTAATTTGAAATTACTTGCGAACGAAAATGAGAGAAACAACCGCTGGACTTCGGTCTAGCGGCTTTTTCGTTTTATAGAGACTATGTTTCATTTTTTTAGGTTACCTTTTAGAATATTAGAAAAGATAATTTATGATAGATTCAAGTGCCTTCCAAGGTAAAAAGGCAGCTTACTATACGCTAGGCTGCAAACTCAACTTCTCTGAAACTTCCACTTTTGGCAAAATGCTCGAAGATATGGGCGTCATTACTGCTAAAAAGGGGGAGAAAGCTGATATTTGTCTGATTAACACCTGCTCGGTAACAGAAGTTGCCGATCATAAATGCCGTCAGGCTATCCACCGGATGGTGAGAAACAATCCGGGCGCATTCGTTATCGTGACGGGCTGTTATGCGCAGCTCGAATCTGAGAATGTCAGCAAGATAGAGGGTGTAGACCTCGTGTTGGGTGCTAACGAGAAGGCGAACTTGATTCAATATCTCAGCGATGCATGGGCGCAGAAATTTGCTCAGGAAAACGGATTGGCTGCTCTGGCTCCTCAGAACGGCGATGCTGCGGCTCTTCATCAGCATTATAGCGTGAAGACGAAGGAAATCAAGACCTTCCAGCCTTCTTGCTCGCGTGGTAACCGTACCCGTTATTTCCTGAAGGTGCAGGATGGCTGCAATTATTATTGCACCTATTGCACCATTCCATTTGCCCGAGGCAATTCGCGCAACCCGAGCATCCAGTCGCTTGTGGCTCAATGTGAGCAGGCGGCTGCTGAAGGCGGTAAGGAAATCGTCATTACCGGTGTGAATATCGGCGATTTCGGCCAGACTACCCACGAGCGATTCATCGACCTTGTCAAGGCGATGGATCAGGTAGAAGGAATCAAGCGTTACCGCATCTCGAGTCTGGAGCCTGATCTCTGTGATGATGATCTCATAGAGTATTGTGCCCAGAGCCGTGCCTTTATGCCTCATTTCCACATTCCTCTGCAGAGCGGAAGCGATGAGGTGCTCAAGCTGATGCACCGCCGTTACGACAAGGCGCTCTTTGCCCACAAGGTGAATCTTATCAAGGAGAAAATGCCTGATGCGTTTATCGGTGTCGATGTGATGGTGGGCTGTCGCGGCGAAACTCCGGAGTGTTTTGAAGAATGCTATGAGTTTCTGAAGAGTCTGCCTGTTACCCAGCTTCACGTCTTCCCTTATTCTGAGCGTCCGGGCACGGCTGCCTTGAAGATTCCGTATGTGGTTGACGAGAAGGAGAAGAAGAAGCGCTCTAAGCGACTGTTGGAGTTGAGCGATCAGAAGACGCAGGAATTCTATGCCCAGTACATCGGTACTGAGGCTGAGGTTCTCTTTGAAAAGGCGCCAAGAGGCAAGGCAATGCATGGATTCACCAAGAACTATATCCGTGTAGAACTTTCACCGGCTCTCGCCAAGGAAGAATACGACAATCAGCTTATCAAGGTTCGCCTGGGTGATTTCAATCACGATAAGACGGCGCTGAAGGCAGAGCTTCTTTAGTTGATAGTTAATAGGGCTAATCATAAAGTTCAAAGTCCAATGTATTACAACGATTTTGGAACATGGATTCGGAAGCAGTTTCCTGATTTCCGTGTTCAGAAGATTTCGATAGACGCGGGATTCTCCTGTCCTAACAGGGATGGGAGGATTTCGAGTGGCGGATGTACGTATTGCGACAACCGCACCTTCAATCCGAGCTATTGCGACCGGAAAAAGTCGATTACTGAACAGCTGGAGGAGGGAAAGGCTTTCTTCAGCAGGAAGTATCCTGATATGAAATATCTGGCTTATTTCCAGGCTTATACCAATACATACGCCAGGGTGGAGCAACTGAGGCAGATGTATGAAGAGGCTCTTGAGGTGGAAGATGTGGTGGGAATCGTTATCGGAACCCGTCCGGATTGTGTGAGCGATGAATTGCTCGATTATCTGGAAGAACTGAACCGCCGAACCTTCGTGCTGGTGGAATATGGCATTGAGAGTGCCAATGATGAAACCTTGAAACGCATCAACCGTGGACATGATTTTGCCTGTTGCCGTAGTGCCGTAGAGCGTACTCATGCCAGGGGAATCCTTACGGGCGGCCACATCATCATCGGCTTGCCGGGAGAAGATGCGGAAGAAAGTCTGCGCCAGGCTCCTCTCATCTCTTCCTTGCCGCTTGATATTCTCAAGATTCATCAGATGCAGATTATCAGGGGCACCCGGCTGGCACAGGAATATGCTGAGCACCCCTTCCATGTTTACACGGTAGAGGAATATATTGATGTCATCGTGAAATACATCCGTCTGCTCAGAAAGGATTTGGTGCTGGAGCGCTTCGTCAGTCAGTCGCCCAAAGAACTGCTGATTGCTCCCAAATGGGGACTCAAGAACTATGAGTTTACCAATCTCCTGAATAACAGATTAAAGAGTTTACAATAAATATGGCAAAAGTAGCAATCGTTATATTAAACTGGAATGGTCAGAAGATGCTGGCAAAGTATCTTCCGAATGTCATCGAATATTCCCGTCAGGATGCTGAAATCTGGGTGGCAGACAATTCTTCTTCTGATGGTTCGATGCACCTTCTGGAGACTCAGTTTCCTCAGGTGAAGACTATCGTGCTGGAGCAGAATTTCGGCTTTGCTGAAGGCTATAACCGTGCCTTGAAGCAGATTGATGCAACGTATTATGTGCTCCTGAATAGCGATGTGGAGGTTTCGCATCATTGGCTTACGCCGCTCATCGAGTTTATGGATTCGCATCAGCAGGTGGCTGCCTGCCAGCCTAAGCTGCTTGCGGAATACGATAAGGACAGTTTTGAGTATGCTGGTGCTTGCGGCGGATTCCTCGACAAATACGGCTATCCGTTCTGTCGCGGCCGCATCTTTGATACGGTAGAGCGCGATAACGGGCAGTATGATTACCAGCAGGAAATATTGTGGGCTACGGGTGCCTGTATGATGATCCGCTCAAAGGATTATTGGACTGCCGGAGGTTTAGACGGCCGTTTCTTTGCTCATAATGAAGAGATAGATCTTTGCTGGCGCTTGCGTCTGATGGGCAGAAAAATCTACTGCATTCCTGAGAGTGAGGTTTATCATGTGGGTGGTGGAACCCTGCCGAAAAGCAATCCGATGAAGACTTATCTGAATTTCAGAAATAATTTAACCATGCTTTATAAGAATCTGAGTGATACGGAGTTGACTCATGTGATGCGTATGCGCAGATTCCTGGATTACCTTGCTGCTTTCGAGACATTGGTTCTGAATCGCAACTGGGGTGACTTCAAGGCTATCTTCAAGGCGCGCAGGGCTTTCAAGGCATGGAAACATGAGTTTGACGAAGATCGCAGAAAGATACAGGCGGGTAGGGTGAAGGAGGAGATTCCGCAGGTTTACAATCTCTCTATCATCTGGCAATATTACGCCAAGGGCAAGAAACTCTTCTCGCAGTTGTAGACTATTAATAAACAAACTTAAAAATAAAAATCTATGAAGAAAAAACAAATGATGATGGCGCTGGTTTCGCTGATGGTTCTGTCAGCCCAGGCG
>ERZ1504720.354-NODE-354-length-12546-cov-3.558002_pt1 | contig 12546 bp, 9 predicted proteins | sample MGYA00572386_ERZ1504720 | MGnify/ENA primary metagenome ERZ1504720 (study PRJEB39906, sample SAMEA3182062) | gut metagenome | biome: human; feature: gut; material: Stool; isolation source: human stools | place: Canada | collected 2013-01-14 ...
AGCCGGCGAGCTTGCGGTTTGCTACGCTCTCGGAATACCGTTTTATCTGATAGTTAAAAAGCACAATATTTTCAAGGAAAATACCGTGAGGTGAAAAGATGAACGCCGCGCTTTTAAAACAGCTTTCCCGTATAACCGAGGAGGAAAAAAATATCCTCGGCGGCGGAGCGCTTGATATGAGCGTGTACTCCGATAATATGCCGTCCTTTGTAGACAGCCAAAAGCTGCTTGAGGCAGGCAAGCTGTTCACTATCCGCCCCAATACAAGGTTTATAGCTTTTCCGAAGCACAGCCACAATTATGTTGAAATAATTTATATGTGCTCGGGATCGCAAAGGCATATTATAAACGATACTTCGGAAATCGAGCTTAAAAAGGGCGAGATACTTCTGCTTAACCAGCACGCAAGCCATCAAACCGACGCTACGGGAATAGACGATATTGCCATAAATCTTATCGTTCTGCCGCAGTTTTTCAATACCGCCATTGAAATGATAGGGTCGGACAATAAAATAAGCCAGTTTTTATTTTCGGGTCTTACGGGTAAGGGACACGAAATAAGCTATATGCATTTCAATGTTTCGGATGTTTTGCCCGTTCAGAACCTTATGGAAAATCTTATTTGGAGCGTTGTAAACCGCCAGCCGAACAGGCGGAATATAAACCAGATAACAATGGGACTTCTGTTTTTACAGCTTTTGGGTCTTACCGACAGGCTCATAGCGGGCGAGGCCGACACCGTCGCGGACACGGTGGTTATGGCGGCTATGACCGAAATAGAGCAAAATTATCCGAGTGCCAGCCTTAACAATGTGGCAAAGCGCTGTAATGTTTCGGCGGCGTATGTCAGCAGTACGGTAAAGGAAACGACGGGCAAGACCTTTAAGGAGCATTTAATGGAAAAACGGCTTACAAAAGCGGCAACCCTGCTTAAAAGCACGGCGCTTTCCGTAGGCGATATAATCGTTATGGTGGGGTATGAAAACACAAGCTATTTTTACAGAATTTTCACCGAAAAATACGGCATGAGCCCCAAAGCGTACCGTCAGCTTAAATAAGGACATTACTTTTAAAAAGTAATGTCCTTATTTTTTTGATTTCACTGTTATATAATCAGGATGAATAAAAATATACGGAGGTTTACATATGTCAAGATACGAGGAAGCAAAAAAACGCTACGCCGAATACGGAATAGACACCGATGCGGCAATAGCAAAGCTTAAAACCGTTCCTGTTTCGCTTCACTGCTGGCAGGGCGACGATGTCGGCGGATTTGACAGCAAGGACGCTCTTTCCGGCGGTATCCTTACAACCGGAAACTATCCCGGCAAGGCAACCACACCCGAACAGCTTATGCAGGATATGGACAAGGCTATGTCTCTGTGTCCGGGTAAGAAAAAGCTTAATCTTCACGCAAGCTACGCGATTTTTGAGGACGGTGAGTTTGCGGACCGTGATAAGCTTGAGCCTAAGCACTTTAGGAAATGGGTTGAATACGCCAAGGAAAGAAATATGGGAATAGATTTTAACCCCACCTTCTTTTCACACCCCATGGTAAAGAACGGTCTTACGCTTTCAAGCCCCGATGAAGAGGTGCGCCGCTTTTGGATAAACCACGGCAAGGCGTGTATCAGAATTTCGCAGTATTTTGCCGAGGAAACAGGTATTCCCTGCGTTATGAACATTTGGACCGGCGACGGATTCAAGGACATTCCGGCGGACAGAATGGGTCCGAGAATGAGATATAAGGAAGCCTATGAGGAGATACTCGCCGAGCCGCACGATCCCGCAATGGTGAAGCCGTGCGTTGAGTCAAAGGTGTTCGGTATAGGCGTTGAGTCCTTTACCGCCGGAAGCGCCGAGTTTACCTTAAGCTTTGCGGCTACACACCCCGGCTGTCTTCCGCTTATGGATAACGGACATTATCATCCGCAGGAATTCGTTTCTGATAAAATACCGGCTCTTCTCTGCTTCTTCCCCGAGCTTGCGCTCCACATTACAAGAGGCGTCCGCTGGGATTCCGACCATGTGGTGCTTTTTGAGGATGAGACCAAAGAGATGGCAAAGGAAGTTGTACGCAACAACGCGCTTGACAGGGTTTATATGGCGCTTGACTTCTTTGACGCAAGCATAAACCGTATTTCCGCATGGACAGTAGGCTTCCGCAGCTGGCAAAAGGCGCTTTTAAACGCTATGTGCCTGCCGAACAAGGAGCTTAAAAGGCTTCAGGACGAAAGCCGCTTCACCGAGCTCATGGTAAAACAGGAGGAGGCTAAAATGCTCCCGTTTGCCGATGTTTGGGAGGAGTACTGCCGTCAGTGCGGCGTAACCGCGGGACCCGAATGGTTCGAGGAAATTAAGAAATACGAAACAGAAGTTTTAAGTAAAAGAGGTTAATTTTAATGGGTATACTTGATATCGCAGTAATTAAGGACTATATCCGTATGTGCAACGACGGTTGGGAACAGGGCTGGCATGAAAGAAACGGCGGCAACCTGACCTACCGTATGCGCCCCGAAGAGGTTGAACAGTGCCGTCCTTATTTTAAGGAGGATAGACCTTGGGTTAATATGGGCGTTAAGGCGGATAACTTAAAGGGTGAATACTTTATCGCCACGGGTTCGGGCAAGTTCTTCCGCAATGTTATTTTGGCTCCGCAGGACAATATCTGCATTGTTGAAATAAACGGGGAGGGCGACAGCTACCGTATAGTTTGGGGACTCTGCAAGGGCGGCAGACCCACAAGCGAATTCCCGAGCCATTTTATGAACCACAGCGTAAGAAAAGCGGCTACGAACGGCGAATACCGTGTTATATATCACGCGCATCCGGCAAATATAATCGCTATGACCTTTGTGCTTCCCCTCACCGATAAGGATTTCACAAAGGCGCTTTGGACCAGCGCTACCGAGTGCCCCGTTGTATTTCCGGGCGGCGTAGGCGTTGTTCCGTGGATGGTTCCGGGCGGTGCGGATATAGCGCTTGCCACGAGCGAGCTTATGAAAAAATACGACGCCGCTGTATGGGCGCATCACGGTCTCTTTGTTTCGGGTCCCGACTTTGATATAACCTTCGGTCTTATGCACACGATCGAAAAGGCTGCCGAAATATATGTCAAGGCTCTTTCCTGCGGAAAAGGAATACGCCAGACCATTACCGACGATAACCTCCGCGCTATCGCAAAGGAATTCGGCGTAACTCTTAATGAGGATTTTCTTGATTAATTAAAATTGTTTGTAAAAGCAGTGAGCGAAAGGCATTAAGCCTTTCGCTCACTGCTTTTGTTTTCCAAGCGTTCTTTTAATGCTATAAAGTCTGCGCTATCCTTTAATCCGTCAAAACAATTATCATTTAAGTTCAATAACAATTCTTCACACAATGTTTTTTCAGAGTTAGTAACTATTTTTTGAGGATTCCAAGTCAGTCGATTTAAAAATCTTGATTTAAATTTTTGCTCACCTAAATTCAAATTGTTATCGAACACTTTAGCATGATTTTCGGAAATCAACAGATTCTTCATTGCTTCCTCAAATTTATTTTCGTAACAATAAAGCTTAGCTATCATTAAGTAATAGTGGGAAAGGCTGCAATTATATATTGAACTGTTTTCGTCCTTTTCATAAATCATTTGATACAATTTGATTGCCGTATTAAGCAAATGAATCCTTTGTTCATTAGAAAGTCCCTGCTTTAAATCGCTTCTGCAAGCCATTTCGTAAATAATTCCCGCACACCAGTCAATCATATTTGACAGATTTTGTTGATCTTGTTTTAAGCATTCTTCACCTTTGTAAATTCTTGAAAGCAACGCTTCACGGGATAAAAGCATATCGGGCATACTTTCAGCCAATTTAATTGCTTCTGCCCTTTTGCCGACACAAGGATAATTGTAACAAAGTATTTGTATGGCACCGTGTCTTATACTGTCGGTTGTGCAGTCCTCCAATACTTTTTCGCACAAATTGATTGCTTCTTCTGTAAATTTGTGTTCTTTGCTGTATTCTTCCTGTTCTTTTGTTGCGCAGTAAGAAATCAAACCGTAAGCGAGATTTAACATCCATTGATAATTGCGTGGGTATTTTTTTAAAACCTTACGGCAAAGCGCAATTTTTTCTAAAACTTTTCCTTCGCGTCCGAATTTAAAATATTGTTTTTCATATTGAGTTAATTCTTCCGATTGCTCAGGCTTTGTTACGCCTAACAACTCATCTACCGTCACGCCAAAAAAGTTTGCCAATTGCGGCAACAATGTTATATCAGGCAATGCAAGTCCGTTTTCCCATTTAGATACCGCTTGGTAGGAAATGTTCAAATAATCAGCCAACTTTTCTTGTGTCACATCCTGTGCCTTTCTTAATTCTTTAATTTTTTCGCCGATTTTTAGCATTATAGTTCACCTCATTTTTTTATTAGAAAGCGCTTTCTGATTATATTATCAAACCTTTTGGCTATAATGAGTATAACATATCCGTTTACTGCTATACAACCAGTGGTTGAGTAAACGGTTTTAAAAATGCCGCCCACGAATATAGGCGGCAAAATGTTATTTTTGAATGATCGGCAGCCAAATTTCAATAAACCGTTTATCTCTTTCATTTTTCGGGAACCAGTGATAAACCGAAATTTCGGGCGCGTTTGCAATTTCAAAACTATTTGCGGGCAACCACTCGGATACAATTCGTTTTCTTATATCAAAATAGTCCTCAACGGGATACGACTGATTTTCGGTTGTAAATACGGCGTAGGTCTGTTTTGGAACCGTTATGTTTTCGAAGCCGAATTCCCTCATATATTCAAAGCCTGTAACTGCTGTGTCATACATATTTTCACGCTCATATTTTTGGAGCTCTGCGGCATAATAAAAGTCGTACCCGTTATCCGAAATATTCGTAATAAAGCACATATCAGTCCCCGTATCGCCGGACGCGCCCTTTGCACCACGCAAAAGCCATTGCTTTGCCCTTGTTGTTTTGAATAATTCGCCCTCTTGGATTTTCCGTTCCTCACCGTAGGGTACTCCCATAAAATGCGCTTTGTAGCCCGTTAATATCATTTCAGGCTTTTTTTCAATTCTGTAATTCATAAGTGTTCCGCCCTCCAAAGAAATTTTTAAGACAAGACGGGAAAATGATTTTAAATTACTGCCGCCCCTTTTGACTTCGGATGGCAATATGCCGTGAAACTTTTTAAAAGCCTTTGCAAAGCTGTCCGGACTTTCATAGCCGTATTTCAGCGCAACATCAATTACTTTTGCACCATCTGCGGCAAGCTCTGTGCCGGCAAGCGATAATCTGCGGTTCCTGATATATTCACCGACGGTAAATCCGCAAAGAATACCGAACACACGCTGAAAATGGCAGCATGACGAAAAGCTTTGTGCGGCAACTGATTCGTAGTCAATAGTTTCGGTTAAATGCTCCTCAATATAGTCAACAGACCTCTGCAAGCCTTTTATCCAATCCACGCTATCCCTCCCTGTCTGTCTGTATTTTATCAAAAGGCGGTTTGTTTTTCCCGATGTTCGGTGCGGACTATTGTCGGATCTCCGTGCGCCGTACGGTAATAAGCCGTAAAAACAAAAAAACCGTACATAATGTACGGTTTCGTATGTTGGCATCTACTTATTTTTCCGGGCAGCTTCCCGCCGAGTATCTTCAGCGCAAGCGAGCTTAACTTCCGTGTTCGGTATGGGAACGGGTGGACCCTCGCCGCAATCAACACCAACTTTTATTGCCTGTCTTTTCGACAGCTTAGTCATTATAGCACCGTGCGTTTCATTTGTCAAGCATTTTTTTAAAATTTTTTTCGCGAGGCAAAAAAATTACTATTTACACCGGAGCGGAAAAGTGTTATTATATTAGATGTATGAGGCATATTATATGAGTTAGGATAGCGTCTCATTAATTTTATTACAGGAGGAATTTTCAATGGCCAGAAAATTCAAGACCATGGACGGTAATAATGCCGCGGCACATGTTGCATACGCATTTACCGAGGTAGCCGGAATTTATCCGATCACACCGTCCAGTCCTATGGCTGACTATGTTGATCAGTGGTCGGCACAGGGACTTAAAAACATTTTCGGAACAACTGTAAATGTTGCCGAAATGCAGTCCGAAGCAGGCGCGGCAGGTACTGTACACGGTTCTTTGGCAGCCGGTGCGCTCACTACCACCTTTACCGCTTCACAGGGACTTTTACTTATGATCCCGAATATGTACAAAATAGCGGGCGAATTACTTCCCTGCGTTTTCCATGTATCTGCGCGCTGCGTAGCCAGCCACGCACTTAACATCTTCGGCGACCATTCCGATGTTTACGCATGCCGTCAGACAGGCTTTGCAATGCTTGCCGAGACCAATCCGCAGGAGGTTATGGATTTAGCTCCGGTAGCTCACTTGGCTTCTATCGAGGGCAGAGTTCCGTTCATCAACTTCTTCGACGGCTTCAGAACCTCTCACGAAATTCAGAAAATTCAGATCTGGGATTATGAGGATCTTAAGGAAATGTGCGATATGGACGCTGTTGAGGCGTTCAGAAAGCGCGCTTTAAATCCTGAGCATCCCGTAATGCGCGGTTCTCACGAAAACGGAGATATTTTCTTCCAGCACCGTGAGGCTTGCAATAAGTACTACGACGCTATACCCGGTATCGTTGAAAAGTATATGGACAAGATCAACGAGAAGATAGGAACCGACTATAAGCTCTTCAACTATTACGGCGCACCCGACGCAGAAAAGGTTATAGTAGCTATGGGCTCTATCTGCGATGTTGCGGAAGAGGTTATAGATTATTTAACCGCAAAGGGCGAAAAGGTAGGTCTTGTAAAGGTTCGTCTTTACCGTCCTTTCAGAGCGGACAAGCTGGTTGCCGCTATTCCGTCAACCGTTAAAAAGATTGCCGTTCTTGACAGAACAAAGGAACCCGGCGCACTTGGCGAGCCGCTTTATCTTGATGTTGTTGCCGCTCTCGCAAAAGAAGGCAGACAAATGGACGCCGTTGTAGGCGGCAGATACGGTCTCGGCTCTAAGGACACTCCGCCTTCAAGCGTTTTCGCTGTATATAAGGAACTTGACAAGGCAGAGCCGAAGCACAACTTTACAATCGGCATTAACGATGATGTTACCGAGCTTTCACTTCCCGAGGAAGAGGCTCCGAACACCGCTGCCGAGGGTACTATCGAGTGCAAATTCTGGGGACTCGGCGGCGACGGTACGGTCGGCGCTAATAAGGACTCCATTAAGATCATCGGCGACCATACCGATAAGTATGTTCAGGCTTACTTCCAGTATGACTCAAAGAAGACGGGCGGTATCACAATTTCCCACCTGCGCTTCGGCGATAAGCCGATCAAGAGCCCCTATTACATAAACAAGGCCGACTTTGTTGCCTGCCACAACCCGTCTTATGTAACAAAGGGCTACAGGATGGTTAACGATGTTAAGCCGGGCGGCGTATTCCTTATCAACTGCCAGTGGAATCTTGACGAACTTAACCACCATATGCCGGCTGAGGCTAAGCGTTATATCGCAAAGAATAATATTCAGCTTTATACCGTTAACGCTATCGACATTGCGGCTGAAATCGGTCTCGGTAAGCGTACCAACACCGTTTTACAGTCTGCTTTCTTCTCGCTTTCAAAGGTTCTTCCCGAGGCTGAGGCTATCGGCTATATGAAGGAAAAGGCCCAGAAGTTTATGAAGAAGGGCAAAGAAATAGTTGAGATGAACGAAAAGGCTATCGACGCCGGCGCTACCGCATATGTTAAGGTTGATGTTCCGGCTGATTGGGCTGACGCCGCAGACAATACCGCTCCCGTTAAGGAAGAAGGTCCGGCTAAGCTTGTCAAGATGGTTGACGATATAATGAAGCCGGTAGGTCTTATGAACGGCGACGCTCTTCCCGTTTCCGCGTTTATGGACCACGCAGACGGTACATTTGAGCAGGGCGCTTCCGCTTATGAAAAGCGCGGCGTTGCGGTTATGGTTCCCGAGTGGAACCCCGATACCTGCGCTAAGTGCAATAAGTGCGCGTTTGTTTGCCCGCACGCTACTATCCGTCCGTTCGTTCTGACCGATGAAGAAGTGGCTGCTGCACCCGCTACCTTAAAGGTTGCTCCCAAGCCGTTCCTCAAGACGGATTACAAATACGCTTTGACCGTTTCCCCGCTCGATTGTATGGGCTGCGGAGTTTGTATCGGTGTATGTCCGACCAACTCTCTTAAAATGGTTCCGCAGGAATCACAGCTTAAAGAGCAGGATTCCTTCGATTACTGTGTAGCAAAGGTAACAGAGAAGAAGGATGTCGCAACAGATGCCAATGTTATCACTTCTCAGTTCAAGAAGCCGCTTCTTGAATTCTCAGGCTCCTGCGCAGGTTGTGCGGAGACCTCTTATGCACGCCTTATCACACAGCTTTTCGGCGACAGAATGTATATTTCCAACGCTACCGGATGCTCCTCGATTTGGGGCGGTCCTGCCGCTACATCGCCGTACACTACAAACGCCGAGGGTCACGGTCCCGCATGGGCTAACTCTTTGTTTGAGGATAACGCCGAGCATGGCTACGGTATGTATTTAGGTCAAAAGGCTATCCGTGACCGTCTTATAGGCGAGGTTAAGGAAATAGCCGCTTCCGATAAGGCAAGCGACGATGTTAAGAAAGCCGCCGCGGCTTATCTTGACACCGTTAACGACGGCGCTAAGAACGGCGACGCCGCAAAGGCCCTTGTAGCCGCAATAGAGGCTGCCGGCGCAGATTGCGCTCTTTGTAAGGATGTTTTGGCTCACAGCGAGTATCTTGCCAAGAAGTCCATTTGGATATTCGGCGGAGACGGTTGGGCTTACGACATCGGCTTCGGCGGTGTTGACCATGTTTTGGCACAGGGTCACGATGTAAATATTATGGTATTCGATACCGAGGTTTACTCAAATACCGGCGGTCAGGCTTCTAAGGCCTCCAACATCGGCCAGGTTGCGCAGTTCGCCGCCGCAGGTAAGGCAATCGCCAAGAAGAGCCTTGCCGAGATAGCTATGTCCTACGGATATATCTATGTAGCTCAGATAGCTATGGGCGCAGACCAGAACCAGACCCTCAAGGCTCTTAAGGAGGCTGAGGCTTACAACGGTCCGTCACTCGTTATCGGTTACGCTCCGTGCGAGATGCACTCAATCAAGGGCGGAATGGTTAACTGCCAGAAGGAAATGAAGAAGGCTGTTGACTGCGGATACTGGGATATGTTCCGTTACAACCCCGCTCTTAAGGCCGAGGGCAAGAATCCGTTTACCATCGACAGCAAGCCGGCAACTGCCGACTATAAAGACTTCATTATGGGCGAGGCACGTTATTCCTCACTCACACGCTCCTTCCCCGAGCGCGCGGAGGTTCTGTTCGATAAAGCGGAAAAAACCGCAAAGGCTCGCCGTGCCCATCTTGAAAAGCTTCTTAAGCTTTACGGTGAATAATTAATATTAAAACGGGCTGGCCCTGCATTAGAGTGCGGGGTCAGCCCGTGATTTATTTGTAACCTTTTTGTATCTGCTAATTTAAGGCATTATGTAGTATAATGTTAAATGATAATTATTTGAGCGAGGTTGCATATGGTTTTCTCAAGCCTTACATTTTTATTTCTTTTTTTGCCGCTTAACTTGCTGGCATATTTTTCTGCAAAAGATATAAACACCAAAAACACCGTTATGCTGGTGTTTTCACTCATTTTTTACGCATGGGGCGAGCCGGTTTATATATTGTTGCTTGTCGGAATGACATTTATAGATTGGTATTTGACCCTTAAAATCGCCGTGAACAGACGGAAGCCGTCAAAAGCCAAGCTGTTTCTTACCTTGGCGGTCGCTGCCGACCTTTTGCTGCTGGGAATATTCAAGTACGGCACATTTACACTTTCAAATTTCAATCACCTTTTCGGCGTACCGAAAACAGTACCGTCTATTGCGCTGCCGATAGGTATTTCATTTTATACCTTTCAGCTTATGACCTATTGTATAGATGTATACAGGGGTGAGGTACGGGCGCAAAGAAGCTTTAAGATGTTACTTTTGTATGTAAGCCTGTTCCATCAGTGCATAGCCGGACCGATAGTACGCTACAAGGATGTAGTAAGCGAGCTTGAAAACAGAAGCGTCACATATAATGACATAGGCGAAGGACTTAACCGCTTTGTTACGGGACTTGCCAAAAAAGCAGTGCTTGCAAATGCCTGTGCGGCGGCGGTGGATAAGCTGCTGGTTCCCGACGGCGGAGATTTCTCCGTTCTGGCTTCAAAAAGCGTGCTTTCGCTTTGGGTCGGTATGCTTGCGTTTGCTTTGCAGATATATATTGATTTTTCTGCTTATTCCGATATGGCGATAGGTATGGGCAGAATGATTGGCATACATTATCTTGAAAATTTCAATTATCCCTATGTTTCATGCTCAGTAACCGAATTTTGGAGACGCTGGCATATATCCTTAGGCTCATTTTTCAGGGATTATCTTTATATACCGCTCGGCGGCAACCGTAAGGGTGCGTTCCGTACAGCCTTTAACCTGTTTGTAGTGTGGGCGCTTACCGGTCTTTGGCACGGGGCGTCGTGGAACTTCGTGCTGTGGGGACTTTACTTTTTTGTATTTATTTTGGCGGAAAAGCTCTTTTTGGGCAGGCTTTTGGCAAAGAACCGCGCGGCGGCGCACGCTTATCTGCTTTTGGTAATCTTTTTCGGTTGGATATTGTTTAAATTCGAAAATCTCTCGGATGTTCTGTGTGTTCTAAAGGGTATGTTCGGGGCAGGCGGAAACAAATTTTCCGATTTTGAAACCGTTACCACGATAAAAAGCTATATTGTAATACTTGCCGTTTCGGTAATTGCGTCCACACCGATCGCAAGAAACATATCTGTAAATTTAAAGCATATATCGCTTAAATCGGACGGCGCGCTTGCGGTGTATTCTGTTTTGCAGATACTTGTTCCGGCGGCGCTTTTACTGCTGTCCGTCGCGGCGCTTGTGGGCAACAGTTACAATCCTTTCCTCTATTTCAGATTTTAGGTGAACGGTATGGAAAATAATCAACTTATAAATGAAACGGAAGAACAGGAAAAAAGAAAAATAATCTCCAACCAGAGAAAGCTTAGAATTCTCAACATAGTGTATGTAAGATTTTTTATTTTCCTGCTGTACGGATTTTTTGTGATTTCACTTATAATTCCGCTGAGACCGAAGTATTCCGAAAGCGAAAAAAGGGAACTTGCTCGGTTTCCGAAATTCACCGTTTCGTCGTTTTTTTCGGGAAAATTTTTTCAGGGAATAGGGGAATGGTATTCCGACACTTTTCCGTTTCGAGAAACGCTCACGGAGCTTAATGCAAGAGTTACGGGACTGTACGGAAAAACCGATACGAGAATACACGGAACGGTAGAAAAGGGCGACGATATACCGGAGGCCGGCGAAACCGCTTCCTCGGAGTCGCAAAACAGCTCATCCGAGCAGACGGGTGCGGAGTCGGCTCCTCCCGAAACGGCGGAAAGCTCTTCAGCGGCGGAGCCGCCAAAGGAAAAACCTGCCGAGCCTACAACCCAAACGCTCGGCGCACTCTTAATAAACGGCGATACGGCATATGAGTATTATAATTTTGTCAGAGGGACCGCCGATATTTATACGGCGGCGGTAAACCGTGCCGGTCAGCTTCTTAACGGAAGTGCGGCGGTATATGATATGATAGTTCCGACAAGTATGGGAATAACAGCACCCGACGAATTGACGGCGGCTATCAACACATCAGATCAGCAAAAGGCAATCAATTATATGTATTCGCGCATAGGCTCCGCAAAGACCGTTCCCGTTTACGATATTTTGAAAGCGCATAAGAACGAATATATATATTTCAGAACCGACCATCACTGGACGGCTCTCGGCGCATACTACGCATATCGCAATTTTATGGAGCTTAAGGGAGAATCACCGACGGCGCTTGCCGATTACGGTCAGCGGGAATTCCCGGGGTATCTCGGTTCGTTTTATACATCAAGCGGTAAGCTTCCGCAGTTAGCCGCAAATCCCGATACGGTGTTTGCTTATCAGCCGAAGGAAACCAACTCCATGCAGATCTATTTCTCGGTAGGCGGTCCTGCAAAGACGGAGCCTATAATTTCGGATATGACCAATGTTTCATCCAAATATCTCACATTTATAAAGGGCGACCGTCCGTTCAGCATTATAAATAACCCCGCAAAGAACGACGGCTCTGTTTGCGTGCTTGTGAAGGAATCGTTCGGAAATGCGTTTGCACCGTTGCTGGTTCCGAATTATCAGACGGTTTATATTGTCGACTACAGATATTTCTCCGGCACGGTATTCGGCGGCAAGACCTATAATTCGATTCCGCAGCTCTGTATCGATGTTAAGGCAAAGGACCTTCTTTTCCTGAATAACATTTCCGCTACACGGAATAAGGATCTTGTAAATTCCATAAACGCCCTCATAAAATAGCTCCGTATACAATAAGCCTGCACCCGCCGCGGCGGGTGCAGGCTTATTCTTATGAGTGCGAGAC
>ERZ1504720.395-NODE-395-length-11615-cov-4.219031_pt1 | contig 11615 bp, 7 predicted proteins | sample MGYA00572386_ERZ1504720 | MGnify/ENA primary metagenome ERZ1504720 (study PRJEB39906, sample SAMEA3182062) | gut metagenome | biome: human; feature: gut; material: Stool; isolation source: human stools | place: Canada | collected 2013-01-14 ...
AATTATGATACAACCAGCCAATAGAGTAACGGAAATACAGGAATACTACTTCAGCCGCAAGCTGAAGGAAGTGGCTAAGCTTAATGCCGAGGGCAAAGACATTATCAGTCTGGCCATCGGAAGTCCAGACATGCCGCCTTCTAAGCAGACCATTGACAAGCTCTGCGAGGTAGCCAACAATCCCAACGCACACGGATATCAGCCTACGGTGGGCATACCAGAGTTGCGCAAAGCAATGGCTGGTTTCTATAAGCGCTGGTATGATGTAGAGCTCGACTGGGCTACAGAAATCCAACCCCTCATAGGTAGCAAGGAAGGCATTCTGCACGTAACGCTCGCCTTCTGCAATCCTGGCGATGAGGTGCTTATCCCGAACCCTGGATACCCTACCTATACCGCCATCAACAAGATTCTGGGTACCAAGATTACCTACTACGATCTGAGAGAGGATAACGGATGGCAGCCCAATTTCGACGCCCTGGAGAAGATGGACCTGAGTCACGTAAAACTGATGTGGACCAACTATCCTAACATGCCGACAGGCGGTGTGGCAAAGCGCGAAACCTACGAAAAGCTGGTGGCATTCGCCCAGAAGCACAACATCGTGGTGGTGAACGACAACCCATATTCGCTCATCCTCAACGAGCACCCTATGAGCATCATGCAGGTGCCGGGAGCTAAGGACTGCTGCATCGAGTTCAATTCCCTGAGCAAGAGCCACAACATGTCAGGCTGGCGTGTGGCGATGATTTCGAGCAACAAGACCTTCATCTCATGGATTCTGAAGGTGAAGAGCAACATCGACAACGGAAGCTTCCGAGGCATACAGCTGGCTGCTGCCGAGGCGATGCTTAACAACACGGATGAATGGCATCGCGAGAACAACATCCAGAACTACCGCCGCCGCCGCGACATTGCTGAGGAGATCATGAAGGTGCTCGACTGTCAGTTTGACCCTAACCAGGTAGGCATGTTCCTTTGGGGCAAGATACCTGAGAAATATGCCGATGTAGAAGACCTGACAGAGAAGATTCTGCATGAGGCACGCGTCTTCCTCACCCCTGGCTTCATCTTCGGAACCAACGGCAAGCGTTACATCCGTATCAGCCTCTGTGCCAAGGATGAGAAGATGAAAGTGGCTCTGGAAAGAATCAAGAAGGTTTTTGAAAGGTAAAAGGCCTTTGAAAGGTAAAAAGGTAAAAGGGTAAAAAGGTAAAAAGAGCCTTTCCCCCTTGAAAGATAAAAAGAGCCTTTCCCCTTTCCGCCCCCGTTCCCAGCGATTCCATCGCTGGTCCCCAAAGAAAAAAGTAAAAAAATAAAAATATTCGACTATGGAATTAGAATTAGAACCATTGAATTTTCCTAGTGATCAGGAACGCCCTTGCGTCATTGCCGGCCCTTGCTCGGCAGAGACAGAAGAGCAGGTTATGACTACCGCTAAGCAGTTGGCTGCCAAAGGTTGCCACATGTTCCGCGCAGGTGTGTGGAAGCCACGCACCAAACCGGGAGGCTTCGAGGGTAACGGTGAAACAGCCTTGCCTTGGATGAAGCAGGTGAAGGAAGAAACAGGCATGCTGACAGCTACTGAGGTGGCTACCCCAGAGCATGTAGAGCTCGCACTGAAATATGGAATCGACATTCTCTGGGTGGGCGCACGTACATCTGCCAACCCATTCGCCATGCAGGCACTTGCCGACAGTCTTCAGGGCGTAGACGTGCCTGTGCTCGTTAAGAACCCGGTAAACCCAGACCTCGAGCTTTGGATCGGTGCCCTGCAGCGCATTAACCAGGCAGGCATCAAGAAACTCGGTGCTATCCACCGTGGATTCTCCAGCTTCGACAAGAAGATTTACCGCAACCTTCCTATGTGGCAGATTCCTATCGAGTTGCACCGCCGCATACCACAGTTGCCAATCATCTGCGACCCTAGCCACATCGGTGGCCGACGCGACCTCATCGCCCCTCTCTGTCAGCAGGCAATGGACTTAGGTTTCGACGGCCTCATCGTTGAGAGCCACTGCAGCCCAGACGATGCATGGAGCGATGCTAAGCAGCAGGTTACCCCAGAGGTGCTGGATTACATCCTCAGCCTCCTCGTAGTGCGCGATGAGCATTATTCTACAGAGGGTCTGCACCAGCTGCGCGGTCAGATTGACGAGTGCGACAACCAGCTGATGGATCTTCTGGCTAAACGTATGCGCGTTTGCCGCGAGATTGGTACCTACAAGAAGGAGCACAACATGACCATCGTTCAGACCAACCGTTACAACGAGATTCTCGACAAGCGTGGAGCCCAGGCAGCCCTCTGCGGCATGAGCCCTGAGTTTGCCGCTCAGATTTTCGAGCACATCCATGAGGAGAGTGTCCGCCAGCAGTTGGAAATCCTAAACCAGAAGTAAATTAAGTGAAGAGTGAAGAACGAAGAGTGAAGAATTCAAATGCTTTGAGGGCTAGGGTTCTTTGCTGTAGTTTTTCGTTTAAACAAATGATGCTGTAGAATTCTTCGTTCTTCACTCTTCACTCTTCACTTGAAAAATATGAGAATATTAATTATGGGAGCAGGTAAGATGGGAAGTTTCTTCATCGACCTGCTCAGCTTCGACCACGAGGTGGCGGTTTACGAGAAGGATGCCAAGCGCCTGCGCTTCACCTACAACTGTTACCGCTTCACTAAGATGGAAGAGATAGAGATGTTCCGCCCCGAACTGGCCATCAATGCGGTGACGGTAAAATATACGCTGCCAGCCTTTGAAGAGGTGTTGCCACATCTCTCTCACGACTGCATTATCAGCGACATAGCTTCGGTAAAGACCGGACTGCAGGAGTTTTACGAGAAGAGCGGTTTCCGCTTCGTGAGCACGCACCCTATGTTCGGCCCAACCTTTGCCAATCTGAACCAGCTTTCAGAGGAGAATGCAGTCATCATCAAGGAGGGTGACTACATGGGCAAGATATTCTTCAAGTCTGCATGAGTATACATTTGATGAGCACGACCAGACGGTGGCCTACTCGCTGAGTATTCCTTTCGTGAGCACCTTTGCCTTTGCGGCAGTGATGAAGCACCAGGATGCTCCGGGCACCACCTTCAAGCGCCACATGCAGATAGCCAAGGGCGTGCTCAACGAAGATGATTACCTGCTGCAGGAAATTCTCTTCAACCCATACACATCGGGGCAGGTGGCACAGATCAGAGAGGAGCTTGCTGAGCTCATCGACATCATTGACCACAAGGATGCGAAGCGTATGAAACTCTTTCTCACCAAGATACGTAATCATGTGAAGGAAGATATTGAGATTAAAGAAAAATAAAATTGTTGTTACGAGGGGGAGCCCTTATATTATTTCCCCCTTCAGGTTATTGGTGTTTTGCATGTGAATGTAGAACCAGTCAAGTTTTTTTAAGGCCTTGCATGTGAATGTAGGGTCTTTTTTTTATGTGTTGCCGGAAGCGGAAAAGCTTAATGACCTTAATGACCATGACCTTAATGACCACCCCCGATTTGTGATTAATGATTAGGCAGGTGTGCGTCCCCGGTAAGGCGCCAGCAGGTGGATAATAAGGAAAAAGGGGGCAAAATGAAAATATGTAAGGAGATAGGGGCGATTTCTGAAATATTATTTGTACCTTTGCACCCACAAATCAAAGGATAGATTGTAGAATCAGTAAAAAGGATTGTAGAATCAATAAAACAGATTGTAGAATCAGTAAAACAGATTGTAGAATCAGTAAAAAGAAGAGCAGTTCTATTATGAGCGAACAGAAAGAAACAAAGAATATGAAGAATGCTGCAGAGGCACAGGCCCCTGAGCAGAATACAACAGAACCAGCAGCTAAGCAGAATGATGATGCTAAGCAGGCTGATACAACAGAACAGCAGGCGGATGCTGCTGCCTTCCAGGTAGTGAACGAGGGCTTTTCAACCCACGAAGCCATTGAAGAGGCAAAACGCTGCCTACACTGCAAGATTCCGCAGTGCAAGAAGGGATGCCCGATAGGCAACGACATACCTGATTTCGTACACGAACTCTCTATGGGTAACATGGGTGCAGCGATGAGCATCATCAATGCCAAGAGCAACTTGCCGGCCATCTGCGGCCGTGTATGCCCTCACGAGAAACAGTGTCAAGGCAACTGCGTGCTCGGAAAGAAAGGCAAACCGGTACAGATCGGCAAACTGGAGCAGTTTATTGCCGATTTTGATACCAAGATGAACCTTTCGCGCGAGATGTTGCCACAGAAAACACGTGGCCGTGTGGCAGTCATCGGTTCGGGTCCAGCGGGCTTGACCGTAGCTGGCGATCTGGCGCGTCAGGGCTTCAACGTCACCATTTTCGAGGGCCAGGCTGAGCCGGGAGGCGTGTTGATGTACGGTATTCCTGAGTATCGCTTACCTAAGTCGGTAGTGCGCGATGAGGTGGCTAAGATTGCTGCCCTCGGCGTGCAGTTTATCACCAACTGCATGGTGGGCGAGAACAATGTAACCATCGACAGTCTGTTCCGTGCAGGCTACGACGCCATCTTTATGGGCACAGGTACCAGCGTGCCTCAGAACATGGACTCTACACCGGGCTCAAAGCTCCACGGTGTGAGCCAGAGTACATACTTTCTGCATAACGTGAATGCCTATAACGAAGGCGCGTTGACCCGCGACATGGTTCCACTGCGCGACGGCGAGAAGGTGGGTGTCATTGGCGGCGGAAACGTGGCCATGGATGCTGCCCGTACTGCTATCCGTCTGGGTGCCGATGTAACTGTGCTGTACCGTAAGACCCAGGAAGAGATGCCTGCCATCCAGAGCGAATATGAAGATGCTGTGAAGGAAGGCGTGAAATTTGAGTGGAAAACTACCATCGAGGCCTTTCTGAAGGGCAAAAACGGCCGTCTGGGAAGCTGTGTGCTGAACACTCCTGAGGGTGAAAGGGTAGAAAAATTCGACAGAATCTATCTCGCCATTGGTTCAAGACCAGCCAACCGTATCGTTTCTACCACTGCCGGAATCGAGGTGGATGAGAAGGGATATGTAAAAGTTGTTGAACGTCCGTTCGGTATGACCACCCGTCGCGGTGTGTTTGCCGGAGGTGATGTGGTACACCGTCCGCAGACTGTAGTCCTGGCAATGAAGGCTGCCAAGGAGGTGGCTCAGGGCATCGCTCAGTATGTAGATGCCATCAAGCTTCTTGAAGAGGCTAAGAGAATCGAGCAACGTGGAATAGTAGAATAATCAAATGAACTCAATAGAATATAAGTGAATTATTTCTGCAGTTACGGAACTGGTTTAACAGAGAGTTGTCACTAGGCTCGGCAGAGCTGCTGAGCCTAGTGATAATATCTGGGAAGCTATGTGTTTTGACTTAAAAGACTATATGCAAGAACTCTAAAAACTGTATGCTTTTACTTACTAAAAATATTTCTTAGTGTTGAAAACACCATATCTTTCCTTTGAATGATACTATATACCTTTGAATGATGCTATATAAATAGGCCAACTGTTATAGACGCTTAATTTTTTTACATTACTCTTTAAATGAACTTAAACTTCTTGGGGAATTTAATGAAGTATCAGATTTAATCATTACTTTTGTATCAGATTCATATTAAGAAGAAGTAATTTGTCTGGTACAAAGAAAAGATATAAATCAGAGAAAAAGCATGAAGCGTATCATATTGATTTTAATAGTATTGCTTGCCATGTTAGGGCAGGTAGCCTATGCGCAGAAAACGTGTGTCATCGCATCGGCAGAAAATCATGTGCCTATTCGTGAAGCACTTATTCATACCAATAACAATCATTGGGCAAGAACAGATTATCGGGGCTATTGGACGATGCGCTATCAGTTTGATTCAGCAACCGTATCGAAACCTGGTTTTATGAAGGCAACTATCCGGTACAAGGAACTGCCGGATACTCTGTTTCTCTTGCCGGATGCCAAACAATTAGGCGAAGTGACAGTTTGGGGCAAAAATCAGGAAGGCATCAAAAACATGGAAGAGGATATTCAGGAGAAGATAAACTCTTTGCCAACTTCATCTGCTGGCATCGGGTTTGATGCTTTCGGATGGATGGATAAACAGGGGAAACGTGATAAGAAGCATCTGCAACAGGCTAAAAAGGTATTTGAAAAAATGGAACATAAGGATCCTGTGGTAGCTGCTTATGAAAAAGCAACGGGGAAAAAGTATGAATTGACTAATCCGTATGATGTCTCGGCTTTTAAGAAAGATCCTTCTTCTGAAATGGCTACAGAAGAGAAAAAAGCAACTTCTGATGCTGAATCAAAATCGAATAAGAAGGAGAATCCTGAAAAATAAGCACAAGAGTAAACTGAAGAAATGAACTCGGGAAAGGCAGAGCGACAGCTATTTTAGCCGACGGGATAAAAAAAAACATAAACAAGTTGGCTTTCTCGAAAAAAAGTCGTATCTTTGTAGCCAAAAATATAAAGAAAGAAAAATGTTTGAAAATTTAAGTGATAGACTGGAACGCTCGTTCAAAATCTTGAAGGGCGAGGGAAAAATTACAGAAATCAACGTGGCGGAAACCATGAAGGATGTGCGCCGTGCACTCCTCGACGCCGACGTAAACTATAAAGTGGCTAAGGAATTCACCAACAAGGTGAAGGAGAAAGCACTCGGCATGAATGTACTTACTGCCGTAAAGCCGGGACAGTTGATGATCAAGTTGGTGCACGATGAACTGGAAGAACTCATGGGCGGCGAAGAAGCTCCATTGAAGCTCGAAAGTCATCCGGCCGTCATCCTCATGAGCGGTCTGCAGGGTTCGGGTAAGACTACCTTCAGTGGCAAGCTTGCCAATATGCTCAAGACCAAGAAAGGCAAGAAGCCATTGCTCGTGGCCTGCGACGTTTACCGTCCGGCAGCTATCCAGCAGCTCCATGTTGTGGGTGAGCAGGTGGGTGTTCCGGTATACAGCGAGCCAGAGAACAAGGATGTGCTCAGTATCGCCGACCATGCTATCCAGCAGGCTAAGACCAACGGCAACGATGTGGTAATCGTCGATACAGCCGGACGTCTTGCCATTGATGAGCAGATGATGAACGAGATCAGCAATCTCAAGAATCATCTCCGTCCAGACGAAACCCTTTTCGTGGTTGACTCCATGACCGGTCAGGATGCCGTAAACACAGCCAAGGAATTCAACGACCGCCTTGACTTTAACGGCGTTGTTCTCACCAAGCTCGATGGTGATACCCGCGGTGGTGCAGCCCTCAGTATCCGTACCGTGGTAACCAAGCCAATCAAGTTTATAGGTACCGGCGAGAAAATGGACGCCATTGACGTGTTCCACCCAGCTCGTATGGCAGACCGAATCCTCGGCATGGGTGATGTGGTATCCCTCGTAGAGCGCGCACAGGAGCAGTTCGACCTGGAAGAGGCCAAGAAACTGGAGAAGAAGATCAGAAAGAACCAGTTCGACTTCAACGATTTCTACAACCAGATCCAGCAGATTAAGAAGATGGGTAACATCAAGGATCTGGCAGCGATGATTCCGGGTGTTGGCAAGGCCATCCGCGACGTAGATATCCCAGAGGATGCATTCAAGGGCGTAGAGGCCATTATCCAGAGTATGACTCCTAAGGAGCGCACCAACCCAGCCATCCTCAACACATCACGCCGCCAGCGCATCGCTAAGGGTTCGGGCACCAACATCCAGGAGGTGAACAAACTCATCAAGCAGTTTGACCAGACCCGAAAGATGATGCAGATGATGACCGGCAACAAAATGGCGCAGATGATGAGCCGCATGAAGGGTATGCCAGGCATGCCTAAGATGCCGGGAATGTAAGAAGTGAAGAACGAAGAGTGAAGAATTCGTATGCTTTGCAACTTAACATAGAACATTTAATATTAATATAGAATAAAAATGCAGCTTATAGACGGAAAGGCGACGGCAGCCGCCATCAAGGAACAGATAGCCCAGGAGGTGGCACAGATCGTAGCCGCCGGTGGCAAGCAGCCACACCTGGTAGCCGTGCTCGTAGGGCACGACGGGGGCAGTGAAACCTATGTGAAAAACAAGGTGCTGGCCTGCGAGAAGTGTGGATTCAAGTCGACCCTCATCCGTTATGAGGAGGATGTTACCGAAGAAGAGCTCCTGCAGTGCGTAGACAAGCTGAACCAGGATGATGATGTTGACGGATTCATCGTTCAACTTCCTCTGCCTAAGCACATCGATGAGCAGAAGGTGACCATGGCAATAGATTACCGTAAGGATGTAGACGGATTCCACCCGGTAAATGTGGGCAGAATGTCGCTCGGCATGGCTTGTTTCATTTCTGCCACTCCGCTCGGTATCCTCACCCTGCTGCAGCATTACAATATTGAGACCAGTGGCAAGAAATGCGTCATTCTGGGCAGAAGCAACATCGTAGGCAAGCCAATGGCTCAGCTGATGATGCAGAAGCAGTATGGCGATGCTACCGTCACCGTATGCCACTCCCATTCCAAGAATTTGAAGAAAGAGTGTCAGGAGGCAGATATCATCATCGCAGCCATCGGTCGTCCTGATTTCGTGACAGCTGATATGGTGAAGCCGGGAGCCGTAGTCATTGATGTGGGTACCACCCGCGTGCCTGATGCTACGAAGAAAAGCGGTTTCCGCCTGAATGGTGATGTGAAATTCGACGAGGTGGCAGAGAAGTGTTCCTTCATCACTCCTGTTCCGGGAGGCGTTGGTCCGATGACCATCTGCTCGCTGATGAAGAATACGCTGGCTGCCGGCAAGAAGGAATATTACAGCTAGAAAGAAGATAATTATTTCAGAAAGAAGCAGTGTTTAAGTCACTGCATACTTGATTTTTTATAACTCTCTAATTTGTGGGGGCAGGGTGCAGTGATGCACTCTGCCTTTTTATCAAGCCGAGAGAAAGAGTGTAAAATAAACAAACAATATTAATCTAAAAATATAGAAACATGATAAAACTAAAGTACATATTTACATCAGCGCTACTCGTGGCAGCTGCCAGTGCCAGTCAGGCTGTCAGCAGGCAGCAGATGCAGACGCAAATAGACAAGGATGCCCCTGCATACACCATACAGGGCAAGGATTCCATCTGCCAGATATTCATCTATTCGCCAGCACCCAACCAGGGGTTGCATCTGGCTTATTTCACCGACGATGAGCGTTGGGTGGATGTAGGACAGCTCTGCGCCAGCGACTATGGTCCGTGGGGAGCTGAAAAGAAGATGTATAACCCCTTCGTGGTAAAAGCCAACGACGGCACATGGCGCGCACTCTGGAGCGTGAACCAGCATGCGCCGCAGTTTGCCGTAGCCTATTCAGAAGACCTCATCACCTGGCGCCCGCAGGATTATCCCATCATCCGCGAAAAAGGCGTGAAGGATGTGGCTGCCTATCAGATGGATGACGGTAACTTCGACATCTATCTCAAGACATCCAAAGGCAAGCGATACGTACAGGCAAGCAACGATTTCCGTACCTTCAAGGAAGATACGCTGGAAGCTTCTGCCGATGAGATACTCTGGCAGCGCGACACCGCAACCATAGACGGAAAACTCTTCCAGGGCTGCGATTTCGAGGTGCCGGCTGTACATCTCAACTACATTCGCTCCTGGTTCCACGCCCTCTCTGAAGAGGCAAAACTCAACGCCCAGCCGATACCGAAGACCGATGCCGACCTCGCAGCTTATGTCAAGGACAACCACATCGACCTGCCGAAAGATTCGGAAATCCCTGCTAACCTCAGCATCAATCCACAGAAATCCCACCGCATCTCCAACAAGCTGATGGGTATCTTCTTCGAAGACATCAGCCGCGCTGCCGACGGAGGACTCTCTGCAGAAATGTTGCAGAACGGCGACTTTGAGTATGACAAGGAAGACCACCGCCACCAGTGGAATGCCACCACGGCATGGGTGGGGGTAGAGAAAGAGGGCATCGCCACCGAAAACGGGGTGAGCCAGAACAATCCCCATTATGCCGTTTTGGGCGCCACACCTATTTATAATATAGGTTGGGACGGCATCGCCATACGTCGCGGAGCTGCCGTTGAGGGCAAGGAGGGTAAGCATCAGCCGGCCATCTACGAGGTGAGCCTGCACGCCCGCTGTTTCGATGCCAAGAAGAAAAATCTCACCCTGGCGCTCGTAAACCAGGAGGGATTGCCGGTATGCCAGGCCAAGATTAAGGTGCAGGGAACTGACTGGAAGGAATATAAGGCGCAGCTCATCGTTACCGATAAATATGAGGGCGAACTCGCCAGCGAAGCCATCACCAAGGAAGGCAAACTGGGCAAGAACATCCGGTTCGCCATCTTGCCTAAGGGCGAGCAGAAAGTGGCGGTAGATTTGGTAAGTCTCAAACCACAAGATACTTACAAGGGGCATGGACTGCGTAAAGACCTTGCCGAGGCCATTGCCGACCTGAAGCCTCGCTTCGTGCGCTTCCCGGGCGGCTGCATGCTCCACGGTCAGGGGCTCAAGAACATTTATCACTGGAAGGAGAGCGTGGGTCCGCAGAAAGATCGCAAGCCAGCCTACAACATCTGGGGATACCATCAGACCCGCCAGCTGGGTTTCTATGAGTATTTCCAGTGGTGCGAGGATATGGGAGCCGAGCCGCTGCCTGTATTGGCGGCAGGTGTTCCTTGTCAGAACTCTGTGGCAGATGAGCGCGGAGTGGCTGGTCAGCAGGGCGGAATCCCGATGAGCGAGATGCCGCAGTATATTCAGAACGTGCTAGACCTGGTAGAATGGGCGAATGGCAATCCTGCCACCTCTAAGTGGGCTAAGATGAGAGCCGATGCGGGTCATCCGGCTCCGTTCAACCTCAAGATGATAGGCATCGGCAACGAAGACCTTATCTCTACCGATTTCGAGCAGCGCTACCTGATGATCTGCAAGGCAGTGAAGCAGAAGTATCCTCAGATAGAGGTGGTGGGTACCGTAGGTCCGTTCCACTTCCCGTCTTCCGATTATATTGAGGGTTGGAAGATTGCCCGCGAAAACAAGCGCTGGATTGATGCCGTAGACGAGCATTATTATGAGCAGCCGGGCTGGTTCCTGAACCATCAGGATTATTACGACCATTACGACCGCAAGGCTCCTAAGGTTTATCTGGGCGAATATGCATCTCGCGGTGCCAATGCGGTAGACAATGCGCTGGCTGAGGGCATCCACCTCTGCAATGTGGAGCGCAACGGCGATGTGGTAGAAATGACATCTTATGCTCCTCTCTTGTGTAAGGACGGATACAGCAACTGGCAGCCGGACATGATTTACTTTGATAATAATAATGTACGCGCGAGCGAGAGCTACAAGATGCAGAAGATGTTCGGTCAGCATGCCGGTGACCTTTACATCTCATCCGTGCTCAGTCTGCCGGATGCGCTGAAGAAATATGTGGGCACCAGTGTGGTGAAGGATTCTAAATCGGGCAAAAACTGGCTTAAAGTGGTGAATGCCTTGCCTCGCACGCTGAAACTCTCGGTTTCTGGCTTGGGCAACAAGCAGGTAACCATCGCAGGTAGAAGCGCTCAGGTTTTCGAACTTTAGCTTTCTTCAGAAGATGTTTTCTGATAGACCTCAAATCCGCAACCTATAGGGTTTAGTGGGATTTTGCTTGCAAAGCGACAAA
>ERZ1504720.399-NODE-399-length-11500-cov-3.038794_pt1 | contig 11500 bp, 15 predicted proteins | sample MGYA00572386_ERZ1504720 | MGnify/ENA primary metagenome ERZ1504720 (study PRJEB39906, sample SAMEA3182062) | gut metagenome | biome: human; feature: gut; material: Stool; isolation source: human stools | place: Canada | collected 2013-01-14 ...
ATGCGTATTCGGTTGGAAACACACAATCTCATATAAGTTTGGTACGGCAAGCCCCCCTCCTGAGAGAGGGGCGCAGCCGCACCAATGTTCACAGGCTTTGTTATATGCATTTTGTTCGCAGTTTAGCGAACATGGGAGGAGGAGAATGGCATGAGAAAAGAAAGTTCCACTTTGCAGAAATGTAAAAGGCAGATGGCGACCCTTGGATTTGACAGCCAGCTGGCCTATCACCGGGTAAAGCTGATTTTGAAAATCTACCGGGATGTGGTGTGGGTCCTCAGTGAGCGGGTGGAGGAACTGCATGAGTACGCCTGGGAGCTGGGCGCTCAGGACGCTGATACCGGGCTTATCTATCTGCAAAGTTTCGCCCCGGATATGGATCTGCAGGAGTTTGAGGAACGGGTCTGCTGTGTGATGGAAAACCGGATGCTGGTGGATGTGATCGACCGTGCCCTTCTCCGCTTGAAACGATACCCTGACCGGGGTGAACTTTACTATGAGATCTTGACCAAACAATTTATCCACCGTTTTAACAGCACAGAAAAAGAACTGCTGGATGAGCTGAATATGGAGCGAAGCGTATTCTATGACCGAAAGCGCGAGGCGATCTTCTTATTGTCCCTCTGCCTTTTTGGTTATGCTGTGCCGGAACTTCAGGAAGAATTGGAGATGCCCCGACTTTATCCCGACTGATTCCCGATGAAAAACCGACGAAATCCCTACTCCCTTCCGACTTTGCCTCTGCTATACTCAGTACAGTGGCAGGGATGCGCAAAAATGAATAGGACCAGCTGACAAGGGCCGGGACGCTGTAAAGTGTCCCGGCCCTCTGTATTCCTGCCGCAATATGGCGGCGGGGATCGGCCGGGGATGCAGAAATGCGTCCCCGGCTATTTTTCTGCCCGGCACTGGGAGGGCCGGCATGGGCTGGGAGGCTTATATCGCCAAGTACCCCTGATTTCAAGATTTTGATTCGCCATCAAAATCTTGAAATTTGGAGGAAAGGCACATGGAATCCAACGGGAAGTTTACCCTTATTGTTTTTAACACCTGCACTCAGGAATATGAGGAAGTCATAGTGACAGAGGAGGTCTATCGCACTTACTGCAGAACCCGGTGGAATATCAAGGACAATGATCAGAGCTTTTTTGACCATGAGATCCAGACGAGTGGGATGATCGGAAGTCAGGATGGCGCCTATGAAAATTTCCGGGAGTTTATTGACGCCATCAACACTCCGGAACACATCATCCTTGAACAAATAAAGAAAGAGGCCCTGTACCAAGCGATCTCAGCGTTGCCTGCTGCGGATCAGGCATTGGTACAGGGGTTGTTTTTTAAGGGACAAAGTGAACTTGACTATGCAAGAGAGATTGGCGTTTCACAGCCTGCAGTGCATAAACGGAAAGTCCGTATTCTCAAGTCTTTGAAAAAACTTTTAGAAAATTGAAATTGGAGGGTTATTAAAATGCCGACACCTTCCCCTATACAAGCGAGAAGGAAATGCTTCTCACTTGTTCCTTGAAAACCGAATATCCGATTGTCTGAATACTTTCCTGACGGGGCCCCTGCTGAACAGGGGCAAGCGACGCTGGAGGATGCGCGAAAACCATCTGTAGAGGTTCTGGTACAGGCTGCAAACGAAGTCACCTATACATTTTTGTTCGGTTATGACAGCCTGACGGATTTCCCCTCTATCAACGACGGCCAAATAAGGTGCTAAGCGGGTCCATCCGTCCAAAAAACAGCCTGTGGCAAGCTGTATCGCAATGACTCCGCCAGGGATAATGATACTTCCGTCCAGTCACAGCCCCCACCGAAATGGGGATCAAGCAATGAGGGCGGCCGACAGAGATCCTGCCGGGGGTGAGAGTCCCATGACGCGGTGAAGCCAGCCGCGGTTCAGATGGTCGCCCTATGGAGCTGATGCCAATGGCACAGGCTCCTGCGCTTGGGGAAGTAGTGTCGAATACAAGCGCCAAAGAAAGACAACACAAATGTGAAGTCTTAATATCAGAAGCTATGGGGATCGCTTCTGTCCAAAACCCGTTTACTGACCGGAACATGCCGTATGAGCAGCCATTCCAACCAGATGCGGGAGATGCGGAGGCGGTCCCTATTTTTGTGATATTAAGCCCAATATGCTGAGGAGGTGTATTCTGTGAAAACATATTGCAGACAGGAAATCAGCCGTGGTGACATTTACTATGCTGACCTGCGGCCAGTCATCGGGTCTGAGCAAGGTGGTATCCGTCCGGTACTCATTCTGCAGCACAATGTAGGCAACCGCCACAGCCCCACAGTGATCGCAGCCCCCATCACCAGCAAGATGGGAAAACCGCGGCTGCCTACACATGTTTGTTTGAATAGGCAAGCGAATGGATTGAGCTGTGGTTCCGTTATCCTCTTGGAGCAACTTCGCACTATTGATAAGTCCAGGCTCAGAGAGCGCGTTGGAGCATTGGACACCTCCGAGATGAAACAGATTGACTGGGCGCTTGGGGTCAGCGTCGGTCTGGTGGAAGGATATCGGTAGAATAGGTCAATTTATGAACATTTATTCTGTTGGTATTGGTGAATAGATGTTGCCGCCTTACTTGTGGTATTGTTTGAAAAAGCACTTGGGAATAGGAAAACGAGGTGAAGCAAGAGTGGAGTACCGAAAAGTTTACTTCCGGATTCGCAGCCGCTATCAGTTCGATTCCGGCTGGCCGGCTGAGACTGACGCCGCCAAATTTCATGAAGAAAGCCGCAGCCTGTTCCAGAGTGCGGGCTGGGATCTACAGCCCGGTGGGGACAGCACATCTGATACCGTTACGAAAGGCTGGCAGGAGTTATACTGCATCCGATGAACTTTAGTGGTATTATAGAGATGGACGAGATCCCAGCCATCCAAGAACTACTGAAGGATGCGAAATCGTTCTGCTGCTATGGCTTCGACTGCTACGAGAGGTATTGGGATATTACCGATGAGGAATATCTGGCACAGTTGGAGACCAAGCGCGAGGAGATCACACATGAAATTCTGGAACGGTGCCGGACAAAACGGAAAAACCTGTATATCACAGGCCCGGTTGCTTTAAATGTCGCTCAAAAGTTCTCTGTACACAGGCTCTGTGATAAAGAAGGCAAGCATAATCTTGCCAACCGCTTCGTGGGCGAACTGATGGAGCAGCTTGTTCAAGATGGCCTGCTGGTGACAACGAAAACCAGGAACGGTCCTGGTGTCCGCACGGCAACCGATGCAGAAATTAGCTCCCCACTGCCAGGGCAGCAGCAAATGACCCTGTAAATCGAGGTGCGATGGAATGGCAATTTATATTACGGGTGATACTCACGGCGACTTCCAACGCTTTGGGAGCAAATACTTCCCACAGCAGAAGGAGATGAGCCGGGGGGACTATGTGGTCATCGCGGGTGATTTTGGAGGACTGTGGGATGGAAGCCAGAAAGATCAATATTGGTTGGACTGGCTGAACAAGAAGCCCTTCACCACCCTGTTCGTGGATGGGAACCATGAGAATTTTGACTTGCTGAACACTCTACCAGAAAAAGAATGGAATGGCGGACGGGTCCATGTTGTGCGGGAGCATGTCCTGCACCTTATGCGGGGACAGGTCTTCGACTTCGGCGGCCTCGCCTGGTTCACAATGGGCGGTGCGGCCTCCCATGATATTCAGGATGGAATCCTTGATCCCGCCGCTCCGGACTTCGAGCGCCAGTATTGGCTGATGCGCCGGATGCGGTCCATGTTCCGGGTCAAAGGCGTGAGCTGGTGGGAGGAGGAGATGCCCAGCTTGGAGGAGTACCAAGAAGCCCTGGCAAACTTGGAACGGGTCAACTGGACGGTAGACTGTGTTCTCACCCACTGCGCTCCCAGCGGTGTGGTGCAGGAGATCAATCCATCCTATGGAACGGATGAACTGACGGACTTTCTTGAAATGGTCAGCCAGCGGTGTAAATTCGCCTACTGGTTTTTCGGCCATTACCATGAGAATCGAATCATAGATCAGAAATACATCCTCCAGTGGGAAAAGATATCTGAACTGGGTTTTTAATCGCAATGGATCAGGGAGTGGGTAACCAGCATTCCCTGGTCTTTTATTCTGAACGGAGTGGAAGACGCCAAATGAGCAAAGAGATAGGCTACACAAAGGGAAAAAGCGATTTTACATATATGGTAGAGCATAGGTGATATTTTGTTATCAGGAGGAAAAAATGACATTTGAAATTAAAGATTATTTTGAGACGCCCGTTATATTGGAGCCGAGGGTGGAATTGTACACGGTTTATGATTTTATGGGCAAAGAACTGCCTGGCCTTGCGATTGTTCTTGATATGCCTATCCAAGGAGCAGATGAGAAAGAACAGTTCGCTATTCTTACAAAATCTTTTGAAGAATTTATTGGCTTGAAAAACAGTGCATATGTCGATATAAACAACTGTCCCTTTGCGCCGCAGCTGCTCAATCGTGGATTTGCTAAAGATACTGGGCTCTACAAAGAAAGTGGGTTCTGCTCCTACCCTTTATGGACATTTGATGAAACCGTTCTGAAAGAAACCGGCGGTGAGAAGTACGAGAGATACGCACGGGCTTATGACGAGTATATGGAGTCCTCTTTTATAGGAATGATGGGTGCGGAAGATGAAACAGGCGAAGAAATATGTACAGGAATGATGATGTAATAAGTCCATAATACAGTCCGTGGCTGGACTGAGGAATACCAAGAGGCTCTGGTGAACTCGGAATGGGTCAACTGGACAGCGGACTGCGTTCTCGCCCACTGCGCTCCCAGCAGCGGAGTAATGACGCATACGGAGTGGTCCGATGTATATCCCGGAATGATTGTGGAATAGACGAACAGCCCGTCCTGTGATATGATGGTAGTAAGTCAAAAAGATTGGAGGACAGGCTAATGCCGGAAAAACAGAAGAAAACCATTCGGGAATTGACCCTCATGCTGATGTACCTGACCTCCTGGGAGGAACGGGATACACCGGAAATGCGGGCGGTCAAGAAAAAGGAACTGGAAAAGTATCCCCTTGTCCGCCGATGCTGGAAGGGCTATGATCACGACCTGCTGAACAAACTTTCAGAGGAAGGGCTGATCAACGCTGCCGGGCGAACCTATCCCGCCCTCATCACACCGGAGGGAGAAGCCGAAGCTCGGAAACTGCTGGCCCAATATGGAATTGATACAGAAGAAAGAAGGCGTTGCAGTGCGGAACGATAAACAAGAACAGGCGATCCGATCCAGCGCAGCGGAATACCTGACCTTTGTGGCCGCTACCGGTGACAGTACAGAGAGCATGGAAATGCGCTATGAGGATGAGAATATCTGGCTGACCCAGAAGATGATGTCGGCTCTCTATGATGTGGATGTTCGGACAATCAATGAGCACATCCAGAAGATCTATGAGGATGGTGAGCTGACAGAGGAGGCAACTATCCGGAATTTCCGGATAGTTCAAACTGAGGGCTCCCGTCAGGTTAGCCGCCAGGTGAAGCACTACAATCTGCAGATGATCATTGCGGTTGGATTCAAGGTCAACAATGACCGGGCGGTCCAGTTCCGCAAGTGGGCCAATACCATCGTTAAGGACTACACCATTCAGGGCTGGGCCATGGACAGTGACCGGTTGAAAAACGGGGGTAGTGTACTTACCAAGGAATACTTCGACCACCTTCTGGAGCAGATCCGGGAGATTCGGATGTCTGAACGCAAGTTCTACCAAAAGATCACCGACATCTACGCCACGGCTCTGGATTATGATAAATCAGCCAAAACCACACGCCTGTTTTTTTCCGAGGTACAGAACAAACTCCACTGGGCGATCCACCGTCATACTGCGGCGGAGTTGATTGTGGAGCGAGCCAACGCTGAAAAACCTCACATGGGCTTAACTTCCTGGGAGCAGTATCCAAACGGAAAAATACAGAAGTATGATGTGTCCATTGCTAAGAACTATCTTTCCAGAGAGGAACTGCAGGCGCTGGAACGCATTGTGACCATGTACCTGGACTATGCGGAATACCAGGCAGGCCGCCATATCCCTATGACCATGCAGGACTGGTCACAGCGGCTGAATCGCTTCCTGGAATTCAATGAGCATGAGATCCTCCACGACACCGGCCGGGTGACGCATGAGATCGCCAAAGCCTTCGCAGAGAGCGAGTTTGAAAAATACCGGATTGTGCAGGATCGCATGTTTGAAAGCGACTTCGACCATTTCCTTGCCCTGGAGGAACAAGCAGAGAGAAAAAATGACTGACAAAAGAGAGCCGCCGGTTTCCAGACTGGCGGCTCTCTTTTACAGTTGCGGCAGAAAGATGGAGGCATATCGCTTTAGAAATCACAGCATTCTGTGCTGGTTTTCCAATGGGTACAAGATGGTGTTTTTCACAATAGAACAACCAGAACAAATGTGCTATAATGGCTTTGAAAATGCGTCGGAAGATAAAGAGGAAGGGGTGACCGAAGCATGAAGGAGCGAACCTACATTTGCTGTGATCTAAAATCGTTTTACGCAAGTGTGGAGTGCATCGAGCGTGGGCTGAATCCACTGGACACCAACCTCGTGGTGGCGGACCTGAGCCGCACTGAAAAGACCATCTGTCTGGCGGTCACACCTTCCCTGAAGTCTTATGGCATTTCCGGTCGAGCCAGGCTGTTTGAGGTGATCCAACGGGTCAAGGAGGTCAATGCCCAACGGCAGCGGAATACCCCTGGCCGGCAGTTCACCAGCGCTTCCTCTCACGACCCGGAGGTACGGCGAAATCCTTCCCTGGCCCTCGACTATATCGTGGCTCCACCCCGGATGGCCCACTATATTGACTGGAGCACCCGCGTCTACAGTGTTTACCTCAAGCATGTGGCGCCGGAGGACATCTACCCATACAGCATCGATGAGGTGTTCATCGACGCCACCAGCTACCTGCAGACCTACCATCTGTCGGCCCGTGAATTTGCCCGGAAAATCATCCTCGACATTCTGCAGACGACCGGTATCACCGCTGCGGCGGGCATTGGGACGAATCTGTATCTGGCCAAGGTCGCCATGGACATTGGCGCGAAGCATGTCCCCGCCGATGAATACGGCGTCCGCATCGCAGAACTGGATGAGATGGGCTATCGCCGCTCCTTCTGGACCCACCGTCCGCTCACCGACTTCTGGAGGGTGGGAAAAGGCTATGCCGCCAAGCTGGAAGCCAACGGCCTGTACACCATGGGAGATATTGCCCGGTGTTCTATCGGGCAGCCTACAGATTATCACAACGAGGAACTGCTCTATAAACTGTTTGGTGTCAACGCAGAACTGCTCATCGACCATGCCTGGGGCTGGGAACCCTGCACCATTGCGGACATTAAGGCATACAAACCAGAAAACAAGAGCATCGTCTCCGGGCAGATTCTGCAGTACCCATACCCATTTGAAAAGGCAAGGCTGGTCATCCAGGAGATGGCCGATGCACTGGCGCTGGAATTGGTAGATAAGCGGCTTGCGACCAACCAACTGGTCCTCACAGTAGGCTATGACATCGAAAACCTCAAGGGTACAGTCTACACCGGAGAGGTCACCACGGACCGCTATGGGCGCAAAATTCCCAAGCATGCTCATGGTACAGTCAATCTGGACGGATATACTTCCTCCGGCGAGGAGCTGCTCAAGGCAGCCACCAGCCTGTATGACCGGATCGTAGATAAAACCCTGCTGGCCCGCCGGCTGACCCTCTGCGCCAATCACCTGCTGGACGAGTCTTCTGTGCCGGAGGATTTGCCGGAGCAGATTGACCTGTTTACGGACTACTCGGCAAAGGAAAAGCAGAAAAAAGAGGCTGACACTGCCCATGCACGGGAGAGAAAACTCCAGGAAACCATGCTGGACATCAAAAAGCGTTTTGGCAAGAATGCCATCCTCAAAGGACTGAATCTGGAGGACGGCGCCACAGCCAGGGAGAGAAACAACCAAATCGGAGGTCACAAAGCATGACCGGACCATACGATGATATCATCAACTTGCCGCATCCTACCTCAGCCAAGCACCCGAGGATGCCGCTCTCAGACCGTGCGGCCCAGTTCGCACCCTTTGCGGCCCTGTCCGGCCACAGCGCCGCCCTTGTGGAAACGGCCCGGCTGACCGACCAGCGCATGGAACTGGACGAGGATGCCAGGGCTGCCTTGGACTCAAAACAGCAACTGCTGTTGGAGCGGATCAAAGAGCGGCCGGAAATCACGGTGACCTGGTTCCAGCCCGACGCAAAGAAAGACGGCGGCCGGTATATCGTATCAACCGGGAGGCTGAAAAGAATCCATGAGGCGGATCAGGTATTGATTCTGGTTGATGGCTTAAGGATACCGATAGGCGACATCGTTGAACTGGAAAGTGAGTGCATTCGGGGGCTTCTTTGAGAGAAATTGAAAAGCTGTGTACAGTGTTTGCGCCAACATACGACTAATTTTATAAGTTATAACTGATAAAATTAGATTATATCAGTTGATTTTCAGTTGTAAATGGGATATACTGAGGTCAACGATAGAAAGGAGGCGTTCCAATCATGATCAAACGAGAACTGTATATGAACCGCATCCGTCCCTTCATTGGGGGCGAACTGATTAAGGTAATGACCGGCATTCGCCGCTCCGGTAAGTCGGTGATGCTGGAACTGATCAAAGAGGAACTGGCGGAGGCTGGTGTTGCCCCGTCTCAGATGATCTCAATCAATTTTGAAGATATGCGGTACTCCCATCTGCAGACCGCAACGGCTCTGCACGATGAGATCATAAAACGGGCAGAGGGCATCGAGGGAAAAGCGTATCTGTTTTTTGACGAGATCCAGGAAGTAGAGGGCTGGGAAAAGTGCGTCAATTCTTTGCGAGTGGCGCTGGACTGCGATATCTACATTACGGTCCGGTGAACTGGCCACTTATATTGGCGGACGGTATGTGGAGTTTGTGATTTACCCATTCTCCTTCGCTGAATTCCTGGAACTGTACCACACAATTGCACCAAGCGATTCGATCCAGCAATGCTTTCAAAAATATCTGCTGGCCGGAGGAATGCCCTATCTGGCCAACCTCCGGTATGAGGAAGAACCCTCCCGGCAGTATCTCACAGATCTATTCAATTCTGTGCAGCTCAAAGATATCGTAAAACGGAACAAGATTCGGGATATTGATTTGCTGGAGCGCATCATTGCGTATATGACCGCAAATGTCGGAACAGTTTTCTCAGCGTCCTCTCTGGCTAAGTTTTTCAAAAATGAGCAGCGGACTGTCGCGGCAGAAACCATCCTGAACTATGTGCGGTACTGCTGTGACGCATATCTCTTCTATCAGGTAAAGCGCCAGGACCTGCAGGGCAAGCAGATACTGGCCTCCAACGAAAAGTATTATATTGCGGATCACGGTATTCGGGAGGCTGTGTTCGGCGGGAACATGAAGGACATCAACCTGATCCTCGAAAACATTGTCTACATGGAACTGCTGCGACGGGGTTATGTTGTCACAGTAGGCAGAGCAGGAGAAAAAGAAATTGACTTTGTATGCGAAAAAAGAGGAGAAAAACTCTATGTGCAGGTAACATACCTGCTGGCCTCTGAAGATACGGTGAAACGGGAGTTCGGTGCATACGATGGCATCCAGGACAATTTCCCCAAGTATGTCGTATCCCTCGACGAGTTTGACATGAGCAGGAACGGGATCAAGCACCGGAATATCCGTGACTTCCTTCTGGCGGAAGAATGGAATTGAGAAAGCGGTAACATATCAGGGCGTGATTGGCGAGGAGGTGACGCATAAGTGAGTGGAAGCAGCCCGAAAAGCATATCAATATCAGGTGTCGAAACCGATATAACCATCGGCAAAGAACTGGCTGCCGTTGCGCAGAAATCAAAGGCACTGGCCTCACGCGACTGCTTTGAGCAACTGGAGATGTACCTCCACGGCAGAAGTCATGACCGCGTGTGTCTGCTCTTTGGCCTGCTCCAGACTGGAAAAAACACCATGCTCCGTCAGGCCATTGGCAGAATGACAAAGGAGGACTTGAGCCGTATCGCATACATCAAAGCCCGCAGGACTGACAATATGGCGATGATGAACCGGGATCTCAAGAAGTTGTTTAACGCGGGATTCCGATATGTGTTCATCGACGAGGTCACGCTGATGGAAGACTTTATTGACTCGGCTGCCCTCTTTTCCGATGTGTTCGCCACCATGGGAATGAAGATCGTCCTGTCTGGTACGGACTCCCTGGGCTTCTGGCTGGCAATGGATGAAGAATTGTATGACCGGGCCAAGTCCATCCACACGACCTTCATCCCATATCGGGAGTATAGCCGTCTGCTCGGGATCGACAGCATTGATGAGTACATCCGATATGGCGGCACACTACGCGCCGGAGAGCTGGCCTTTGACGATGAAGATGTGAATGCTCAGGATGCATCCTTCCGGGATGACGAGTCCACCCGAAGATACATCGACACGGCAATCTGCAAGAACATCCAGCACTCCCTGGCCTGCTACGAGTCGGGCGGGCATTTCCGCCACCTGTACTCTCTGTATGAAGCTGGAGAGCTGACCAGCGCCATCAACCGGATCATAGAGGATATGAACCACCGATTCCTGATCTCAGTGCTGACCGATGATTTTCTCTCCCATGACCTGCGGCTCACTGCCGCAAATCTGCGGAAAGAGCGTGACCCCGAAAAGCGCACAGAGGCGCTGGATGCCATTGATACAGAGGCGGTCACCCAGCGTTTGATGGAACTGCTGGATATCCGGAACAAGGAGGAGCAGTCCATCGGTATCACAACTGCTCACATCATAGAGATTAAGCAATATCTTACCGCGTTGGAGTTGATTGTGGATTGTCCCATTGAATCGGCGGACCCCGGAATTGAACCAGTGGAACATATTCTCTTCACACAGCCTGGAATGCGATATTGTCAGGCCCAGGCCCTTATCCATTCCTTGTTAAAGGATGAGCAGTTCTCGGCGCTCAGCGAATATGATAAAACGCAGATCACGGGCCGCATCCTTGAAGAAGTCCGCGGCCGGATGATGGAAGATATTGTGCTGCTGGAAACCATGAAGGCGGCCGACAAGGATCACCGTGTTTTCAAACTGCAGTTTGAGGCTGGCGAGTTTGACATGGTCATCTATGACCAGAAAGAAAACTCCTGTGAGATCTTTGAAATCAAACACAGCAGCAAACAGGTTCCCTTTCAATACCGGCACCTCGTCGATGAGGATAAATGCCAGAGGACGGAACGGCGGTTTGGTCCCATCCATGGGCGCTATATCCTGTACCGCGGCGAAGATGCGCAGATGGAAAATGGGGTCCAATACTGGAATGTAGAGAATTATCTGAAGGCTCTGCCAACATTGGATATCGTCCAAGTACAGGAAATCGGTATGCAGTCAATCGAACCTACTCTGTAAAAGGACTATCGCCACTAAGCAGTTACAATTAGAAATTGAAAAGCATCGGCTATCTTTTT
>ERZ1504720.404-NODE-404-length-11395-cov-4.827601_pt1 | contig 11395 bp, 10 predicted proteins | sample MGYA00572386_ERZ1504720 | MGnify/ENA primary metagenome ERZ1504720 (study PRJEB39906, sample SAMEA3182062) | gut metagenome | biome: human; feature: gut; material: Stool; isolation source: human stools | place: Canada | collected 2013-01-14 ...
CATTATAAGGGATATGAATAACATTTATAAAGATAAAGAAGATATAAAAATGGTGAAAATTAGTTGACATTTCATTTAATTTAATATAGAATTATATATGTAGCAACGGAGTAGTACTCAAGAGGCTGAAGAGGTGCCCCTGCTAAGGGTATAGAGTGGGAAACTGCTGCGAGGGTTCAAATCCCTCCTACTCCGCCATAATAAAAATTAAGTCCATTAAGGACTTTTTATTATATAATAAGAAGGTGATTTATATGTTTAAGGAAGAACTATCTTTAGTACCACATTTACCTGGATGTTACCTTATGAAGAATAAAGATAACATTGTTATTTATGTTGGAAAAAGTAAGAACTTAAAAAATAGATTATCTTCTTATTTTCAAAGGGAACATACAGGTAAAACAATGATGTTAGTAAGAGAAATAGATCATTTTGAATACATAGTAACAAATACGGAGATGGAAAGTCTATTACTAGAAATTAATTTAATAAAGAAATATAATCCTAAGTATAATATATTATATAGAGATGATAAATCATATCCATATATTGAACTAACTAGTGATAAAGTACCAACTCTTAGAATAATAAGAAGAATTAATGTAAAGAAAGTAAAAAATAATCTTTTTGGTCCATATCCTAATGTAGGAGCGGCTCGTAAAGTAGTAGAAATATTGAATAGAATCTATCCATTAAGAAAGTGTAAGACTTATGAAAAAAGAGAATGCTTATATTATCATATTGGACAGTGTTTAGGATATTGTACTCATGAAGTTGATGAAAATAAAATAAAAGAGATGAAAAGTGAAATTATATCTTTCTTAAATGGTAATACTAAAGTACTTACTGATAGAATTACTGAAAAAATGAAGATATTCTCTGATAATTTAGATTATGAGAAGGCTTTAGAATATAAAGAACTATTAAACTATATCAATATAACTACTGAAAAACAAAAAGTAGATTTAGATAACAGTATTAATATAGATGTAGCTTCTTACTATACTAAAGATAACTATATTAGTATACAAATACTCTTTATAAGAGGAGGTAAACTACTAGATAGAAATAGAAATATCTTTCCAATGATTGATACAGAGGAAGAAGAATTTTCTAGATATTTATCCGAATTCTATAATAAGAATGTATCTATGCCTAAAGAAGTATTAGTACCAGATAACTTAAATAAAGAAGTATTTGAAGAAGTATTTAATATCAAGTTTGTGACTCCTATCAAAGGTGAAAAGAAAAAAATACTAGATCTAGCCTATGATAATGCTAGAATATATTATGAAGAGCAAATGACTTATATTAAGAGAGATGAAGATAAGATTACTAATGCTTTAGAAGAATTAAAAGATAAATTAAAATTAGATAGTGTAGATAGAATAGAACTATTTGATAACTCAAATTTATTTGGTACTTTTAATGTATCAGGAATGGTAGTCTTTGTAGATGGTAAGCCTTCAAAGAATGATTATCGTAAATTTAAAATAACTAATGATAAGAATGATGATTATGGTACAATGAGAGAAGTAATATATCGAAGATATTTTAGAGTACTAAAAGATGGACTAGTAAAACCTAGTCTTGTAATAGTAGATGGCGGTTTAGGGCAGATTAATGTAGCAAGAGAAGTAATTAATGAATTAGGACTAGATATTCCAGTATGTGGTCTTAAGAAAGATGATAAACATGCTACTAATGTTTTACTTGGCTTTGAACCAGTAGTGGAAATACCTATCGATAAAAGAAGTGACTTATTTCTTTTACTTACAAAGATGCAAACTGAAGTACATAACTTTACAATAAGTTATCATAAACAAATAAGAAGTAAGGGAGCATTATCAACAGTACTAGATAATATCGAAGGAATAGGAGAAGTAAGAAAGAATAAATTACTTAAGAAATATAAAACTATATCCAAAATGAAAGAAGCATCACTAGAAGAACTAGAAGAAATATTACCAAAAGATACTGCAATTACTTTTAAGGAATTTCTAGATAATTATGATAAATAATATAATATTTTTAGATATAGATGGTGTCTTAAATAGTGATAAATACTTCTCTAGTATCGAAGATAAAGAAGATACATATACTGACCCAGTAGCTAAACTCCTTCTAGATATTGATATGACTAAAGTAAAATTACTTTTAAAAGTAGTCCGCATATCCCATGCTAAAATAGTTATATCATCAACCTGGCGAAGAATGAAATTGTATCCTTCTATCAAAGAAGCACTAATAAATATTGGCCTTCCCATAGTAGGAGAAACCCCTTTTCTAGAGGGCCAAAGAGGTGAAGAAATAAGAGCCTATCTAGCAGATAATCAAGTAGATAACTTTTGTATAATAGATGATGAAATATTTAAAGATTATCAAGAACTAGAAGATAATCTAATAAAAACTAACTTCTATCAAGATGGTCTAACCGAAGAAATATGTCACAAAATAATAAAAAAAATTAAATAAAGAGAGGAAGAAATAATATGAAGTTTGTTGTAGATAAAAGATTTTTTGATAAAGTAGATAATGCATGTTTTGGTGTAATAATAGCTAGAGACATTGATAATACCAAGGATTACCCATTTATCAAAGAATTATTAAATAAAGAAATAAATAATATATCTAAAGAATATCAAGATAAAAAAGTAAAAGAATTACCAGAAATAGAATTATATCGAGAAGCCTTTAGAAAATTAGATATTAATCCTAATAAATATATGTGTTCTATTGAAGCCTTAGTAAGTAGAACAGTTAAGTCTAAACATATACCTAATATCAATCCAATAGTAGATTTAGGTAATGCCCTATCATTAAAGTATAGAATCCCTCTTGGTATTCATGATATTGATAGATTTAGAGGAGATATTGAGATAAGATTTGCTAATAGTGATGATAGATTTGTTCCATTTGGAGGAGGAGACTATGATAATCCTGATGTTGGAGAAGTAATCTATGTAAGTGGTAATGATGTTAAGACTAGAAGATGGACATGGAGACAAGGGGAAAATAGTAAAGTAGATGAAACCATTAAGAATGCTTTTATTCCATTAGATGGTTTTACGGAAAATAAAGAAAGTATTTTAAAATTACAAAAAGAATTTAGTGATATTTTAACTAGTATGGGAGTAGAATGTACTCTAGGATTTATAGATAAAGATCATACTGAATTTGAGTTTTAGTTTAATATATGCCCTCTAGATCTATTGTTCTAGAGGGTTATCTTTAGCCAAATACTTTGTCTAAAGATAAAGTATCAACCATACATACTATATATAAGTTAAAAATATAAAAAGTTAGTCTTTTATTAATAAAAAGATAAAAAATTAAAAAAATATTGAGAAAAATAAAGAAAAAAGCTCTAAAATATTGACAAAATCATAAAATAATAGTAAAATCATAATCGGTACATTTTGTTGGAGGATATTAGATATTGGGACCATCTAATATACAAAAACGAACTTATAAAATATTAAAAGGAGAAGAAAAAGAATGAAAACAACATTTATGCAATCAAAAGAAACAGTAAACAGAACTTGGTATGTTATAGATGCTAAAGACATTCCTCTAGGAAGAGTAGCTAGTAAAGCCGCTACTATATTAAGAGGAAAACACAAAGTAACATATACACCACATGTTGACTGTGGAGACTATGTTATCATTGTAAATGCTGATAAAGTAGCATTAACTGGTAACAAACTAGAGGGAAAAATTTATTATGATCACTCTAGATATGTAGGTGGTTTAAGAGAAAGAACTGCTAAAGAAATGAGACAAGATTATCCAGTAGAAATGGTAGAAAGAGCTGTAAAAGGAATGCTTCCTCATAATAGACTTGGAAGACAAATGTACAAAAAATTATTTGTATATGCTGGTGAAGATCACAAACATGCTGCTCAAATGCCAAAAGTATTAGAAATGGGAGGTAACAAATAATGGCTAAAGAAAAAAGAAGTTTTTATGGAACTGGTAGAAGAAAAGGTTCAGTAGCTAAAGTTACATTAACTCCAGGTACTGGTAAAATAACTGTAAATGGTAGAGATGTTCACGAATACATGCCATATGAAGTATTAGTAATGGATTTAAAACAACCATTAGTAGTAACTAATAACGAAAACACATTTGATGTTAATGCAGAAGTTATTGGTGGTGGTTTTTCAGGACAAACTGGTGCTATCAGACTTGGTATTACAAGAGCATTACTAGTATATGATGAAGATAATGCTGCTAACGAAGATTCATATAGAAGAATTCTTAAAGCAAATGGATTTGTAACTAGAGATCCAAGAGTTAAAGAAAGAAAGAAATATGGTCTTAAAGGTGCAAGAAGAGCTCCACAATTTAGTAAGAGATAATTTAGAAGAGGTTACATTAATTGTAACTTCTTTTTTTAATTCGTTAAATTATAGTAAAAATATTATTAATGTGATATAATGAACATAGGATGTGATGATATGGATAACGAAAAAATAATAAAATTACAACACTTTTTTTCAGTTGATACTAAAATCAAAAAAGAAATTTATGATATAGCTCCACAATCATTAAATGGTTATATCGATGAAACATCAATTAGTGAATACACAGATAAATTAAATGATTCACTTATCTATATATTAAGTGAATTAAAGTGTGTTGCTTTAGATGTTTTTGGTAAAGAATCAAGTATTTTTAATAAAGTATGTTACTTAGAACAAGATATAAAAACTAATTTTTATAGTTGCGGTTTTGATATAGAAAAACTAAAATCATTTTATCAAAAATATATAAGTAATATGGAACCAAGCTTTATTGATGATGTAAAAAGAAGTTATATTGGCTACTATTTTGGTGGTGGTGGTGTTAGCCCTTTAAAAAAAGCAAGTACAATAAATGAAATTCTACATCTTATGCACTCTCGTATTATTAATAATGAAGGGCTTTTACAATCAATACCTTTATTAAATGAAAAAGATAATCAACATAACAATACAATAAGTTTAAGAGGCATTAGAAATCCAATGTTCGAACAATTATTTATGATGTTCCCAACAGATTTAGATTGCGGTATTACTGATATGGTAATCATAAATGAAAAAACACTTATAATGATGGTTAGAGATAGAGGACATGCTCTATCAATAGAAGTTACCTTGAATAAAGATAATGCTAGAATAGAATACTTTATTCCTAAAATTTGTAATGTAGAAATGGTAAACAAAATACCAGGAGTAAATAAAGTAAATGATGATAGTATAGGAACAACAGGAACTATCGAAGTAGAAGTTAAAGATTTACCAACAGCTTTATTTAATTTTATTTCTATGGTTCCAACAGATATGGATATAGTTCATAATTATGGAAGAGGTATTTAATTGTTAGAGGTTACATTAATTGTAACTTCTTTTTGTATGTATTAATGGCTTATATATGATAGATATGGTTGATATATCATTTATAGACTATAGGCTATAAATGACACTGGAAGACTATAGACTGAAAGTGATAAAAAAATATGTAAAAAATGTGTAATCATATTGAAATTTTAACTTGACTTTGTTATTATATTAGAGTGAGGAGATGATATGATGACAAAATATGTTTATGCCTTCAAAGAAGGAAACAAAGATATGAGAAACTTACTTGGTGGTAAAGGTGCTAATTTAGCAGAAATGACTAATTTAGGATTACCTATACCTCAAGGATTTACTATTTCAACAGAGGCTTGTACTAATTATTATGATAATGGTAAAGAAATATCTGAAGAGATAGAATCTCAAATCTTTAAAGCACTAGAAGAACTAGAAAAATTACAAGGAAAGAAGTTTGGTGATATAAATAATCCATTACTTGTATCAGTAAGAAGTGGTGCTAGAGCAAGTATGCCAGGTATGATGGATACAATACTTAATCTAGGATTAAATGATGTAGCAGTAGAAGGATTTGCTAAAAAGACTGGTAATCCTAGATTTGCTTATGATTCTTATAGAAGATTTATTCAAATGTATTCAGATGTAGTAATGGAAGTAAATAAATCTTTCTTTGAAAAAATAATAGATGAATTAAAAGAAGAGAAAGGTGTTCATTATGATACTGAACTTACAGTAGAAGATTTAAAAGAATTAGTAAATAGATTTAAAAAAGTATATAGTGATCACATGAATGGTGAAGAGTTCCCTCAAGAACCTAGAGAACAATTAATGGGAGCAGTTAAAGCAGTATTCCGTTCTTGGGATAATCCTAGAGCTATCGTTTATAGAAGAATGAATGATATACCAGGAGATTGGGGAACGGCAGTTAATGTACAATCAATGGTATTTGGTAATATGGGTAATACTTCAGGTACTGGTGTTGCCTTTACTAGAGATCCTGCAACTGGTAAAAAAGGTATTTATGGAGAATACTTAATTAATGCTCAAGGAGAAGATGTAGTCGCAGGTGTTAGAACTCCTGAGCCTATTACTAAACTAGAAGAAGATTTACCAGAATGTTATAAAGAGTTTATGGAACTTGCTCAAAAACTAGAAAATCATTATAGAGATATGCAAGATATGGAGTTTACTATTGAGGAAGGTAAGTTATATTTCTTACAAACAAGAAATGGTAAGAGAACTGCTCAAGCTGCAATTAAGATTGCTTGTGATCTAGTAGATGAAGGTATGATTACTCCAGAAGAGGCTGTACTTAGAATTGATGCTAAGAGTCTAGATCAATTACTTCATCCAACATTTGACGCTCTAGAATTAAAAAAGAGTACTTCTATTGGTGAAGGATTACCTGCTAGTCCTGGTGCTGCTGCTGGCATGGTAGTATTTACTGCTGAAGAAGCAAAAGCATTAGGTAAAGGTGGTAAAGGAAAGAGAGTAGTACTTGTAAGACTAGAGACTACCCCTGAAGATATTGAAGGTATGGTTGCCTCTCAAGGTATTTTAACAGTAAGAGGTGGAAGAACTTCTCATGCTGCCGTTGTTGCTAGAGGTATGGGTACATGCTGTGTAGCAGGTTGTGGTGCTATTAATATTAATGAAGAAAAGGAAGAATTTACTTTAGGCGGTAAGACATTCCATAAGGGAGATTATATTTCACTTGATGGTAACACTGGTAAAATATATGCAGGAGATATTCCTACTAAAGAGGCTACAGTAAGTGGTGATTTTGGTAGAATAATGAAGTGGGCTGACGAATATAGAACACTAGGTGTTAGAACTAATGCTGATAATCCTAGAGATACTGCTAAAGCTATTGAACTAGGAGCAGAAGGCATAGGATTATGTAGAACTGAGCATATGTTCTTTGAAGAAGATAGAATACCTAAGATTAGAAAGATGATTCTATCAGAGACAGTAGAAGATAGAACAAAAGCTTTAGATGAATTAATACCATTCCAAAAAGGTGATTTTAAAGCTATGTATAAAGAGTTAAAGAATCTACCAATGACTGTTAGATACTTAGATCCACCATTACATGAGTTTTTACCTACTTTAGAAGAAGATATAATTGCTTTAGCAAAAGATATGAATGTTACTGTAGAACATTTAAAGAATAAGATAGCAGAATTACATGAATTTAATCCAATGATGGGTCATAGAGGATGTAGACTTGCTGTTACTTATCCAGAGATTGCTAGAATGCAAACTAGGGCTTTAATGGAAGCCGCTATTGAGGTTAAAGAAGAAGAAGGGTATGATATTACACCTGAGATTATGATACCTTTAGTAGGAGAAGAAAAAGAACTTAAGTTTGTTAAAGATATCGTTGTAGAAGTAGCTGAAGAAGTTAAGAGAGAATATAATTCTGATATGAAATATCATATTGGTACTATGATAGAAATACCAAGAGCAGCCTTAACCGCAGATGCTATTGCTAAAGAAGCAGAGTTCTTCTCATTTGGTACTAATGATTTAACCCAAATGACATTTGGCTTCTCTAGAGATGATGCTGGTAAATTCTTAGATGCTTATTATCAAAATAAGATATATGAAATAGATCCATTTGCTAAATTAGACCAAGTAGGTGTAGGACAGCTTGTTAAGATGGCAGCAGAAAAGGGTAGAAAAACTAGACCTGATATTAAACTTGGTATATGTGGAGAACATGGTGGAGAACCAACATCTGTTGAGTTCTGTCATAATATAGGACTAAACTATGTATCTTGTTCACCATATAGAGTTCCTATTGCTAGACTTGCTGCTGCTCAAGCTAAATTAAAAGAAACTATGTAATTATTATAAGAACTTAGATAATGTTATTTATCTAGGTTCTTTTTATATGCACTAAAAGCCTTACTATGTAAGTCTTATTAGTGTTATTTGGAGCCACGAGGTCTCCAAATAAGTATCAACCATACTTATTATATTTGGAGTAAAGAATTAATTATTAGAGATATTAATAATAATGTCTTTAATTTAAAAAAAAATAATTTAAAGAACTAGAAATAGTTCTTTTTTATTGTATTATTAATAATGTCACCAACTTTTTCTAGAGTATCTTTAGTAAAAGGAGTATTACTATTATTTATATGACCTTTCCATTCTTTATTAAAAGTATAACTACCATTAGTACAAAGTGTTTGAGCTATTAACATTATCCAATTACCAACAGCATTTTGTTCAGTACTAGATAGATTATCTATAAGAGCAAGCCCTATAACAAAGGCTAGAGTAGTCAATGCTTTATCTTCAATATTTTGATTATTCATAGTAAATTTTATTCATTAATAGCATAAAATAGTAAAAAATAGTTAAAATAATTATTTATCTTATTGACATAAGTACTTAAAAATGGTATACTTAATTTGTTCTTCAAGAAGGATGCTCTAACAATAGTAGATAGCATTTATCTTGCATGAAAAGTTAATATTTATATAGTAATGGACCCTTAGCTCAGTTGGTTAGAGCATCCGGCTCATAACCGGGCGGTCGCAGGTTCGAGTCCTGCAGGGTCCACCATAATGTGCGGGTGTGGCGAAATTGGCAGACGCGCTAGACTTAGGATCTAGTGGTTTATCCGTGGGGGTTCAAGTCCCTTCACCCGCACCAAATAGTACTTAAAAGAGTTTGAAACAAAAACAAGCTCTTTTTTTGTACTATTTTACTCGAACTTGCTTAACTGCCAGTTATGAGTTTATAGTACTAAGAATATATTATAAAACTAAAAAAGACAGATATAAAATTATTTAAAATTATATTTGTCTTTTTCTATTATTTCAATAAGCTTTTTAGTACTAAAACTAGGTAAGTGATTTTTTGATAGAGCGATACCTATATATCTACTAGGAATCTTTTCTTTGATATTTAATTCATATAGTTCTTTATTCTTTAATTCTTTTTGTATATATTTCTTAGTTACATATCCAATACCTAGTCCTATTTTAGAAAATTCTACAACTAGAGAATAACTTGCTAGTTCTATATTAGGCTTTAGAATAACATCGTTTTCCTTAGCAATATTATCTAAAAAATCCCTAGTATTAGAACCTTTCTTTTGCAATATTAAAGGATAATTGTTTATAACTTTTAGTGATATTTCTTTATTAATTAATTCTTTGAATTTACTATTTACTACAAAACAATCATTTATCTTCTGGCATTTAATTATTTCAATATCATTACCGTAATCTTTATTGTTAATATTTAATATTACTATATCAATTAATCCATTTTTTAATTTAGATATTAATTCTGTAGTTAGTCCTGTTATAATTTGAATATCTATTTTAGGATATAAAGAGTGAAATTCTTCTAGAAAGGGTAGTAAGAATTCTTTTGTTAAAGTAGTATTAATTCCAATTTTTATACATCCTGTTTCTAAGTTAATAAGATTGGTAAACTTCTTTTCAGCATTATTAATATATTCCATAGCTTGTTTAATATAGTTATAGAATTCTTTTCCTTCTTCTGTTAATATAACCCCTCTTTTAGTTCTTATAAAGAGGTTTCCTCCTAATTGATCTTCAAGATTCTTAATAGATTTACTAATAGCAGGCTGTGATATATTTAATTCTTCACTTGCTTTAGTAATATTACTATGATTAGCAACTACATAAAATATTCTATATAATTCAAAATTTATATTCATAATAACCTCCAGTTATGATAAACATAACAAATATGTATTTTAATTATATCACAAAAAGTATTATAATACAAGTAAAGAAAGGAAAAAGGTTTAATTTACATAAGGTGGTGAAGATATTATGACAAGAGTTTTATATCCGGGAAGCTTTGATCCTATAACAAAGGGACATATGGACATTATATGGCAAGCAAGTAATTTATTTGATGAGGTCGTAGTGGCAGTTATGCAAAATTATTCAAAAAAGATTTCATTCTTTTCTATAGAAGAAAGACTAGAAATGATTAAATATTTATATCGAAATATGAGTAATATAAAAGTTATATCTGGTAGTGGGGCGACAGTAGATGTTGCAATTCAAAATGAATGTAAGGCTATCATTCGTGGACTTAGAAGTTTAAGTGATTATGATTATGAAGTTACTATGCAAGAAATAAATAGAGAAATATCTAATAATATGATAAATACTATTTGCTTATTTGCAGATACTAAATATCAATCAGTCTCTTCTAGTATGGTAAAAGAACTATTTAATCTTGATAAAGATATTATAAGGTATGTAGAACCTACTATTAAAGAAAAAATGTTAATAAAAAAGAGGAGTATAGTAAAATGAGTGAGATAACAATTACACCACTTGGAACTATTTCTCCATATACTAAAGGTAATATGAATTGCCCAGGGATTTTAATAAATTATAATAATAAAAAAATACTATTAGATTGTGGCAGTGGAATAACTAGACTATTAAAATTCCCTGATACTTTAGAAGATTTAAATGTGATAATTACTCATTATCATAGAGATCATTTCGGAGATATCGGAAGTATCTGCTACGCATCTTATGTCTATCATAATTTAGGATTACTTAATAACAAGATAAATATATTTTTACCAAAAAACGATTATGACTTCAATAAGAAATCTATAGTATCTAGTAAAGAGAGTTATGCCAAGTATTTTGATATAACTGATAGTTATTCATTTTTTATAGATGATTTAAAAATAACTTTTCATGATAATAAATCTCATACCATAGAAGCATTTATGGTAAAATTACAAAATAAAGATTTTAAGATTATATATACTTCTGATATTGGTACTTCTAATCTTACTGATTTAATAAGTTTTTGTAAGGATGCAGATTTAATTATTTGTGAGAGTTCACTCTTAAGAAGATATAATTCTAATAGTAGTACACATATGACAGCCTATGATGCTGGGTTATTGGCAAATAATTCTAATGCTAAAAAATTGTTGTTAATACACTTTTGGCCAGAAGAAGATAAAAAAATATATTTAGAAGAATCAAAAGAAGTATTTAATGATGTAGAAG
>ERZ1504720.417-NODE-417-length-11244-cov-5.669229_pt1 | contig 11244 bp, 10 predicted proteins | sample MGYA00572386_ERZ1504720 | MGnify/ENA primary metagenome ERZ1504720 (study PRJEB39906, sample SAMEA3182062) | gut metagenome | biome: human; feature: gut; material: Stool; isolation source: human stools | place: Canada | collected 2013-01-14 ...
AGCCGCCACTGTGTATCCGTCCCGGCGCAGCAGCGCCAGCAATTCCTCCTGTCGGCGGTCACCGCCGATGATTCCAAACAGCAAAATCCACGCACCCCCTTGCCCCAGCGTATGACGCCGACGCAAAGCTGTGCGTGGATCTCATCTGATTTTTCCGGCCGCCGTCAGCAGCGCATCCCGGTCATTGGGCAGCGTTCCGTCCATGACCCGGTCCAATAGTCCTTGCAGCGTCCGGCCCACCGCCGGGCCGGACAGTCCCAGCCCCAGCAGATCGTTTCCGTTCACCGCCAGCTGCTTCAGAGAAAAGCAACTTCCCTTTTCCAGTTCCCGGTCCAGCATGGCCTCGATCCGGTCGATCTCCTTCTGCCGGCCACGGAATTCCTCCGCCTGCCCCATGTTGTCCGCCCGCTGGATGGCGAGAAGGTACCGGAAATTCCGTTCTCCGAACTGGTTCAGCATCCGGCGGACGCCCTTTTCCGTCTCCACCCGGTGATCATGCCACTCCACCAGCTCACCGATCCGTTCCTTAGCGGCATTGTCGAACCGCAGCCGGTCCATGACGCCGTCGGCAATGCGGCGGGAAACCACGCCGTGTCCCATGAAATGTCCGATGCCCTGCGTGTCCAAGGCGAAGCACTCCGGCTTACCCATATCGTGAAACAGCACCGCCCAGCGGAGCACCGAGTCTGACGGCGCGGCGTCCAGAGCATGAAGCGTGTGCTCCCACACGTCATAACAGTGGTGGGGATTCCGCTGGTCAAACCCCACCATCGGCAGGATCTCTGGCAGCACCGCGCCGATCACGTCCGGGTACCGCCGCAGGACGGCCGGGGCCCACGGGCCGCAGAGCAGCTTCGTCAGTTCCTCGTGAACACGCTCCGGGGCCATCTCCCGCAGCAAGTTCCGACAACTCATCAGTGCCTTGCCGGTTTCCGGTTCGATGGAAAAGCCCAGCACCGCCGCAAACCGCAGGCAGCGCAGGATTCGCAGGGCGTCCTCTGAAAACCGCCGCTCCGGATCGCCCACGCAGCGCAAAATTCCCTCTTGCAGGTCCGCCTGTCCGTCGAATGGGTCATACACCGTCCCTCGAAGGTCTGTCGCCATGGCGTTGACGGTAAAATCCCGGCGGGCCAGATCTTCTGTCAGATCAGGGGTAAACGTGACCTGTTCCGGGTGGCGGTGGTCGGCGTAAGCGCCATCCCGGCGGAAGGTAGTGGTCTCCACTTTGCCCTCCTGACAGCAGACGGTCACCGTACCGTGCTTCAGTCCCGTGGGAATAGCCCGGTTGCCGAAAACCTTCATGGTCTCCTCCGGCAGCGCGGAGGTGGTGACGTCCCAATCCTCCGGCATGCGGCCCAGCAGGCTGTCCCGGACACAGCCGCCTACGCAGTACGCCTGATGGCCCGCCGTCTCCAGTGCCGTCAGCGTTTCCCGCACATAGGCGGGAATTTTTAAGTTTACTCGTTTTTCCCGCATATTTCCCGCCCCTTTCAGTTGCATTTTCCAAAGACACATACTATAATAAGTTGATTTGGAATCGGTACTACTATACACCATTTTCCGCCGTCACGCAATCACGGCGTTTTTTGAAAGGAAGAGCCTTTATATGATGAACAATCCCAAGCCCATTTCCGAATTTCTGGTTCCCGACAAGCGCGCCCATCTGGTAGGCATCGGCGGCGTGTCCATGTGTCCGCTGGCAGAGGTGCTGGCCGGTAAGGGTCTGCTGGTGCAGGGTTCCGATATGACGGAGAGTGATTCCGTCAAGCATCTGCGCTCCAAGGGCATTTCCGTTGCCATCGGCCACAACGCGGAAAACTTAGGAGACTGCGATTTTGTGATCCGCACCGCCGCCGTCCATGACGGCAACCCGGAGATCGCCGGCGCCATCGCCCGGGGCATTCCCGTCTACGAGCGGGCGCAGGCCTGGGGTGCCTTGATGCGGAAATACCCCAACGCCCTGTGCGTTTCCGGCACCCACGGCAAAACCACCACCACCTCCATGTGCACCCACATTTTTATGGCGGCGGAGCAGGACCCCACCGTGATGATCGGCGGCACATTGCCTCTGCTCCACTCTGGCTACCGGGTGGGCCACGGCGACACCATTATTCTGGAATCCTGTGAATACTGCAACAGCTTCCTCAGCTTTTATCCCACTGTGGCGGTGATTCTGAACGTAGAGGCCGACCATTTGGATTTCTTCAAGGATCTGGGGGACATCCAGCACTCCTTCCGCTCCTTTGCGGAATTAGTACCGCAGGAGACCGGTCATGTGGTTGCCAACTATGATAACGCCAGCGCCAGAACCGCTCTGAATGGTCTGGACCGCCCTCTGTTCTGGTTCAGCCTCCACAATCCCAAGGCCGACTGCCACGCAGAGCACATCACCTGGGCCGACGGTCTCCCCAGCTTTGACATTGTGATCCACGGCGAGGTCTACGCCCATGTGGAATTGAAGGTGAGTGGCGAGCACAACATCTGCAACGCTCTGGCCGCCGCCTCCGCCGCCTATGTGCTGGGTCTGCCCGGCAGCGCCGTGGAAACCGGTCTGGCCGGCTTTACCGGCGCGGGCCGCCGCTTTGAGTACAAGGGGGCGTATCACGGTGCCAAGGTCTACGATGACTACGCCCACCACCCTGACGAACTTCATGCCCTTTTGACCATGGCCCGCCAGCTTGGCTATCAGCGGCTGGTGGTGGCCTTCCAGCCCCACACCTATTCCCGCACAGCCAAGCTGTTTGACCGGTTCGTGGAGGAACTGAAACTGGCGGATGTGGCGATTCTGGCAGAGATCTACGCCGCCCGCGAGCAGAACACCATGGGTATTTCCTCCGCTGATCTGGCCCGGAACATTCCCGGCAGCGTCTACTGCTCTACTTTAGATAAGGTAACTGCCCAGCTGCGGGAGCTGGCCCGCCCCGGCGACCTGATCCTTACCGTAGGCGCAGGAGACATCTATCGGGCCGGCGAAAAGCTGCTGAGCGAAACGGAGGATTGACCGTGACCGTTTCTGAGATTTACACCACCGCCCCCACCCAAGGCCCCGAAAAAGTTCTGGAGAGCTTCGCCTTTCTGGACCAGCTCCACATCCCGTACAGCCGGGTGGAGCACGAGCCTGCCGAGACCATGGAGGCCTGCGCCGCCATTTCTGACGCGCTGGGCATCCGCATCTGCAAAAACCTTTTCCTCTGCAACCGCCAAAAGACCGATTTCTACCTGCTGACCATGCCGGAGGACAAGCCCTTTCACACCAAGGACCTCAGCGCCCAGATCGGCTCCTCCCGTCTCTCCTTTGCCCCACCGGAGCTGATGGAAGAACTGATCCACTGCACCCCCGGCTCCGCCAGCGTTTTAGGACTGGCCTATGACACGGAGCACCGGGTCCGGCTGCTGATGGACCGGGAGACCTACGAGGCGGCGCAGTTCGGCTGCCATCCCTGCCTGAACACCGGCAGCCTACGGATAGCCACCGCCGACCTTCTGAACGTGTTCCTCCCCCATACCGGCCACACGGTCACGGTGGTGGACTTGCCCAATGAATAAGGAGGCGCCATGAAAAAGTTGATTGCCGCACTGTCCCTGCTCTTTGTTCTCTCCCTCACCGCCTGCGGCAACTCCGATGCCGCGCTCCGACAGGAAAACGAAGCCCTCCGCCAGCAGATATTGGCTTTGGAGGCTGAACGGGACAATCTTACCAAAGAAAACAAGGATCTGACTGAGGAAAACGCCGCGCTGGACGACACAGCCCCAGAATCCGGGGACGATGAGGCCAATCCCATCGACCGCTTCTTTGAAGGTGTGGATGTCGGTTCCTCCACGGCAGAGATGAACGCCGTGGCCGACAGTTGGGCCGGTGCTTGGGAATCCGAATGTCGGAATGCTGCCAAGTGGCTGAAGGAACAGCTCCCGCTTCAGGAGGATCAGGCACTGGTGGATGCTTACATCGCCTCTGCCGAGGAACAGTCCGCCCGGATGGACATTATGGCTATCTATCCCATTGCGGACCTCACTCTTCCGCAGACTGACCGGAGCGCTTCCAGCGGCAGTCTCCGGGGCGTCCTCTGGGCCGGCGCCCACCAGCAAGTCTGGAAAGACACCTTTTATCAGCTGCTCTATGTGGCCCCGGACTATGCCGGCGGTGTGGATTCCGCCGTGTCCTATCAGTTTCTCTTTGACGTAGAAGCAGCACAGACGCAGCTGGACTCGTTGCTTTCCGCAGATTGAAAAACGTTGTCCATTGTAACCGAATTATAGTTGACATAAAATCCACCCCATATGCTGTTCTCAAAAACAGATGTGGGGTGGATTTTATGAAGCATACGTGCTTGCATTGTTGGCCGCAGCATTACCTCCTCTCCCTCACCGCCTACGGCGGCTCCCAACCGGACGCGCCGACACTGGAACCGGCAGACTGACCGCTTCAGGTTTCCATGCAAAGTTCTCCATTCAAGCTCAACACTCCTTATAAAAAAAAATCCTGCCGCAATGCGGCAGGATTTTTTTATAATAGGATTCTTTACTTGCTGAGAGCCTCGTCGATGGCCTTGGCAGCAGTCTTGCCTGCGCCCATGGCCAGAATGACGGTAGCAGCGCCGGTCACGGCGTCACCGCCAGCGTAAACGTGCTCGCAGGAGGTCAGGCCGTCCTCGTTGACCACGATGCCGCCCTTCTTGTTGATCTCCAGACCCTTGGTGGTGGACTTGATCAGGGGGTTGGGGCTGGTGCCCAGAGCCATGATAACGCAGTCCACGTCCAGCTCGAACTCGCTGCCGGGAACCTCAATAGGACGGCGGCGGCCGGAGGCGTCAGGCTCGCCCAGTTCCATCTTGATGCAGCGGATCTTATTGACGTTGTCATTCTCGTCAGCCAGGATCTCCACGGGGTTGTTAAGGGTCTTGAAGATGATGCCCTCTTCCTCGGCGTGCTCCACCTCTTCCTTACGGGCGGGGAGCTCCTCCATGCCGCGGCGATAGACCACATAGACCTCGGCGCCCAGACGCTTTGCGCAGCGGGCGGCGTCCATAGCCACGTTGCCGCCGCCTACAACAGCCACCTTCTTGGGGTGCTGGATGGGAGTGTCGGAATCGGGCTTATAGGCCTTCATCAGGTTGATACGGGTCAGGAACTCGTTGGCGGAGAGGACGCCCTTGTAGTTGACACCGGGGATGTTCATGAACATAGGCAGACCAGCGCCGGAGCCGATGAACACGGCCTCAAAACCCTGCTCCTCCATCAGCTCGTCCACGGTGATGGTACGGCCGATGACGGTATCGGTGGCGATGGTAACGCCCAGCTCCTTCAGGCCGTCCACTTCTTTCTGAACGATGGTCTTGGGCAGACGGAACTCGGGGATGCCGTACACCAGAACGCCGCCGGCCAGATGCAGAGCCTCAAACACGGTGACGTCATAACCCTTCCGGGCCAGGTCGCCGGCACAGGTCAGGCCGGAGGGACCGGAACCCACCACAGCCACACGGTGGCCGTTGGAAGCGGGCTTCTCCGCAGCGCCGGTGGTGTGCTCACGGTGCCAGTCGGCCACGAAGCGCTCCAGACGGCCGATGCCGACAGGCTCACCCTTGATGCCGCGGACGCAGTACTTCTCGCACTGGCTCTCCTGGGGGCAGACACGGCCGCAGACGGCGGGCAGAGCGGAGGTAGCGGCGATGATCTGATAAGCGGCCTCGAAATCGCCCTTGGCGACCTCGGCAATGAAATCAGGGATATGTACCATCACGGGGCAGCCCTGCATGCAGGGCTTGTTCTTGCAGTGCAGGCAGCGGGTGGCCTCGTCCAGAGCCTGCTCCTCGGTGTAGCCCAGAGCGACCTCGTCAAAGTTCTTGTTCCGGACGTTGGGGTCCTGAGAGGGCATGGGATTCTTCTTCAAAGACATATTGGCCATGGTTATTCGGCCTCCTTCTTGAACAGGTTGCAGGTCTCCTCGTACTTGTGGGCCTCGAAGTCCTTATACATCTGGTTCCGCTTGACTGCCAGATCCCAGTCCACCTTGTGACCGTCAAAGTCGGGGCCGTCCACGCAGGCGAACTTCATCTCGCCGCCCACGGACAGGCGGCAGCCGCCGCACATGCCGGTGCCGTCGATCATGATGGGGCTCATGGAAACGGTGGTGGGGATGCCGTAAGGCTCCGTGGTCTTGGAGACGAACTTCATCATCACCATGGGGCCGATGGCGAACACTTCATCATACTGGTTGCCGGCGTCGATCAGCTCCTTCAGAGCCTCGGTGACCAGACCTTTGCGGCCATAGGAACCGTCATCGGTGCAGACGATCAGCTTGTCGCTGGACTTCTTGAAGTCCTCCTCCAGGATCACCAGATCCTCGGAGCGGAAGCCCACGATGGCATGGACCTCAGCGCCATCGTCATGGAACTTCTTCAGTACGGGATACGCAATGGCGCAGCCAACGCCGCCGCCCACAACGGCGACCTTCTTCTTGCCCTCGGTCTCGGTGGGCTTGCCCAGGGGTCCCACGAAGTCTGCCAGGCAATCGCCTTCCTTCATGTGGCTGAGCTTCACAGTGGTGGCGCCAACCGTCTGAACAATGATGGTGACGGTGCCCTTTTCGGGATCATAGGCGTTGATGGTGATGGGGATACGCTCGCCGTTTTCATCCGTCCGCAGGATGATGAACTGACCGGGCTGAGCCTTTTTGGCAATGAGGGGCGCTTCGATCTCATAGAGAGTTACGGTGGGCCTCAGTGCCTCTTTTCTCACGATTCGGTACATATTGGTGTCTCTTCCTTTCCTATCTGAAATTCTTCCAACATAATAAATCGCACATTGTCTGAATTTTAACATAGGTACTTTCATCCGTCAACTGCTTTGGAGAAAAAAAGCGCGAAATTCTGAGAAACCGTGCAAATTCTTTGCCATCCCGCCCTTTTTAACGCTCCCGCGGCCGACGCTTCCCTGTGTCAAAACCGCTTTCCGGGCCTGAAAACCGCCGAAAACCCGTTTCAAAACCAGAATTCTATGGTATACTACCAAACAGGCGCAATTTTTCCCCGGAAAAAATTTCTTCAAATTTTCGGGAACTTTTTTCGTTCCCCTGCGTCTATGGTATACGGTGCCGCCTCGGCGGCCATTCAAAAAACTTTCTGCAAGGAGAACACACATGAAAAAAATTACTTCCTTGGCGCTGGCTCTCGCGCTGGCCCTGACCCTCACCGCCTGCGGCAAGAAGGACAACACCGCCGGAAGCGGCGATTCCAGCGTACCCGCTGATGCCACCGCTCTGCTGACCGCCGTGTGGGACGCTCACTCCGACGACGAGAAGTTCCCCGCTGCCGGCGGTGACTATGAAAACCCCGTGGAGGACGCCCCCGGCGCTGTGAGCATTGCCGACGCCGACAATCTGAACTACATGCTGACCCTGCCGGTGGAGGATGCCGGTAAGATCGACGGCGCCGCCTCCCTCAGCCACATGATGAACGCCAACACCTTCACCTGCGGTGCTTTCCACGTCACCAGCAAGGACGATGTGGAGACCGTTGCCAGCGACCTGCGGGATGCCATCCAGTCTAAGCAGTGGATGTGCGGCTTCCCTGACAAGCTGGTGATCTTCACCTACGATCAGTATGTGGTGTCTCTGTACGGCGACGAGGAGTTGGTGAACACCTTCCGCGACAAGTTCACCGCCACCTATTCCGACAGCGCCATCGCTTATGACGAGGCGATCCTGTAACGTTTCCGCTTTTCTCACAGCGTCCGCACCGAATCGTGCGGACGCTGTGAAATTCAATTTTGGAGTTGCCCTATGCTGTTTTCCAGTATTCCGTTTCTCTATACCTTTTTACCCTGCGTCCTGATCCTGTACTTTCTGGTCCCCGGCTGGCTGAAAAATACAGTGCTGCTGCTCAGCAGTCTGTTTTTCTATGCCTGGGGTGAGCCCCGGTTCGTGGTATTCATGGTCATTGCCATCGTACAGGGTTATGTATTCGGCCTGCTGGCCGAAAAATTCCGCGACCGGCCCAAACGGGCCAAGCTGTGCCTGTGGGCCTCCGCCGTTGTCAGTCTGGGGCTGCTGTGCTACTGCAAATATGCCGACTTTTTCATCAGCGGCTTCAACACCCTCACCGGGCTGTCCCTCCCGCTGCTCCATGTGGCCCTGCCCATCGGCATCAGCTTTTACACCTTCCAAATTCTGAGCTACGTCATCGACGTATACCGGGGCGATGTGACTGCCCAGCGGAACCTCATTGACCTTGCCGCGTATGTGGCCATGTTCCCCCAGCTCATCGCCGGGCCCATCGTCCGGTACGCGGACATCGCTCCCCAGTTGAAGCATCGCACCCACACGCTGGCCGATGCTGCCTACGGCGCCCGCCGCTTCATCCTCGGCCTTTCCAAAAAGGTGCTGCTGGCCAATGTTCTCTATGAACTGATCTCCGCCTACAAAAGCGCCGCGAACGTCTCCGTCCTGTTCGTCTGGCTTTACGCCGCAGCCTATGTGCTGCACCTTTACTTCGACTTTTCCGGTTACAGCGACATGGCCATCGGTCTGGGCCGTATCTTCGGGTTCCATTTTATAGAAAACTTCAACTATCCCTACATCTCCGCCAGCGTCACGGAGTTCTGGCGGCGGTGGCACATGAGCCTGGGCAGTTGGTTCCGGGACTATGTATACATTCCGCTGGGCGGCAACCGGGTCTCCAAGGCCAAATGGTTCCGCAACATTTTCATTGTCTGGCTGCTGACGGGCCTGTGGCACGGCGCGGCATGGACCTTCATCCTGTGGGGGCTGTTCTTTGCCGTGTTCCTGACGGCGGAAAAGCTCTGGTACGGCGAAGCTCTGGCCCAGACACGATTCCTGAAGCATCTCTATGTTCTGCTGCTGATCGCAGTCAGCTTCGTTATCTTTGATGCCGCCAGTGTGTCGGACGCCTTCCGTACCATCGGTTCCCTGTTCGGTCTGGGTGGGCTGCCCCGCTCCGACGTTCTGGCCCGCTATTATTTTAACAGCTACTCCGGCGTGTTCCTTGTAGCCATCGTGGGCGCTACACCGCTGCCCGCCAAGATCGTCCGGCAGTTCTCCGAGGATGGCCCCGGCAAAAAGATCATGTCCGTTGTGGAGCCTGTAGTGCTGCTGGGCCTGCTGGCGGTGGTCACCGCCTATCTGGTAGACGGGTCCTTCAACCCGTTCCTGTATTTCCGCTTTTAAAGGAGGTCCCGCCATGTTTGAAAAATGGAAAAACATCCTCACGGTGGGGCTCCTGTCTGCGTTTGTTCTGGCTTTTGGCGTCTGGGCGGCGGTCAAGCCCGCCGATGCGCTCTCCACCAGTGAACGCCGCCCGCTGGCCCAAATGCCGGAATTGTCCGCAAGCAGCTATCTCTCCGGCAAATTCATGTCCGGCTACGAGGATTACGCCACGGACCAGTTCCCTCTGCGGGAGCAGTTCCGCACCCTGAAAGCCCTGATGGGGCTGTATGTGTTCGGCCAGAAGGACAACAACGGCGTCTATCTGGCAGACGGCTCCGCCGCCAAGCTGGAATATCCCCTGAATGAAGGCTCCGTTGCCCACGCCGCCGACCGGTTCCGCTATCTCTACGAGACCCTCATGGCCGGGACCAACGCCAAGGTCTACCTCTCCGTGATCCCCGATAAGAATTATTTTCTGGCGGAGGCCAACGGCTATCCCGCTCTGGACTATCAGGCCCTGACGGACGCTCTCCGGAAGCAGACGGAGTTCGCCGCGTATATCGACCTGTTCGGCACGCTGACCGCAGATGACTACTACCGCACCGATTCCCACTGGCGGCAGGAAAATCTGCTGACCGCAGCGGATACGCTGGCCGCCGCCATGGGCGTCGCGCTGCCGGACAACCGCTATACAGAATGGACACTGGACCGGCCATATTACGGTGTGTATTATGGTTACGCCGCCCTGCCTATGGAGCCAGACCAGCTGACTTACCTCACCAGCGACCTTCTGGACGCCTGCACGGTGTACAATTACGAGACTGGTAAGACCGGGCCTATTTATGATCTGGCAAAAGGTGCCGACAAGGACCCCTACGAGCTGTTCCTCTCCGGGTCCGTGTCGCTGCTGACCATCGAAAATCCCAATGCGGATACAGACCGGGAACTGGTGATCTTCCGGGACTCCTTCGGCAGCTCTCTGGCCCCTCTGCTGGTCCCCGGCTATGCCAAGGTGACGCTGGCGGACATCCGCTACCTCCCCAGCAGCCAGATGGGAAAGTACCTGACCTTCACCGATCAGGATGTGCTGTTCCTTTACAGCGCCCCGGTGCTGAACAACAGTGAAACTCTGAAATAAGCCGCAAAGCGTCTGCCGGAAATGGCAGGCGCTTTGGACTTTTCTACGGAAATAAGGCAGTTTCCTTTTTTATCTTGTACTTTTGAAAGAAATCATATATAATAATAGCCTGATAATTATGCTCCGGAGGTGCGCTCTGCGTCGGAGCAGCGGAAAGGAAGGTTATCCTATGCTGAAATTTCATTCGGAACAGGGCGAGATCTCCGTCTCCAGCGCTGTTTTTTCCAACATTACCGGCATGGCTGCCACCAACTGCTTCGGTGTGAAGGGCATGGCCTACCGCTCCATGACGGACGGTCTGGTCCATCTGCTGCGGCGGGAGGCCATGAGCAAGGGCGTCAACGTGATCTATAACGAGGACGAATCCATTTCCATTGAGCTCCACATCATCGTGGAAAACGGCGTCAACATTCCCGCAGTGTGCCGCTCCATCATGAACGAGGTACGCTACGTGGTGAATAAGAACACCGGTGCGGAGGTCCGCGCTGTGGATGTGTTCGTAGATTCCATGATCCTGTGAGGAGGACAGCAGAAGAATGAGTAAAGAAATCACCGGTGCGCTTTTCAAGCAGATGATCCTGCACGGGGCCGCCGCTATCACGGCCCAGAAGCAGGCCATCAACGATTTAAATGTATTCCCCGTGCCGGACGGTGACACGGGCACCAATATGTCCATGACCATCGCCACCGCTGCCGAGGCGCTGCGCAAGGCTGCTCCCGCCTCCGTGGGGCAGGCATCCTCCGTCACCGCCTCCGCTCTGCTTCAGGGTGCCCGGGGCAACTCCGGCGTCATCCTCTCCCTGCTGTTCCGGGGCCTTTCCAAGGCTCTGAAGGGCATGGAGACCGCTGATGCCGCCGCCTTCGCCGCCGCCATGCAGGAAGGTGTGGCCGCCGCTTATAAGGCCGTTATGAAGCCCGCCGAGGGCACGGTGCTGACGGTTTCCCG
>ERZ1504720.423-NODE-423-length-11080-cov-6.129887_pt1 | contig 11080 bp, 10 predicted proteins | sample MGYA00572386_ERZ1504720 | MGnify/ENA primary metagenome ERZ1504720 (study PRJEB39906, sample SAMEA3182062) | gut metagenome | biome: human; feature: gut; material: Stool; isolation source: human stools | place: Canada | collected 2013-01-14 ...
ATAAGTTCCCGGAACCGACTGAAAGCTACCGTCAGCTTTACGCAGCCCTGAAAATCATGCAGGAAAACTACACTCCCTTATCCGAGCCTCGCTTTGAGGGCTACTACGGCAAGATCAGCCAACTTTATGACGGCCTGCGGAAAATGCAGCAGGAGCTTCCCGCCCGTGCTGCTGCCGGTGAAAGCATTGACACATTGGCAGAGGAGACCTGGGCGCTGCTGTGCGCTATCCATTGAGAACACTGTCATGCTGAAAGAGGGGGACGGCCCATGTCCGGGTTTTCTTTTTCCAAACTGAAACAGGCCAAGCCCTCCATGCGACGGCGGCTGTTCCTCTACATGGGCGCACTGGCGGCGCTGCTGCTGGTAACGCTGTTCGCCGTCCTCCTTCTGCTGGGACAGCTGAAAAGTCCCCGGGAGGAGCTGGCGAAATCGCTGACCTTCCGAATGGAGGCCTTTCAGTCGGACATGGAATCCCTGTGGCGGAACGTCTCCGTGATGGGGCTTCATCTCTCCGAGGACATGACCGCCATTCTGGAAAAACAGACAACGGACCTTTCCAAACTGGATGGGGACGCGGACGCTGTAGAGCGGCTGGAGGAGGCTATGCTGGAGCCGCTATGCCAGTATGTACGTCAGGCGGACTGCTCCGGCGCGTTCGTGGTGCTGAACACCTCTCTTGTCAGTGCTGACAGCTCCTTCAGCGGCCTGTATGTCCAGCGGAGCAACGCCGCCCACACCACAAGTGGGCTGCTGCTCTACCGCGGCATGGCAGACATCGGACGGCGGCATGATGTGATGCCCCACCGGAAATGGGCGCAGGAATTTGACCTGTCGGAATTTCCCGGCTTCACCCGGTATCTGGAATCGGCCTCCGCCCCCATTGAGTGGAATTGCCGCACCACGCCCCTGCTGACCCTGCCCAACACCTCAGAGCGGGCCATTCTTCTCACCGTCCCCATGTTGGGCACGGACGGCACAGCCTACGGCCTGTGCGGCTTTTCGGTGAATCAGACCTACTTCTCCTCCCACCACGTTCAGCCCTCCGGCGTCAGCCGACTGGCCTGTGTCCTGTCGGACAGTGCGGCGGGGCTGGATATTTCAAAGGGCCTTCTGGCCTATCCCGCAAATGGCTTCTGCTTTGTCCCGGACGAGCTGCTGACGGAAAAACCGCTCCAGGAAGGGCTAACCTCCTACACCGGAGCGGAGCTGTCCTTCGTGGGCCTGTCCCGGCCCTTCATGGCCGCCGGCGGGGACGTGGAACCGCATATTCTCACGGTGCTGATCCCCAAAAGCGATTACGCTAACCTCCTGCTGAAGAGCCGGTTGGAGATCGGCGGGCTGCTGATATTGCTGATGTTTTTCGGCGTAGTCTGCTGTCTATTTTACACCCGCCGCTACTTCACCCCCATTCTGGAGGATATCGACCACGTCACCGCAGCCGGCGGCGAGGCGGGAAACCCTTTCTTCGAAGAACTTCTCCCACTTTCCGACAAGCTGCGTGTCCATGAGCGGACCATCACAGATCTGGAAACAGAGCGGCAGGACCTGCGGGGCCAAATGGAGCAGGCAGAGGCCAACGCCAAGCGGCTGGCCCAGCGTCGAAAGAGCGAGATCGATCCCGAGGAATATCAACTGTTCTTGTCCGCCTATCAGAAGTTGGGACCGGAAGCCCGGACTGTGATCGACGCCATGGTAGACGGCATCAGCGTTCAGGTATTGGCGGAGCAATTAGGGAAAAAGATGAGCACGGTCTACTCCTACCGTCGAGATATTTACGAAAAGGTGGGTATTCAGGGGGAGAACAAGCTCCAGCAGCTCCGTGTCCGCGTCTCGCTCATGCGGCGGGAGCAAACAGAATACGGCGGTTCCCCCGCCCCCTCTAACGGCGAAAACGCCGGGCAAGCGGTAAATCGATAAATCCCAACTGTTCACGGGCTGAAAATTTTTACACTCTCAGCCCGTGTTTTTATGTATTCCAATTCCCTTTTGTCTTTCTATGCCCTCTGAAACCATCGAAGATACAAGGCTCTGGCTCCTTTTAGAATACAAAGTCAAACTGGAACCTTGTTATAAAGGAACCCCGACAGACATCGCAAAGCGATGATCTGTCGGGGTTTTCCCGGATTCAGTTGTTGTCCTGATCAGAGACAGACCGCGCCGGGATTTGATCCGTAGACGGAGTCTTAGGCCTGAGGAGCAGCCTCTTCCGCAGCCTTCTTGGCAGCGGCGGCCTTCTCAGCCTGAGCCTTCTTGATGGCCTTATACTTTTCCTTCTCCTCAGCAGTTGCCTTGGGGAGGATGGCGTCGCGGGGGCAGACCTTGGTGCAGAGCTTGCAGCCCACGCACTTGTCATAGTCGATGACAGCCACGCCGTTGACCACATGGATGGCGTCCTTCTTGCACTCCTTCTGGCACAGGCCGCAGCCAATGCAGGAGTTGCCGCACACGCTCATAGCAGCCTTGCCCTTGTCCTGATTGGCGCAGGCCACATGGACCTTCTTGCTGGCGGGCACGGGAACGATGAGCTTGCGGGGGCAGGCCTTCATGCAGGCGCCGCAGTTGGTGCATTTATCGGGATCCACAATGGCAGCGCCGTTGGGGCCGATGGACATAGCGCCGAACTGACAGGCGTTCACACAGGAGCCGAAGCCCAGGCAGCCGAAGCGGCACTCCAGAGGACCGGCGGCAACCTTGGTGGCAGAGAGGCAGTCCTGCACGCCCACATACTCAAAGCGCTTCTTAGCAGCCTCGCCGCCGTTGCAGCGGACGAAAGCTACCTGACGCTCACCGGTGGGAGCAGCCATGCCCATGATCTCAGCGATGGCGGCAGCATTGTCGGGGCCGGCGGGGGCGCAGGCGTTCACAGGTGCGTTGCCGGCCAGAATGGCGGCAGCGCAGCCAGCGCAGCCGGGATAGCCGCAGCCGCCGCAGTTCGCACCGGCCAGATGGCTGAGGATTGCTTCCTCGCGGGGATCCTTTTTGACCTCAAAGATCTTGGAAGCCACGGACAGGATCAGTCCGAACAGAGCGCCCAGAGCGCCCAGAACTGCGATAGCAGCAATAATATTTCCCATCTTTCCTACCTCCTTACCAAACCTTCAGGCCGGAGAAGCCCATAAAGGCCAGAGCCATCAGGCCGGCGGTGATCAGCGCGATGGGGAAACCGTCCCAGCACTTGGGATAGTCAGCGAACACCAGACGCTCACGGATGCTGGCGAACAGCACGATGGCCAGCAGGAAGCCCAGACCGCCGGTGATGCCGTAGACCACAGACTCAATGAAGTTGTAGCCGTTCTGCACGTTCAGCAGCACAACGCCCAGAACTGCGCAGTTGGTGGTGATCAGGGGCAGATACACGCCCAGAGCGGTATACAGAGCGGGCATGGCCTTCTGGAGGAACATCTCGATGAACTGCACCAGAGAAGCGATGACCAGAATGAATGCCACGGTCTGCATGTAAGCCAGATCCAGGGGGATCAGGATGTACTTGTTCACCACAAAGCACACGGCGGAGGCCAGACCCATAACGAAGGTAACGGCCACGCCCATGCCCACTGCGGTATCCACCTTCTTGGAAACGCCCAGGAAGGGGCAGCAGCCCAGGAACTGGGAGAAGATGAAGTTGTTTGCCAGGATTGCGCCCAGCGTGATCGAAAGCAGCTTAAAGATTTCCATTATTTGCTCTCCTCCTTATCCTTCTTGGGACGAGCCAGAGCCCACTGCATGGCAGCGATCAGAGCAGCCAGCACCAGGAAGCCGCCCACAGGCAGGGTCAGCATACCGATACCGTAATCAGCAGGGAAGATCTGGATGCCCACATGCTGACCGGCCTCGTTCACAGCGCCCAGCACGCCGCCGCCGAAGGCGCCCTTGCCGAGGAACTCACGGATGATGCACATGGCCAGCAGCACCCAGGTGTAGCCGATGCCCTGGAAAATACCGTCAAACATAGAGGCCACAACGCCGTTCTTATAGGAGAACGCCTCGGCACGGCCCAGAATGATGCAGTTCACCACGATCAGGGGGATGAACACACCCAGAGAATTGGCAAGGTCGGGCAGGAACGCCTGAATGGACAGGTCCACGCAGGTCACGAAGCCCGCGATCACCACGATAAACATGGCGATACGGATTTTATCGGGGATGATCTTCCGCATAGCGGCGATGATCATGTTGGACAGCGTCAGGATGATGGTAACGGCCACACCCATGCCGATGCCGTTGAAGAAGGAGGTGGTGATGGCCATGGTAGAGCACATACCCAGCACCTGAACCAGAACGGGGTTCTGCGTCAGCAGACCGTCCTTGAATTGCTTACCGATATTCATGTTTCAATGTCCTCCTCTCTTAGCCGATAACGCCGGCCACAGCCAGCGCGGCATTGACGCCGGTGGTCACACCCTTGGTGGACACGGTGGCACCGGTAATGGCATCCACGTTGGAGCCGACGGACAGCGTACCGTCAGCGGCGGACTTGCCGATAAACTGATCCAGAACGCCGGTGCCGTTGGTCAGAGGCTCGTTGCCCATGACCTTGGAGCCGATACCGGAGGTCTCGGAGTTGGTGACGATGGAAACGCCGGTCACGGCGCCGTCCATGTCAATGCCCACCATCATGGAGATGGTACCCTGAGAGCCGGAGGACTCCACATTGATGGCGTAGCCAATGGGCTGTCCGCCGGACTGAGCCTGATAGACGGCTGCCAGAGTGCCGCCCTGTGCGGTGGCCGCGGCGGTCATATCATCGGTAAGGTCCATAGCGTCGGAGAAATCGTCAGCGCTGATGACCTCCTTCATAGCGGTCACGGTCTTTTCCCAGGTGATCGCGGCGATCTTATCCTTGGTGATGCTGTTGACCCAGCCCAGCAGGCCAGCCACGACCATGCAGGTAAGCAGCAGGGTCACAGTCAGCTTGATGATGTACTTGGGGTCCATATTGACCTTTTCCTTGGTCTTCACTTCATTGCTCATTTCGCGGCTGCCTCCTTCTTGTCGGATTTCACCACGCCGAAACGAACGGGCTTGGTGTACTTGTCGATCAACGCGGTGCAGCAGTTCATGACCATGATGGAGTAGCAAACGCCCTCATTGTAAGAACCGAAGTACCGGATGAACACGGTGAACAGGCCGCAGCCGATACCGTAGATCAGTTGGCCCTTCTTGGTGACGGGGGAGGTGGCATAGTCGGTAGCCATGAAGAAAGCGCCCAGGAACAGGCCGCCGCCGAAGATGCTGTAAAGCATATACTCAGCGCCGCCGGCCTTGGGGAACAGCACGGTCAGAACAGCCACGGTGGCGATGTAGGCCACGGGAGTCTGCCAGTTGATGACCTTGCGCCAGATCAGGTACAGGCCGCCGATGAGCAGCATCAGGGCAGAAACCTCACCCATGGAGCCGCCCACCTTGCCCAGGAACATGTCACCCACGGAGGCGATCTGCTTCAGGCCCTCCAGATCGCCGGTCTTCAGATAGGCCAGCGGGGTCGCGGCGGAAACCACGTCCACAGGCATACCGCCGCCGATGGCGGCCTTGGTGCCGGCAGGCAGCCAGGTGGTCATGGCGCCGGCATAGCTGGCCAGCAGAGCGGCACGGCCTGCCAGAGCAGGGTTCAGGAAGTTCTTGCCGATGCCGCCAAAGAGCTGCTTGACCACAATGATGGCAAAGAAGTCACCGATGAGGATCATCCACAGCGGGGTGGTGGCGGGGCAGACGAAAGCCAGCAGCATACCGGTGACCACTGCGGAGAGGTCATCGATGGACTGGGGCTTGTGCATGAGCTTGCGGTACAGTCCCTCAAAGACAACGCAGCCAATGACGGACACGGCAGTGAGGAGCAGAGCCTCCACGCCGAAGTAAATGATGGCCCAGATCAGAGCGGGACACATGGCAATGATGACGTCCAGCATGATGGACCGGGTGGTCTCACTGCCGCGGATGTGAGGGTTGGAAGTGGCAATGAGCTTCAAATTCTTGTAATCGGTCATCTCTTATGCCTCCTTCTTCGCTTCTGCGGCCTTCTTGGCCTCAGCGGCGGCCCGATCGGCAGCCATCTTGTTCTTGACGAGCTGCTTGCCGGTCTTGAACATGTGGGTCAGGTGCATACGGGCGGGGCAGGCGTAAGCGCAGGCGCCGCACTCCATGCAGTCCATGATGTGGGCCTCGTTCAGCTCATCCACCATGCCTTTCTCGGCATACTGATACATAAAGAGAGGCTCCAGGTGCACCGGGCAGGCGGCAACGCACTTACCGCAGCGGATGCACTGGGGATGCTCAACGGTCTGCTCCTCCTTCTCGCAGAAAGCGAGGATGGCGCCGGTGCCCTTGGCCACGGGAATATCCGCGGTATACTGGGCCATGCCCATCATGGGGCCGCCGGCGATGAGCTTGTAAGTACCGTCCTTCACGCCGCCGCAAGCGTCCAGCAGCAGAGACACGGGGGTACCGATGGGGCACTCGATGTTCTTGGGGTCCACGATGCCGGAGCCGGACACGGTGACCACCTTGTTCACCACGGGCATACCGGTGGTGATGGCCTTGAAGATGCAGATGGTGGTGTTGATGTTGAACACCGCGCAGCCCACATCAGCGGGCAGGCCGCCGGGAGGCACCTGACGGCCGGTGATGGCCTGGATCAGCTGCTTCTCACCGCCCTGGGGGTAACGGCAGCGCAGAGGCTCCACCACAACGGGGGCCTTCTTCTCAGCGATGACCTTGTTCATGGCGTCGATGCCGTTTTGCTTGTTGTCCTCAACGCCGATGATGACCTTGTCCACGCCGAACATCTTGGCCAGATAGGTAGCGCCGCCGATGATCTCCTCGGGACGCTCCAGCATGGCCCGATGGTCGCCGGTGATGTAAGGCTCGCACTCAGCGCCGTTGATGAGCACGTCCTTCACCTTGCCGATGCCGCCGGAGATCTTAACATGCGTGGGGAAGGTCGCGCCGCCCATACCCACGATACCGGCATTCTTCACGATCTCGACCATTTCCTCCACCGTCAGAGCGTCGGGATCGGCAGGAGCCTTCACCTCTTCGCTGACCGTGTTCTGGAAATCGTTTTCGATCACAACGGACACCATGTCGCCGCCCATAGAGAAGGGCCGGGGCTCGATGGCCTTCACCGTACCGGAAACGCTGGCATGGATGGGGGCGCCCAGCCCCTTGAATTCGCCGATTTTCTGACCCACCTTTACCTGGTCGCCTACTTTTACGATCGGGGTGCAGGGTGCGCCAAAGTGCATCGACATGGGGATGACCACGGTAGCCGGGGGTGCCAGCTGCTCGATGGCCTTTTCATTGGTTGCGGCCTTCATATCATGGGGATGAACGCCGCCAAAGAAAGCTTGTGCCATTGTCTTCACCTCATTCTTACTCCATTGATAGGTGTCAAAGCATACCCCGCCCCACCATCGGGCAATGGCATGGCAGGCCATGCTTCGGCGCACTATCACATACTGCGCTTTATTCTACACCACCCGTTGAAAAATGTCCAGACTATGAATTCGTTTTTTTGTATAAAATTTATCAATTTCTTTGTATTCCTCCACTTTTTCCCTGTTTTTGCACAGGCCCACCCTCTCTTTTTGGTCAACCTGCATATTTTCCTGCCGACAACTCCCGCAGTCGCTGTACCCCCTCTGCCTCTCTTGTCTTTTTTTCGGAGGTATGCTATGATGAAGCATATCTTTCAGAAAGTATCGCCGCAGTCCGGCCTGTCTGTCGGAGCGGCGAATGGAGGTTCCTTTTTATGACGAAGCCCATTGACCGCGCCGCAATGAAAGCCCAGACCCGGGAACTCTTGCAGACAGCTCAGGTATCCCCCAAGGGTATGACGGCCCTGTACTGTGCCTGTCTGTTTCTGCTCAGCCTGCTGGAGGCCCTGATTCCCGGGCCGGAGCTGGTATCCACCTTCCTCTCCATCCTCACAACGCTGGCTGAGTGGATCTTAGCCGCCGGCTTTGCCTTCTACTGTATGGATATCCGCCGCCGGGAGCGTTCGGAATACGCGGTGCTGTTCGACGGCTTTTCCTTCACCGGCAAGATCATCGCTCTGAACATCGTCATCAACCTGTTTGTGTTCCTGTGGTCTATGCTGTTTGTGTTCCCCGGCTTCATCGCCCATTACCGTTACAGCTTCGCCCTCTATAATCTCTATGAAAATCCGGATATGGATATTATGGAGGCACTGAATTTAAGCAAGCGGCAGACGCAGGGGTATAAAATGGAGCTGTTCAAGCTGGATCTCAGCTATATGGGATGGATCCTGCTGAGTATGCTTCCCAGTCTCTTTTTCACAAGTCAGGCGATTTTGACCCTTGGGTTCAGCGGTATGGACCCCTATGCGGCCCTCGCCGCTCCCATGCCTCTGTGGCAGACCCTGACAGCCTCCGCCTTTGTCTACGCGCTGTCCATCTTCTATCTGCCCAACTACCAGTGCGTCCAGCTTGCCTATTTCGACGCCGCCAAGGAAGATATGCCGGAGTTCCGCTCCCGGCAGTCAGATTTCTCCGACGGCCCGGGCAGTTTCTGAGTTTTCTTTCTAATCATTCCGCCCCGGCTGGGTCACCCTTGCCGGGGCGTTTTTCCCATCCCATTCTGGAGGTGCCGCTATGCTGACTTACCCCATGGAGGAGCGGGGTTCTCTCCCCCTCTATGAATACCTGTGCCGCCGGATCCGGGCGGACATTCTCAGCGGTGCTCTGCCCACTGGGACGCGGCTTCCCTCCAAGCGGGCGCTGGCGGAGCATCTGCGGGTCTCCGTTGTTACCGTGGAGGGCGCGTACAGCCAGTTGGAAGCGGAGGGCTATTTACAGGCTCAACCTAAGCGGGGCTTTTTTGTCTCCGCCGTGGAGCAGGCCCCACCGCCTGCTGTCCGCTCGGTTTTGATGCCGGAGACCCCCGCTGTTTCCTGGCGGCTGGATCTGGGCCGCAATCAGGTGGACACTGCCCGATTCCCCGTTTCCACCTGGGCCCGCCTCACCCGGCAGGTCCTCTCGGAAGCACCGGAGGCCCTGTTGTCCCCGGTCCCCCATCAGGGCTTGGCTGCCCTGCGGCAGGCCATTGCCGACGATCTCCGGGACTTCAAAGGTATGGCAGTCTCCCCGGAACAGATCGTCATCGGCGCCGGTGCGGAATACCTTTACTTATTGCTGGCCCAACTGCTGGGCCGGGACACGGTGTTTGCCGTGGAGGACCCCGGCTATCCCAAGATCCGTCAGGTCTATGACGCCTGCGGGGCCGTCTGCGCCCCCATTCCGCTGGATAATCAGGGCGTAGAACTGGCGGCGCTGATGAGATCCAATGCGCGGGCGCTGCACATCTCTCCCAACCACCAGTACCCCACCGGACTGGTGACCCCCATCGCCCGGCGGCAAGCCCTTCTGCGATGGGCGGAGGATACCGGCTCCACCATCATTGAGGATGACTATGACAGCGAGTTCCGCTACACTGGTCGTCCCATCCCCACCCTGCAAAGCATCGATGACCGGGGCCGGGTCATTTACCTGAACACCTTTTCCCAGACCATTTCCCCCTCTATGCGCCTCGGCTTTCTGGTGCTGCCGCCCCGGCTGCTGGAACGCTACCGGCAGGAGCTGGGCTTCTATGCCTGTACGGTCCCTGCGCTGGAGCAGCACGTTCTGGCCCGTTTCATCGCCGGGGGCCACTACGAGCGTCACCTCTCCCGGATGCGGAAGGAATATCGGGACCGCCGCTCCGCCACCATCAGCGCCTTCCGGGCTTCGCCGCTGGCCAGCCATGTCACCTTTTCCGAGGAGGGGGCCGGTCTGCACTTTCTGCTGCGGCTGGATACCAACCGCTCCGATGAAGAATTGCGCCGCCTGACGGCGGAGGCCGGCATCCGACTGAGCTTTCTCTCAGAGTATGCCGCCGTACCGGACCCCCGCTTCGCTCACACGCTGGTCATCAACTACGCCGGTCTGTCCCAGTCCGATCTGGAGGAGGCCCTCCAGCTGCTGACGGATGTCCTGCTGCCGCTGCTGGCATAAAATATATCATTTTCTTCCAAGAGAGGTTCGTTCTATGAAGTCCGTCAACCGTGCCAAGCTGGATCTCATCATTGCCGTCACCGCCTTCGGCACCATCGGCATTTTTGTCCGCTATATCAACCTGCCTTCCTCTGTCATCGCCTTTGTCCGCGGCGCGGTGGGCGCAGTGTTCCTGTTGCTCTTGTTGTATCTCCGCCGGACACCCTTTCGGTGGGCAAGCGTCCAGCCGCATTGGAAGCTGCTGGCTCTTTCCGGCGCGATCATCAGCTTCAACTGGATCACACTGTTTGAAGCCTACCGTTACACCACCGTGGCCACCGCTACCCTGTGCTACTACATGGCGCCGGTGTTCGTGACGCTGGCCTCCCCCTTTCTCTTCCATGAAAAACTGACGCCCCGAAAACTCCTCTGTGTGCTGGCCGCCCTGTGCGGCATGGTGTTTGTCTCCGGAGTCCCCCAGTCCGGCCTGCCGGAAGCCGGGGAAGCCACCGGTATCCTGCTGGCCCTTCTTTCCGCCGTGCTTTATGCCAGCGATGTGTCCATCAACAAGTTTCTGGATCAGGTCCCCGCCTGTGAACGGACTCTGGTACAGCTGGCGGTGGCAGCACTGGTGATGATCCCCTATATCCTGCTGACGGAGGATGTAGCCGCTATGGCTCTGACACCTCTGGGCGCCGTACTGCTGCTGATCGTAGGTGTTTTCCACACCGGCTGGTGCTATTCCCTGTTCTTCGGCTCCATGACCTATCTCCCCGCCCAGACGGTGGTGCTGTTCAGCTACATCGACCCCATCGTAGCCATCTTCCTCTCCGCTCTGCTGCTGAAGGAGCCTCTGGGTTGGAGCGGCATCCTTGGCGCCGTTCTGGTGCTGGGCTCCACCCTCATCAGTGAACTGCCTGTCCGGGCCGCTGCGGAAACCAAATAAACTGTCAGGCGGCAGTCAGCCCGCCGGAGGGACCATGTACGATCTGCATTCCATCTTGATCCAACTGAAAAAAGAGGACACACCGCTCCATGGCGTCATGGTGCGGTGTGTCCGTTGTTTTTATCAGTGGCTGGACCCCACCCTGT
>ERZ1504720.428-NODE-428-length-11037-cov-2.991167_pt1 | contig 11037 bp, 6 predicted proteins | sample MGYA00572386_ERZ1504720 | MGnify/ENA primary metagenome ERZ1504720 (study PRJEB39906, sample SAMEA3182062) | gut metagenome | biome: human; feature: gut; material: Stool; isolation source: human stools | place: Canada | collected 2013-01-14 ...
AGAGGAAGGACTCCGCGCCGCACGTCGCCGCCTGCGGCGCGGCGAGCAGATCGACGGTAAAATAGTCACAGCGGGCAAGGTGTCCGCCGAAGTCCGGCGTGGGAACGCCGGCGGTCCGGCGCGTCACGTCCAGCGCCTGCGCGATGTGCAGGGCGCGGGGCTTTCCGTCGGGACCGAGGCGGCCGTAGTCGCACACGCGGTAGGTCACATTGCTGCTCTGCTGCACCTCCGCCACCACGATGCCGCGGCAGATGGCGTGGATGGTGCCCGCGGGGATGAACACCGTGTCGCCCGCCTTGACGTTCACGCGGCGCAGAACCTCGGGCAGCGTGTTGTCCGCGATGCGGCGCGCAAGCTCGTCCCGGGAAATATCGCGCGAAAAGCCGCAGTAGAGAAAGGCGTCCGGCGCGGCGGAGAGGACATACCACATCTCTGTTTTGCCGTTCTGTCCCTCGTGCGCGCGAGCGTAGGCGTCGTCGGGATGGACCTGAATGGAGAGATCCTTCGCCGCGTCGATGAGCTTGATGAGCACCGGAAGCTCCGCGAATTTCCGCCCGTGCTCCCCCAGCGCCCCGGGGTGCGCGGCGAGATAGTCCGCGAGCGTTTTGCCCGCGTCGGGACCGGACGCGAGCACGGAGGGACCGTCGGGATGACCGCTTAGCTCCCACGTTTCCGCGAGACGCGCGCCATCATACCGCTTGCCGTAATCGGTGATGAGCTTTGTTCCGCCCCAGAGATAGTCCTTACAGGCGGGGGCGAGCTTGAGAATGGACATGGAAACGGTCTCCTTTCAAGGCGAACGCGCGGGATCAGAGGATCCCGCGCGCTTTGAGTTCTTCGCGCAGCTGACCGGCGTCGTGGAACACGATGCCCTGCATACCGGCGTTTTCCGCCGCCTCGATGTTCGGCGGGAAATCGTCGACGAACAGGCAGCTCGCCGCCGTGAGGTCAAATTTGTCGAACAGCGCCTGATAGATGGCGGCCTCGGGCTTGAGCAGGTGAACGTCCGCCGAGATCAGCGTGCCGGAAAAGCACTCGCTGCCCGGAATGTCGTGCCAGTAGGTGTGCTGGCGGCGGGCGGCGTTGGAGAGCAGATAAAGCGTATAGCCCCTTGCCTTCAGCTCGCGCACCACGTCCGCCGTGCCCGTGATGGGCACGATCGGCTCGTTCCAATGGTAGATGATGTACTCCGCCGCGGCGTGCAGCTCCGCGGGGAGCCTGGCGCAGGCGTGGGCATAGACCTCCTCCTCGGTGATGGTGCCGCGGTCGAGCCGCACCCAGTCGGTCGTGCACAGCAGGTGCTGCCTGAGGAGCGCTTCGCCCTCCGCGCCGACGTGCAGGCGGCGGGAAAACAGCTCCGCGCCGAAGTCCAGCAGCACGCCGCCCATATCAAAAACAATGGTATTGATCTTCATTACAGCTTTTCTCCCGGCTCGTCGGGGACAGCGGCGGCGACCGCCGCTTCCTCCGCTTCCGCCGCCACGGCGGCGGGCTCCTTTTTGAACAGTCCCGTCAGCTTTGCCACGCGTCTGCGGCGGCGCTCCCTGGCCTCCAGCCGCTCGCCGAGGTCGCGTGCGCCCACGCCGTAGACCAGATAGAGGATCACGCCGGACACCAGCATGATGAACACGGTCGAAGCGCAGCGGCGGCCCGAGGCGTTGACGTTGTAGCCGTACAGTCCCTCCTCCGCACACATGGCCTGAATGACCATGGCGTAGCTCGTGCCGTAGGAGCTGGCAAAGGTGGCGGACATATCGTACTCGGTAAAGAGCGCGTTGAAGTTCAGCGCGAACACCGCCAGCACGCTCGGCAGGATGATGGGCAGCTTGACCCTGAGGAAAGTCGTCAGGCCGCTCGCGCCCATGTTGCGCGCGGCGTCCTCCAGCTCCTCGTCGATGGCGTAAAACGCCGCCTTGATCATGCGCAGCGAGAACGGCAGCTTGACCACCGTGTAGGCCAGCACGAGCAGGATGCGGACGTGCTCGGCGAAGTAGAGGTTCACATTGCCGACGTACCAGATGTTCTCGGCGTTGAAGTAGGTGCGGTAGGAATAGCAGATGAGAATGGTCGGCAGCAGCCACGGGAAAAGCAGGCAGTATTCCAGCACCACGCCGGACTTCTTGTTGCGGTTTTTGAAGATGTAGTTGCAGGCGATCACGACGATCAGGCACGCGAGCGCCGCGGCGAGGATGGAGAGCACGAAGCTCATCTTGATGCCGCCGAGCGTCGCCTCGTTGGCGAATAGACCGGAGATGGAGCCCTTGCGCACCTTGTAGGTGCCGCGCGAGGTGAGGTACTGATAGTCCTGCGTGCCGAAGAAGTTGATGAGCGTCCAGTTGGAAAGGTCGAGCTTCTTCATGCGGATGGCGCCGTAGGTCTGGAACGAGAAAATGACGATCATCACCACGGGGATCATGTAGATGATGAAGAGGACATAGGCATAGATGTGCGCGAGGGTATTCCAGACGGGATTTGTGATCTTCTGTTTTTGCAGCCGCGCCTTGGTCTTGGAGACGGAGAGGTAGTGGCCCTTGCGCTCGTAGGCGGAGAGCACGGTGAGCAGCACGATGGTGAACATCGCGAGAATGATGGACAGCAGTGCGGCGCGCGCCTGCGGGAAAGCCTCATCTGCCGTGGACGAGCCGGCGAGACGCACGATCTCGGGGTTGATGGAGTCGTAGCCGAGCAGCGTGGGGGCGGACATGGCGCACAGACCCGTGATGAAGGTCATGACCGTCAGCGAGAACATGGTGGGCACGAGCGTCGGGAAAACGACCTTCCAGAGAACCTTGAAGGGCTTCGCGCCCATGTTGCGCGCGGCCTCGACGGTGTTGTAGTCGATGCCGCGGATGGCGTTGCGCAGGAAGAGCGCGTGGTTGCTCGTGCAGGCGAAGGTCATGGTGAAGAGCACCGCGTTGAAGCCCGAGAACCAGTTTGGATCAAAGCTCGGGAAGGCGTTGACGAGCGCGGTGGTGAGAATGCCGTCGGAGGCGTAGAGGAACAGATAGCCCGTGACCAGCGCGACGCCGGAGTAGATCATCGTGGTCATGTAGCCGAGGCGCAGGATGTTCGCGCCCTTGATGTCGAAATACTCCGTCAGCAGCACGATGGACACGCCCACCACATTGACCGTGACGACCAGGCAGATGGCGAGCTTGAGGGAGTTCCAGACGTAGCGGCCCATGCTGCCCGCGAAGAAGAAGCGGATGACCGCGAAGGGATCGCGCACGCCCTCGGCGTTCGTGGTGGTGAAGATGCTCGTGAGCGTATTGAGGCACGGCAGGAGCATGAAGCCGAAGAAGAAGTAGGCAAAGAGCACGATGCCGACCATGCGCACCACAAACGCCGCGTCGAAGCGGGACTTAGCAAGAGAGCCGCCCATCACTCCACCTCCTCCGCGGAGGGCGCGTAGGCCATGATGTCGTTCGGGTTCAGGATGACCTTGACGCGCTGGCCCGGGTCGTAGATGTTCACGCCGTCGTTCTTCTCAATGACCTTGAGGCTCTGCGTGCCGACGTGGATGTAATACTTGATGTAGAGCCCGTAGTATTCGCAGCTCTCCACCGTGCCGTCGAGCGCGATCTCGCCGCCGCGCGGGGCGACGTTGACGTGCAGACGCTCGAGACGGATGTAGTTGTGCTTGCTTGCGTCCACCTCCGCACCGGCAGCGCGGAGGGCGGACACGGTATCGTCATTCAGTCGGTTGATGTCACCGATGAAATTGCAGACAAATTCGGTTTGCGAGTGGTTGTAGACCTCATTGGGCGTGCCAATCTGCTCAATGATGCCCTTGTTGAACACCGCGATGCGATCGGAGAGCGTCAGCGCCTCCTCCTGATCGTGGGTGACGTAGATGGTGGTGATGCCGAAGTCCTTCTGCATCTTCTTCAGCTCGTTGCGCAGCTGCACGCGCAGCTTGGCGTCGAGGTTGCTCAGCGGCTCGTCCATGCAGATGATGGCGGGGCCGGTGACGAGGGCGCGGGCGATGGCCACGCGCTGCTGCTGGCCGCCGGAGAGCTGCGAGACCGCCTTTTTGAGCTGCTCGTCGGAAAGGTCGACCTTGCGCGCGATCTCGCGTACCTTGCGGTCGATCTCGTCCTTCTTTGCCTTCTTGACCTTGAGGCCGAAGGCGATGTTGTCGTATACGGTCATCGTCGGGAAGAGCGCGTAGCTCTGGAACACGATGCCGATGTTGCGGTCCTCGATGGGGACGCGCGTGATGTCGCGGCCCTTGACCACGACGGAGCCTTCCGCCGGCTCGATGAAGCCCGTGATGGTGCGGAGCGTGGTGGTCTTGCCGCAGCCGGAGGGGCCGAGGAAGGTAAAGAATTCGCCCTCCTTCACATGGACGTTGATGCTGTGCAGGGCGGTGAAGTCGCCGAACTTCACAACGATGTCATTGAGCCGGATCATAATGGATTCTCCTCTTTTTGTATTCGGAATAAAGAGATCAGGCGAGCCGGAGAGATCCCGGCTCGCCTGAAAACACACAACAGTCGGTATCCCGCTGAGCCTCTCCGCGGGACGCGGTGCGCGGGGCTTGCCTTACGCGGCCTTCTGGGTCAGGGTCGCCCAGTCGAGGTTGGCCCAGTCGGGCTCCGCCACGGCGGCGGAGGCGTCGGCCCAGTAGAAGCCGAGGTTGGTCATGATGTTGGTCCACTCGCTGGAGTGCTCGGCAACGTACTCGGCATAAGTCATGTCGGTGCCGTCGACCTTGGTCAGAGCAAAATTCTTGAGGGTGTAGATGGCAGGGATGCCGTCGGGATAGAGGATGTCAGCCGCGGCGGTGTTGCAGGGATAGGAGTCGAACTCCTCGCCCCAGGCCGCCTGTGTCTCGGCAGAGCCGAACCACTCGGCGAACGCCTTGACAGCCTCGGTCTCTTCCTCGGTGCGGCCGGCCTTATCAAGGATGCCAATGTACTCGGCGATGTAATAGGTGCCGTCGTCGATCTCAACGAGGTCCCAGTTCTCGGGAGTCATAGCGCCCTTGAGGGGATGCTCGGAGCTCTCGGCTGCGGCGTCGATCTTGCCGTAGAGAGAAGAGGAGTAGAAGGTGGAAACAGCGACGTCGCCCTTGTTCAGAGGATCGAAGCCGTACTTATAGGTGTCGTCGGAGGAGTACTTGCCCTCGGCGCAGTACTTCCACAGCGTCTCCCAGCCCTCGGTGGAGATGCCGCCGGCGGGGGAGGAGGGATCGACGAAGGCGTAGAGCATCGCGGAGTTGATGTTGGCGTTGGTGGTGCCGCCGACCTTGTTCTGACGGTACCAGGTGTAGCCGCAGTCCACGATGTCGGCCCAGTGCTGGAAGTGGAGCTTCTCGCCGTTGGTGCCGAGCTCGTCGTTGCGGTAGAGCATCAGAACGTTCTGGATGACGAGGCCGTAGGCCGCGCCGGGATAGGCGTACTCGCCGACCTCGCCTGCCCAGGTGGGAGTCCAGTCAACGAGCTTGAGGTTCTCGTAAACGCCGTCGACGACCTGGCTCCAGCGGGTCTCGTTGAGGCCGAAGAGGATGTCGCCGTCCTTGTTCTCATTGGCGGCCTGGATGGCGGCGGTATCACCGGAGATGACGGAGTTATCGTCAATGCTGATGGTGAAGCCGGCGTCCTTGGCTTCCTGAATGAGCCAGGTGGTGCGCTCGGTGGAGTTGGAGTTGGAATAGATGCGGATGGTGTAGCCGGAGTAGTCCTTGACCTCTTCCTGATCGTCGGGCGTCTCGGGCGTGTCCGGAGTCTCCTTCTGGCCGCAGGCGACAAGGCTGAGGACCATGACGGAGGCAAGCAGGAGCGCTAAGAGTTTTCTTTTCATCGTTGTTCTCCTTCGTTTGTAGTTGCGGCATAAAATACCACATACCGTATTATACCTTCCGCGGCGTCGGCGCGGAACGGGACAAGTCTGCGATTATGCGGGCATTTCTGCGAAATGCTGTGAAAGTCCGCCGAGCTTGTCCGGTATGTTCCGTACTTTTTTGTGCAGCTTGCGCGTTCTACCGGCAGCGGTCCTGATACTCCGAGGGGGAGAGGCCGGTGAGCTTTTTGAAGGTCGAGCCGAAGTAGGCGACATCGCGGTAGCCGACCATGCCGGCGACCTCGTAGACCTTGTAGCGGCAGTCGGCGAGGAGCCTGCGCGCCATGTGGATGCGGTAGAGCGTGAGGTAGCCGAGCGCGGTGTAGCTCGTCTCCTTTTTGAACACATGGCTCAGATGGCCCTCGCTGATGCCGATGGAACGGGCGATGGTGGTGATGTTGATGTCCGCGTCGGCGTAGTGCGCGGCGATGTATTCGAGCGTCTGGAGCACATATTTGCTCTTGTCGCCCTTGGGCAGCGCCAGCAGATCGTCCTGCGCGCTGCGGCTGGAGAAGGCCTCGGCCTTCTCGCGCACGCGCTCGATGGCGGCGACGAGCTCCTGGTCGCGGAAGGGCTTCAGAAGATAGTCCGCTGCGCCGAAGCGGAGCGCCGAGCGGGCATAGTCGAAGTCGTTGTAGGCGGTGAGCACGATGACGTGAGCGGTGCTGCCGCGCTCGCGCAGGACGCGCATCATCTCGATGCCGTCCATGTGCGGCATCCGCACGTCGGTGATGATGAGGTTGGGGCTGTAGCGCTCGGCGGCGGCCAGACCCTCCTCGCCGTTGGCGGCTTCGCCGACCACGGCGCAGCCGAGCGAGGCCCAGTCGATGCCGAGCACGATGCCGCGGCGCACCACGGCCTCGTCGTCAACGATCAGTACCTTGAGCATGGTCCTCTCCTTTCTGCATCGGGAGCCGCAGCTGCACGCAGCTGCCGCCGCCCTCGTTCGGATATGCGCTCAGACCGCAGCTCTCACCGTAGCTCAGGCGCACGATGCGGTCCACGTTGTTCAGGCCCAGATGGCCGCCGGGAATAAGCTCATGGCTGTTGAGCCGTTCGAGCACCTCCGGCGGGATGCCGCTGCCGTTGTCGGACACCTTGAGCAGCAGGTAGCCCTCCGCGTCCTCCTCCGCCCAGAGCTTGATGAAGCCCTCGTCGCTGTCGGCCACGCCGTGGATGATGGCGTTTTCCACCAGCGGCTGTAAAATGAGCTTGGGCACCACGCAGTGCTGGAAGCGCTCGTCCACATCAAGCTCACAGACGAAGCGGTCGCCGAAGCGGACCTCCTGAATGGCGAGGTAGCGCCCGATCAGCTCAAGCTCCTCCTCAAGCGTGATGTACTCGCTGCCGGAGATGCCCGCGCGCAGCAGCGCGGCGAGGTCGGCGGCCAGCTCCGCCACCTGCGGCACGCCGCCGGTCACGCCCAGCCACTTCATGCAGTCGAGCGTGTTGTAGAGAAAGTGCGGGTTGAGCTGGGACTGGAGCATCCGCAGGCGCGTTTCGTTCAGCTCGCGCTCGCGCTGCACGCTGCGCTCAAGGTTCTGGCGGTACTCCGCCGTCATGCGGTCGAAGCTCGCCGCGAGGCGGCCCATTTCATCCTGCCGTGTGCTTTCGATGCGCACATCGTAATCGCCGCCCTCGACGCGGCGCATCGCGCCGTCGAGCTCGTTGACCGGCTCAAAGAGACGGCGGCTGAGCCACCAGGCGCACACGAGACAGAGCACCAGACACAGCGCGCCCATCAGCGCGGCGACGAGATAGATCGACCGGACGACCTGCGCGGTATAGGTCTGCGGCTGCTGCAGAATGAGCGAAAAGCCGCTTTCCGCGCAGGCGCCGACGTAGTAGCTGCGCTCGCCGTCCCCATCGGAGAGAGATTTGCCGGAGAGCAGCTGCGCGCGCAGCAGGGCAAGGGTATCGTCGGCGCGCAGGGGTTGGGAGGCGTAGAGCAACCGCCACGTCGCATCGACGAGCAGCAGATCGTCCGCGCCGCGCAGCAGGGGCGCGAAGAAGGCGTCGAAGTTGGCGTCGTCCATGCGGAACACGGCATAGCCGAGCACCGCACCGCCGCGCGCGGTCACGGGACAGGCTCCGGCGAGCCCGCCGTTTCCGGCGCGCAGCACAATGCCGTCTGCCGCGCGGGCCGCGCTGAGTATGCCCCAGCCGGTGCTTTGCGCGGCGGGCCATACGTTCGCCGTGGTATAGAGGCAGTCGCCGTCCTCGCCGTAGACCTCAAAGTCGGCGTATTCGCGCAGCGCGACCGTGCTGCGGTTCAAAAGCTGATAGAGCGTGCGCGAGTCACTGCCGCCGCGGCGCAGGGCGCTGCGCGTCACGGTGCTGCCGGCCAGGGCGCGCGTGACGTCGCCGCAGTCGGTAAGCAGCGCGTCGAGCTGCGTGGTGAGCAGCGCCATCTCCTCCTGCGCGTCGGTACGCAGGGTGTGCTCGCTGCGGAAGATCATCACCTGCGTCATCAGCACGTCGCACAGCAGCAGCGGCACGAGCGCGACGAGCAGGACGGTGAGAAAAATGCGGTTTCGGAAGGACCGCTCAAGCCATGCTCTCATGCTTCCACCTCCCCGCACAGCGCCTGCCAGGCGTCGAAGAGCTCCTGCCGCCGCTCATCCGCGCGGCGCAGATCGTAGGGGAGGACGGTCAGCTCGGGCAGCGCGTCGGAGGCGGTATCCGCACGCACGCTGCGGCGGCTGAGCTCCGTGCCCAGCAGCTGCTGAACATCAGGCGAGAGCAGAAAGTCGATGAATTTCCGCGCGTTTTCCTCGTGCGCGCAGCCGCGGACGATGGCCGCGCCGTCCGGCAGGACGCTCGTGCCCTCGGCGGGGTAGACGATGGCGACGTCGAGCCCATCGGCGATGGCCTTGCGGGCGTTTTCCTCCAGCGTCACGCCGACGTAGCAGCTGCCGTCTGCCACGGCGGGGACCACGCCGCCGCTGTCGGCGATGATGCGTCCGTCAAGATTGCGGAAGAACGCGGAGAGGGTGTTGTCGGTGTTGCCGCCGACGGCCTGCAGAAGGGTGCCGAGCGCGGTGCAGCTCGAGCCGGAAACGGTCGGGTCGGCAAAGGCGATGCGCCCGCGCCCGTCGAGCAGGTCGGCCGAGCGCTCGGGCGGATTCTGCCGCACGAGCTTGGTGTTGTAGATCAGCACGACCGGCAGAGCGGAAAAGGGCGTCCATATACCGCCGCCGAGATCGTATTCCGGCGCAACGTCGCCGGCGTATTCGCTCACATAGGGCGCGAAGCACGCGCTGTACGCGCTCAGACTGTCCGCGCCGCCGCCGAACATCAGGTCGGCGCCGCTTTCCCCCGCGGCGATGCGCTCAAGGAGCGTCACGGTGCCGCCGGTCTCCAGCTCGACCCAGATGCCGGTGCGCTGCTCAAATTCCTTGAGGATGGGCTCATAGATCGTTTCCTTGTGCGAGGTGAAAATGACCAGACGGTCCCCCTCAGCGGGCGCGAAGGAGGAGACGTCCTGCGTGTCCGCGCGGCCGCAGCCGGTGAGCAGAAGCAGGCAGACGAGCAGCAGACAGCAGCGGCGCATAACGGGCATCCCTCCTGATCCGACGAATTTCTTTACCATTTTAACAGGAAAAAGCGCACTTTGCAATCCATTCTTCTGGACGAAGCGGGCAAAGCGTGCTTTAATAATAAAGTAAAATTTTCTGCTGGAGGAAGACGATGACCGCTCTGAACACTTACCGCCGCTGGCTCGCGCGTGTGGAGGATGACGCGCTGCGCGCGGAGCTTTCCGCGCTCGACGAGGTGCGCGACGCCGCACAGATCGAGGACCGCTTTTACCGTGACCTTGCCTTCGGCACCGGCGGACTGCGCGGCGTGCTCGGCGCGGGCACGAACCGCATGAATGTTTACGTTGTCCGCCGCGCGACGCAGGGACTTGCCGCTTACCTCAAGGCGGCGGGACTGCCGCTGCGCTGCGCCATTGCCTACGACAGCCGCATCGGCTCGGCGCGCTTCGCGCGCGAGACCGCGCGTGTGCTTGCCGCCAACGGCGTGACCGCCTATCTCTATCCGCGCCTGGAGCCAACGCCCGCGCTGAGCTGGGCAGTGCGCTATTACGGATGCGGGGCGGGCGTGTGCGTTACGGCGAGCCACAACCCCGCCGCCTACAACGGCTACAAGGTCTACGGTCCCGACGGCTGCCAGATCACGCTTGAGGCGGCGGATGCCGTATCGAAGCACATCAGGGCCGCGGATCATTTTGACGGCGTGCGTCTGTGCGGCTTTGCCGACGCGCTGGCGGACGGAACCATCCGCATGATCGGCGAGGACTGCCTGGAGGCCTTCCTCGACGCGGTGGAGCGCCGGAGCGTCTGGGATGGCGACAGATCCGCGCTGCGCGTGGTCTACACGCCGCTCAACGGCACGGGGCGCGAGTGCGTGACAAAGATCCTGCGCCGCATCGGGGTGACGGACGTGACGCTCGTGCCCGAGCAGGCGTGGCCTGACGGGAGCTTTCCGACCTGTCCCTACCCGAATCCCGAGGAGCGCGCGGCGCTGGAGCACGGCCTCGCGCTCGCGCGCGAAACGCGCGCCGATCTGCTGCTCGGCACCGACCCCGACTGCGACCGCATGGGCGCGGCGGTGCCCGACGGCGGGGACTACCGCCTGCTCACGGGCAACGAGATGGGCGTGCTGCTGCTCGATTACCTCTGCCGCCGGCGGAGCGAAAACGGCACGATGCCCGCGCGTCCCGTGGCGGTGACGACCATCGTTTCCACCGACATGGCAGACGCGGTCGCCGCGCATTACGGCGTTGAGCTGCGCCGCACGCTCACGGGCTTCAAATTCATCGGCGAGCAGATCGGCGAGCTGGAAAGGGCGGGGGAGACGGAGCGCTATCTCTTCGGCTTTGAGGAGAGCTATGGCTATCTCTCCGGCCCGCACGTCCGCGACAAGGACGCGGTGAACGCCGCGCTGCTCTGCTGCGAAATGGCTGCATGGTACCGCGCGCAGGGCATGACGCTCGCGCAGGCGATGGACGCGCTGTATGAAAAATTCGGCTATTACCGCAATGAGCTGCAAAGCGTCGTCCTGCCCGGCGAGGACGGCATGGAGCGCATGAGCGCCATTCTGACGGCCCTGCGCGCGGCTCCGCCGCACACGCTCGCGGGCGAGCGCGTCACGCGGGTGCGCGACTACCTCGGCGGTCTGGACAGTCTG
>ERZ1504720.437-NODE-437-length-10792-cov-3.012573_pt1 | contig 10792 bp, 8 predicted proteins | sample MGYA00572386_ERZ1504720 | MGnify/ENA primary metagenome ERZ1504720 (study PRJEB39906, sample SAMEA3182062) | gut metagenome | biome: human; feature: gut; material: Stool; isolation source: human stools | place: Canada | collected 2013-01-14 ...
AAACAAGACCTACAAAGCGATGAATTTTTGTAGGTCTTATCGTCGTTCCTATCTGCATGATAGGTATTGATTTTTGCCTGTATCTATGGTACGATACAAGCAAAACAGGTAGATAATTGTCGAGCATTTTGCCGGGGCTAAATCACAAAATGCTGATTTAGTTCCGCGCCGGTCAAACGGCGCGTTCGTTGTTTAGCGGCAAAATGCTGATTTGATTGCCTATGAAACAAGTCCCAGCCGGTCCAATTGCCGCTGCTGCTCCGCCCCGCTGACCATCAGGTAGATGCGGGTGGTGTCGATGCTGGAATGACCCAGCATATCCGCAAGGCGCACGATGTCCCGGCAGGCGCGGTAAAATGTCGTGGCGAACAAATGCCGCAGATTGTGGGGGAACACCTTTGACGCTTCTACCCCCGCCGCCTTGCACAGCCGCTTGAGCTCAAACCACACTTGCCGACGAGTGATCGGCCTTCCGCTTTTGGTGAGAAAGATCTCACCGGAGGCGGTTTTTTGTTTTCTGGCGTACTTCACCAGCTTGCGGCACAGCTTGGCGGGCAGCAAGATCGTGCGGATCTTGCCCTTGAGGGTGATGGTGGCCCGTCCCGCCAGCGCCGCCTCCACGGTGATATACCGCAGCTCGCTCACGCGGATGCCCGTGGCGCAGAGCGTTTCCATGATGAGGGCGAGGCGCTCCTGCCCACTCTCCCGCGCGGCGGCAAGGAGGCGGTCGTACTCCTCCTTCGTCAGCTCGCGGGAGCTGTCCCGGAAGATCTGCCGCTGGATCTTCAGGAATTTCACCTTAATGTGCCACGCCATAAAGCGGCAGAAGCCGTTCACCGCCGCCAGCATCGAATTGATCGTGCGCGGCGTGTAGCCGCAGTGGCTCAGGTAGTTTTTCCAGCCCGCGGCGGTCTCCTTAGAGACGATTCGCCCGTCCAGCCAGTGAGCAAAGGCGGTCAGGTCGTGGCGGTATTTCGAGATCGTCCCCGCCGCCCGCTCGTCCGCCAAAAGGGACAGGCAGTAGGCATCGATGCGCTCTGTTGTGATGATGTTGTCCATGTTGATACCTCCTGGATGTGGTATCAACAGTTTACTCTGACGGAGTGAAGTTTCCCGGAATTTGTGGAGAAAATGAAAAAACGCCCTATGGACGGGAAATCGTCCATAGGGCGCAGTGCCGTTGATTCGTTTTTTGTTTAGTCGTAGATGGATTCAGCGTCCCACTCGATGATCGCGCCGGTATTGGCGTCGATGGTGAAGTCGTACTCCATTGTGCCATAGCGGATCTCGCCTTCGTACTCCCAGCGGCCATCGTCAAAGTCCAGCTTGAACTTGTAGAGGTTCGCAGTCGTCGCGCCGGGGACGCGGGACAGGGCGGTCTGCTTCGCCGCGGCTTCGCTGATCTTCACATTGGCGTTGGTGTTCGTGTTCTGAGACGGGGTGTAATTTTCGGCATCGTAGTCGTAGCTGACGATCTTGCCGGTGGCCACGTCGATCTCATAGTCGTACTCGGTATAGCCGGTGCCGCCGCTGATGATGAACTCGATCTCGTAGACCTGGCGGCCATGCTCCCAATCCTGCTGTGCCTTGACGAACTGCACCTGCGAAGCGGTCTTGCCCGCGTGCTGGAGCGCGGTCTGCTTCGCCTGCTCCAGCGTCACGCCTCCGGTGGGCTCGGACTGGGAAGGATCGTTGGTGTCAAAGTCGGTGACATCGCCGCCGGAAGTCGTGCTGTCCAGACGGACCGTCTGGGTGGCACCGTCCCAGCTCACGCTCTTGCCCATGATCTCGCCAATGGCGCGGAGGGGCAGATAGATGGAGCCGTTGTAGATCGCCGGATCGACCTTCGTGCCGTTGGCGTTGGTGAAGGTGCGCTCGGTGCCGTCGATGACGATGTGGTACTCCGGACGCAGGGTGAAGGTCACATCCGTGCGCTTCGCCGCCGTGTCCGGCGTTCCGGTCACATTGCCGGTGGTGCGCGTCCCGCTGAGAGAGGCGGTGCCGGTGGTGCCGTCCCAGTTCACATTCTTGCCCATCAGCTCGCCCACGGCGCGGAGCGGAATGTAGGTCGTGCCGTTGTAGAGGATGGGATGGACCTCCTTGCCCTGAGCATTGTAGAAGTCGCAGGCAACGCCGTCGATGCGGACGGTCACATCCGGGCGCAGGGTCGCGGTCACATTGGTGGCGGCAAAGGCGCTCACCGTCAATGCGGCGGACAGCGCCATCGCGCAGGCAGTCGTTTGGATGAGTCGGTTCTTTTTCATGTTTGGTTCCTCCTTAGCGATTCAGGCTCTCGGCATCCCATTCGGTGACATTGCTGGAAGCGGCGTCGATGGTGAATTCGTACTCGGTGCCGCCGTAGATGATCTTGCCCTCATACTCCGGGCGGCCATCGTCGTAGTCCAGCTTCCATTCGTAGATGTCCTTGTCCGTCGCGCCGGATACGCGGGCAAGGGCGGTCTGCTTTGCTGTCGCCTCGCTGACGGTGGCGCTGCTGCCGGTGCCGACCACGGTCTTTGCCTCATAGCCGGAGTTGACGATCTCGCCGGTAGCCACAGCGATCTCATAGTCGTACTTTGCGCCGTTTGCGTACCATTCGATTTCGTAGATTTGACGGCCATCGTCATAGTCCAGCTTGGACTTGGTGATGGTGGCGTCCGCTGCCTTGATCCCGGCATGGGCAAGGGCGATCTCCTGCGCCTTGGCTTCGTCCACCGCGCCGGTAGAGGTGTTGGTGATCGTGCTGGGCGTGGTCTGCGCCGGAGTGGTGGTCGCGCCGGATGCAGTGGTATCCGTCTGAGTGCTGTCTGCGGGCGCGGCGTTCTTGTCCCGGTAACTCGCCTCCAGCACCTCGCCGCTCTCAGCGTTGATGGAGTACGCATAGGTATGATCGCCCGAAGTGAACTCCACCTTGTAGCAGGTCACGCCCGCCACCTCGCTGAGCGTTGCGGATGAAACCTCCGCGTCCGCCGCGTCGATGTTGGCGGCGTCCAGTGCCGCCGTCTGCGCCTGCTCCATGCTGATCTTTGCCGTCTGATCTGCCACAGGCGTATTGCCGCATCCGGCCAGCGCCGCCGCAAGCATGAGCGCTGTTCCGGTCAAAAGCCATTTTTGTTTCATGGGGTTTTCCTCCAATCTTGAGTATTGCGTGAAGTGTAACAGATAGAAACATACCTTGTCAATAGGAAAACTAAAATCTGAGGTGAACAGAAAAACGAGAGCATATCCACTTGAATATGCTCTCGCTTGGTATTTTTATGTAGTTTCAGTCATTAAATATCTGAATTCCTCTGGAAATTCAACTTCGGAAAAATCAAATTTTTTTGCCGTATAGGTCAGTTCTTCGTATTGCAGCGCTGTAATTGCTTTCCGATAGATCGCAATTACGCGTAGTGCGCTTTTCGTCATATCCCGGACATCTTCCTGTAAAACAGTATTCGGTACATACTTCTGCGTCGTCTGATCCAGAATAAATCCAACGCAGGCATTGGTGCTGCCTGCAACCTTTTCTGTGTAAAGGCGAGGCTTGCTTGAATTATAATCACCAATCATTTTCGCTTGCAGATTTTTGGAAATCACGGTCGGCAGCACTTCAAGTTTCATGTGTGTCGTACCATCTTCGGAAAACTCAAAATCTGCTGGACTCAGCTTATGGTCCAAACACTTTTGATAGAAGTCATTTGCAAACAGTCCAGCACTCTCACCATCCGCGTCTTTCGGTGCTTTCAAACCGGTCAGGTGCAAATAATTATTCCCATAGAACGAAAATTCAAAGTGAAAGACTCTTTTATGTTTGTCTGTGCAAAGGAACAGCAAACTCTTTCCGTCCAGTTCTTTTTGATATGCCTGCGCGCATTGGACAACGATTTTAATGGCTTCGTCTTTTGTGAATTTTTTCATCTCTTTATCAGTCCCCAAATCTGCAAAAAAAGAGAAGACTGCGACACCGCAGTGTCACGCGTCTTCTCTTACATGACTGGTTTTTCTGTCGTCCGCCGACGCTCAGTTCCATCTGGTCAATGACCATTCTACTGCATCTCTATCGGGTTTTTCTGTTGCCCGCCAACGCTCCGGCCCAAAGTCCGGCATCCATTTCGGATTTTAGGTGCCAGTCGCACCAGAGGGATGACGCCCTCTATCCATCTTTATTATATGCAAAATAAGCAGAAAAGTCAACAAGGGACGCTGGAAAATTATTTTGTCTGCATTTTCCCTGTGTGGCGCAGTATATCATGCCGCTGCATCAATGTCAATTCTCAAGTTGAATTTTCACCACCATCCGTTTTCTCCCAATTTTTCTCATTTGTATTTTGTATGAGGTGTTACAATACCAACATACTTGGAGTTTTCCCGCAAGCGGGGGGCGGGAGCACCGAAACGAAGGATTTGCAAGCAATGGAAAGGGATATCCTTTTGGACAATTTCGCTTCGCTCACTGTCCGTCAGGCTATCCGCTTCCCGCTTGTTGGGGAGCGCCCCAAACCCCCGAAAAATCCTGACGGATGTTTTCGATTGCCGTCCAAAGTCCGACAAACCCTGCGCCGATCGGCGCAAAAAGAAATGCCGCAGGCAGTATCACATGATACCGCCTGCGGCATGGTTTTTATCTCGCCTGCGACTGTTCGTTCCGGCGTTTTTCCGCTTCGCGCTCCTGCTGTGCAGCGTCAATCTGGAGCAGACTGTCTACATTTTTCTTGATAGTTTCCATTTCCTGCGCCTGCTGCTTCAGCGGACGGTATTCCGCATAGGCAACACGCTTTTTCTCCAGCAGTTCCTTGTACTCAGCCTGCAAATCCTTTATTGCAGGCAGCTTCTTCTCGCCGTATTCCTCAAACGCCTGCTTCGCTGCGCGGTGCAGCATCAGTTCATTCTCATGTGCCGAGGCAAACGCCGTCTTTTTCGCGGCTGGCAGCTTGCGGTATTGCAGATAGATGTCGCGGGTCTTGGCATAGTTCACGATATGCGTCCGCAGATCCGCAATGCGCTCCATGCGCTGCTCATACTGCCGGATCGTTGTCACCGCCGCATCCCGTTTTGTGGTCTGCTCTGTCACCAGATTCTCCAGTGCGGCGTACTCCGTAATTCCGTGCTCAGTGAGGTAGGTCAGCGTCTTTGCCGCTTCTTTCAGATTATGGACCTTCAGCCAACGCTCATACCCCGGACCGCACCCGCGCAGGCGGCTTTGAATGTCCACGATGAGGTTGATTTTCGCAGGGTCAGCCGTTCGTCCAGTGCGGCGTTTTGCGTGAATCAGTGGCTTGCCGACACGCTCTCGCAGCGCTTCTTCTGTGTAGTCTGCGCCCAATGTTTTCGCTCTGGTGTAACGCTCCTGTCCGGCACCGAGTGCGCGGAATTTCAGGTACTTGCCGTCCTGCCGAACTTCGTATCCCTCGCGGCGCATTGCAGCGAGAAAATCATCAAAAGTGAGGACGGTCGGGAGAACGCGATCAATGGTATTTTTGAGCACCGTCTTCCAGCTTGTTCCTCTACGCTCGTTTGCCCATTCCACATAGTGCTGCCCCTTTTCCTTTGGTTCGGAAATGACAGACAGGCCATGCTCCGTGCACAGTCTGTCGCTGATTTTCCGAATCGTCCGGTAGGTGTCTTTGTAATTGTTGAACTTGTGTGTGCAGTCCAGTGTCGTGCTGTTGAATTCAATATGACAGTGGATGTGATGCCGGTCCGTATGGGTCGCAACAACGAACTGATGCTGTCCCTCGGTGAACTCCATCGCAAGCTGATACCCCAGCTCCGTTGCATCCTCCGGTGTGATCTCTCCCGGCTTGAAGGACTGGATCAGCAGATAAGAAATGACATCTTCCTTCGGCTTGCGCGTCCGTCCGGTGATGGAGGTGTATATCTGCTTACTGACGGTAAATTCCTTCCAAGCGGTATCAGCATTGCACTGATAGGTTTTCACCAGCAGACCATCCCGCGTCTTGTCTGGATTTTCATTGTAATCCAAGCGGTCTTTGAGTATCTGCGCGATGCTTTTTCCCTCGCTGGCGTGTCGGGGTTTGATTTTAGAGATTGCCACAGAACACCTCCCGTGCTATAATCAGCATCACAAAGTAGCGCACCATCGGATATGGCGCGTTGTAGAAAAGGAGTGGGCGGTCGCTGGGACCGCCCACTCCTGCTTTTCTTATATCGCTGCAATCGCGTCTTTTACATTTTCTACCCGGTCAATGATCCACTCCGCAGCCAGCGGCAGGCCAACGGGACTGAGCAGCCATGCGGTGATGATGCCTACACCCACATTGAAATAATCCTTTTCAAACAGCGCCAAGATGCCCAGCGCAAAGAACACAAAGGATGCAAGGCTCAGGACACCGGACGAGAACCAGCACATTGCACGGCAGAACCAAACCAGCATCGACAGAACAAATACGACCGGGACCAATAAAATCTTGAATACGATCCTCATCTTTCCAAACCTCCATTCTCTGCTCCACGCCCTTAATATATCACACTAAAGCGGTAAAGTAAAGCTTTTTCAGAGATTTCCCATCTTGCTCAGAATGGTGCTGACCGCAGTCCACAGTTCACCGTACCGGCTTTGTAGATCTGCTACATCCTCGGCGTAGAGGTTGCCGGTGCTGTTCACGCGCTTTGCGATCTGATTGAGGTTGTTGGAGCAGATCCGCAGCAGGGATACCAGCGCCTTGAAGTCCGCCATGTTTACTCGGACGGCGTAACCGTCCACCGCCATCTTCCGCAGGTAGGCACGGCGGTTGTGGATACCGAGCTGTTCCATCTTCTCGTCGATCCTGGCCTTTTCTTCGGGGGATACCTTAAAGTAGAGTGGGATCGTGCGTCCGCTGTCCGGCTTCATGCAAGTTCCGCCTCCTGACTGTGAGATCGGCCCGGTGCAGCTGCCGTTGCCGCAGATTCCATGCCCATGCGTTTGAGCATTCCGCGAATAGACGGCTTTTCCTCCGTGTGCTCCGCCTGCGGTTTCTCGCCGTCATCCATGTGGAGCGCCAGACGCAGCACATTCAGACGGTTGGTCTTGTCGGTCAATTCCTGCTCCTGTGCAAAGGGTCGTTTTACCTCCTCTTGTGCTTCTTGCTGCTGGGCGGTCAGGTTTTCCAGTGCTGTCTTATGCTTATCCAGATTCTTTGGGATCTCGTCCAGCACATGGTCGATGCGGGTCGTATTGCCCACAGCATCCGCACCCAATTCTACCTCTTGGGACAGCTTGTGATGGAGCGTAAGCTGGAATTTCTGTGTCTGTACATTCGCCCACAGGGTAATGGGAAAACCGCGATATTCGCCAATCGTGTGCTTTTCGGAAACATCCTGCATAGCGGTGCAGGCGTCCAGAATCGCCTGACCTGCGGCTTTGCGTTCGGTGTAGGTCACGCCGCCGATCTGCATGGAAAACTCGATGGGCGTATGCTCCTGAAGGTGGGCGCTGTCCTCGGTGAGCGCCTGGATAAACTCCTGCTCCCGCAGAATGGACTGCGGGAAGAATTTCAGCAGCTTGTCCTCCAGAGCGTACTTCTGGCTTTCAAAATTTGCCTTGACCAGTTTCAGCTTTGTGACCTGTGCGTCCAGTTCCGTGTACTCGATGATGCGGGGATCGCCGGAGGCAAGCGCCTTGACCTCAGCGTAGCTCAGTGCCGCAGCGTCCACATCCTCGCAGGTACGGGACGGGTTCTTGCTGCTCATCAGCTGACCGATGAACTTCTGCTTGTTCTCCAAGATGCTCCAGTTATAAGCGTCAAAGGTGCCTTCGGTGACATACTTGAACAGCTTGACTTTTTTGAACGAATTTCCGCGCCGCAGGATGCGTCCCTCGCGCTGCTCGATGTCTGCCGGCCGCCACGGGCAGTCGATATGGTGGAGTGCCGCAAGGCGTGTCTGCACGTTCGTGCCAGCACCCATTTTTGCCGTAGAACCCAGCAAAACGCGCACCTGACCCTTGCGAACCTTTGCAAAAAGTTCCGCTTTCTGGTTTTCCGTTTTTGCATCGTGGATGAAGGCGATCTCTTCAGGTGGGATGCCTTTTTCCATCAGCTTTTGCTTGATGTCCTCATACACATTGAACGAGCCATCGCCCTTTGGGGTAGACAGGTCAGAGAAGATGAGCTGTGCGCCGTTCTGCTCCGCCGTGTCCTGCCAGACCTGATACACATTCTGAACGCACACATTGACCTTGCTTTCCGGGTCGTCCGGCAGCGTCGGGTCTGCAAGGCGCTGATCCAGCGCCAGCTTGCGTCCGTCTGATGTGACCTTGAGCATATTATCCTCTTTGGGTTCCACCATGCGGCGGCGAATGGCTTCGGCGCGTTCACCTAATTCGGCTACCATGTCCTGCTGATACGCGCTGGGCTTCGTCACGACTGTGATGCTCTCATGCTCCGGAACGGGCAGCTTCAGCATTTCTGCTGTTTGGATGTCCGCCGATTCACGCCACATTGCCATCCTGTCTCTTATACACATCTCCGAGCCCAATCGGGTGCGGGACCGGAAACCGGTGCCCTCCGGGGCGAGTTCCATTGAGGTGACTGTTTCGCCAAAGTTCGCCGCCCAAGAATCGAAATGCAGCAGTCCGGTTTCCTCCAGCAGATCGTATTGCAGATACCGCATCATGGTGTAGAGTTCCGACATGGAATTGCTGACCGGGGTTCCGGTCGCAAAGACAACGCCCTTTCCGCCGGTGATCTCATCAAGATAACGGCACTTTGCGAACATATCCGAGGACTTCTGCGCGTCCGTCTGACCAATGCCGGCAACATTCCGCATTTTTGTGGCGAGGAACAAATTTTTGAACAGATGTCCCTCATCCACAAAGAGCTTATCCACGCCCAACTCCTCAAAATAAATGACATTATCCTTACGGCTCTGGTCATTCAGCTTTTCCAGACGGATCTCCAGCGTTTTTCGCATCCGTTCCAACTGCTTGATGGTATAGTGCTCGCCATTCTGACTTTTCGCCTCGTCAATGCTCTCAAGGATCTGGTCGATCTGATCGTGGATGACCGCCTTTTGCCGATCCGGTGAGAGTGGAATCTTCTCAAACTGCGTGTGACCGATCACAACGGCATCATAATCGCCGGTGGCGATCCGGCTGCAAAAGGTCTTACGATTTGCCGGTTCAAAATCCTTTTTCGTTGCTACAAGAATGTTTGCACCGGGGTACAGCCGCAGGAAATCCGCGCCCCACTGTTCGGTCAGGTGATTCGGCACTACTACAAGGTTTTTCTTTACAAGCCCCAGCCGTTTGGCCTCCATTGCGGCGGCAATACACTCGAAGGTCTTGCCTGCACCCACGCAGTGTGCCAGCAGACTGTTTCCGCCGTAGAGCATACGCGCCACCGCGTTTCGCTGGTGCGGCAGGAGCGCAATATCCGGCGTCATACCGGTAAAGCGCAGATGCTCACCGTTGTACTCACGGGGGCGAATGGCGTTATAGAGGTCGTTGTACTTTTTACACAGCGTTTCCCGACGCGCCGGGTCCTTCCAAATCCAGCTTTTGAACGCTTCCCGAATCAAGTCCTGCCGCTGCTGTGCCAGGATTGTTTCCTTGGTATTCAGCTCCCGCGTTTCCTTGCCGCTGGCGTCGGTCACGGTATCATAGACGCGGCTGTCCTTAAGATTCAGGCTGTCCTCGATGATGGTGTAGGCATTGCGGCGCTTGGTTCCGTAGGTCACATAGGCAAGGGAGTTATTTTCGCTGTCTGCTGTCTTTCCGGTCAAGCGCCACTCGCCGGAAACTTCGGAGTACAGCACACGCACCTCCCGTTTCGCCCAATGAGAGGGTTTCAGCAGCTCATGTACAAACTGCGTGTAATATTCCGGTTCAATCCACGTTGCGCCGATGCGCACATCGATCTCCGCCGCTGTCAGATCCACAGGCTGTGCCTTCTCCAGCGCCGTCACATTCCCGGCAAAGGCAGGATCGCGTTCCGCTGCTTCACGGGCGGCAGTCAGCTTCTTTCGGACATTGCCGGACAGATATTCGTCTGCCGTCTGCCAACCGACAAGAGGATCTTCTCCGGCCGTAGGGTCTTTGTAGATGACCCCTTGCAGCTCTGCGACGATGCTCTCGGTATCCTCGCGCCCCAGCAGACTTGCCATAAACGGCAGATCCACGCAGGCACGCTCCCCAATGGATACCGCCAGCGCTTCGCTTGCCGTGTCTACATGGTCAATGACGATCTCTCGGTTGATGGTGCGCTTGGTGAACATATCTGCCTTGCGTTCCAGCTTGCCGGTGTCCTCGTCAATAATTTCCAAAGACCGCAGCAAGCAGTAAGACGAATCCTGCTCAAAGGCTCGCTTGTTCGCCGTACTGCACAGCAGTCCGTACTTTGCGGTGAAGGTATCATAAGCATCGTTCAGGTCTGCTTGCAATTCATGGATCTCTGCATCGGTGCCGCCACGCATCTGGAGGTCGATCAGGCTGCGGGTAATATCCCGAATAGAAATCATCCCTCGAATGCGCTCCATCGTGGTCGCGGCTTCGCTGACCGGTTCCAGTTCGGTCGCGTTCTTGTAGTACAGAACGCCGTCCTGCTCGGTATAGCTGAAGCTGCGAACCGGTTCCGCTTCTTCCACAGACGGTATCACAATCTCCGGCAATTCGGCGGTGTCAGTGGAAAGAAGCTGTGTATCCGGCTGGTCGAGGTGCTGAATCGCTGTTGCAAGCTGGCTCCCCAAATCGGCACCCTCTACCGGCAGGCAGCGGGTTTCCAGATCGTTGCTGTACATCTTCTTGTCCCAGGCCATCGTGCCGAGGATCATTTCCGGGTGCTGCTCAAAATAGCGGTTGACCGGGATACCG
>ERZ1504720.463-NODE-463-length-10437-cov-5.753805_pt1 | contig 10437 bp, 6 predicted proteins | sample MGYA00572386_ERZ1504720 | MGnify/ENA primary metagenome ERZ1504720 (study PRJEB39906, sample SAMEA3182062) | gut metagenome | biome: human; feature: gut; material: Stool; isolation source: human stools | place: Canada | collected 2013-01-14 ...
TCAGCAGGGTGTCCGGCAGCTTCCGCTGAATACGGGTGTTTTCGATCTCGATATAGGGCAGGGCCTCGGCGATGTTCCGGATCACCTGATACTTGTTCAGCAAAAAGAGGTTGTCACCGTCCTCCACGCCGCTGGCCTGACGGATCTCCGCCTCCGTATAGCGCTTCTCCCCGGTGATGACCACCGTATCCACCCGGAAAAACAGGGTGATGGCCGCCACCAGACAGCCGCAGATCAGGAATACGGACAGCAGCTTATAGAGGAAGCCGCTGCCTCCCCTTCTGCGCCGCCGCGCCGATCCTCTCCGTCTTGCCATGATGGTTCTCCTTTACAGTCTGTCTCTCAGGGGGAGGCCGTCTCCTCCACCCGCCGTATATCCGCGCCCAGCGCCGCCAGATCATCCTCGATGCTCTGATAGCCCCGGTCGATATGGGTAATGTCCGAAATGGAGGTCTCTCCCTCCGCTGCCAGAGCCGCTGCGCACAGTGCCGCGCCGCCACGCAGATCCGTACACCGCACAACGGCTCCGTGGAGCCGCTCCACGCCCAGCACCACCGCCGTCCGTCCGGAGACCCGGATGTCTGCTCCCATGCGGGCCAGCTCATCCACATGGCGGTAGCGGCTGCTGAACAGATTTTCCTCGAATACCGCCGCCCCCCGGCACCGCAGCAGCGCCGCCATCAAAATGGCCTGCGCGTCGGTGGGAAAGCCGGGATAGGGGGCCGTGCGGATGGGCCGGGGCGCCGTCAATCGTCCGGTACGGCGGCACACGATCCCGGCGCTGCCGCCGGTCACGTCGCACCCCGCCTCCCGGAGCACCGCCGTCACAGCGGAGAGGTGCTCCTCCCGTGCGTCCCGGAGAAAGACCTCGCCCCCGGCGGAGGCCGCCCCGCACAGGTAAGTGGCCGCCGCGATGCGGTCCGGCAGAATGGTGTAAGTACCGCCGTGGAGAGGCCGTCCGCCCCGGATCACCACCGTGGATGTGCCCGCGCCGGTGATCTCCGCGCCGCAGGTATTCAAAAAGCCTTGCAGGTCTTCAATTTCCGGTTCTCTGGCGGCGTTGGAAAGCACCGTGACGCCCTCCGCGCCGCAGGCTGCCAGCATCAGATTTTCCGTGGCCCCCACAGAGGGGAACCCCAGCACGATCTCCCGCCCCGTCAGCTTTGCCGCCTTGCAGTGCAGGGTGCCGCCGGTATCGTCGATCTCCGCCCCAAGTGCCCGGAGGCCGGAGAGGTGCAGGTCGATGGGCCGGGGACCTAATTCGCAGCCGCCGGGGCTGGTGAGGCTTGCCTCCCCGCACCGGGCCAGGATCGCCCCCAGAAAGATCACGGAGGACCGCATCTCCCGCATCAGCGCGTCGGGAACATCGCAGCCGGTCATCCCGGCGGTGTCCACCTCCAACACATCCCCCCGCCACCCGGCCTTGCAGCCCAAGGCTTGCAGGATACGGATGGACGCCTCCACATCCCGCAGACGGGGACAGCGGCGCAGCTCCACGCTTCCGCCGGTGAGAATGGTAGCTGCCAGAATGGGCAGCACGCTGTTTTTCGCTCCCTGTATGGTAACTTCCCCTTGGAGGCGATTCCCGCCCCGGATCAGCAGTCGGCTCATATTATTGGTCCCTCCCGATGAAAATGGTATCACGGGCCATTCTATGGGGAGAGAGCAACTTCGGTTCCTGCCGCCGCTTTATCAAAAGGGCTAAACGCCCGCCGTTTTCTCGGATGCAGGGCGCTTTCGCCGTCTGTTTTTCGGTTTCTTTGATACTTTATCACGGCGATGGGCCGGTGTAAAGTCCGAAACAGTAAATTTACAGCAACTCCTGAACGGTTTCGTAAATTCGCTGGGCCGCATCCCGGATGCCCAATTCCGCCATGGCCGACGCCATGGCTTCCCGCCGGACATCATCATGCAAAATGCCTGCCGCCGTCTGAAACAGCGCCTGCCCGGAGGAATCCTGCTCCAGTAAAACCTCCACGCCGCCGTGGGTCTCCAGCGCGCGGGCGTTTTTCTCCTGATGGTTGTTGGTCACATAGGGGGATGGCACCATGATGGCCGGCACGCCCAGCGCCGTCAGCTCACTGACGGTGGAGGCTCCCGCCCGGCAGATCACCAGATCCGCCGCCCGCATCACCGGGGCCATGTCATAGATGTATTCCCGGACCTGCAGGGAGGGGTGGTCCTTCAGGTCCACGCCCTTCTCCGCCAATGCCTTCAGCACGGCAGCATATCCGCTCTTGCCCGCGCCGTGGATATGATGGAACGGCTCCTTCCCCGCCTCCAAAGCCAGCATATCCGCCATTTGTGCGTTCATACCGGAAGCACCCAGAGACCCCCAGAAGGAGACGATCAGCGGCCGTCCGTCATTGACGCCCAGCTTTTCCTTGGCCGCCTCCTTGGTCAGGGTGAAGAAGTCCTCCCGGACCGGGGTGCCGGTGACGGCCACCTTCTCCGGGTGCTTGTAGTGCTGGCGGCAGGATTCAAAGCCTACCATGATCCGCCCGGCGTAAGGCTCCAGCAGCTCCGTGGTCAGTCCCGGCACGGCGTTGGACTCATGGACCGCCGTGGGGATGCCCATTTTGGCGGCGGCCTTCACGGTGGGATAGCTGGCGTAGCCGCCGGTGCCGATCACCGCGTCAGGTCGAAACTCCTTCAAAATAGCCCGGGCCTCTGCCGGGGAGCGGACCATATTGTAGAGGGACACCAGATTGTGCTTGATCTCCGCCGGCTTGAGGGAGCGGTGAAAGCTGGAGATGTGAACGGTACGGAATTCGTACCCCGCCTTGGGGATCAGGTCCTTTTCCAAGCCACGCTCTGCCCCCACGAACAGTATTTTGATCTGCGGGTTCTTCTCCGCCATCAGCTGCGCCACGGCAATAGCCGGGTTCACATGGCCCGCCGTGCCGCCGCAGGTGAAGATCACCCGGTCAATGCGCTTTTCCACCAGCAGCGCCCCTTTCCTAAAAGATGTCAAAACAGGCCAAAAAGGCAGGTGTTTACCCTGCCTAAGGCTATCAAGAAAACGGTAAGGAAGGGTGTGCGCGGGAAACCCAAGAAGGGTGTCCTGCGCCATTAAAATCCAATATTTTCAGAACTAACAGTTCTGAAAATGTGTCAGCGGGGCGAAAAAACTTTTCGACACGCTGAGGCAGGTGTTTACCCTGCCTTTGTTGGCTTCATTTGCCTGGATACGCTCAGGATCACACCCATCTCCGCCAGCTGGATAAGCAGGGCGGTGCCGCCGTAACTGAAAAACGGCAGAGAGATACCGGTGGTGGGAAGCAGTCCCGTCACCACGCCGATGTTCAAAAACACCTGCACCGCCAGCTGTGTGGTAAAGCCCACCACCAACAGCGTGCCGAACCGGTCACGGGTGTGGAGGGCGATCCAGTAGCCCCGGAGGATCAGCGCCGCGAACAGCAGCATGATGATCCCCGCGCCCACCAGTCCCAATTCCTCGCAGACGATAGAGAAAATGAAATCGTTGTGCTCCTCCGGCAGAAACAGGAATTTTTGCCGGCTCTTGCCAAGGCCCAGTCCCCACAACCCGCCGGAGCCAATGGTAATGAGACTCTGGGAAAGCTGATAGCCCTTATCCGCGGCATCTGCCCAAGGGTCCAGCCAGTATATAACGCGGGATTTGTTATAGCCGATGACAAATAAAGCCACATACACCATGCCAACCGCCGCGCCAGCGGCAGTGCCTACCCAGATCCAGTTGATGCCGCCCACAAGCATCATGGCCGCCCCCGCGCCCAAAATCAGGATCGCGCCGGAGAGGTGGGGCTCAACGGCCACCAGGCCCGCCACCACTACCAGAATAAATGCGTAAGGCAGAACGCCGTAGCGGAAGCTGCGCATTTTGTCCTTTTTTCGGGAAATGCTGTCGGCAAAGTAGGTAATGATTGCCACCTTGGCGATCTCCGAGGGCTGGAACTGCACGCCGATCTTCAGCCAGCGGGTGGCACCCTTGGCCGTCACCGCGATGGGGTTGTGGGGAATGATGACCAGGATCAGGAAGATCACGGACACATAGATCAAGACTCTGCCCGCGCCGCGAAGCCGCTGATAGTTGAATTTACTGACCAGCAGCATCACCGCCGTACCCAGCACGGCGAAAACGCCCTGCTTTTCAAAGTAATACAGCGGGTTGTGGCGGGAGGGTGCTTTCTCATAATAGGCGAAGGGAAAGCTGGCGGACAGGAGGATCACCAGACCGATGGCCATCAACAGCATCACCAGCAAGCAGAAGGTCAGGTCGATGGGACCTTTGGCCAGTTCCCGGCTCTCTTCCATTTTTTCCCGGCGGCGCTGCTTGCGCTCCTGAAGGGCCAGCTTCTCCTGATGGGTCAGGGGACGGCGGCGAGGCCGTGTCTGGGTCATGGATGTTTCCTCCTTTCTCTCCGAATCAAGTCAAGGTCTTACCGGTTTACAGATAGCGGCCCCGGATGCCGCAATACGCCAGCAGGCAGAACACTGCCGTAATGGACACAAAGACCGTTACGATCTTCACCTCGCTCCAGCCGCACCGCTCCAAATGGTGATGCAGAGGGGCCATTTTGAAAAACCGCTTGCCATGAGTGGCCTTGAAGTATCCAACCTGTATAATATCGGACAAAGTTTCCAGAATGTAGATGATCCCCACCGGGATCAGCACCAGCGGCATATCAAAGGCAAAGGCCAGCGCCGCCACCGCGCCGCCTAAAAACAGGCTGCCGGTGTCACCCATGAAGCATTTGGCGGGATGGCGGTTATACAGGGCGTAAAAGCCCAGCAGACTGCCGCACAGGGCGGAGGAGAAAATTCCCAGCGTGGTGAATTTCCAGATCATAGCGGCGCCCATGAAGAACGCCATGACCACAGCGGTGACGCTGGAGGCCAGACCGTCGATACCATCGGTGAGGTTCACGGAGTTGACGCAGCCCACGATGATGAAGGCGGCGAAGATCAGATACACGATCCAGTTCACTGTCAGCGTCACGTTGATGAAGGGGATATAGAGATCGTTGGTCAGAAGGCCCTCATACCGCATCAGGCACAGGAACACCACCGCCGCCAGAAGCTGTAAGGCGAACTTCTGCTTGGCGGTCAGGCCCTCGTTCTGGTGCTGGCGGACCTTGCGGTAGTCATCCACAAAACCGATGAGCCCGAAGATCAGGGCGAACAGGTACACATACAGATGGGCGAAGTCCCCCGCCAGCATCTGCTGCCAGCCGCAGGCAAAGGTCACGATGCCGCTGCCCAGAATAAAGGCAATACCGCCCATGGTGGGGGTGCCCGCCTTGGAATTGTGCCAGGTGGGGCCGTCCTGCCGGATCTCCTGTCCGGCCTTCAGCTTCCGCAGCTCCGCCAGTACGAATTTGCCCAGAATCATGGTCAGCACACAGCCGGCCAGTAACGTCACATAGATACTCATGCTTTCTCCTTATCCCGGCCCCGGTGGTTTTCTCCGTCAGGGCCTTTCTCTTGCTGACCGTCCGGTACACATCCGGCCGGCATTTTTGCCGCCACACGCGGCTGTATTTGTGAAATGGGGATGCCTAAAGTCTGCCGATGCTCAGCGTCCGCTGTTCAGGTGCTCCGCCACAATCTCCCGCTCATCCATGTGGAACTTCTGGTGGTTCACTTCCTGATAGGTCTCGTGGCCCTTGCCGCACAGAACGATCACATCATCCTTCTGGGCGTGGTCCATGGCCCAGCGGATGGCCTCCACCCGGTCCTCCACCACTTCGTAAGGGGTGTTGCTGCCGTCAAAGCCCGGCAAAATATCCCGGATGATGGCCGCAGGTTCTTCGGTCCGAGGATTGTCGGTGGTGACAACGGCAAAATCGGACCAGTCCGCCGCCGCCTTGCCCATGCGGGGGCGCTTGGTCTTGTCACGGTCGCCGCCGCAGCCGAACACCGCCACGGTGCGGCCCTTGGCAAATTCCTTCACCGTTTGCAGCACGTTCACCATGCTGTCCGGCGTGTGGGCGTAGTCAATGAGGATGGTATAGTCCTTGCCGGGGGTGGGGACTACCTCCACCCGGCCCTGCACATGGGGGACCTTGGCCAGAACAGCAGCGCTGTCCTTCAGGGAAATGCCCAGCGCCAGTGCGGCCCCCAGCACATCCAACGTATTATACACCATAAAGCCGCCGGGGATATTCACCCGGATGGGTACCCGCTCGGTTTTTGTCACCGCGTCAAAGGCAATGCCGTCAGCAGACAGCACCACGTTTTCCGCCCGGAGGTCCGCCTCGGACTTGACGCCGTAGGTGCGCACCTGACAGGTGGCATCCTTCAGCAGCCGGGGCGTCCACGGATCGTCACCGTTCACCACGCCGACGCCGCAGTTCCGGAACAAAATAGCCTTGGCATCGCAGTAGTTTTCCATCGTTACATGGAAATCCAGATGGTCCTGGGTCAGATTGGTGAAGATGCCCACCGCATAGTGAACGCCGTAGACCCGGTCCAGACACAGGGCGTGGGAGGAGGTCTCCATCACCGCATAGGCGCACCCGGCGTCCGCCATCTCCCGGAAGAGCCGCTGGACCTCAAAGGATTCCGGCGTGGTGCGGTCCGTAGGGATGACCTCCTGCCCGATCATGTTCTGATTGGTACCGATAAGGCCCACCTTGGCCCCCCGTGCCTGCTCCAGAATGGCCTTGAGCAGATAGGTGGTGGTGGTCTTGCCGCAGGTGCCGGTGACGGCGATCATGGTCATCTCCTCGGCGGGATGGCCGAACCAGTTAGCCCCGATCACCGCCAGCGCACGGCGGGAATCCGCCGTCCGGATATAAGGGCCATCCCCCTCCGGCAAATTCTGGCACAGCACTGCCGCCGCGCCCTTTTCCAGCGCCGTGGCGATATACTTGTGGCCGTCTGTGGCGTAGCCGGTCATAGCTACGAACAGGTCGCCGGGCTGGGTGGCCCGGGAATCATAGCTGACGCCGGTGATCTCCATTTCCAGATCCACCGCGCAGGACGCGACAGGGACGCCGTTGAGCAGTTCCCGCAGTTTCATATCGTTTTCCTCCTACAATAATAATTACGGTTTAAGGCGCGGCAGCCAGCCACGTCTTTTTCCATCTCAAAGCCGAAGCTGTTAGAATGGGAGAGTAATGGCCTGACAGCAATTTCCATGGGCCAACACGCCCGAAATGGAGTCCGTCAGCCGCCTCTTTCATTCGCAGCATTCGATTTGCGCAGGTAGAGCCACCTTGTGCGCTCGTGTCACTCAGGAGATTGAACAGGCAATGAGGAAAAGGCGGAAAGCCATATCCAATCAGAAGGAGGAACAAAATGAACGCAGTTGGGATCGATGTTTCCAAAGGGAAAAGCATGGTGGCTGCCCTGCGGCCAATGGGTGAAGTGGCGTTGCTGCCACAGGAATTTCTCCACACCGAGGTCGGTCTGGAGCAGATGGCCTACGCCATCATCGCGCTGGGGGAAAATACCCGTGTCATCATGGAGGCCACCGGACGCTACCATGAGCCGGTAGCGGCGGCGCTGCACGAATACGGCATCTATGTCTGTGTCCTGAATCCGCTGTTCATCAAGCAGAGCGGGGGCGGTTCCATCCGTAAGGTCAAGACCGACAAGGCAGATGCCATGAAAATCGCCAAATACGGCCTTGACAACTGGGCGGATCTGCGGGAATATACGCCTATGGACACTGTAAGGCAACAATTGAAGCTGTGCAGCCGTCAGTACAACCTCTACATGAAAACGGTGGTATCGCTGCAAAACAATCTCATTTCGCTAACCGACAAGACCTTTCCCGGCGTGAACGAACTGTTCTCCAGCCCGGAACGCGCCGACGGTCACCAGAAATGGGTGGACTTTGTCATGACCTTCTACCACTGCGACTGTATCTGCCGTGTCAGTGAGAAAGCATTCACCGAGCGCTACCAGAAGTGGTGCAAGCGCAAGGGCTACCATTTCAGCGCGGAAAAGGCGCTGGATGTTTATGCCGGAAGCTGTGGGCACATCACAACGCTTCCAAAAAACGACAACACCAAATTACTTATTGCCACAGCGGCGCAACAGCTTCTATCGGGTAAGATGACGCTGGCTGCGCTGCGCGCCGAGATGACGCGCCTTGCAAAGCAACTCCCAGAGTACGATACCGTGCGCGCCATGTACGGTGTTGGCGAAACCACTGCCGCACAGCTTATGGCTGAGATCGGCGATGTACGCCGTTTCCCACGCCGCAGTTCCATCGTTGGATTTGCCGGCGTTGATCCGGCCGTAGACCAGTCCGGCAAGCACAGCGCCAAGAGCGTCCCTACGACCAAGCGCGGCTCTCCGCATCTTCGGAAAACGCTGTACCAAATCGTCTGCACTTACCTAAAGAAGTCTCCTGTAGATGAGCCTGTGTACCAGTTCCTCGACAAGAAACGCAGCGAGGGCAAGCCTTATTTTGTCTACATGACAGCCGCGCAGAACAAGTTCCTGCGCATCTACTATGCCCGTGTGAAAGAGTGCCTGGAGGCTTTTGACGCACAGCAGGACACCTCACAAAGATAAATCAGATTGCTACTTTATCCCGGCTGGCGAAGCTTTTTCTCCAGCCTGTTTTGTCATGCCCTTTTTCAGCTGTGCAAATTTTGCGGGACTTTTTTCATTTCAGCTATTGACTTTTGTTTGCAGGACTCCATTTGATCGGTATTGTTTCACGAAAGTCCACCGCCCCCCTCACAGGGCAGTCGGCGGCTGTATACAAAGCACTCCTTGGCTATTGTAGCAGGTTTTTCCGGAAAGCATACCGAAAATGGTGTCATAAACCTGGCAAAAAGTGCGGTAAGGGCAGTCAGTCCGTGGTTTTCGCACCGAAGCGCACCGTGACCACGCTGCCGGCAGCCAATTCCGTCCCCGCCTCCGCGCTCTGGGAAATGGCGGTGACGCTGCCGGTGCTGCCGCCGGTGCTGGTGGCGCCGGTGACCTTCATAATGAGGCCCGCATTGGTTAGGGCCTTGTTGGCCTCCGCCGGGGTCTTACCTACCACGTTGGGGACGGTGCTGGGGGCATTGGGCTTCTCCACGCCCAGATAGAGCACGATGGAGGCGTTGTTGGGCACGATGGCGCCGCCCGCCGGGGTCTGGTCCGTCACGGTATCGCCGCTTCCCACGGTGGTACAGGCAAAGCCCGCCGCCTTCAAAGCTGCCTTCGCGTCCGTTGCACTCTTGCCCACCACATAGGGCACGGCGGCATCGGCGCCCGCCAGCTCCGAGGCGCTGTAATTCGGTTCAATACCCAGTGAGGGCAGGATCTCGCCCATGATCTGACCGGCCACGGGAGCCACCATGGTACCGCCGTACACGGCGGTGCCGGTATCACGGCGAGGGGTATCCATAGTCAGGAGCATGATGTACTTGGGATCGTCTGCCGGGGCGAAGCACATGAAGGACACCACCACGTCGCCCTTTGGGTTGTCGTTGGTCTTGGTGCCGGTCTTATCGGCGGTGCCGGTCTTGCCGCCGATGCGGTAGCCCGCCACCCGGCCATTTTTGCCGCTGCCGGAGGAGACCACATATTCCAGCGCCTCCCGGACAATGGCGGAGGTCTCCTCGCTGATGACCTGCCGCACCGGAGTGGAGTCATGCTGGGACAGAACGTTGCCGTCCTCGTCCAGCACCTGCTCCACAATGTAGGGCTGATAGAGATAGCCGCCGTTGATACAGGCCGCCTGAGCCCGGATCAGCTCAATGGGGGTCACGTTGAAGGTCTGGCCGAAGGAGTAGGAGGCAAGGGACACCACCTGAGAGTTGAAGTAGTTCTCGTCAACAAAAATGCCCTTCACCTCGCCGATCATGTCAATGCCGGTCTTATCCATCAGTCCGAAGGATTTCAGATACTTGTAATAGGTCTCCGTGCCGATGGAAAGGCCCATTTTAATAAAGGCAGGGTTGCAGGAATGGCCCACCGCCTCGATGAGGGTCTGCTGACCGTGGCCGCTGTGGTTGGAACACCAGATGGCCTTGTTCCAGCCCTGCACATGGGTGGAGCCGGAGCAGTAGAAGGTGGAGTTTTTCGTCACCTTGCCCTCCTCCAGCGCCGCCGCCAGCGTAATGGGCTTATAGGTGGAACCCGGCTCGTAGGTGGAGTCGATGCACTTGTTGCGCCACTGGGACTGAACGGCGCTGTTGATGGCCGCAGACCGGGCCTCGGCGTACGCCTCCTCCGATTCGTAGGTGGAGCGCTTTGCGTCGATTTTGGCAAGCTCCGTATCCAGCTTGGTTTTCAGGGCATCGTCAAAAATCGTGCCGTAGTCATTCAGATCGTAGTTGGGATAGGACGCCATGGCCACAATGGCCCCAGAGTTCACATCCATAACGATGCCGGTGCCGCCGTTTTTTGCGCCGTATTTTTTCAGCATACTCTCCAGGCCGTTTTCCAGGCTCATCTGGACGTTGGCATCCAGCGTCAGCACCAGACTGTGCCCGTTTTCCGCAT
>ERZ1504720.497-NODE-497-length-9911-cov-3.785816_pt1 | contig 9911 bp, 10 predicted proteins | sample MGYA00572386_ERZ1504720 | MGnify/ENA primary metagenome ERZ1504720 (study PRJEB39906, sample SAMEA3182062) | gut metagenome | biome: human; feature: gut; material: Stool; isolation source: human stools | place: Canada | collected 2013-01-14 ...
AAGGGCATGGTGCGCCTCGTCAATCACTATCATTCCCGGTTCTTCCTCTATCTCGTCATAGTGTCTCATCAGCCACTGAATGGACATCGCCTTGACGGATGACAATAGGGAAGAGGTGCTTGATGCGAAATAAGAATGGAACTTTCTTACGGTTTCGTCTATCTGCGACACCAGCTCTCTTCTATGGGCTACAATCCATACTTTCTCCATTGGATTGCCATTCACAAAAGAGTCTATAACTGCTGTTAACAGGTATGTCTTACCTGTTCCCGTCGGCATTTGTGCCATCACGGATCGATGAAGGCGCAACTCACCTTCAATGCGCCCCTTCATGTCCTCCTGATAATCATAAAGTTTGATTTTCATCACCCAATTGAATTATTTAAGCGTTTCATTCATTTTGCTCCAGTCTCTGTTCATCAGTTCCTCTATCATGCCATAAATCTTTTTAGCATATCTCGTCCTGGCATGACTGTCATAGAGCGTACCACTCAGGATACTTTCATAAAATAGGATGACAAGGCTTTCAGCCTGACACCTGAACCTCCTATATTGCCTTTCATCATACTCCTTGTTGTGCCAGTAGTAGGCACCCGCCCAATTACGCTGATGATCATTCAGAATCTCTGAAGTAAGAAAAACATACTTTATCAAAGTAGCCTTCCTACCCTTCATCAATTCGTTTATCTTGCTGTGGAATACCAAAAAGGCATTGAATGACATGCCCTCCATGACGGCTTTCAATTCAGCACTCTTTTTCTTGACAAGAACCTGATCTGCCTCCACCTTCGCAGCAATCTCATTCTCCTGCTTGATCTGTACTTCCAGATAGGTAGTGTCCCATTTCCTCCAGATGAGCTTTCTGATATAGACATCCAGTTCCAAGGCCAACTTACCTTCCAAAGTCTCCTTTACCTGAAATTTCTCATCCAATAATAAGTCGCGCATCTTCGATAACAACTGATAAACTGTTGAAGAAATCAACTCCCGCTCAGCAGCAGCATCTTCTCCAGCAATTACCTTGTCACCCAAGCAAGCAATATTCTTCTCCAATTCCCCCAACTCATCGGAAGAAAAGAACCCAAATTGCTCCAACTTGCTCATCATGCCATGAATTTCAAAATACAAGGCATTGCAAAATGTGACAAAATCCATGTCTTTCAGCGACTTCATGAAGATAGGAAGATAGCAGATGACAGGATAAACCTCCATACTCTGAGGCATCTCCATTTCCTTCGGCAAGTCCACCCCCGAAGCCTTGCCATCCTCTCTTGCTGTCGATATGATCTCGCCCGTCTCAGGATTTCGGGCATCGAGATAATTGCCAAAGTCAAACCCCTTGTCAATTGAGTCCATACCCGTCAACTCCTTCAGCAATATCTTCGGCTGCTTGGCATCGCTCTTCATGATTTCCTTGAACACATCCACGCTAGCCATACAGAGATTACCTACGGCAGAGGCAAACGCCACGTTCATCAGAAAATTACCATGCAGCAAATCTTCGAACTTCTCACCATAGATGCGCATGGAGATGTACCATTCCTTGGGATTCCCCTCAAAGCCGATAGTAGATATGTGAATGTCCTCAGCCGTATCAGTATGCTGTCCATACAAACTGCTGATAACTGGATATTTCTTCCGGAAATGTTTCTTGATGATGCGCTCAAAACGGTCATAACCATTCTCCGCAAAATCAAGAACATGCGCCCATCGGCAACATGCCATGATGTAACCGTCATGGTTCAGGAAGTTCATGTTGAAGTACTGGTGCTCGTTGATCCTCACCGTCACTTCCAACTGCTTGCTGGTCTTTTTGTTGAATGCAAACGTGCCTTCAGACGGAAAATCCAAAGGCACACTGGTTGTGAACACTGGTAAAATTACAGGTGCATTTCTCATCATGTCCTATATAAATGTCAGTATGTAAAGTCAAAAATAATCAGAAAAAAATATCTACATCAGAGAGCTCTCCAATTCATTCGGCTCACGAACGATAGCCAAAGGCTCCCCATGAAAAGGCTCCACCGGCATCAAATCCATCAGTTTCTTCTTCATGCCCCGATGATTTGGGTATTGAACAGCCGTCTCTGTAATGAAACGACATACCTCCTGCCTCTTCTCCTCATGGTTCCAAGTCTTGACAGCAACCACCAAAGCCTGATAACTGTCAAATAACAGCTTACCAATACGCCTTTTGTATTCACCAACCAAATCCTGTATGTCGTCTCGGTTGATAAGCAATGGTATATGCTTGCACAGCGCCATGGCGATGCCATAAGCAGCATCAGGCCTGTTCTTGGCCAGTATCTGTGGAATGGACTTCTTGTGCCAACGCTCCAGAAGCCGTAGCAAAGCCATGAAGTCATCATTGTCCCTCGGCTCAAAGCTTACTTCCTGCAGGAGATATTTGGAGTATTCCTCCTCATAATCCACACTCAGCCCTTTGGGAATATAGTTGATCCTCGGCCGCTCCATCCGAGCCCAATACCGCTGTCTCTCCATCATCCGCTTGCGCTGCTCATCATTTTTGATGCGCACCAGCTTCTCATAGTTCACCATCGTCTCAATCTCCCTGAACTCAGGAGTATTCATCACCTCAGCCTTCAGATGCTTCTTGATGAGTTTTACCAAGTAACGCCGCCATACTTCTTTGTTCTCTTCTGTAACAAAGGATGGGCATTGCTCTCCGTAACAAGTCTTCCAGGTGAATGGCTCAATGTCGAGATGCCAGAGGAATGATTTGTGTTGGGTGATATTATCCATTGAGTATATCATTATGTAGTTTTCCGAAAGCACGATGCTGTTTATTCATGAAATCATTTTCAAATAAGTCTGCTCTAATTTGTTGGATAACAGCATTTGCAACAAGATTGGTCGTTTTTGTTTGTTTTTTCCCTATATTACAAATGATTCGCGCCATTTCTTTTATTTTAGCAGGAGTGTATTGTCTTTTCAAATCTTCCAATCTAAGTGCTTCACATTTATGGAAGTTATATCTGTCTCGCAAAAAGAATAAGTCGATTTCCTTTTCATAATCAGAATCCATACTTGTATCTATATCAAGCATATAGTCATTTTGATGCTTCAAAAAACCAACATTTTTCACAATGCCAGAAACTGGTCTTACCCAAAAATGCGCTCGGTTTTCAAAATCATATTGTTCTGATGTCGGACTTAGTTTAATTCTTTGAGCAAGATTTGCTACCAATTGCCTTTGTCCTTTTATGTGTGGACCATTGCAGGTCGGACATGAAGGTACAAAATTATATAAACTCAAAGCAACAATAGGACAACGTCCCTTATCAAGCACGTGGTCTAAGTCGAATTGTGTTCTTTTCCCTCCTTTGTATGCAAAATAATTGATGTATGACATATCACAGTAATAGCATGTATGAAGGTTGAATCCATTTTTCTTATCTGTAAAGAAGCTTACAAATGCAGAACGCATAGCATTGTATTTATGCCCTTTACTATTTGTTTCTTTTGCCTCATAGCTGAATAAGACTTTTAGGTCATCATGCAACTCTACTCCTTTTTTATAACCCAAATCAGTATATCTTTCATAAATGTTAGCCAATTGTAAGCGGTCACTTTAGGTACGTTAAGCCATAAAATGAATGCTTTTTTATTATCTTTTAAGAAAAAATTATTTGATTTTATGCCCAAGCTGTAACAGTAGCCAGCTGCCATCTATGGGCTAGTAAGTCTACCAATTTGTCCTTTGCCGTTTTCTTGATCCTGCGGAACACATCACAAAGATACTCCACAGGATCCAAATTGTGCTTTCGGATATTGGCAAAGTGGGACATCAGGCGAGCAAGACAGCGCAACATACAAGGATATTCTGTAAGGGCATAGTTCACTGCCTTGAGAAGTTCGGGTTCTTCCTCCTTCTCAAGGTTCTTTGCCAATTTATCCAAATATGATTTCAAATCATTAAGCATAGGAGCTATGCGAAGAACTCGCTCTCGCCGAATGTCATCAGGCATTGAGAACCCTGCCTTTATCAGCTTGTCCTCACGGAAGATTGCATCAAACAACTTCAATATCATCATGGCATCTTCCGAAAAATCCTTCAATTTGAAGAACGGTCTTCGCATATGAACCAAACAGGCTATTCGTTGTATTAACTCTCCAACATCGTAGCACTTATAGATAGGTGCGCCATCACTATGGAGGTAAATTTTCTCCATTACGTCTTCAAAGTACTTTTTGACTGCCTCCTGGGTTCTACGACCACGCTCATGGAACACGAACTGGGTCAAACCTAACATTGGCGCATAGTAACAGAATATCCAACGCTTGAAGAAGTGAAGCTCATCCTCCACATCCTCAATCGTCTCACCCTTACCAGACAATCTCTGGTCTTTACAACCCAATGTAGATTCATCACCATGGACGTTGCCAGAAGCGATGATTTCCTTATGGAGAGGCTCGTCCAATGGCTCCAGTATATTGGCACCGATTTCAATCCACCCCATAACTGTCGAATGAGCATAGTTCAAGCCCATGCCTTTCAGCCATGCCTCGATATCTCCGATTGTCATATGATAATAAAAATGCATCGTCAATATCTGAGCTATCAATGACTCCGTTGCCCATGTTCTGCCCATGCAGTTCTCATACTCTTTAGGAAGATTTACATGATAGCATTTACCCTTGGAATCCTTATATTTCTTGCGACGGATAATATAAGTACGGATAAAACCTTTCACATAAGTATATTTGCCTTCTGCTGTTCGCTGGCCTTCAGTTTTGCCTCTGGTGACATTGTTGAATCCGAGTTTGAATTACTTGGCATTGTGGTTGTCGGATTATCCCCATCATTTATGCCTTTCAACTGATTTATCTCATTCTGCTTAGCTGCCAAGCGAGCATTGAAATCAGAAGTAAGCTTCTCCAACTCACTAGCATATGTTTCCTTTAGTTTTTGTTCACGTGCCTCAAACTCAGCACGCACACCCGCAACTACAGCTTCACGAAGAGAGTCTGAAAGATTAACCTCTCCATTACCAGTCATAAATGCCACAAGTTTTTGCATCATGTCATTCAACTGATCTACCTTTTCACAAAGCTGCTTGTTCAGGTTAGAAACCATAGCTTCAAGCTCCACCACTCGTTTGTCACGAGCCTGGAGTTTCTTGCGGAGCAACCTGTTGTCAGCTGCCTCGCTATGCGCTTGCGCACTTATGGCCTGTATGGATTTCTCTTCTGATTTCATACTGCAAAGATACTAAAAATATTTGAGATAACAAAATTATAAAGCATTGAATATCAATATTTTATGTTAAATATTATATATCAAATAGCTTCTTTCAAGAGTTCTTTCTCGTCTATTTTTCCCTGGGCAGGCTCTTCAATATCCATACCCAATTCTTCGTCATTTTCATCATTCAGATCGTTAAAAGCAACCTTACGGTCTTTTAGAACGATTCCTTCAACCAGATAGACAAAGCTCTCCCAAGAGATATGATAGCATCCCTTTTTCTCATCGAAGACTGGCTCGACGAAATGGTTGGAACGGAGAATCTTTTCGGTAAGAATCTCGCCTTGATGATGAAAATAATAGATGCGAACACGATGACTGTCCTTTGAAAGGAAGATATATGTCTCCATTAGTTGGATCACGATGGAGTTGACTCTTGATATAATTGCGCAAACCAGCATGGCGATAACGCAAGGTTACGGGTTCACTGCACAGATAATAATTAAAACCACTTGATAAACTCAACATAGTGTTCCCTCCATTTCCTTGATCAGTGAAACCAAAGCTGACTTGGAACAGCTACCTATGTGCAAGCTAATCTTACTGCCAAAGTTCAACTCGATATCATCAAGCAACAAATCTACATCTTGCTCAACAGGTAAAACTGCTGGTTCTATCGTGACAGAATCTGCAGGTTCTACGACCAGTGGATGCAAGCCCTGCTCTTCATCTGAACTCACTGGCATAGCACTTGGCTTACGATAAGAATCATTACGCAAACAATGAAGCATCTTGGTATAGCTTACTTTTTGTTCTTTACAGAACCCATGAAGGTTCTTACTCTTGTACTCGGTTCGAAACTTACGAACCATTGAGGCATAGTACTTGCCTTCTTCGTTTATATTCATTTTGTCCCAAATTTAAAATTCGGGGCAAAGGTATATATTTTTATTAACGTACGCAAGACGGCCTAAAGTGACGGCTTACCTTCATACCATTGCTAAGCCCAAGATTGACATACTTGATGACAACGGCATCCTCGGTCGGAGCTGGAGATAAACCGGCTGAAGGATTACCCTGCTTGGATGGTGTTGGAACTGCACTGGTTGAATCTGGCGCACCTGCAACAACACACTCCACAACATTTGGAGCCTGGAACTTCTTCTTGTACCACTTTTCAAATACATGATAAGGAACTCCATTGGATTCGAAAAATTGATTTACCGAAATGCCTGCTGGTACCGCTTCCGCTTTATAGCGTTGCCACAGGCTCTCAAGATCTTTACTACTTATTGCCATACTTATAACATTTAATGTTTAACATGGCGCAAAGGTAGCACTTATTGTTCAAACCGCCAAAATAGGGGTTGGATGCTTACCCATGATTATCGGAGCAACCGCTTCACCCACAATCGTCATGCAGAGCAACAACAAACAGGGAAAAGTCCGAAAGCACCAGCTTAGGACGAATAAAGTTCATTGCTACACGCAAACAGATGGACTATACTAATCGGACTGAATTCAAAATACCTCTTTTCAAAGTGGACTCATCGATTTACTTCAGTATTTTCGACTCCATATAGTGATTAGCTATATCTAAGGCACGCTTCATATCCTTATTTTGAGCCGTTTCACCTTTTTTCTTCTTAGACTTATCCCCATAATCACTCTTATGCCCTATTAAAGAAAATACGATATGATTCATGTCGAAAATTTTAAAGAAGAAGCGTATGCCTAATTCGCTATTGGATTTTAGTTCAAACATATGCTTATCATTAGTACAAGTACACTCTCTAAGTAAATTGTCGTCTTTTACCTGTTTTATCAAGCATTTCTTTTCGTGGGCAGTAACCAATCTCGAAATCATCACTTCTCGCTCATTTACGCGCATTCGAGTATAAGCCTCCTTAAATTCATCCGTTAGATGTATCTGATAAAGATCAAGCGCATATCGTAGTTTTAACTCCATCGTCTCATTAGACTCATCTAAGCCAAGAATGCTATACACTATATTTTTCTTATTCTGTCCATAATAGTTTGGTACTCGATAAGTCTGCTTTCCTTTAAATTCGAAATAATCCCTTTTAAAATCTTCTGAAACAGGTAGAGATAGTAACACCCATGAACAAATACTGGCAATACCTTCATTCATTGCATCTTTTCCGTTGCCATCAGTAAGACACAGAATGTCATCCAACAAATCATCAGGCCAGTTATCCACATGATATTGATCTGACAGTATCTGACCATGCATAAACATGCTCATGGCATAAGTCTTCAAATCCCTATCACCAATACCGCAAATCAACTTTTTCAAATTACTACCACATATAATCGTATCTTGCGGCTCTTTAACTGTCAAGATTTTCTTTTCTATTGTCAGTTTCTTTTCAGCACACAAGCCAGAAAAAGATTTTATTGTATCAAAAAATAACTTCTTAACATTTACGCCATCAATCTCTTCTGCAGGCATAAGTTCATTAAGCAAAAATACCTTTCCCATAAATTACAGCAATTTTTCAGAATCCAACAAGAACTGGTCGAACATATGCTCAGGCCAATGATCCAATCTGCCATTTTCCTGGATTTGACATCTGTCTACTTGTGTATTTCGGTTATCATCCAACTGACACCAGAATGTTGCAACTTTACTTGCAAAATGATTTTCACTCTCTCTGGCATAGATTCTAACGCCATCAAACAAATGATCACTATGCGTTTCTACAACTACCTGTGCACCGGCTTCAACACAAAGACAAATCAAACGAGCCATCTCTGCCTGTCCTTGTGGATGAAGATGCGCTTCAGGATTCTCAATCAACACAATAGATCCAGTTTCCAAAGTTGAAGTTAGCAAGGCTACAATGACAGGTAAAGAATAGCTCAATCCATATCCCACATTAGCAGATCGGTGGTTGTCATATAAAGAATAAGACACATCAGCCTTCTCTTCAATTCTATAATCAAATTTCACTCCAGGAGATATTTTCTGTAGCCAATATCTCAAGACATAATTCAAAGTGGTTCCCTCAGCATCTCCACGCAACATTTCAGGCAGCTGCTCATCCCTGAAATGCTCTATACGCCTCAGAACGTTCTCACCACGTCCTCCAAGAGCCTCGTCTACATATATGGGAATAGTAGGAGTTGCCCCCAATCTATCTGCCGCAACATATATACATTTTGGCATTGGGATTATACAATTATCCACCCCTAAACTATTATACACAAAACAAGTATGTTCCTGATGATTTAAAAAAGCTGAAATTTGGAAATTCCCACAATTCGAATTTACAAGTTCGGCATCCGATCCAAGCCCAAGATTCCAGACATGAGAATCACCATACTCTCGACTAGCTATATTTTCCATTATTCTTATAGCTTGTATAACAGAGCTTTTGCCACTGCTATTCAAACCTGTCAATATCGTTAATGGTTTCAATTCAAATGTATAATCCACATAAGACTTAAACCCCTTTAATTCTATTTTTGTAATCATAGCGTATATTTTTTGATTAAATCTTCCAGTTTATTGTAACGTAGGGCTACTGAGCTAGGGCGCATACTATCACGAGATATTGCAATGATGAACTTTTCATCATCCAGCAACTTAGAATAGTCATGCATAAACTGAGTCCTATGGACAAAAAGCTTCGTAAAATCCATATCGGACATATTCCCCAACAAAACGCCCCATGTTTCAAATAAGCATTTGTTGATAGGTCTTCTTCTCATATCTCCGTAGCTCTTTCTGAAAGCATGATCTCCAAACATTTTGCGTGCCCGTCTCATAGCAATCAGAAAGATATCCATAATCTCATCTTTTGAAAGCACTCGCACATCACTCACAGAGACCATACCTTCCCTTTCACGCCTTATCAAATCCCTGTTCTTCAGGGAAGGAAAAGAATTATAGATTATCATGGTATCAGAAAGCCAAGTATCAATTGATTGAGTTTTTTTATAAGTATGAGGAGGTCGAATGACAAAAGACAAAAATCTCAACAACAGTTCCTTATCTTCCATCCGTAAATCTTTAACAGAATTACCCGTAGCTCTTTTAAATACACTTTTTTCAGCCATTTCATTCAAAAGTCCAGAAACTGCTCCACCATAAAGAGCATTTCTAATTTCCTGAGGACTCAAAGGCATACCACCCGTATTGATTCTTTTGAAGATATTTCTCTTTACTTCCTCAGGAGTGCCAGGATTAATGACCGTAACTGAAAATTCTGCTTCCAGTATTCTGTTATAAAGTTTGGTAGGCAAGTCTTTCATCTGCTTACCTTCCAATTCTTTCAGAAACTCCAAACCGGTAAGTTTCATACCAGCCCCCTCTTCCTTTGCCTTTCTGCCATTCACAAAATTTATTCCAAGCACAAAGTCACGGAAAGCACTTATTCGCTGGAGACCATCTACTACCGTCCATTCTCCATCCTCCTCAGATGAGACATAAAACATAGGTATAGGAATTTCCAGAAGTATAGACTCTATCAACTGCGACTTTCTAACGTCAGTCCACACTTCCTTTCTTTGAAAATCCGGATTAAGAATCAAAGTACCTTGTTTTATTCTTCGAAGGATTGTCTCCATCGGTGTTACCCTAGTTTCAATGGAGATATCTTCAGGATTAAACGGATCGGTAATTTTCTCATCTTCATCACTTTCGATACCCGTATAAGAATCTTGTAAGAAAACCTTATAC